>Ga0180217_1002377_pt1 | contig 17591 bp, 15 predicted proteins | sample eDN3rd37CBELigOP_FD_128521 | JGI IMG/M metagenome (GOLD analysis project Ga0180217, IMG submission 128521) | Enriched Organic Plus compost microbial communities from Emeryville, California, USA - eDNA 3rd pass 37_C BE-Lig OP (version 2) (version 2) ... | reverse complement strand
CAAAAAAGCCGAAGGTTTGGCGCCTTCGGCTTGGGCATTCTTGAGGAATGGAAATGTAGCGAGGGGCGCGGTTACAGCAGCCCGTAGGTCGTCAGCGTCTTGCGCAATTTGGCCTCGCTGGCCTCGTCGAGCGGCGTCATCGGGAGGCGGAGTTCGCCCGTGTCGCGGCCGAGCATCTTCATGGCGGCCTTGATCGGAATCGGGTTGGTCGAAAGGCCAAGCATGTCGCGGCAGAGCTGGAACAGCTTGTGATGCCACTGGTAGGCGGCAGCCATGTCCGACCGCTTGAAGGCGTCGAGCAGGGCGAGCATGTCCTTCGGGACAATGTTGCCGACGACCGAAATCACCCCTTCGCCCCCCACGGCCAGCAGCGGCAGCGTCATGCTGTCGTCGCCGCTGAGAACCGTCAGATTGCTGCCGCCGAGAATTTGCGAGGCTTGATCGAGCTGGCCGGTCGCTTCCTTCACCATCGTGATGTTCGGCAGCTCGCCCAGACGGATGATCGTCTCGGGTTCGACGTTCTTCGCCGTGCGTCCCGGGATGTTGTACACGCAGATCGGAATGTCGACCTGGTCGGCGACCGTCTTGAAGTGCTGATAGAAGCCTTCCTGCGTCGGCTTGTTGTAGTAGGGGGCGACCATCAGCGCCGCGTCGGCACCTTCCTTGGCCGCCCACCTGGTCAGGCGGAGGGCTTCGGCGGTGCTGTTCGAGCCGGTGCCGGGCATCACCTTGCAGCGGCCGGCGACGGTTTGCACGACGGTCGAAATGACCCGTTCGTGCTCCTCGTGCGAGAGGGTGGGGGATTCGCCGGTGGTTCCGACCGGCACAATGCACTGAACGCCCGCTTCGAGCTGAAACTCAACCTGCTGTTTGAGCAGACCGTAGTCCACTTCGCCGTCCTTGAACGGCGTGGTGATGGCAACCGACAAACCAGCAAACGCAGAACCCTTACGAGCCATGACCGGAGACCTTAGAACCGCGCCGCCACCAGCATGGCCTCACCCGAGTACCCGCGGGCGGCGCAAGACCCGTCATAATACGCGAAAAGGGGCTGGGCGTGGGAGGGGCGGGACCCGGGTTCTGGTGAATGGGAGTTCCGTAGAGCATTGAATTCGCCCGCGGGCTCGCGCCCGGCGCCCGCCTGGCAGTTGACAATTATTCAAAACTTTCGCACAATACACAACGATTGTTGACGGCCACTTAACGCTTGTTAACGCCCCGCGGGTGGGCGTGGTGAAAAACTCGGGAGGTTTTTCACCGAGTTGGGGGCCCCTGGGACGGGGTGGGTGGTGAAAAACCTGGCCAGTTTTTCACCACAGGCCACGCAGCGAACACAAAACCGATGGAGCGAACGATGACGGACGGTGGCGAACCCCTGATGGCGATTATTGCCCTGAGCAAACCGGCGCTACCGGAGCGGAAGCCGTTTGTCGCCGAGCTGCGGAGGCGCTTGCAGGATACGTCGCTGGCTGCCGACCTGTCGAAGCGCGGCGACGCGCTCTCGTTCGATCTGGGAGACGAGCTGGCGACGATCGCGCTCGTCAAGGAGCCGCTGGCCTGGGAGGAGCTGGAGGGGCCGTGCGTCACCGCCTGGTGGTGGCCGGAAGCGGCGGAGCGAATGCAAGCGCACACCGCTCATCTGACGGTCACGCTCGAGGAAGGGAGCGGCACGCCGCTGGAGCGGTTCATTCTGCTGACGCATCTGACGGCTGCTGTCGCGTCGGCCACGGAGTCGGCAGTCGGGGTTTATTGGCCGACGGGTATGGTAGTCCACGAGCCGCAGATGTTTCAGGAGTATTCCGAAGGACTCTCGCCGGCCGACATTGTGCCGCAATTGTGGTTCGACATGCAGATCGTCGCTCACGACGACGGCAGTTTCGGCTTCTACACGACGGGGCTCGCTCCGCTGGGACTTTTGGAAATCGAGATCGACCGGACCGAGCGCGAGCCGGATGAGATTCTCGACTTTTGCCACGACATCATCAGCTATCTGGTCACCAGTGGCGCTACGATTCAGCCGGGAGAAACGATCGGGCGGACCGACGAGGAGCAAGTCGCCGTGCGTCATGGCGAGTCGGAATATGGACGCGGGACGGTGATGAAGCTGGAGCTGTGAGAGGGCGAAGGGAAACGAGGACGGCTGAACGTGGATTTTGGGCTTTTTGGCTAAAGGCGAGTGGCGGCTGCGATGAATCGGCAAACCGTGTTGATTACTGGGGCTTCGGCTGGGATTGGCTTGGAGCTGGCCAGGTTGTTCGCAGCCGACGGGCGCGATTTGGCGCTCGTGGCGCGGCGGCTCGATCGGCTCGATGAACTGGCTGAGGAGCTGCGCTCGAAGCATTCGGTGCGCGTGGATACTATCGCGAGCGATTTGACGCTGGCCGAAGCGCCGCAGCGGTTGTTCGATGAAGTGGCGCAGCGTGGGCTGACGATTGACGTGGTCGTGAACAACGCCGGATTTGGGCTGCGGGGCAAGGTGGCCGAGATCGATCTGCAGCGGCAGCTCGATATGGTTCGCCTGAACGCGCTGAGCGTGTTGCACCTGACGCGGTTGTTTTTGCCAGGCATGATCGAGCGGCGGAGCGGGGGGATTTTGAACGTCGCTTCGACGGCTGCGTTTCAGCCGGGGCCGAACATGGCGGTGTACTTCGCGACGAAGGCGTTTGTGTTGTCGCTGACCGACGCGCTGGTCGAGGAGCTGCGCGGGACGGGTGTAAGCGTCACTTGTCTTGCGCCAGGGCCGACGGTTACGGAGTTCGCGAAGGCGGCCGAAATGGAAGACGCGCGACTGTTCAACATGGGGGCCATGTCGGCGGTGGCGGTAGCCAGGGCTGGCTATCGCGGTTTTCGGCGGGGCAAGGCGCTCGTGGTGCCGGGGCTAGGAAACAAGCTGCTCGCCGTCGGGACGCGGTTCATGCCGCGGTGGCTCGTGCGCAAGATCGCCGGCGGGCTGTCGAAGAGCCCAGGAAGCGAGAAATAAGAGGGGCGTTACAACCCGCATAATCGTTACAACCGGAACTGCGGCCGAGGCGGGAGGCCGGTTCTGCCGCGCGCAATCGCGAGAACCGCTTTCACCACCGACGTCGGCAATTAGCGTGGAAAGGAGCCTTTTTTCTAACCTGCCTGAGTCGACTCACGCGGACAACGACAATGAAATCTCTCTCCTGGTACTGCACGCTGGCCTGCATCCTAGCTCTGACCTGTTTTGGCGGCGGATGTTCGCGAATCGTCGTCACGCCCGCAGCCCAGGAGGCGACGGCGGAGTATTTGAAGGATCCGACGATTCAGGCCCTCTTTCCGGAGAAGGTGAAGAATCTCGACCTGGCGATGATCGACGAGCAGGTCGATCTGCCGGAGTTTGGTTTCTCTTGGGAGGGCTATCGCGGCGTCTACCAGCGGGGCGGGCAGCAGCTCGAAGTGCTCGTGCTGGAAAAGATGGGCCGCGACGAGTTCAAGACGCTGCACGACGCGGTCAAGCAGACGGCGATCGAGAACGGCGACAACGCCGATCGGTTGCGACTCAACAACGCGAGCTACACGTTCTGGTCGAAGGACGGCCGCGTCTATCGATTCTTTCCGCTGGACGGTGACGTGATTGTCTTCCGCACCCAGAAGCACGTGAGCCAGTTGCCGCTGGTGAAGGATTATTTGCAGAAGCGCACGACGGCGGTTTCGCTCGCGGCGAATTGAGACGCGCGGGGGAACGGTGGACGCGGGGAAGCGCGTAGCGGGCGACGCTTCTGAGAAGCGTCGCTAACCGGGGGTGACCTAACTGGACTGGGTTTGGCGCGATCGCGCCCGGTGGGTCGGAGTTTCTCCTTCGACTCTTACCCTTCTTACCCTTTTGCGGAGCGTTGCTCGGTGATTTCGATCGCCTTGAGCAATCCGCGGGCTTTGTTGAGCGTTTCCTGATACTCGGCGTGCGGGTCGCTATCGGCGACGATGCCGGCGCCAGCTTGGACGTAGGCCTGGTTGCCCTTTACGACGAGTGTTCGCAGAGCGATGCAGGTGTCCATGTTGCCGCTGTAGTCGATGTAGCCGACGGCGCCGGCGTAGGGGCCGCGGCGGTGCGGCTCCAGTTCGTCGATGATCTGCATGGCCCGCACCTTGGGAGCCCCGGAAACGGTTCCCGCCGGCAAGCAGGCTTTCAAGGCGTCGAAGGCGTCGCAATCGGGGCGAAGCTCGCCGGTGACGTTCGACGTGATGTGCATCACGTGGCTGTAGCGCTCGATGACCATCACGTCGGAGAGCTGGACGCTGCCAAATCGGGCGACGCGGCCGACGTCGTTGCGGCCGAGATCGACGAGCATGACGTGCTCAGCCCGCTCCTTGGGATCGGCAATCAGCTCGTCGGCCAACCGGAGGTCCTCTTCCTCGGTCTGACCGCGGCGACGAGTGCCGGCAAGCGGCCGCACGGTCACTTTGCCGTCGACCACGCGGCACATGATCTCCGGCGAGCTACCGACGAGCGTCGTCTCGGGCGTGCGGAGAAAGAACATGAACGGGCTTGGGTTGACGACGCGCAAGGTCCGGTAGACCTCGAACGGGTCGCTCTTCAGCTCAAGCTGCAATCGTTGGCTGATGACGACCTGGAAGATGTCGCCGGCGCGAATGTACTCGACGCACTTCCGCACGGCGTCTTCGAACTGCTCCTGCTTGAAGTTCGACTGAGCCGTAACCTTCGGTTCGCCGGCCGTGGCAATATCGCAAGGGGGCAGGTGGGACGGCGCCGAGAGTTTTTCGACCAGTTCATCCACGCGCCGCTGAGCGTCCTGGTAGGCTGCCTGCGGATCGCCCGGGAACTGATCGAGGCGGGCCATCGCGATGACGAACATCGTCTTGCTGACGTTATCGAACACGACCATTCGGTCGTAGAACGCAAACGACAGGTCGGGCAGCTCGCGGTCGTCGGTAGGAGCGTTGGGGAGGTTCTCGACGTAGCGGACAACGTCGTAGCCGGCATAGCCAATCGCGCCACCCTCGAACGGCGGCAGCTCGGGGAGGTGAACCGCCTGATAAGCGCTCAGCCGGCGGCGAAGCTCGTCGAGCGGATCGGGGGACTCGAATTGCTCGGTCTGGCCGCTGTCCGCTTTACCGGACGAGCCGGGGGTGGTCTGCACGGTGACCGTGTTGCGGCGGGCAGAGATGCGGAGAAACGGATCGACGGCCAGGAAACTGTAGCGGCCGACCTTTTCGCCACCGATAACACTCTCGAAGAGGCAGGCGTCGCCCCCGGTGTCGATCAGATGGAAAGCATTGACGGGGGTTAAGCTATCGCTCAGGAGGCGGCGATAGACGGGGACCAATCGCTCACCGGCAGCAAGCTTCGAAAACGTCGCAAAGTCGGGAAGGTGGGTCATTTAAGGCTTTCGCAGACCAGCGGTCGATGCGTTTCGATCTTCAGGTAACTTAGGTTCCAACCAGGGTATCCGCTGGCGTCGCTGTCAGCTTACTCGCGACCCCGCAAACCAACAATGTCGCGGGGCGGGTCGCGACCTTGGACTGCGGGACGCGCGGCGGTCGATGATTCGGAAGTGACGAAAGGAACGGAGAGGATCAGCCCAGCGGCGGTTCACTGGTTTGTCAGCCAGCATTGGAGTTCCGCCCCACCAGGGGGCATCGCGGGGCCGGCTATCCTTGACACTCCTGCCCCCATGCATAGAATCCATCAACTACTTTAAGCCTTAGCAATATAACGGTTTGCAGAGATCGGCCCGCCGCTGGCGGCCGCAGGGCAAACCGAACTGCGCCACCGTTACGGAAATCGAGCAACCGCCGGTGGCGACCGGGAGGCCGAAATGAAATGCCAGCAGTGCGAAAAGCCGGCCACCTTCCACATCACGGAATTGACCGGCGATACGCCTCAGGAATATCACCTGTGTGAGAATTGCGCAAAGTCGTACCTCACGCAGAACGAGCCGGCCGCTCCGCCGACGCCGACTTTGGCTTCGGCGCTGGCAAAGCAGCTCAAAATCGGCCAGGCCGCCGAGGAACTCGCCCGGCTGGACCAGCGGTCGTGCCCGGTGTGTGGCATCTCGTTCTACGAATTTCGCAACCAGGGTCGCCTGGGCTGCCCGCACGACTACGTGTACTTCGAGCGCGAGCTGACTCCGCTCATTTTGAACATCCACGGCGAAACGAAGCACATCGGCAAGCGGCCCAAGCGCAACCAGGAAGGGACCGACAAGCACACCGACCTGATTCGCCTCAAGCGCGAGATGCAGGACGCGGTGGCGCAAGAGGACTACGAACGGGCGTCCCAAATCCGAGACGAGATCCGCAGACTAGGCGGTTAGCGGTGGCGGGTTGGATGGAAGTGCAGGTTCGAAGGATTGGTCGGAGCAGAAGCGGGTGAATGCCGTGAAACTTGATGAACTCGCCCAGCGCTGTGGAGAATGGCTACGCGGCAGCGGCCCACAGTCAGACATCGTCATCAGCAGCCGCATTCGTTTGGCTCGCAACCTTGCCAGCTTTCCGTTCATCCGGCGTTGCTCCGAAGCCGACCGCACGGCCATCGAAAAAACCTTCCGCGACGCCATTAGCCAGGTCGAAGGCTGGAAGGATTTGATCAAGGTCGACGTCGCCTCGCTGCCGGTGGTTGACCGGCAGTTTCTCGTCGAACGCCAGCTCATCAGCCGGGAACTTTCCGACGCCAGCGGCGCGCGGAGCGTCTTCATCGATTCTCAGGAACAGTTCAGCCTGATGATCAACGAAGAAGACCATCTGCGGATGCAGGTGATGCATAGCGGGCTCGATCTGGAGTCGGCCTGGGAGCAGATCAATTCGATGGACGACGAGCTCGACGAGCGCGTCAACTTCGCCTTCCACGAGCGGCTCGGCTACCTGACGGCCTGTCCCACGAATGTGGGAACGGGCGCTCGCGTCAGCGTGATGCTCCACCTGCCAGCGCTGGTTATCACGCAGCAGATTGAGAAAGTTTTCCGCAGCCTGCAAAAGATGGGGCTCGCCGTTCGCGGCCTCTATGGCGAAGGCTCGCAGGCGATGGGAGATTTCTACCAGATCAGCAATCAGATCACGCTTGGACGGGCGGAACTCGATCTGGTGAAACAGGTTGGCGAAGTGATTCCGGTCATCATCGACTACGAGCGACAGGCTCGCTCGTTCCTGGTGAAAGAAAGCCGCAAGGATTTGCACGATCGTGTAAGTCGGGCTTACGGAATTCTTTGCACCGCCCAGACGATCAGCAGCGAGGAAACTCTGCACCTGCTGTCGAGCGTGCGGATGGGTGTGAACCTGGGTTTGATTCAGGACTTAGAAATCCCCACCATCAACAAGCTGTTTATTCATACGCAACCTGCTCATTTGCAGAAGCTGCGGGGCGTGCAACTGGAAACCGCCGACCGCAATGTGGAACGGGCGATGTATCTGCAATCGCACCTGCGCAAGAGCAGCGGCCCTCCGGCTGCCGACAACTGAAGTGGCAGCAAGCTCGTCCCGCGCAAGGGCGTTCAGTGAGTAAACTGGCTGCGAGCTTGGAAGTCTTTCGAGCTGCAACACTTGAAAGATGCCGCCCGGGGGACTACAAGAGTTCATCCACATTACTCGCTGACTGGTCCGCTTCTTGCTCTTGGTCTTCTGTTGAAGACCAATGCATGAGGCAGAACAGCCTTAGAGTGGTGGAGCACTACGTCGCTGCGATTGTGGGCACAGAGACAGCCGTCGAGGCGAACGAATGACCGGCGAAAGTTCATTTTCGCCTGGAAGTTCCGTTCGACATCTGCGGCTGAGACGTAGCGCTTAAGTGGAAGTCGATACGATGTCGATCAGCCACTCGGTCTGACGTGTTACTCGTTTAACCGTGCGCGCGACTCTATGCCAAACCAATTTTTCCAGGAATCACGTAGTGGTTCTGGCCCCGCCGATCCGAACTCCGCACCGGTGATCTACGTCATTGATGACGACGAAGCCGTGCTGCAGTCGCTCCTCGCGCTCCTCGAAAGCCACGGGCTGACGACCCGCGGTTTCACGAAGGCGAGTGACTTCCTCGGCCAACTCGACACCTCAAGTCACGGCTGCATCATCACCGATTGGCGCATGCCCGAAATGTCGGGTATGGAATTGCTTGAGGAGTTGAAGAAGCGGGGTATGCCGTTGCCCGTGATCGTCCTCACTGCGTTTGCCGACGTGCCCATGGCGGTGGCGGCGATGCGGACCGGAGCGGTCACGGTGCTACAAAAGCCGTGTCCCGACGCGGAGTTGCTCGCGGCCATCCATCAGGCGATCGAAGCCGATCGGATCAACCACCGGCAGTATCGCCAGCGGGAAGAATTTCGCCGGCGAATCGAGCGTCTGAGCGAGGGCGAGCGCAAGGTCATGGATCTGGCTCTAGCCGGACGCATGAACCGCGAGATCGCCTCGGAGCTGGGCATCGGCCTCAGAACCGTCGAAAAGCGTCGCCACAACGTGATGCAAAAGATGCAGGTTGAGTCCCTTGCAGAGCTCATGCAAGTGATGATGACGGTCGAAAACGCACCGCTCTAGAGCATCGCCTAAGCGCCGCAATCAAACGAGTCGGCTGATCATCGGACGACCGGAGCGGACGCTTCGCGCTCGGTCCGCACCCACTCCCGCTGCCGCTTCCAAAGGAAGTCGACATAGATGGGCAGCTTCATCGCGGCGTAGAACGGCGCGGTGCAGAGCGCCCGAAGCGGAATCACCTGCCGGCAATGTCGCCACCAACCGGCTGCAATCGCCAATGCGAGGGCCAACTCGCCCGCGAGCAATAGGATCGCCGGCCACCAACCGGTAATTCCAAGGACAGCGGACAAGCATACAGCGCCCAAGCTGGCCGTCATTGTCAGTACGAGCAGCGACAGGGGCGGAATTGACAGATCGAGGGCCAGCAACGCCAGATCGATCCGACGGTGTTGAAGGGCCTGCCGCAGCAGCTTTGGCGTCTGACTGAGCAGCGTCTTAAGATGGCCATGTTCCCAACGGGTCCGTTGGGTTCGAGCAGCCGCGCGCTGGCGGGGCAGGGGACTGCGAACCACGGCGCTCGGCAGAAACATCGGAGGATGCCCGGTGAGCGCAAGGTCGATACCCCACTGCATGTCTTCCACGACATTTGCGCCGGCCACCGAATGGGTGATCGCCAGTCGCCAGGGGAGCGCCATTCCGGTCCCCGAAAGATAGTTCAGCCCCGCGAGCCGGGTTAGCCCGAGGGTGCGTACGAGGTTCTTGAATCGGAACGCCAGGCTCGAGACAGCCTGAAGAGCGCCCCCCTGCGGGTCTGGATCGCAGAGGTTCAGCCCTTGCACGGGACGGCCGGTCTCGATCGCCGCGGCGGCGAGCTGTGTCACGAGCGGCTGTTCCGCCTGGCAATCGGCGTCGAGAAACACCACAGCGTCTGGCGGATTGGCTGCGAGGGTCTGCAGGCCGAAGTCGAGCGCAAAGCCTTTTCCGCGGCGTTCGGCGTCGAAGCGTTCGACCACTTCAGCCCCCAATCCGCGAGCCGCCTCCGCGGTGCCGTCCGTACAATTGTCGGCGACGACCAACACGGTCCCACCGGCGGGAATTGTCGGCATCAAAGTCCGCAGCGTTTGCTCGATCACCGCTTCTTCGTTGTGGGCCGGAATCAATACAGCTACGCGAGCGCCGGGCGGCAGCGCATACGTAGTCTTGCTGCGCGAAGGAAACAGCGAAACGAGCACTTCCAGACAAAACATCGCCACCGGCACGAGCGCCAGGGCGACGACCGTCAGAAGGATGATGTCGAGTACCAGTTGCATCGCTACACCCATCACTTGTCAGGCCTAGTGAAACGCGATCCACTTCCGAATCGGCTGCACGATCTTCCCCGGAACCTTGGAAACTCCGGAAAGGGATGAAGCCTCCATCCAGTCGCGCGTTCGGCGCCACGAGCTTCGCAGCCAAACCGAAAGCGACTGCAATTCGACGCCGCCTTCCAACACTTCTGTGGCGGCCGACGCCAGGCATCGCTTATAGCGTTCTTCGCCTTTTCCCAAGTCGATTTTCGTCGCGCCGTGCTGTTCCGCAGCTCGCGCCATTCGCTCGAAGAGCACGAGGCCCGGAGAGTACGCGGCAAATTCCGGCGAGTAGGCGTTAAACCACGCGTGCAACACGCCCCGGCTGCGAAGGGAATAGCAGGCCGCCGCCAGTCGTCCGCTAACGTAGAGCGTGGAGATCGTGGCGCCGAAGTCGCTCGCCTTGCTACTCGCAATTTCTCGCAGCAGCGCCGAGGTCCACGGAAACTCGAAAACGTCGGCAAAGCCGGTGGCTCGATACTGGGCCGACTTCCAGCCGAGCAACGTATCGAACGCCTCGGGCGAGTCGTCATGCCACCGGAATTCCAACTCGCCGCGCTCGCGCTCCAACTTGCGCGCCTTGCGCCCAATCTTGAACAGCTCCTCGGATCCGGTGGCTTTCTTGCACACCGCGTAGGCTTCGAAGCCATGCGCCAGGTCGAGATACGGAGACACCGCCGCTTGCCGCACATACGGCCCGAACGCGGACTGCCCCGCCACGAGATGATCGAAGTCCCAACTGGCTAGTCCACAGGCCCGCAGCAACTGCTCCGCGGAGAGCGCCAGATCGCCCTGCGAAATAATGCCGTGATAGTCGGAAAGTTTTCCGCCAACCGGCTTGCCCAAGCCGAGCTTGCCGCGCTGGAACGGAAAATAGCCGACCGCGGCCGCGTGGCGTCGAATGACCGCAACCCAAACGTCATCCCGCACCGCCGCCACAGCTTGCGTGAACTCGGGCCGGAAATATGGACTGTCGAGCGTCGCGTTGTGCTGCTGCATCGCAGCCCACTGCTGCAGATCGTCCGTGGCGAGCTGGCGAGCGGGAACAAGTTCGAATTCGAACATGGATTCAGCCCCTTAATGATTGGTCGGCGACGAAGCAGGCGCAGACGATGGCTTCTGCGTCAGCAGCTTCCACCCCTCGCAAAAATGCGCCCACGACAACGCCAGCCGGCAGCGAAAGCCCAACTCCATCTCCGCCCGTCGCAGCACGACGGCAACCAGCCACGCAGGCGCGTAAACAAACGCCATTCGGGCCGCCTTCGCCAGCCAGCGAAGCGCAAACCGAACGCGCGACCGGTCCGCGAACTCGTACCCAGCCACCTCCACGCCGATCCCGCGCGAAAGCTTCAGCAGGTAGGCCGGCTCGAGCCGCGCCGCGGGAATGATGTGGTCGATCACCGCATTCGGCACGAACCAACCGTGAATGCCGCGAGCAGCCGCCCGGCGATAAAGATTCGTGTCCTCGTTTCGGGCTCCAATCCCTTCGTCGAAGAGCCCAACTTCGTCGAACACCGACCGCTCGATGAGCCAGTTTCCCGCCCCCGGATTGAAGCGTCCTCCCAGCGGACGCGGCGCATTCGCGCGCGGCGACTCCCCGAGCAACATGCCGCACATCGGGTCGAGCTGACGATTCACCCCAGGCGGCAGCCGCAGCGCCACAGCTCCGGCGACATGCCGCAGGCCCTTTTCCTGGGCGAAATTCCATAGCTCCACGAGCCAGCGCGGGTGAGCTGCCTGATCGTCGTCGAAGAACGCGATCCATTGTCCCTTCGCCTCGCGAACGCCGCGATTCCGAGCGATCGAGATGCCCTTTCGCCCCTCGTACACGCCACGCACCGGGCAACGGGCCTCGCGCGAGCACTCTTCGATCACTTGCGGAGTCTCGTCGGTCGACGCGTTGTCGACGACCACGATCTCGTAAGTGAATCGCCCGTCGGTTTCCAATGCGCAGAGCGTCCGCAGCGCGTCGCGCAGCGCCGCCGCCCGCTGTTGCGAGCAGACCACAATGCTGACATCGGGCTTCGCGGCCACTTCGGAGGCTGCGGCCGGTGCTTCCAGGACTAAGGTGTCTGCCATTTCCATCCTCCGGTTGAGTGTTGAATTGGCTCAGCCCACCTAGGAACGGCTGGCTGTGGCAATCGAGCGCTGCTCGTCGCGCCATCGCTGGCTAGCGCCATTCGCAGCAGCGCACAGGCTCCGAGGAAGGGGACAAGCGACGTCGCGCTCATACCCGATTCGAGCAGGCTGTCGATCAAGCCGAAGACAATGACTCCGACGATGTAGGCGTATAGCGGGTTGCGGCTGCGCGAGTATTCGGCAATCGCCGTCCCCAGTCCGCAAAGCACCGCGAGCATGGCCAGACCAAGTCCTACGACGCCCAAGCCCAGGATCGTTTCCAAATAAGCGCAATGAGCTTCGCGCAGGCCCCATTGCAGCCGCGACGAAATGGCGTCGATGTGATCCGCCGTCCAGAAGGAGTCGTAACCGTACCCCACGATCGGACGTTTGGAGATGTAATACAGCACTTCAGGCCAGATCAGGAATCGGCCGCTCAGCGAATCGGCGTCGTCCTGCTGCCGGCCGAGCATCACAGCCCGCTGCAGTTCGTCGCTCAGGTCGACTCCGACCACCATGACCAAGAGCGCCGCCCCAGCCACCGTCCAAAGTCCCGCGAAGGCGATCCCCGACTTCAGCCGCCACGACACCTGCAAGCTCGCCACCACCGTCGAAGCGATCAGCAGCGCTCCGGTCGCCGTCCGCGATCGGGTCAACAGCAACAGCCCAAACCCGAGCGCAAACACAAACAGACAACGCTTCCGATACGCGGGCAGATCGAATGCGAGCGCCAGCGACGACAAGCAGAGCGTCCCCAGCAGCATGCCCTGCGAGTTGGGGTGCAAGCTGCCGCTGAAGCGATGCTCGGGCGTCCAAGGGCGAAACGTCCCTAGCCGCAATTCAGACAACACGCCCACTGTGGCAAGCGAAGCGCAGACCACCATCGTCATCCAGCAGAGCTGGCGCAGCGTAAAGAACCTCGCCAGACCGAAGGCTGCCGTTGTCCAGCAAACGAGCACAATCAGTCGCCGGGCGCACATCGCCCGATCGACCGACCACAGAAAGCTCAAGAGCGCCCAGCCGAAGAGCAACAGAAAAGCGACCGCCATCGGCTTGTTCAACCGCCACGGCTGACGGCGCGAGGCGATCGTCATCGCCGCCCCCATGCCGCCAAGCATCAAGAACGCGAGTCGCCGATAGGCGTTGCCGCCGGAGGCGGACTCAGCCATCTCCTCCGCCGTCTCAGTGAACGCCTCGTAAAGCGAGACATTGACATCATGCTCGCTTACGAAGAACGCAAACGCCACAATCGAGGCGGCGATCCACACCCAGTAGTTCGCGGGCGGAACGAACGCCGCTTCGGCCGGCGTCGTCGGATGGCGAGTTTCCCAAGCCGTGCGGTTCATGAGGCCACCTCCGCAGCAGCGACTTCGCGCATTACCGTTAGTAGCGTCCAGCCGCGCACCAGCGCGGCGACCAGGTGCGAGAGCAAGGTAACCATCGCCGCGCCAATCGGCCCCCAGGGCGGAATCAGCGTGAGCGAGCCGATGATCACGACCGTCATGACGCACACATCGGCGCGAAAATTCGCCGCTGGCCGATCCATCGCCCAGAGTCCGCTGCCGCAGGCCATGCTGATGCTGTTCGCCACGACGCCAAGCGCCAGGATGCCAACGGTTGGGCCACTTCCTTCGAGCGACGCGCCGTAAAGTGCGGTCGCAACCCATTCGCCAATCGCGAACGACAAGCCGGCGAATGCCCCGAGCGACACGACGAAGAGCGCAATCGTCTGTTGCAGCACGCTGCGAAGTTCCGTCACGCCGCCGCGAGCAAATGCTTGTGCGTTGCGGGGGCTAAGAAAATTGCTCAGCCCAAGCATGAACATATTGGCGATTCCCACCAGCGTGGTGCACGCGCCGAACACGCCCGTGGCTGCACTGTCATGCCAGGCCGCCAAAGCCCACGGCATGATGTACGACGTCGTTTGTCCGAGGATCTGACAGGCGAGCGCCCAGCGGGCGAAAATCCAGTTACTTCGCCAGTCGCTCCAGGCGGTCGCCCATTTTCCGATCAAGGTTTGCCGCTTGCCGAGAAACCACGCCAGCGACGCCAGGCCGCACGCACCGCCAATCACGATGTAAGCCAGCGGGACGTTCAGAAGCTGCCAATATCCCAGCAGCGCGAGCGCCGACAATTGCAGCGTCGCGATCGCCGAGTCGACCGCGAGCGCGACTGCCGGCCGCAGATTCGCGAACGACATCTCGCGAACGAATTCGCGGATGAGCAAGAGCGGCAAGACGCCGATCAGCACGAAGATCAGCGGTTTGAGCTGCGAAAGATCGAACCACTGCCACTCGGCAGGCAACTGCATGCTCAGCCCGAGCAGGCCCAAGATCGCCACGATCGTGGCGGACAAGATCAACTGATGCACCAGCGAGCTGCCGGCGAAGGTTTTCAGTTCCTCCGGCGACTTCCGCTGGCTGTAGATCATGTACGGCGCCCCGACGAGCTGCTCCTGCACGCCTCGGGAAAAGAGCACGATGGTCAGCGCGAGGTAATAGGCGCCAAGCTCCCACGCGCCGCAGGTGCGGCCGATGATCACGCTGGTGGCGAAGTTCGTCCCGCTGACCACCGCCTGATCGAGCACGCTGAGCGTGCTGGCCCGAAACAGCGATCCGCTGGTAAGTCCCGAAAGCATCCGGCTGGGTAGCGTCCCAGCCCGCCGAGCCCACAAGGCGGTCCGTTGCCAGCAGGTCGAGAGAACGTTGCGCATCACCGCCTCGCCTCCGGCTTGCGGATCACGTTCGATACCCGTAGCCAGGCTTTGCGTACCGCTTCGTACCAACCTTCCAGCTTGGCTGCGAGCGACGCGGATGTTTCGAACTCCTCGGCATTAAAGCGGCCCCAATCAAAGGGGTCGGAGTCGGGGCGAACGAGCAGCGGCTCGGTGCTGAGGCTGCACAGCAACCCAACCTCGCGCGCCACCTGATTCAGCGGAGGCCCGGCAAAGCCGAGTCGCCGCACGCCGTAGGGAAAGGCAAAGGTCGCATCGTTCTGGCCAAACCGCTCGCGCAGCTCCTTCATGTTCGCAAGCAGATCCTCGCGCAGCGCCTCGGGGCGGCCGCGAAAATCCTGATGGGTGTGCGTATGGGCCCCCAGCTCGATCAAACCGCTTTCCTGCATCTCAAGACACTGGTCGGTCGTCAAAGGCTGCCAGGCTTCCGCGGGGACGTCGATCGCTCCGGTGACAGGCCAATCGTCGCATGGAAACGGCGATTCAGAGTCGAGATACGCCGTCGCCAGAAAAATCGTCGCCGGCGCCTTCAGCCGTTTCAGGACTGGGAAGGCATGTTGGTACACGTTGGCGTAGCCGTCATCGAACGTGATAACGAACGCCTTCCGCGGAATCGGCAGCCCTTTGCGGTGATGGTCGAGCGCGTAGCGCAGCGGCCACGGTTCGTAGCCCCGCTTCAACAGCCCGCCAATCTGTTCCTGAAATCTCTCGGGGGTCACGTTCCAGGTGGGGGTCGGTTTGCCCGGTACCGGATCGGTCACCCGGTGGTACATCAAAATCCCAAACCCGGGCCCGCTGCGCATTCCGCGCAGCCGAGAAAGGAACGTCGCCGCGCCGCAGAGCGCCCGCAGCCTTGCGTTGCGCAAAAGCAACTTCGTTCCCTGCGCAGCCGGCGCCGGTGGCCGAAGGTAATCGGCAACCGTTTGGGATTCGGCGGCAGAGGACGGGGGGGAAGTCATCGGGGGTTGCTTGGTACGCGTAAAAGAGGGGGGACGCGTAAAGTCTAGGCCACGCTGGCCCAAAGTCCGCCGTCAGGCCGAGGTTGGAATTATGACGGCTTTTCCGGTTGGGGGCGGTGGTTGTCGCAAGCTCGCCTCGTACCGCTGAAGTCGCCACTCGGCAGTGTACCGGGCCTCGGTACAGTACCGCACGACGAAGCCACTCAAGCCGCCGAAGATTACGGCAAACCCGAGCGCCACGTTCCGCAACGAATTCCACGACGTCAGCTCATCCATAAGCCACCGCCGAGACCGGCGCCACGCCGAATACAGGGGTTTCGCATACCAGTTCCAGTTCGTCCGCCGAGCGGAGCACCGGGTTGAGGTACGAAAGGACCAGCGCTACGCCAATTCCTCCCCCCGCCGCCACGAAGAAGCCCAGCACCAGCACATACAACCGTCGTGGGCCGAGCGACTTGGCCACGTAGCTCGCCGGCTGCACGACGCTCAGGCTCGAAATCCGCTCCTCGTCGAGCGAGCGATTGATCCGGGCCTGCTCCAGCTTGGCGGCATATTCCCGGTAGCGCGCCTCCGCCAAATCGACAGCCCGCTGCAGCTCGGCAATCTTGATCTCTTCGCCGTTCAGCTTTCGCAGCTCGTTCTGAAGCTGCTGCTGCTGCGACTGCAATGCGACCTGCCGGCCACGCATCGCGTCGACCTGCGCCTGCTCCTGAAGGAGCGTCAACTCGAGCGCCTGCCGCTGCGGATTCACCGCCTGCGTGTCTTGCTCGCGCAGCGGTTTCTGATTGGCCACGATGTTTTTCAGGCTCTGCACCTGCTCGCGAATCCGCTGCAGCTCCACATGCTCGTCGGTATATTTCGAAGCCAGCTCCTTCTCGCGGCTTTCGAGGTTGAAGAGCGTCTGCCGCATGCCGTCGGCTGCGGCGTTTGCGCTTTCTTGAGTCTGCGTGATCACACGTTCCGGCAGCTTCGCCAGCGTGGCTTGCAGCGAGGCAATGCGAGCTTCCGAAGTCGTCAGGTCCGAACGATTCGTCAGCAGCTTGGTCTCGATGTCTTGAATCTGCGACTGCAATTGCTGCCGCTTACCTTCGATCGAAACGATCCCCAGCCTGTCCTTTGTCTGCCGCAGCTCCGTGGCAGCCTGTTTCCACTGGTTCTCGTATTCCTTCTCCTTATCCAGGAAGAACTCATACGAGCCAGCCGTTTGATGCACGCGCACGTGCTCGGCCAGATAGGTATCGATGAGCGTCGCGACGATCCGCTGCGCCTTTTCCGGCGACTCCGCCACGCAGCGCACGGCGATTACATTGGTCCGCTTCGGCGTCCAAGCCTCAAGCTGCTTGCGCAGCTTCTGCACGGCCAGTTGCACCTTGCGATCGGGAACGCCCGACGATACGACTTGCTCGCCTGACGGCGTTTTGACGCTACTTTTCTGCTCTGGCGCGACGTCGCGCGGCGCGGGTTCCTTCCCCTTGGTCTCGCGACCGTAGAGCACGTAGTCGGGCCCAAGCTTCTCGACCACGGCGGTCAGCAGCGCCTGACTGCTGAGAATCTCGAGCAGCGAGTTCACCTCGCTCTCCCGCGATTCGTAGATCGAAACGAGCTGACCGCTGGCTGTCGGATCGACCGAGTTTTCGCGGCCGAAGCGAACGAAAAGTTTGGCTTCCGACTCGTACGATCGGGGCATGAACAGCAGGCCGAAAAGCGTCAGCCCGCACACGCTCGCGAACACGGCCAGCGAGTAACGATGGTAGCGCACCAGCGCCCGTCGCACATCGGTTACAAACTGCTGAATCTGCTTAGGGTCGATCATCGCGCTCCTCCGGTACAAGTACCTAGGTCGCGATGAACGCTTGGCAAACCACCGGCCGTAACAATCGCTACAACCGGCAAAGCACGCAGCCCAAAGACGCTGCGCGCCAGCAATACTGTCTACAGCCTACTTACTGACAGCTGATAACTGACAACTGTTTTATTAGTAAGCGCGCGGCGTCT
>Ga0180217_1002372_pt1 | contig 17622 bp, 19 predicted proteins | sample eDN3rd37CBELigOP_FD_128521 | JGI IMG/M metagenome (GOLD analysis project Ga0180217, IMG submission 128521) | Enriched Organic Plus compost microbial communities from Emeryville, California, USA - eDNA 3rd pass 37_C BE-Lig OP (version 2) (version 2) ... | reverse complement strand
TAGAGGTATTTGAGGATCGCGCTCTCCTTCTCGGTCAGGCGGATCTTGCGGTTGCGGGCGGTCTCCATCAGCAGCTTGGCCGAGGGGCGGAACAGATAGGGCCCGACGGTGAAGACCGCGTCCTCCGAGTTGTCGAAGACGCGCAGCTGGGCGCGCAGCCGCGCCAGCAGCTCGTTCAGCCGGAAGGGCTTGGCGATGTAGTCGTTGGCGCCGGCGTCCAGGCCCCGCACCACGTCCTGCTCGGCATCGGCGCCGGTCAGCATGATGATCGGGATCTTCACCCCGTCGCGCCGGAGCTTGGCGCAGAGATCACGCCCATCGCCATCCGGCAGCCCGATATCGAGCAGGATGGCGTCGAAGCGCGTCTCCGGCCCGCCGAGCTGCCGTTCGGCCTCCGCCGCGGTGGCGGCCTCCGCAGGCGCGAACTCGCCATCAAGCGCCAGCTGCTCCGCCAATGTGGCACGCAGCGCGGCATCGTCATCGACGATCAGAACCGGGCGAGGACCAGACATCTCTTAATCCCATGCTCCTTTCGGACGCCCCGGCGGCGCTGCGAGCCGCGTGATGCCATTTGCCTGCGGCCTGAGTCTTGGCCGCCCACCATCCGCGGGCGCCACGGCATTCCGCGAACAATGGCTGCGTGGGCCCCCCGCTGCAGCGCCAGGCAAGCCGCAGCGCCGATAACTCTACCATTGTTGTCATGTCGCCCTCCCGTCGCAAGTCTCGCACTGCGGGACTATGTTGCGGCGATGAGGCTGCCAGACGCCCTTTCCGCGCCATATTCGGGGCGCGCCATGCCAGGCGCTACGGATTACATGACATGAGTCTTCCCGCCCCCGCCACCCCGGAACCGCAGTCGATCGCGTTGTCCGTCCAGCCGGACGCCGCCACGCTCGCGCTTCGGGCGGTGCACCGCGCTGCCGCTGACCTTCGGCGCGGCACGCCGGTGCTGCTCCGTGGGGGCGATCAGCTTCTCGTGACTGCCACCGCCGAAACGGTAGGCGCGCGCGGCCTTGCCGAACTCGTGGCCGTGGCCAAGGCGCCGCCCGTCCTGCTGCTCGCGCCGGCCCGGGCTGCCGCCCTGATGCCGCCGGTGCGCCCGGTGGGCGCGGCACCGGAGGAAGCGGTGGCGCTTCGTCTGCCGCCGTCCCTGCTGGACCCCGCAGCGTTGCGCAGCCTGGCCGATCCGACGGCGGAGCGGCTGCTGCCCGCGGGCATCCGGCCGGAGCGCCAGCCGAGCCCGCCGCTCGCGGGTGCGGCGATCGCGCTCGCCAAGCTCGGCCGCCTGCTGCCGGCGGTGATCGCGGCGCCGGCGCGGGAGGCACCGGCCGTGGCACGGCTCGAACTGCTTTCGGTTGAGGCGGCGCAGGTCCTGGCCTATCCGGCGACCGCCGCCACGACCCTTCGGCGCGTGGCTGAGGCCGCGGTGCCGCTCGAGGACGCGCCGGATGCGCGCATCCAGGCCTTCCGCGCCGGCGATGGCGGCATCGAGCACCTGGCGATCCTGGTCGGCCGGCCGGAGGAGGCCGCGGCGGACGGCCGCGCGCCGCTGGTTCGCATGCATTCGGAGTGCTTCACCGGCGACCTGCTCGGCTCGCTGCGCTGCGACTGCGGGCCGCAGCTGCGTGGCGCCATCCGCCGCATGGCCCAGGACGGCGCCGGGGTGCTGCTTTACCTGGCGCAGGAGGGGCGGGGCATCGGCCTGGTGAACAAGCTGCGCGCCTATGCGCTGCAGGATTCGGGGCTGGACACGCTGGATGCCAACCGTGCCCTCGGCTGGGGCGCGGACGAGCGCAGCTTCCTGGTCGCCGCCACCATGCTGGAGCAGATCGGGGTCCGGCGCGTGCGCCTGCTGACCAACAACCCGGACAAGCTCGCGGCGCTGGCCGCCTGCGGCATCATGGTGGAGGGACGGGAGGCGCATGCCTTCGCGCCCAATGGCGTGAACGACCGCTATCTGGAGACCAAGGCCCTGCGCTTCGGCCATATGCTCGCCTGAGCCGCCTGGTGGCATGGCCGACGGCGTGAAGCGGCCGGCAGGAGCAGGATCCGATCCCGCCGGAGCGCCGAAGCATGATGGAAACCGCCGTCTCCCGGTTCCCGGGTGCTCGTGCCCGCCGGGTAGGTCCGGGCGGCAGCGGCCCCCTGTTGCGATCCGCTCGAATTCGGCTGCGGCACCGGCCGCAGCTTGGCCGCGCGGCGAGAGGCCGGCACCCCGCTGGCGAGGCCGCACCAGGGGCCGGATGCGCCCGTTGCACCCGGGTCCGCATCGCAGCCGTGAGCCATGGCACGGGGATTGCCCGGACCGGTACCGTGCTTCCCGCCGCGGTCGCCAGGATGCCCGCCATGATCGCCGACCCGATCCGCCATGTCGGCCTCGCCCCTGCCCAGCCGCGGGACGGCGGGCCCGCGCTCGGCCCGGAGGAGGCCGCGCCGATCGAGGGCCATGCGACCTTCGACGAGGTGCTGAGCGCCCTGAACCCGCTGCATCATCTGCCGGGCGTCGGCATCCTTTACCGGGCCGTCACCGGGGAGCGGATCCAACCCGCCTTCCGCGTGCTGGGCGCCGCGATCTTCGGCGGCGTTCCGGGCATGCTGCTGACCGCCGCCCTCGCCGCCGTGGAGGAGACCCGTCCGATGGAACGCCTTGCCCTCGCCCTGACCGGGGCGCCCGACCCGGTGCTCGACCCGCCCGCCCGGGACCGGGCACTGACCGCCTACCGGCAGCATGGCGATGCCGGCTGAGTCCGCCGCCATCGCCCGGGTCACGCCGGACGGGCTGTTGCGCCTGGCCGGACAGGTGTGGCGCTGCGCCCTCGGGCGCGGTGGCATCCGCACGGACAAGCAGGAGGGCGACGGCGCCACGCCGGCGGGCCTGCTGCCGCTGCGCCGCGTGCTCTACCGCGCCGACCGCCTCGCCGCCCCCGCCTGCCGCCTGCCGGTGGAGCCCATCGCACCGACGGATGGCTGGTGCGACGACCCGGGACACCCGGACTACAACCGCCCCGTGACCCTGCCGCACCCCGCCCGGCACGAACGCCTGTGGCGGGAGGACGGGCTCTACGACATCCTCGTGGTGCTGGGATGGAACGATGCGCCGGTCGCGCGCGGCCGCGGCAGCGCGATCTTCCTGCACCTCGCGCGGCCGGACTACGGGCCGACCGAGGGCTGCGTCGCGCTGTCGGAGCGCGCCCTGCGTGCCCTGCTCGCCGCCGGCCCCCCGGCGCTCGAGACGGTGCCGGGCTGAGACCCCTGGACTCGCATCGGAAAGGGCATCAGGTTGCGCCGCGCGGGGCCGCGCCGCGGCGACCCGACAGCGGAGGAGCGCCGGCAGTGAAAGAGATCGGCAATTTTGTCAGGAACAACACCGTCGCCGTCCTGGTCGGCCTGGCCGTGCTCGGGGTGGTGCTTGCCTGGCTCGACATGGGGCAGGGCGTGGCGCTCATCGCCATGGTCTGGGGCAGCATCCTCATGTTCACGACCGGCCGGTCGGAGCACGCGCTGCAGGAGGACGACGAGACAGCCTGAGGGCGTGCAGCCGCAACGCGACCGGCACGGAGCGGGATCCGGCACCGGACCTGCTCGGCGTCGCCGCGCGCCGCGGAGCGGGACCGGGCGGCCCAGGGGCGTCCAGAGCTAGTCCCGCGCGCCGAAGATTGCGGTGCCGATCCTGACATGCGTGGCGCCGCAGGCGATGGCCAGTTCGAAATCGCCGCTCATGCCCATGGAGAGCACGGGCAGCCCGTGCCGGGCAGCCAGCGCCGCCAGCGCCTCGAAATGCGGTCGCGGGTCTTCCGCCACGGGAGGGATGCACATCAGGCCGCGCACCGGCAGGCCGTGTTCCTCGCGGCATTGGCGCAGGAACGCCTCCGCCTCGGCGCGCGGCACCCCTGCCTTCTGCGGCTCGTCGCCGGTATTGACCTGCACGAGCAGGTCGGGCCGCCGTCCCTCCCGGCGCATCGCCTCGGCGAGCGCGGCGGCCAGCCGCGGGCGGTCCAGGCTTTCGATGACATCGGCGATGCGCACGGCGTCGCGCGCCTTGTTGGTCTGCAGCGCACCGATGACGTGCAGCCGCAGCGCCGGCCAGGCCGGCCGCAGCGCCGGGAATTTCGCCGCCGCCTCCTGCACCCGGTTCTCGCCGAACACCGTCTGCCCGGCGGCCAGCGCAGCCGCCACCGCCTCCGCCGGATGGGTCTTGGAAACGGCGACGAGGGTGACGCTGCCCGCCGGCCGGTTGGCGCGGGCGGTGGCCTCGGCGATCCTCTCCCGCACGCGGGCGAGGTTGGCGGCGATCATGGGCGGGGGCGCGGTGGACATCGGATGCGGAGGCTAGGGCAGATCGGGCCTCCTTGGAATCGGCGGGCCCGGCGGAATGCGCGCTGAGCGCAACGGCCCGCGGGCGCTGGCTGTAGCGGTGCGGCGGCTGCTGCCGGCCACCGACCGACGCGGGCAGCCGCTGCCGCGGCTCTGGCTGTTCAGCGACCCGGCCCGCCTGCCCGATCCGCGTGCAGCGGCGGCGCGCCTGCCGCCCGGTGCGGCGGTGGTGGCGCGCGGTCTCGAACCGGCGGTGCTGGCGGCCCTGGCTGCGCTGGCGCGCCGGCGGCGCCTCAGACTGCTGGTCGCTGGCGAGGGGCGGCTGGCGCTGCGCCATGGTGCGGGCCTGCACCTGCCGGACCGGTACGGGGCACGGCATCTGCTGCCCTTCCTGCGCGCGAGACGGCGCGGCCTGCTACTGAGCGCGGCGGCGCACGGACGCGCGGGCCTGGCGCGCGGGCGCCGCCTGTCGGCCGATGCGGTGATCCTCTCTCCCGTCTTCCCCACCGCGAGCCACCCGGGGGCGCCGGTGCTCGGCCCGTTCCGCTGGGCGGCGCTGGCACGGCGGGCGGGCCGGCCCGTGGTGGCGCTTGGCGGGCTGGATGCGCCCGGTGCCGCCCGCCTGCCCCGCCGCGCCGCTGGTGTCGCGGCGATCACAGCCCTGGCGGGCATGTGGCCGGCGCGCAACAGTGTCTCAGCCATGTCGCGGTGACGGCAACAGCCCGGTTGCCGGTTTTCGTTGCGCGGCCCCATAGTCCGCCCGGGCCCGGGTCCTTCCGGTGCGATGGCGTTGCCATTCGGGGGGCTTCCTCACAGGGAGGCGGGCGGGTCGAGGGAACAGCCGGGCGAAGCCCGGCGGTTGAGGAGGATGGACAATGCGTAAGTTCCTGCTGGCCAGCACGGCGGTGGTGGGAGCCGCCGTGCTTGTGCCGACGGTGGCAGAGGCGCAACAGGCGCCGACCGTGCGGATCGGCGGCTACTTCCGGGCCTATTACGGCTACACGCAGCAGAACAATACGGTCGGGATCAACACCCCGATGTACGGTCCCGGCCCGACCGACACCAGCGAGCCGAACCTGGCCAACCGGTCGGCACGGCTGGGCCACAACGACTTCTCGACCGATGCCGAGGTGCATGTCTTCGTCAACGGCAAGGCGGCCAATGGCCTGAGCTACGGCGCGGTCATCGAGATCCAGTTCGACGCGATGGAAGGCGCTGTCCGCAACAACGCCCGCCGCGCCGTGAACAACAAGACGACGGCCAGCCTCGACGAGATGTACGCCTTCGTGGCGTCGCCGACGCTCGGTCAGCTCCGCTTCGGCGACGAGGACGGTCCGTTCGGCGGCCTGATGAATGTCGGCTGGGTCACCAATTTCGGCACCGGCGGCGTCTTCGGCGACTGGGAGAGCTTCATGGTTCGCCCGAACCGCACCGGCACGACGCCGGGCGGTGTCGGCGACAACACGAAGATCATCTACCTGTCGCCGCAGTTCTTCGGCTTCGACTTCGGTGTGTCCTATGCGCCCAACGAGGGTGAGGGCGAGGACACGGGCTGCTTGAACTCCTATGCCAACGTCAACTGCGACCGTGCCTACGCGGTCACCAATGCCGCCGGCAACGGCCGTTCGCACGACCAGCCGGGCCGTCTGAACGAGATCCAGGCGGCGATCCGCTGGCGCGGCAACATCGCCGGCGTCGGCCTCGCCGCGGGCTTCAGCACCCTGCAGTCGCAGGTCATCCGCGAAGCCGCCGCGGGGACGGGCGACATCACCCGCACGCTGCGCAACCCCAGCGTCTATCAGGTGGGCGCGCAGGCCACCTACATGGGCTTCACCATCGGTGGCGGCTACATGTGGGGCAACACCAGCTTCTACTACATCCCGTCGCCCCGTGGCGGGAAGAATATGTCGCAGTTCTTCGGTGGTGCGTCCTACACCATGGGGCCCATCAGCGTCGGCGCGAACTTCTTCACTGGCCAGTATGAGGGCGGCGGAGGCGATCTGCTCGGGGTCGGCATGCGCCGGTGGGGCTACGGCATCGGTGCCAACTACCGCCTCGCCCCGGGCATGGACCTGGTCGCCGAATATGTCCGCCACGAGGTCAAGGAGCCCGGTGCGGCCACGCTGCTTGGCACGGCCAACTACGCCGGCACCGACCGCGCGAAGGGCAGCGTGTTCCTCACCGGTGTCCGCCTCGCCTTCTGAGGGCGGCAGACGCAGGATCCCGGACGGGGCGGCGGGGCAACCCGCCGCCCTTTCCCTTTCCGCTTGCGACCTGGCGGCAAAGCGGCTTTACCCTCCCTCCCGTTCCGGCACATGTGACGTGGCAATGATTCGTGCGGTTCTCCTCCTCTGCCTCGGCCTGCCACTGCTTGCCGCCTGTGGCGGCGCGAACACGCGCATGGTGCAGAACGACGAATACGGGGACTGGCGCGACGGCTCCGTGCGCAGCCGCCCGCAGGGTGCCTCCGCCGGCATCGTCGTTTTCGGCGTGGACCGGGAGCGGGAGGCGCGTCAGGCCGCCGCGGTCGCAGGCGCCGGGCTCGCCGTGAACGCCTATCTCTGGCGCGCCACGCTCGACACCCTGTCCTTCATGCCGCTGGCCTCGGCCGATCCCTTCGGCGGCACCATCATCACCGACTGGTACTCGCCGCCCAGCGTGGAGGGCGAGCGCTTCCGCGCCCAGGCTTACGTCATGGGCCGCCAGCTCCGCTCGGACGGGGTGCGGGTGCAGGTATTCCGCCAGGTGCTGCAGGGCGGCCAGTGGGTGGATGCGCCCGTGTCCGCCTCCACCAACTCCGAGTTCGAGGACAAGGTCCTGGCCCGGGCACGCGAGCTGCGCAGCCAGTCCGCCTCGCGCTGAGTTCGTCGATCGGACGCCGCGGGAAGAAAGCTGCCTGGCGGCTTTCGACGGCTCGCCGGACGCCCGAGGCGGCTGGAAGCGGCGCCTTGGGCTGCGGGATGCGAGCCGGGCTGTCCCCGCCTTGCCGGGGTGATGCGCCGCCGCCGTCGTGCCAGGATGGGCCAGCCCGGATGCAGCCCGATACCCCTGTCACGACGTCCGCCAGCTTCCGTCATGGTACCACCGAGGCGCTGGGTGCGCCGGCCATCGCCATGGGCGTCACCTTCCTCGCCTTCGGCGCGGCGGTGCGCGAGGCCGGCCTGCCCCTGCCCTGGGCGCTCGCCGCCTCTCTGCTGGTCTATGGCATGGCCGGGCAGCTCGTGCTGCTGCAATTCGCCGCGCCGGGCGCACCGGCCGGCGGCGTGCTGCCCGCGGCGCTCGGCGCCACGGCGGCCAATGCACGCTTCCTGCCGATGGCCGTCGCCATCGCGCCCTGGCTCGGCGCCCGGCGCGGGCGGCGGTGGCTGGCGCTGCCCTTCATCGCGATAACCCCCTGGGCCGCGGCGATGCGGCGCCTGCCGGCGCTGCCCGCACCCGCACGGCTCTCCTGGTTCCTCGGCTTCGCCCTCGCCTCCTGGCTCGCCGCCGCCGGAGCGACGGCGGCGGGGCACCTGCTGGCCCCGCGGCTCGGTGCCGCGACCCGCGCGGCGCTGCTCTTCGCCAACCCGCTCTACTTCGCGCTGCTGATGGCAGCCGACCTGCGGGCCGTGGCGGCGCGGCGGGCCATCCTCGCCGGCGCGCTCGCCGCCCCGGCGGCGCTGGTGCTGCCGCCCGCCTGGGGGCTGCTCGGCGCCGGGCTGCTCGGCGGCACGCTGGCCTTCCTGCTTGGGCGCTCGAAGGGAGACGAGCCGGGGAACAGGCATGGCCGCGGCTGACCTTGCGCTGCTGCTCGCGGCGCTGGCGATGCTGGTGCTGCGCGGGGCAGGGCTGCTGGTGGCCGGCAGCCTGCGGCCGGAGCACCCCTTCATCGCCTGGGCAACCTCCGTGTCGCAGGCCACGCTCGCGGCCTTCGTCACGCTGGCGGTGTTCGCTCCGGCGGGTGCGGTGGCGTCGGTGCCGCTGCCGGCGCGGCTGGCCGGGCTGATGGCCGGGCTCGGGGCCTATGCGCTGCTGCGTGGACGGCTGCTGCCCTCGCTCTGTGTCGGGCTGGGCGCACTCGTGGCGGTGCGGCTGGCGCTGGCAGGCTAGACAGCATCGTGCCGAGCGGCCGCCGGGCTGCGCCGCCGCCATCCCTACCGCGCAGCTGCGGCGATCAGGTCACGCGTTCCAGTTCCTTGTCGTCCAGCGTTCCCGGCACGATCGTCATCGGCACCGTCATCCGTCCGACATAGCGCCCCGTCAGGGCGGAGATCAGCGGCCCAGGGCCGCCGCTGCCTGCGGCGCTCGCCAGCACCAGGACGGAGATGCGCGGGTCCTCCTCGATCAGCGCCAGCAGCTCGTCGCGCGCATCACCCTCGCGGATCATCAGGATGGGCAGGCTGCCGGTCAGCTCGTTCACCTGTGCGGCCAGGCCGGAGAGCAACTTCTCCGCCTCCTCCCGCCGCTCCTCCTGCATCATCGCGCCGACGCCGGCCCATTCCACCAGGCCGACGGGCTCCACCACCCGGAGCAGGGCGACGCGCCCACCACCCTTGCGGGCGCGCAGGCAGGCATATCGCAGCGCCACCTCCCGCTCCGGGCTGTCATCCACCACCACCAGGAAGACGCGATCCTTCCGGGCGGATGTGGCGGCTCCCTCTTCGGTCTCGGGCATCAGCCTCTCCGGAACAGCACGCTGCCCAGCCAGCCGGCGAAGGCGGCCAGCAGGACGCAAGTCAGACCGTAGACCACCGGCTGCAGTTCCGCGATGGTCGCGATGCGGTCGGCCGTGCCCACCCGATCCACGCGGAAGGTCAGCTCCTGCCGCGCCGCGATGCGGCGCGAGCGCACCAGCAGCACCTCCACGCGGTAGTCGCCGGTCGGCACTGTCGCCGGCAGCTCGAGATGCGTGAAGAACAGGCGGCTGCCGTGGATCTCCACCGGCGTGCTGTCCTCCGACCACAGCCCGCTCGCGGTCTCGAGTTCGAGCAGCGCGGCGCGGAAGGCGGGGCTGCGTGCGCCCGTGCTCTCCAGCGGCAGGGCGTCGAGGCCGATCCCGTTCCGCTGCCGCGCCTCCTCCGGCAGGATCTGCCAGGCCGGGCGCGTGCTGGCGAGCGCGTAATAGCCCGGAACATACCCGAACCGCGCCGAAGGGCCGTTCACCCAAAGCAAGCCCGCCGCCCGCACCTTGCGACGCACGACGAGCGGCCGCGTCGGGCCACGGGTGATGATCAGCACCTCGTCGGCGCCCGGCCCGATCAGCTGGTCGGTGCTGCCGAAGACCGTCAGCGTCGCCCCGGTGAAGCCGGTCGTGACCTCGACCGCGGTCTGCGACAGCGCGGCGACCAGCAGCTGCTCCTGCGCCGCGAGCCGTGTCGGCAGCAGCAGGCTCGGCAGCAGCAGAAGCAGCAGGGTCAGGGCACCGCGGATCACAGCGCCGGGCCGCTGGTGAACAGCCGCTCCGGCGTCCGCACCAGTTCCCACAACAGGCTGGCCGCGACCGCGAGCACCATGAGGCCGAGCAGCGCCCGCGTCTCCTCGCCCCGGAGCCGTGTGCCCATGGCGGCGCCGAACTGCGCGCCGGCGACGCCGCCCGCCAGCAGCAGCATGGTCAGCACGATGTCCACCGTGCCGAGCTGCGCCGCCTGCAGCAGCGTCACGTTCGCCGCCACGAACACCACCTGGAACAGCGAGGTGCCGATGACGACCGAAGTCGGCATGCCGAGGAAGTAGATCATCGCCGGCACCAGCATGAAGCCACCGCCCACACCCATCACCGCCGAGAGCACGCCGATGAGGAAGCCCACCAGCAGCGGCGGAATGACCGAGATGTAGAGCCGCGACTTGCGGAAGCGCATCTTGAAGGGCAGGCCGTGCGCCCAGAGATGCTCGTGCAGCCGGCGCCTCATCGCCTGCCGTCGTCGCAGGATGGCACGCACGCTCTCCATCACCATGAGCGCACCGACAGTGCCGAGCACGACGACGTAGAACAGGGCCACGGCCAGGTCCACCTGGCCGATCCGGCGCAAGAGGCCGAAAAGCTGCACGCCCGCAGCCGAGCCGGCGAAGCCGCCGACCAGCAGCACCAGGCCCATCTTCGGATCCACATTGCCCCGCCGCCACTGCGCGATGAGGCCCGAGACGCTGGCGCCGAGCGTCTGGTTGGCGCCCGAGGCGACCGCGACCGGGGAAGGGATGCCGATGAGGATCAGCAGCGGCGTCAGCAGGAAGCCGCCGCCCACGCCGAACAGGCCGGAGAGCCAGCCCACGCCGAAACCGATGCCCACCAGCAGCAGGGCATCCACCGACATTTCGGCGATCGGCAGGTACACCTGCATCGCGGCAATCAATCCGGACAACGAAGGTGACGGGGGGCGGCCCCCGTTTGGACCCGGAGCGCATCAGACGCAAGGGCCAATCCGCCACATGCAGCCCGGCACTTGCGAACCAATACGGCACTGGGCGCGTTGCGGGCAGGCCGACTCACCAATCCGGAGGGATCACGGTGCAGACACGTGCCTATGACGGAACCGACCCACGGGTGGGCACAACGGTGCCGGCGGATGCGCCCGCCATGCCATCCCGTGTCTCCTGGGGCGCCATCCTCGCCGGCGGCATCGTCGCCGTGACCGTGGGGCTGATGCTCAATCTGCTGGGCGCCGCGATCGGCGCCACGGCTGTAGACGCGCAGGGGGGCGACACGCCCTCGGCGCAGACCCTCGGCATCGCCAGCGGCGTCTGGCTGCTGGTGGCGAACCTGATCGGCCTTGCCGTCGGCGGCTATGTCGCGGCGCGCCTCTCCGGTTCGGCTGACGAGACCGACAGCGTGCTGCATGGCCTGTCGGTCTGGGCGATCGGCTACCTGATCTCAGCCGTTCTGCTCGGCAACATCATCGGCGGGACGACGGCCACCGCCTTCCAGGGCGCTTCCTCGCTGCTCGGCGGCGCGGCGCAGGGGGCAGGCCAGGCGCTTTCCTCCGCCGCGGGTCCCGCGGCGCAGGCGATAGATCCGCAACAGCTGGTCGAGCGTGCGCAGCGGGCCCTGCAATCCGGCGGCGATCCGGCTGCGATGAGCAGCGAGGCGCGCAACGCCGAGATCACCTCTCTCCTGGCGCAGCGGGTGAGCGGTGGCGACCTGTCGCAGGCCGAGCGCGACCGGCTGTCGGCGCTGGTCGCGGCCGAATACCAGATCCCGCCGGAGGAGGCACAGCGCCGCCTGCAGCAGGCGGAGCAGCAGGCCAACCAGGCCATGACGCAGGTGGAGGAGCAGGCCCGCTCGGCCGCGGACACGGCCGCCAATGCCACGGCGGTAGCTGCCTACTGGGCCTTCGCCGCCATGCTGCTGGGTGCGGTCGCCGCCGTGCTCGGGGCCCGGGTGGGCACGCGGAACCGTATGGTGCGCCGGCTCGCCTGAGCGCGCCGGCTCTCCCCTGGGCATCCGCCGTCCCGGCCGGGGCGGCGGTGCTCGCGTGTGGACGGCGGCTCAGCGCCCGCCCAGCGCGGCCTGCGCGCGGCGCCGCAGATCCGCGATCAGGCGCTCGGCGCCGCCCTCCCGCAGCAGGGCGGTGAACTCCGCCCGGCGGCTGGCAAGCTCGCTGATCGTCCCGGTCAGATAGATATCCACGACCCGCCACTGCCCAGCAAAGTCGCGCAGCAGGTAGTTGAGCTGCACCGGCGTGTCGTTCGGCCGGTTCAGCTGCGTGCGCACGAGCACGTCGCCATTGGCCAGCGGCGTCTCGCCGAGGGTCTGGAAGCTCTCCCCGCCATAGCCGTCGAAACGGTCCGCATAGGTGGCGATGGACCAGTCGGAGAAGGCGGCGATCAGCGCCTGCTGCTGCGCCTCCGTCAGCTGCGTCCAGGGCGGGCCGACGGCGATGCGCGTCATGGCGGGCAGGTTGAAGGTCCGTTCCATCGCCGGGCCGATTCGCTGCGCCCGCCCGCGGACGCCTAGCCGCTCGGCATTGCGCATCGCATCGAGCAGTACGGCGTGGAACTGCTCCACCGTCTGCCTGGGCGAGGCCTGGGCACGGGCATGGCCGGCCAGCAGCGGCGCGGCGAGCAGGGCGAGCAGCAGGGGGCGGCGGTTCATGGGCCCCTGCCTAGCACGCCGGTGCCATGGGCGGCGATGTGGGCGCCGGTCAATCCGGCTGGATTCCGCGCGCCGTTCCGGCCACAACCGCGCGACACCGCCCGGACCCCGCGAGGAGCCTTCTGCCCTGCCCGACACCGTGATGCTGACCGGCGCCACCGGCTTCCTCGGCTCCGCCATCGCGCGGGCGCTGCTGGCGCGCGGCCATGCCGTGCGCGCGCTGGTGCGAGAGGGCACGCCGCGGACGGTGCTGGAGGGACTCGACATCGACTTCGTCCCGGGCGACCTGGCCGACCCCGCCTCCGTCGCGCGCGCCATGCAGGGCTGCAGCGCCGCGATCCATTGTGCCGCGGACTACCGCATCTGGGTGCCCGACCCGGCGCGCATGCGGGCGGTGAATCTTGGCGGGACGGAGACGGTGATGCGCGCGGCGCTCGCGGCCGGCCTCCGGCGCGTGGTGCATGTCTCCTCCGTCGCCACGCTGAAGCCGCGCGCCGATGGCAGCCCAGCCACCGAGTCGGACGCCGCCCGGCCGGAGGAGGCGATCGGGCCCTACAAGCGCAGCAAGACGGAGGCAGAGCGGCTGGTGGAGCGCCTGGTGGCTGAAGCGGGCCTGCCGGCCGTCATCGTGAACCCCTCCACCCCGATCGGGCCGCGCGACCGCCGCCCCACGCCGACCGGCCGTGTGATCCTGGAGGCCGCGCGCGGGAAGATGCCGGCCTATCTCGATACCGGCCTCAATCTGGTGCATGCGGAGGACTGCGCCGCCGGCTGCGTCGCCGCCCTGGATCGGGGCGTTGTTGGCGAGCGGCACATCCTGGGCGGGCAGGATGTGCCGCTCGGCGGGCTGCTTGGGCATATCGCCACCCTGCATGGCCGGCGCCCGCCGGTGCGGCTGCCACGCGCGCCGCTCTGGCCGCTGGCCCTGGCCTCGGAGGGCATGGCGCGGATCACGGGGCGGGAGCCGATGCTGACGCTCGACGGTCTGCGCATGGCGGGCCAGCGCATGTATTTCAGCAGCGCCAAGGCCGCGCGCGTGCTGGGCCACCGTGCCCGGCCCTGGCAGGAAGCGGTGGCCGATGCGATCGCCTGGTTCCGCGCGGCGGGGATGCTGGCGTGAGCCTGGCCCTGGCCATCGCGGCCGTCCTGGCCTGGGCGGTGCTGCTGTTGGGCCGCGGCGGCTTCTGGCGCGCGGCGGAGGACGACCGCGACGCCGCCCGCCTGCCCGACCCACCCGCCTGGCCTGCCGTTACCGCCGTGGTGCCGGCGCGTGACGAGGCGGAGACCATCGGCGAGACGGTGCGCAGCCTCCTGGCGCAGGATTATCCGGGCCCCTTCCGCCTGGTGGTGGTGGATGACCGCTCGACGGACGGCACGGGCGCGGTCGCGCGGAGGGCGGCGGAGGGCGATCCGCGGCTGACCGTGCTGACGGGCACCGCCCGTCCGGCGGGCTGGACCGGCAAGCTCTGGGCGCTGCAGCAGGGGCTCGATCAGGCGCTGCGCGACCCGCCCGCTTGGCTGCTGCTGACCGATGCCGATATCCGCCACAGCCCCGATTCGCTGCGTCGCCTGGTGCAGCGGGCGCTCGCCGAGGGAAGGGTGCTGGTCTCGCTGATGGCGCGGCTGCGCTGCGAGAGCGCCGCCGAGCGCTGGCTGATCCCGGCCTTCGTCTTCTTCTTCCAAATGCTCTATCCCTTCCGCTGGGCGAATGATCCGCGCGCCCGCACCGCCGCGGCGGCCGGCGGCTGCGTGCTGCTGGACCGTGCCGCCTTCCAGCGCGCCGGCGGTCTCGCGCCGATCCGCGGTGCGCTGATCGATGACTGCGCCCTGGCGCAACGGATGAAGGCTCAGGGCCCTATCTGGATCGGCCTGACCGGGCGCGTCGAATCGCTGCGTCCCTACGAGACCGTGGCGACGATCCGCCGCATGGTCGCGCGCACCGCCTATGCGCAGCTTCGCTACAGCCCGCTGCTGCTGCTGGGGATGCTGGCGGCGCTCACGCTGGTCTTCCTGGCTCCGCCGCTGCTGACGCTGCTGGCGGAAGGTGCGGCGCGCTGGCTGGGGGCGGCGGCCTGGGCCGGCATGGCGCTGGCCTATGCGCCCATGCTCCGCCGGTTCGGTCTCTCGCCGCTGCGCGGCCTGGCCCTGCCAGCGGTCGCGGCCGCCTACATGGCCTTCACCCTGGACTCCGCCTGGGCCGAATGGCGGGGCCGGGGCGGGATGTGGAAGGGCGAGACCGGTCCAAGGTCGAATCGAGACACAGTGGCACAGTAATCTGTGGCGGCGGGGTAACACCGCCCTTCGCAAACGCGGCAAGACATCATATTCGATCCGATCGCAGTTTTGCCGCGGCCAGACCATGCCGTGGAATGCTTTTGGGGGGACCTTACGCTTTGTCCACCTTGCAGCGTCGCACCGCGGTGACGCACCGCCCAGAGCTGGCGCCCGACCTCGGCGAGGTGCAGGACCTGCTCGAGGCGGCGATCGGCCGCGCTGCCCGGCACCTTCTGGCCCGCCAGCGCCCGGATGGCCACTGGGTGTTCGAGCTGGAGGCGGATGCCACCATACCCGCCGAATTCGTGATGCTGAAGCGCTTCTTCGGCCGGCGCGAGCCGGAGCGGGAGGCGCGCATCGCCCGTTACCTCCGCCGCATCCAGGCGCAGGAGGAAGCGACCGCGGGAGGAGGCTGGCCGCTGTTCCATGGCGGGCCGCTCGACATCTCCTGCTCGGTGAAGGCCTATTTCGCACTGAAGCTGATCGGCGACGATCCGGCAGCGCCGCACATGGCGCGCGCGCGCGAGGCGATCCTCGCCGCCGGCGGGGCGGAGCGCAGCAATGTCTTCACCCGCGCGGCGCTGGCGCTGTTCGGGGAGGTGCCCTGGCGCGCCGTCCCCGTCATGCCGCCCGAGATCCTGCTGCTGCCGCGCTGGTTCCCCTTCCATCTGTCCAAGATCTCCTACTGGGCGCGGACGGTGGTGGTGCCGCTGACGGTAGTGATGGCGCACCGGCCACGGCCATTGGCGCCGTTGAACGCCGGGGTGGCGGAACTCTTCGCCACGCCGCCCGGACAGGTGCGCCGCTGGCCTGGCGGCGCGCATGCGACGGAGCCGTGGAAGAGCCTGTTCGGCGCGCTCGACGGCGTGCTGCAGCGGACCCAGCACCTCTTCCCGGGGCCGACCCGCCGGCGTGCCGAGGCAGCCGCCGAGCGCTTCGTGACCGAGCGGCTGAACGGCGAGGACGGGCTCGGCGCGATCTATCCTGCCATGGCCAATGCCGTGCTGATGTATCACTGCCTCGGCGTGCCGGAGGACGACCCGCGCGTCGTCACCGCCTGGGCGGCGCTGGAGAAGCTGGTCTGCGACCGCGAGGACGGGGAAACCTATGTCCAGCCCTGCCTCTCGCCGATCTGGGATACGGCGCTGACGGCGCATGCGCTGCTGGAGGCCGGCGGCACCGCGGCCGAGGCGGCGGTACGGCGCGGTGTGGAGTGGCTGCTGCCGCGGCAGGTGACCGACCTGAAGGGCGACTGGGCGGAAGCGCGCCCGGAGGTGCCGCCCGGTGGCTGGGCCTTCCAGTACGCCAATCCGCATTACCCGGACGTGGACGACACGGCCGTGGTCGTGCTGGCCATGGACCGCGCCCATCGCGCCCAGGGACGCGCCAATCCGCGCTGGGACGCCGCCATCGCGCGCGCGACGGACTGGGTGGTCGGCATGCAGTCCAAGGATGGTGGCTGGGGGGCCTTCGACGCCGACAACACGCACCACCACCTGAATTCCATTCCCTTCGCCGACCATGGCGCGCTGCTGGACCCGCCGACCGCCGATGTCTCCGGCCGCTGCCTGGCGATGCTGGCGCAGCTCGGCCGAGGTCCCGACGATGCCACGGTGACGCGGGCGGTGGACTATCTGCTGGCCGAGCAGGAGCCGAACGGCGCCTGGTACGGCCGCTGGGGCGTGAACTACGTCTACGGTACCTGGTCGGCGCTGACGGCGCTGAATGCGGCCGGCCTGCCGCCGGAGCATCCCGCGATGCGCCGCGCCGTCGCCTGGCTGAAGGCTGCGCAGAACCCGGACGGCGGCTGGGGCGAGGATGGATTCACCTATCCCCGCCGCGGCGGCACCCGTGCCGATCCCGACATGCGCATGGGCCGGAGCACCGCCAGTCAGACCGCCTGGGCGCTGCTGGCGCTGATGGCCGCCGGCGCCGCGGATGATCCGGCCGTGGACCGCGGCGCCGCCTGGCTGCTGGCACAGCAGGGCGAGGACGGCGCCTGGCCCGAGCCCGACTATACCGGCACCGGCTTCCCGCGCGTCTTCTACCTCCGCTACCACGGCTATGCGCGGATCTTCCCGCTCTGGGCACTCGCGCGGTTGCGCAACCTGCGGCGGGGCAACTCGCGCCGGGTGCCGCACGGGCTCTGACACGGGATGGTCGCGCTCATGCCTGCGGCATCACGTCTGCGTGCGGGGCGCGTGCGGCGCGGCCGGGACGATAGAAGGACATCGCGCAACAGTGAGTCTGCACCCGCCCCGATGATCGCCCCGTCCATCCTCGCCGTCGTCGGCATGCAGGCAGAGGCGGCGCTGCTGCCGCGCGGGCTGCGCGTGATCGTCGGCGGCGGCGACCCGAAGCGGCTCGCGACGCTGCTGGCGGAGCGGGGCGCCGGCGCGACGGCGGTGCTGAGCTTCGGCATTGCCGGCGGGCTCGACCCGGAGGTGACGCCGGGCGACCTGGTCGTCTCCACCCGCGTGCGCGGGCCGCGCGGCGCCTTCGGTGCCGATATCGGCTGGGCGGCGGCGCTGGCGCGCGCGACCGGCGCCCGGCTCGGCGTCATTGCCGGCGCCGCGGCGGTGGTGGCGGAGCCTGCCGCCAAGCGCATGCTCGGCCTGGCGACCGGCGCGCTGACCGTGGACCTGGAGAGCGAGCCGGCGGCAGCCTTCGCAACCGCCCGCAGGCTGCCCTTCGTCGCGCTGCGCGCCGTGGCCGATACGGCCGGCGAGGTGCTGCCGCGGGCGGCCGCCGTGGGGCTGACGCGGGACGGACGCCCGGCGCCCGCGCGCGTGGCGCTGGCGCTGCTGCGACGGCCGCGCGAACTGCCGGCGCTGCTGACCGTCGCGCAGCGGTCCCGCACGGCGCTGGCGGCGCTCTCCCGCGCCGCCGCCGCGCTGCCGGCACGCTGAGGGCCGGCGGTCCTTACTCCGCATCCGGCAGCTTCTTCTGCAGATCGTGGGCGAGGT
>Ga0180217_1002370_pt1 | contig 17629 bp, 13 predicted proteins | sample eDN3rd37CBELigOP_FD_128521 | JGI IMG/M metagenome (GOLD analysis project Ga0180217, IMG submission 128521) | Enriched Organic Plus compost microbial communities from Emeryville, California, USA - eDNA 3rd pass 37_C BE-Lig OP (version 2) (version 2) ... | reverse complement strand
GCAGCCTCTTCGAAGAGGTCGGCCTCATCGAGGAGGCCTCCGTCATCGAGGACGATCGTCTGTTCGGCGCTCTCGTCGCCGTCCGAGGCGTCGGAGCGGCGTTCTTCGTGCGGCACCATCAGCCTGTCCACTCGACACCACCTCTCCTTCTGAACCGATCGTCGCCCACACCGGGAGATATCCCGCGGGGGTTGACTCCGGGGGCACGGCGGGCTACACGTGCCGCGGCCGCGACCTTCGCCTCGTTCTCGGGCTACCGTGGCGACGTGGACACCGCCAGGCAGCATGCCCCGACTGACGCGCCGGTGACCCTGGGCGCCGGCGTCGTGCGCCGGTCGGCACGCCTCGCGGACGGGCGGGAGCTCCTCTACTACGACGATCCCGGGACGACACTCGGCCCCGAGCGGGCCGTCGATGCCCGCGTGCACGAGGCTCGGCCCGACACCGCGACGATGCGTCTCGACGTGCTCACGGGCGACTGGATCACGGTCGCCGCAGCGCGCCAGAACCGGGTGCTGCTCCCGGGCGCCGACGCCGACCCGCTCGCACCGCAGTCGCCCGGCAACCCTTCCGAGGTGCCTTCGAGGTACGACGTCGCGGTGTTCGAGAACCGCTCGCCCGCCTTCGGTCCCGCGCTGTGCGAGATCGTCGACGGCACTCCGCCCGCGGCCGACCCGCCCGCAGGCCTCGACGATCTCGCCCGACTCGACCTCGGGCGCACGCGCACGTCGGTCGGGCGCTGCGAGGTCGTGTGCTTCAGTCCCGACCATGAGGGGTCGTTCGGGACGCAGACCGTCACCCGCGCGCGGACGGTGATCGAGGCGTGGGCCGACCGCACGGCCGCCCTGTCCGCGCTGCCCGGGGTCGAACAGGTCTTCCCGTTCGAGAACCGCGGCGATGCGATCGGGGTGACGCTGCAGCATCCGCACGGACAGATCTATGCGTACCCGTACGTCACCCCTCGCACGTCGCGTCTGCTCGAGAGCATCGCGCGCGCCGGGGGCGACCTCTTCGCGCGCGTGCTCGCCTTCGAGCAGGCATCGGAACGCGTCGTCCTTCGGGGCGAGCACTGGACCGCGTTCGTGCCCTTCGCCGCGCGCTGGCCGATCGAGGTGCACCTCCTGCCGCACCGGCACGTCGCCGACGTCGCCGAGCTCACGGATGCCGAGCGCGACGAACTCGCGCCCCTGTACCTGCGGCTGCTGCGCGGCGTGGACGCCCTCTATGACACGCCGACGCCGTACATCGCCGCGTGGCACCAGGCTCCCGTGCGCGTCGGCCGCGACGTCGTGCGCCTGCGGCTCGAGCTGACGAGCCCCCGCCGCGCCGCCGACAAGCTCAAGTACCTCGCCGGCTCGGAGGCGGCGATGTGGGCGTGGACCGCCGAGGTCGCGCCGGAAGAGACCGCCGGACGCCTGCGCGAAGCCGTCGAAGGAGTGATCCTGTGATTCTCGGGCCGGCGGCGCGCGATGCGCGCGATCTGTTCGCGGCGACGATCGGCGGCGAGCCTTCCGGGCTGTGGTCCGCGCCCGGACGCGTGAACCTCATCGGCGAGCACACCGACTACAACGACGGCTTCGTGCTGCCGTTCGCGATCGATCGCCGCACCTACGCCGCCGCGACGCGCAGCGCGGAGCGCCGCATCCGCGTCGCCTCGACGCTCGAGGCCGAGACGGTCGAGGTGCGGCTCGACGAGCTCGACCTCGTGTTCCCCCACCGCCGCGAGGCGGTGCCGGAGTGGGCCCGCTACCCCCTGGGCGTCGCCTGGGCGCTGCTGCGCGAGCGGCACGGTGAGCTGCCGGGCGTCGATCTCGCGATCGCGTCGGACGTGCCGGTCGGGGCGGGGCTCTCCTCGTCGGCGGCGATCGAGTGCGCCGTGGCGTCGGCGCTCGACGAGCTGTGGGAGCTCGGTCACGACCGCGTCGCGCTCGCCCGGGCCGGCCGTCTGGCCGAGAACGAAGCCGTCGGGGCACCCACCGGGATCATGGACCAGCTGGCGGCGATGCTCGGTCGCGCCGATGCCGCGGTGTTCCTCGACTGCCGCTCGCTCGAGTCCGAGGTGGTCGACCTCGGCTTCCGCGAACAAGGCCTCGACATGCTCGTCATCGACACCGGGGTCACCCACGCGCACGCGACGGGCGGCTATCGCGAACGCCGGGCGGCCTGCGAGCGCGGGGCCGCGGTCATGGGCGTCACCGCACTGCGCGACCTGTCGCTCGATGACCTCGCGCGCGCCGCCGAGCTCTTCGACGACGTCACCTTCCGGCGCGTGCGCCACGTCGTGACCGAGAACCAGCGCGTGCTCGACGCGGTCGACGCGCTGCGTGCTCACGGCGCGGGCGCGATCGGCGACCTGCTGCTCGCGAGCCACGCCTCGATGCGCGACGACTTCGAGATCTCGATCCCCGAGCTCGACACCGCGGTCGAGACCGCCGTCGCCGCGGGCGCGATCGGCGCGCGCATGACCGGCGGCGGCTTCGGCGGAGCCGCGATCGCCCTCGTGCCGAGCGAGAGCGCGAAGGACGTGACGGATGCTGTGACCGACGCGTTCGCGGCATCCGGCTTCTCGGCACCACGGTGCTTCACCGTCACCCCGTCCGACGGCGCGCGCCGAGACGGGTGACCCGCCCCTCCGGTCAGAAGCCCTGCGCGAGACGGTAGTACGCCTGGTTCCAGCGCAGCTCCTGCTGGAACCCGCGCACGGTCGTCGAGTCGTCGATCACGAGCAGCTCAGTCTTCGCGATGTCCGCGAAGTCGCGGAACACGTCGATCCCCACGGCGGTCGTCATGACGGTGTGGTGGGCTGCTCCCGCCGCGAGCCAGCACGCGGCCGACGTCGCGAAGTCGGGGGCGGGCTTCCACACCGCGCGCCCGACGGGGAGCTTGGGCAGGTCGGGCGCCTCGACGTTCTCGACGACGTTCGCGACGAGCCGGAAGCGGTCGCGCATGTCGCTCATCGCGACCACGAGCGCTGGCCCCGGGTCTGCCGTGAACACGAGGCGGACGGGGTCCTGCTTGCCGCCGATCCCGAGCGGGTGGATCTCGAGTCGCGGCTTCTGCGTCGTGAGCGACGGCGAGACCTCGAGCATGTGCGCGCCGAGGATCTTCTCGTCGCCTGCGACGAGGTCGTACGTGTAGTCCTCCATGAGCGACGCGCCGCCCGGCAGGCCGGCACCCATGACACTCGCGATCCGCACGAGGATCGCCGTCTTCCAGTCGCCTTCGGCGCCGAACCCGTATCCCTCGGCCATGAGGCGCTGCACCGCGAGGCCCGGGAGCTGCTTGAGAGCACCGAGGTCCTCGAACGACGTGGTGAAGGCGCCGAATCCGCCGCCCTCGAGGAACGAGCGAAGACCGACCTCGATCGCCGCGCCGTCGCGAAGGGACTCGTGGCGTTCGCCGCCGGGGAGGAGCTCGGGCACGACGTCGTACGAGTCGACGTACTCCTCGACGAGGGCGTCGACCTCGGCATCCGTCGCCTGCGCCACCGCGTCGACGAGCTCGTTGACGCCCCACGTGTTCACCTGCACGCCGAACCGCAGCTCGGCCTCGGTCTTGTCGCCCTCGGTGACCGCGACATAGCGCATGTTGTCGCCGAACCTCGCGAGCTTGAGGGATCGGGCGGCGGCCCACCCCGCGGCCGCGCGCTGCCAGTCCTCGACCTGCCGCAGCACGTCGGGGTTCGAGACGTGCCCGACGACCGTCTTGCGCGCCACACCGAGACGCGTCTGGATGTACGCGAACTCGCGGTCGCCGTGCGCGGCCTGGTTGAGGTTCATGAAGTCGAAGTCGATGTCGGCCCACGGCAGTTCGACGTTCGCCTGCGTGTGCAGGTGCAGCAGAGGCTTCTGCAGTGCGTCGAGCCCGGCGATCCACATCTTCGCGGGGCTGAAGGTGTGCATCCACGCGATCACGCCGATCACGTCGTCGCGCGCGTTCGCATCGAGGGCCAGGCGACGGATGCCGTCGGGCTCGGTCAGGACCGGCTTCCACACGACCTTCACGGGCAGATTCGCGAGGCCCTCCGCGACGGCCCGCGACTGGTCGGCGACCTGGCGCAGCGTCTCCTCTCCGTAGAGGGTCTGGCTCCCGGTCGCGAACCAGACTTCGTACCCGTCGAGCGAGGTGGAGAGCGTCATCCGTGATGTCCTTTCGAATCGAGCTTCAGCGTCCGGTGGCCGGCAGGGCGCGGGCGGCGGCCGCCTCGACGTCGAGCCCCGCGCGGTACGCGTCGAGGTATGCCGCGAATCCGGCGAGGTCTGCCGGATCGGGGTCTGCGGTGTCGAAGGTCGCGTCCGCGAACACGCGCTCCTCGAGGAACGACGCGAGACCGGATGCCTCGCCCGTCCCCTCGGCTGCGGTCCGCACGTACGCCGCGAGCACCGCCATCCCCCACGCCCCGCCCTCCGACGCGGATGGAGCGAGGGCGACCGGCGCGTCCAGCGCGGCGGCGAGGAACCGCTGGGCGACGCCCGCCGTGCGGAAGATGCCGCCGTGCGCGAGCATGCGGTCGAGCCCGACGCCCTCGGACTCGAGCACGCGCATGCCGAGCGCGAGCGTGCCGAATACGCCGTACAGGTGCGCGCGCATGAGGTTCGCGAGCGTGAGCCGGCTGTCGGGAGTGCGCACGACGAGGGGGCGCCCCTCGGTGAGGCCGACGACCGGCTCGCCCGCGACGTAGTTGTACGCCAGCACACCTCCCGCGTCTGCGTCTCCCCCGAGCGCCTCGCGGAACAGCACCTCGAACACGGCGTCGTCACTCAGCTCATGCCCTGCCGCGGCGGCGAAGCGCCCGAACACGCGAGCCCACGCGGCGAGCTCGCTCGCCCCGTTGTTGCAGTGCACCATCGCGACGGGGTCGCCGGCCGGCGTCGTCACGACGTCGAGCTCATGGTGGACCCGCTCGAGCGGTCGCTCGAGCACGACCATCGCGAAGATGCTCGTGCCCGCGCTCACGTTGCCGGTGCGCGGCGCGACGGCGTTGGTCGCGACCATTCCGGTTCCGGCATCCCCTTCGGGCGGGCAGAACCGGATGCCGGCACGCAGCCCCCCGGCCGGATCGAGCAGCGCAGCACCCTCGCCCGTGAGCTCGCCCGCGGGCTCACCCGCGGTGAGCACGCGCGGCAGCAGTTCGCGCAGCGGCGCGGCGAGCGCGCTCGCCGACGCGAGCGCGTCGAACTGCGCGACCATGACCTCGTCGTAGTCGGCCGTCTCGGAATCGATGGGGAGCATGCCCGACGCGTCACCGATCCCGAGCACCCGCTCGCCCGTGAGCTTCCAGTGCACGTACCCGGACAGGGTCGTGAGGAACCGGATGCGGGGAACGTGAGCCTCTTCGTCCAGCACCGCCTGGTACAGGTGCGCGATCGACCACCGCAGCGGGATGTTCACCCCGAAGAGGCCGGTCAGCGCTTCCGCGGCCGCCCCGGTGTTGGTGTTCCGCCACGTGCGGAACGGCACGAGCAGCTCGCCGCCGGCGTCGAACGCGAGATAGCCGTGCATCATGGCGGACACGCCGATCGCGCCGTAGGTCTCGGGCGTCACGCCGTAGCGGCGGCGCACACCGGCGACGAGGTCTGCGTACGCCGCGCGCAGTCCCGACCACACGGAATCGAGCGAGTACGTCCACAGGCCGTCGACGAGCTCGTTCTCCCATTCGTGGCTGCCGATGGCGAGCACGTGCGACGGGTCGTCGCCGACGAGGCACGCCTTGATGCGGGTCGACCCGAGCTCGATGCCGAGCGACGTGCGCCCCTCGAGGATCGCGCGGGTCGTCGCATCCGTCGACTCGTCCGTCGCTGTCATCGGCGATCGTCCTCCTTCTGGCCGTACACGTTCTGGTACCGGTCGTAGAGCCGGTCGATGATGTCCGGCGACAGCGGGATCACAGGCCCCGCCTGGCGCGCGTAATGGACGGTGCGGGCGACGTCCTCCACCATGACGGCGGCCTTCACCGCGTCTTTCGCGGTGACCCCGATCGTGAACGGGCCGTGGTTCTGCATGAGCACGGCGCGTGAGCGGTGCCCGCTGAGCGTCTCGACGATGCCGCGGCCGATCGAGTCGTCGCCGATGATCGCGAGGGGACCGACCGGGACGGGTCCGCCGAACTCGTCGGCCATCGCGGTGAGCACGCACGGGATCTCTTCGCCGCGCGCCGCCCACGCGGTCGCGAAGGTCGAGTGCGTGTGGACGACTCCGCCGACCTCGGGCATATGCCTGTAGACGTATGCGTGGGCGGCGGTGTCGCTCGACGGCCTGCGCTCGCTGCCCTGCGAGCCGGGTACCACGTTTCCGTCGAGGTCGCACAGGATCATGTTCTCGGGAGCGAGCTCGTCGTACGAGACGCCCGAGGGCTTGATCACGAACAGGTCCGCTCCGGGCACGCGACCCGATACGTTGCCACCGGTCCAGACGACCAGGCCGTACCGCACGAGCTCGGAGTGGAGCCGGGCGACGTCCGCGCGCGTGCGCGCGATCGCGTCGGTCTCGACCGGCGTGCTCGGGCTCAGGTGGTTCCCCGCGGGCATGCGCTCCTCCACGCGTTACATCGTTGTAAGGGTGATGTTACCGATAACAGGTCCACCGGGCGACCGCCAAGCCGCTCCGCGTCCGACTCCATGTCGTGAGATCGTTCACGCACAGCCCCGCGTCCGATACACGGGAAAGCCGTCTGTTACGGAAATGTTATCGCTCACACATTGCCACAACCGGAAATGTGAGGGCTAACATTTGGCGCACGGGCCGCAACCCAAGCGTCAGCGCCCGCACCACGATCCGGCATCGGTGCCGGACCAAGACGAGGAGGTTTTGGAAGTGAAGAAGAAGTTCCTCGGCGCCGTCGCGATCCTCGGCGCCTTCGCGATCGCAGCCACCGGCTGCGCCAGCTCATCCGGTGGAGACACCGGCTCCGGCGACGCCGCCGGCGACGAGACGATCACGGTCGGCTTCGCCCAGACGGGCTCCGAGTCGGGCTGGCGGTCGGCCAACACCGAGTCGATGAAGGCGGCCTTCTCGCAGGAGAACGGGTTCGACCTCGTCTTCAACGCGGCCGACAACGACCCTGCAGCGCAGATCGCGGCGGTGCGCGACTTCATCAACCAGGGCGTCGACGCGATCGTGATCGCGCCGATCGTCGAGGACGGCTGGGACGATGTACTGCAGGAGGCAGCGGATGCCGGCATCCCCGTCATCCTCGAGGACCGCACCGTCACCGCGTCCGACGACCTGTACGCGACCTGGGTCGGCCTCGACTTCACGCGCGAGGGCGAGATCGCCGGTGAATGGGCCGCCGAGAACTTCGGCGACACCCCGACCAAGATGGTCGTGCTCGAGGGCACGACGGGTTCCGCGCCCGCCAACGACCGCGCCGAAGGGTTCGACGGGGCCATCGAGGGCACGCAGATCGAGAAGATCGACTCCCAGACGGGCGACTTCACCCGCGACGGCGGCAAGACCGTCATGGAGGGCTTCATCCAGAAGTACGGCATCGACGGCATCGACCTGCTCTACGCGCACAACGACGACATGGCGCTCGGCGCGATCGAGGCGATCGAGGCCGCGGGCGGCGTCCCCGGTGAGGACATCGCGATCATCTCGATCGACGCCGTCCACGACGGCATGCAGGCGCTCGTCGACGGCAAGATCAACTTCATCGTCGAGTGCAACCCGCTGCTGGGCGAGCAGGCCGCCGAGCTCGTGAAGAAGGTGCTCAACGGCGAGAGCGTCGACAAGGCGTATTACGTCGAGGACCAGAGCTTCACGCAGGAGCAGGCCGCCGAGGTCATCGACTCGCGCGCCTACTGATCCGGAGACGAGCACGACGCGACACGCGGCCGGGGGTCATCCGAGCACTCCCCCGGCCGTGTGTCCACAATGAGGGCGGAAAGGCCACCACACATGCCAGCGGACACCGAAGTCCCTCCGGTCGTCGAGATGACCGGCATCACCATTCGCTTTCCCGGTGTGCTCGCGCTCGACGGTGTGGACTTCGCGCTGCGACCAGGCGAGGTGCATTCGCTCATGGGCGAGAACGGCGCCGGCAAGTCGACGCTGATCAAGGCGCTCACCGGCGTCTACCCCATCGACGCCGGTGAGATCGCCGTCGCAGGGCGTCGCAGCGTCTTCACCACGACCGCCGACGCGCAGCGGGCCGGCATCTCGACCGTCTATCAAGAGGTCAACCTCTGCCCGAATCTCTCCGTCGGCGAGAACATCATGCTCGGCCACGAGCATCGCAGCGCGCGCGGGATCGACTGGAAGGCGACCCACCGCGAGGCTGCGGCGCACCTCGAGAGCCTCGGGCTCGAACTCGACACACGGTCGCAGCTGTCGACCCACTCCATCGCGATCCAGCAGCTCGTCGCGATCAGTCGCGCGATCGTCCTCGACGCGAAGGTGCTCGTGCTCGACGAGCCCACCTCGAGCCTCGACCGCGGCGAGGTCGAGCGCCTCTTCGCGGTCATCCGCGACCTGCGGGGCAAGGGCGTCGCGATCCTGTTCGTGAGCCACTTCCTCGACCAGGTGTTCGAGATCTCCGACCGCATCACCGTGCTCCGTAACGGGCGCCTCGTCGGCGAGTACGCGGCCCCGGAGCTCACGCGCGCACAGCTCGTGTCGAAGATGATCGGCCGCGAGCTCGACGAGCTGGCGGCGCTCTCGTCGGTCGCCGATCGCGACATCGACCGCGCCGGGAACCCCGTCCTCCGGGCGACCGGCATCGGGCGGCGCGGAACGCTGGAGCCCGTCGACATCGATGCCTATGAAGGCGAGGTCGTCGGCATCGCAGGCCTCCTCGGGTCGGGGCGCACCGAGCTCGTGCGGCTGCTCTACGGCGCCGATCGAGCCGATTCGGGCGAGATCCAGGTGAACGGCAAGCCCGCCCGCATCCACACGCCACGGCACGCGATCGATCACCGCATCGCGTTCTCGTCGGAGGACCGCCGAGCGGAAGGGATCATCCCGGACCTCACCGTCGCCGAGAACATCGTGCTGGGCGTGCAGGCGAAGCGGGGCGCCGTCCGGCGAGTGCGGAAGGGCGAGGCGGATGCGATCGTCGCCGAGCTCATCCAGGCGCTCGGCGTGCGACCGGCCGACCCGACGATGCTCGCGGGCAACCTCTCGGGCGGCAACCAGCAGAAGGTCCTGCTCGCGCGCTGGCTCGCGACGGCGCCCGAGCTGCTCGTGCTCGACGAGCCGACGCGCGGGATCGACGTCGGCGCGAAGGCCGACATCCAGCGCAAGGTCGCCGAGCTCAGCGCCAAGGGGCTCAGCGTCATCTTCATCTCGTCGGAGCTCGAGGAGGTGCTCCGGCTCGCCCAGCGCGTCGTCGTCATGCGGGATCGTCGGAAGATCGGCGACCTCGACTCGAGCGAGATCGACCTCGACGGGCTCATCGACTTCATCGCACACAACGGGAGCGAGACAGCGGCATGAGAAGAGTCATCCGTCATCGCCTGTTCTGGCCCATCGTCGCGCTGCTCGTGCTGATCGCGATCAACACGATCGCGCGGCCACAGTTCATCGGCATCACGGTGCGCAACGGCCAGCTGTACGGGGCGCTCATCGACATCCTGCGCAACAGTGCACCGCTCATGCTCGTCGCGCTCGGCATGACGATCGTCATCGCGACGAGGGGCATCGACCTGTCGGTCGGCGCGGTCATGGCCGTGTCGGGCGCGGTCGCACTCACGATCATCGACGCCTCGTCCGATCCGACCGGGGTCGGCACGGTCGCCGTCGCCGTGCTCGCCGCGCTGGGCGTCTCGCTCGCGCTCGGCATGTGGAACGGCCTGCTCGTGTCAGTCGTCGGCATCCAGCCGATCATCGCCACGCTGGTCCTGATGCTCGCCGGCCGCGGCGTCGCGCTGCTCATCACCGACGGATTCATCACGACGGTCAACAGCCCGCCGTACTCGTTCATCGCGACCGGCTACCTCATCGGACTGCCCGTGGCGTTCCTCATCTCGCTCACGGCCATCATCGTCATCGCCCTGTTCGAGCGGCGCACCGCCCTGGGCGTGCTCACCGAGGCGGTAGGAATCAATCCCGAGGCGAGCCGCCTCGCCGGCGTGCGGGCGCGGGGCATCGTGTTCACGGCGTATGCGGTCACGGGACTGCTGGCAGGGATCGCGGGGATCATCTACAGCGCGAACATCCGTGCGGCTGACGCCAACGCGACCGGGCTGTTCATCGAGCTCTACGCGATCCTCGCGGTCGTGCTCGGCGGAACGTCTCTCATGGGCGGCAAGTTCACCATCGCCGGCACGGTCGTCGGCGTCCTCACGATCCAGACTCTCGAGTCCACGATCCTCTTCCTCGGCGTTCCGTCGGCCCAGAGCCCCGTGTTCTTCGCGATCGTCGTGATCGTCGTCGTCATCGTGCAGTCGCCGCGGCTGCACGCGTGGGCGCGAAGCGCCTTCCGGGCGAGGGCGCGCGGCGCGGCATCCGATTCCTCGATCGATCACGCGAAGGTGGCCTCATGACCGCGATCGACACCCGTCCCAAGCCGGCCGAGACCTTGGCGTCGCGGTACTCGACCTTCCTGCGCCGCCGCGCGTCGCTCATGCCGACGCTGTCGGCGGTCGTGATCCTCATCGCGCTGCTCATCGGCGCGCGCGTGCGGTTCGCGAACTTCCTCTCTCCGGGCAACCTCTCGGCGCTGCTGCTCGACAACGCCTACCTCATCGTGCTCGCGGTGGGGCTGACTCTCGTCATCATCACGGGCGGCATCGACCTGTCGGTCGGATCCGTCATGGCGTTCACCGGCATCCTGTGCGCGAGCCTTCTCGCACAGGGCCTCCCCGCCTTCCTCGTGGTCCCGATCATGCTGGTCGGGGGCGCCCTCATCGGCCTGCTCATCGGCGTGCTCGTGCAGTACTTCAATGTGCAGCCGTTCATCGCGTCGCTCGCCGGACTGTTCCTCGCGCGCGGGCTCGCGTTCGTCGTGAGCCTCTCGTCGATCCGCGTCGAGGATCCCGCGATCCTCTGGCTGCAGCGCACGCGGTGGTCGGTGGGCGGGTGGTACATCACGCCGACCGGCATCATCGCGCTGCTCGTCGTCGCGATCGCGTTCTTCGTCATGCACTGGACGAGGTTCGGACGCACGGTCTACGCGATCGGCGGCAGCGAGCAGTCCGCGCGGCTCATGGGCCTCGACGTCGCGCGCACGAAGATCCTCGTGTACGTCATCAGCGGCGTGTGCGGCGGCCTCGCCGGCCTGCTGCTGACCGCCTATTCGGGAGCCGGGTATCCACGCAACGGCATCGGAACCGAGCTCGACGCGATCGCCGCGGTCGTCATCGGCGGCACGCTGCTCACGGGCGGCACGGGGTATGTGCTCGGATCGCTCATCGGCGTGCTCGTCTACGGCACGATCAAGAAGCTCATCTCCTTCATGGGCGCCGAACAGTCGTGGATGCAGATCATCATCGGCGCCCTGCTGCTGGTCTTCATCGTCGTGCAGAGGCTCATCGTCGCGAGGTCGCAGCGACGCGGCAGATGACAGCCCCGCGCGCCACCCGGACGGCGCACGACCGACGGGATAATGGCGGAATGGAGGAAAGGCGCCCGCTGCTCGAGCTGACGGGCGCCACCGTGCGGTTCGGCGCCGACACGGCGATCGACGCCGTCGACTTCCGCCTGTTCCCCGGCGAGGTGCACTCGCTCATGGGCGAGAACGGCGCCGGCAAGTCGACGCTGATCAAGGCGATCACGGGCGCGCTCCCCCTCGACGAAGGGGTGCTCACGCTCGACGGCGAGCAGGTGCGCTTCTCGTCGCCGCACGACGCGCAGCGGGCCGGCATCAGCACGGTCTACCAGGAGATCGACCTGCTCCCGAACGTGTCGGTGGCCGAGAACATCGCGCTGGGGCGCGAGCCGCGGCGCCTCGGCGTGATCCACTGGCGCACGATGCGGTCGGAAGCGCGGGCCGTGCTCGCCGACCTCGGGCTCGACATCGACCCCGCGTCGCTCCTCGGCACGCACTCGCTCGCCGTGCAGCAGCTCGTCGCCATCGCACGGGCGATCTCGACCGACGTCAAGGTGCTCGTCCTCGACGAGCCCACGTCGAGCCTCGACGTCGACGAGGTCGCGGAGCTCTTCCGCGTCGTGCGCGACCTCACGCGGCGCGGCGTCGCGGTGCTTTTCGTGTCTCACTTCATCGACCAGGTGTACGAACTGTGCGACCGCGTGACGGTCCTGCGAGACGGACGCCTCGTCGGCGAGTACCTCACCGACGAGCTGCTGCGCATCGAGCTCGTGCAGGCGATGCTCGGGCGCACCGCGGACTCCCTCGACGCCAAGACCCGCGCCGAGGTCGACCCGACGACCCCCCGCGAGCCGTACCTCAGCGCCCGCGGGGTCACCGTGGGCAACGGCATCCGCGACGCCGACGTCGACATGATCGAGGGCGAGGTGCTCGGGGTCGCCGGGCTCCTCGGCTCCGGCCGCACCGAGCTGGCGCGCGCGATCACGGGCGCCGACCGCGTGAACGCCGGCATCATCCGCATCGCCGGACGAGAGCAGTACGGGATGCATCCGCGACGCGCGATGAACCTCGGCGTCGTCTACTCGTCGGAGAACCGCCGCACCGAGGGGATCATCGCCGACCTCAGCGTCCTCGACAACATCACGCTCGCGCTGCAGGCCGAGGAGGGCGTGTTCCGCCGCATCCGTCCCGAACGCCGGCGCGAGCTCGCGATGAGCTGGGTGGAGGCGCTCGACATCCGCCCGCCCGATCTCGACCGGCCCGCGGGCACGCTGTCGGGCGGCAACCAGCAGAAGCTCCTCCTGGCGCGGCTGCTCGCGCTGTCGCCGCGCGTGCTCGTGCTCGACGAGCCGACGCGCGGGATCGACGTCGGCGCGAAGGTCGAGGTGCAGAACCTCGTCGGAGAGCTGGCCGACAACGGGCTGTCGGTGATGTTCATCTCCGCCGAGCTCGAAGAGGTGCTGCGAGTGGGCAACCGCGTAACGGTCCTGCGCGACGGCCGGATCGTCGACACCCTGCCTTCGAGCATGCTCACCGTCGACTCGCTCCTCGCCCTCGTGGCCCGCCCGGAGGAGATCGATGACTGACACGCGCACGACCTCCGAAGACGGCTCGACGCGGGCCGCCAACATCTTCGACGTCGCCCGGCTCGCGGGTGTCTCGCACCAGACGGTGTCGCGCGTCATCAACGACCTGCCGAACGTGCGACCCGCGACCCGTGCGCGTGTCGAGCAGGCCATCGCCCAGCTCCGCTACAGCCCGTCGCCGGCGGCGCGCGCGCTCGTCACGCGGCGCACACGCACGATCGGCCTCGTCACGCCGGGCATCTCCGACTACGGTCCTACGTCGGTCGCACTGAACTTCAACTACGCGGCTCGCGAGGCCCGCTACAGTGTCGACACGGTGAGTGCACCGCCGGATGACCCGAAGGCGTGGCGCTCCGCGATCGAAGGACTGCTTCGGCAGCGCGTCGACGCGATCGTGCTCGTCGTGGTCCACGTCGCGGTGCTCGAGCTCGTCCGGTCGCTCGATCTCAGCATCCCGGTCGTGGCGTGCGCGTCGACGGCGCGCCGGAGCCCGCTCATCGTCTCGATCGACCAGTACCGGGGAGCCCGCGCTGCGGTGCGTCACCTGTCCGAGCTCGGGCACACACGCATCCTGCACCTCGCGGGGCCGGCGACCGCCCCGGATGCGATCGAACGCGCGCGCGGCTGGAGTGACGAGCTCGCCGCGCACCGCCTCGAGCTCACCGAGCCGGCGTACGGCGACTGGTCCGCCGCGAGCGGGCACCGCCTGGCATCCGCGTGGGACGTCGGCCCCGGCACCTCGATCTTCGTCGCGAACGACCAGATGGCGATCGGGGTGCTGTCGGCGCTCCGCGAGCGAGGACTCCGCGTCCCCGAGGACGTGAGCGTCGTCGGCTTCGACGACGTCCCCGAGGCGGGGTATCTCTACCCGCCGCTCACGACCGTGCGCCAGGACTTCGCGGCGCTCGGCGAGCTCATGATGCAGAAGGTGCTCCTCGCGGCCGAAGAGCCCGACACGACGACCGAGGCGACGCCCATCCCCACGCACCTCATCGTGCGGCACTCGACCGCGGCGCCACAGGTTCCGTGAGAGGCGGACGGGGAATGCACGCGGCCCGCCGCAGATTGTCATGGGCATGACGACCGTCGGAATCATCGGAGCAGGACACATCGGATCGACCCTCGCCCGCGGGCTCGTCGAGCGCGGCTACGACGTCGTGATCGCGAACTCGCGCGGACCCGAGACGCTCGCGAGCCTCGTGGCCGAGCTCGGTCCGCGAGCGCGAGCGGGAACCGCGACGGATGCCGCGACCGCCGCCGACTGGGCCATCGTGACCGTCCCCCTGAAGGCGTACCGCGACATCCCCGCCGAGCCGCTCGCCGGCAAGATCGTGCTCGACACGAACAACTACTACTGGGAGCGCGACGGCCGCATCGTCGAGCTCGACGAGAAGAAGGCGACCACGAGCGGGCTGCTGCAGGAGCACCTGCGCGACGCGAAGGTCGCCAAGGCGTTCAACTCGATCCGATCGACGGAGATCCTCACGGCGGGGTCACCCGCCGGCACGCCGAACCGACGCGCGCTGCCGACCGCGAGCGACTTCGACGACGCCATCGAGCTCGTGAGGAAGGTCTACGACGAGTTCGGTTTCGACACCGTGGTGGTCGGTCCCCTCTCGGAGAGCTGGCGCGTCGAGCGCGACCAGCCCGCGTACGTGGTGCCCCAGAGGGCGGACGAGCTGCGCGCGAACCTCGCCCGCGCCACGCGCTGACCCCCGGCTTACCGCGGGCGAGGCATCCGCCCCGCACACGCCCGTCGAGATCAGGACATCTGGCGGGCGCAGGACGACCCGCCCGCGGAAGTCCTGTCTGCGCCAGATGTCCTGATCCGGCACGAGGGAGTGGGGGCGCGCCACGCGCTGACCCCCGGCTAACCGCGGGCGCCGCATCCGCCCCGCACACGCCCGTCGAGATCAGGACATCTGGCGGGCGCAGGAGGATCCGCCCCCGAGGCTCCTGTCTGCGCCAGATGTCCTGATCCGGCACGAGGGCGTGGGCGTGGGTGCACGGTCCTCACGGCGTCCCGGCGCCGTCGCCCGGCGGCTCGGCGACGTCGAGCACCGCCTCGGCGAACGCGTGCGGCGCCTCCGCCGGAAGGTGGTGGCCCGCGCCCTCGACCTGCCGGTGTTCGCGCGGCCCGGTGAAGAAGCGGTCGTGCTGTGAGCCGTCGGTCGCGGGGAAGTTGCCGTCCGCCGTTCCGTCGAGCGTGATCGTCGGCACGGGGATCGACGGGAGCCCGGCCAGGCGCCGCTCGAGGTCGGCGAAGGCGGATGCACCGGCCGCGAGCCCGAGGCGATGCCGGTACGAGTGGATGACGACGTCCACGTAGTCGGGGTTGGCGAACGCCTCCGCGGCACGGGCGAGGTCCGCGGCCGAGAAGGCCCAGCGAGGCGAGTTGCGCCGCCAGATGACCTCGGCGACGCCGCGCGGATCGCGTGCGAGCCCGGCGCGACCCCGCTCGGTCGCGAAGTACCAGAAGTACCAGAAGCCCGCTTCGAGCTCGGGCGCGAGCGGCGTCGTCGAGGCGGCGATGTCCTGGATGAGGTATCCGTTGACCGACACCAGGCCCGAGACCCGCTCGGGCCACAGCGCCGCGACGACGCACGCCGCTCGGCCGCCCCAGTCGTATCCGGCGAGCACGGGCTGCTCGAGCGCGAGCGCGTCGAGGAACGCGAGGAGATCGGCGCCGAGCGCCGCCTGCTGCCCCGACCGCGGCGTCTCGGCGTGGAGGAACCGCGTGGCGCCGTGCCCTCGCAGGGACGGCACGAGCACGCGGAAGCCCGCTTCGACGAGGAGCGGCACGACATCGTCGTAGGAATGCACGTCGTAGGGGAAGCCGTGCAGCAGCACGACGGGCTCCGCGTGCGGATCGCCCTCGTCGAGGTAGGCGATGGACAGCTCGCCTGCCGACACCGTCCGCGTCGGCGTGGTCAAGAGGGTCATGAGGAGTCCTCCGGTGGGGAGGGCGGCGCCCCGGGGACCGGACCGTACCCCGGGGCACCGCCTGGCCTGTGGCTATGCCGCGCTCGCCGAGACGCTCTCGACGTACGCACGACCCGCCGCGGCGATCGTCGCGACGACGGCATCCGGCTGCGACACGCTCAGCGCGTGCGACGCGCCCGCGATCTCCGTGGTGCCCTGCGACCCGGCGCGCTGCGCCCCCGTGCGGAACACCGCGACCGGGATGTTGCGGTCCTGGTCTCCGAAGACGTGCCACGACGGGGTGCGCCTCCAGCCGGGCTCGCTCGGCAGACCCTCCGACAGCGCCGCCTGCGTCGCCGGCCGCTGGGTCGCGGCCATGAGCGCCGCGACGGACTCCGGCACATCGGCGCAGAACTGCGCGTGGAACAGCTCGGGCCGGATGACGAGCTCCGGACCGGCGTCGGCGGTCGGGTACGCGGCGACCGCGTCGCCGAGCGTGCTGCCCGGGGCGCTCGTCGACAGCGTGAACGCGCTCTCGCCGGTGTCGGGTGCGAACGCCGAGACGTAGACGAGGGCGACGACCTGCTCGTTGCCGGAGGACGCCTCCGTGATGACGAGTCCGCCGTACGAGTGGCCGACGAGCACGACCGGGCCGTCGATCGACGCGATGACGTCGCGCACGTACTGCGCATCGCCCGAGAGGCTGCGCAGCGGGTTGGCGACGGCGACCGCGCGGACGCCCTTGGCCTGGAGCCGCTCGATGACGCCGTTCCACGACGCCGACTCGGCGAAGGCGCCGTGGACGAGCACGATGGTGGGCTTGCTTTCGGACATGGTTCTCTTCTCTCTGTGTGATGGGGATGGGATGAGTCGGGTCACGCGGGGACGATCACGCGTGCGAACGCCTTTCGCAGGACGTGGATCGCCTGCTCGATCGCCGCGGTCGTCGCCGCAGACGTGCGCAGCGGGTTGAGCATCATGAAGTCGTGGATCGTGCCGTCGTAGCGCACGAGCGTCGTGCGCACGCCGGCTTCGATGAGGTGGCGCCCGTACTGCTCGCCCTCGTCGCGCAGCACGTCGTTCTCATCGACGATGAGCAGCGTCTCGGGAAGCCCCCTGAGCTCGTCGATCGGGGCACGCAGGGGCGACGCCGTCTGGTCGCGGCGGGCCGTGGTATCCGGCAGGTAGTTGTCCCAGAACCACGCCATCGCGTCGGCACGCAGGTGATAGCCCGCGGCGAACTCGCGGTAGCTCGCGGTGTCCATCGCCGCATCCGTCACCGGGTAGTACAGCGACTGGTGCACGAACGACACGTCGCCGCGCTTCTTCGCCAGGAGCGCGACGACGGCGGCCATGTTGCCCCCGACCGAGTCGCCGGCGATCGCGAGTCGTGACGCGTCGAGCCCCTTCGTCTCGCCGTCGGTCGTGACCCAGCGGGCTGCCGCGTACGCCTGCTCGATCGCGACCGGATGCCGCGCCTCCGGCGATCTCGTGTACTCGACGAACACGACGGCGGCGTCGGCTCCGACGGCGAGCTCGCGCACCAGTCGGTCGTGCGTGCCGGCGTTGCCGAGCACCCAGCCCCCACCGTGCACGTACAGCACGACCGGCAGGGCTCCCGCCGAGTCGACGGGCT
>Ga0180217_1002369_pt1 | contig 17633 bp, 14 predicted proteins | sample eDN3rd37CBELigOP_FD_128521 | JGI IMG/M metagenome (GOLD analysis project Ga0180217, IMG submission 128521) | Enriched Organic Plus compost microbial communities from Emeryville, California, USA - eDNA 3rd pass 37_C BE-Lig OP (version 2) (version 2) ... | reverse complement strand
CGCGCATTGGCCGGAACGTCCGTCAGCACGGTTGGTGCGTAGAATGAGCCGTTCTCGTAGGCCTGTCCCTGCATGCGGCTGCCGCCAGCACGAACCTTGGCACCGCATTTGATGGCGTCGGCGACCAGCTCTTCGACCTTCTCGACAGCCTTGAAGTCCACCAGCGGACCCATCTGGATGCCAGCCTGCGTGCCATCGCCAACCTTCATGGCCGTGGCGATCTGCTCGAGACGGTCTGCAACCTCGTCATAGATCGACTCATGCACGTAGACGCGGTTCGCGCCGATACAGGCCTGGCCGGCATTGAGGTACTTGAGCGCAGCCACGGCGCGGACCGAAGCCTCGATGTCGCAATCCTCGAACAGGATGACTGGAGCATTGCCGCCCAGTTCCATCGAAACGCGCTTCACGCGCTCGGCAGCACCGCGAAGCAGCAGGCGGCCAATTTCGGTCGAGCCGGTGAAGGAGATCTTGCGAACGCGGTCGTCATTCAGCAGCACATTGCCGATGGCCGATGCCTTGCCCGTGACGACGTTGATCACGCCAGCCGGAAGGCCAGCTTCAACGAATACCCTGGCAACGCGCAGAGCGATGGCGGAGGTAGCCTCAGCCGGCTTCAGCACCATGGTGCAGCCTGCAGCAAGAGCCGGAGCAGCCTTGCGGAAGATCATCGCGCAGGGCACGTTCCACGGAATGATGGCACCGCAGACGCCAACGGGCTGGCGAACGGTCAGCAGGCGGCGGCCAGGCATCGGATCAGGGATCCAGGAACCATAGGCGCGGCGCGCTTCTTCCGCGTACCAGCGAAGGGAGTCGATGGAGAGCTGCAGCTCACCCTGTGCTTCAACCTGCGGCTTGCCTTCTTCCTGCGTGATCAGCAGGGCAATGTCGTTGCGCTGCTCTTCAAGCAGGTCCGCCACCCGATGCAGATGCTTTGCGCGGGCGGCGGCGGTCAGGCCGGACCAGCCCGGAAATGCCTCGACAGCGGCATCCACTGCACGGCGGGCGTCTTCTTCGCCACCGAAGGGGATGCGGGCGACGATACTGCCATCGGCCGGATTGGTGGAGACAAAGGTCTCACCGCTTATGGCTGGATGGAATGCGCCCCCATACATCATCAGAGGCTCAGCCACGCTGCCGTTACTACCATTCTGGCTCATTTTTTATCCTTTAAGGGACGATGTAGGGGGCGGGAATAGGACCTCTGTGCAATTCCGCGGAAACAAATTCCGGCAGAATTGCACAGGATCTGCGGAAGATTACTTCGCAGCAGCGTCCAGTTCAGCCTGCAGCTCTTCGACGGTCATGCCGAGAACGCGGGCTTCGATTTCCATCGGGTCGGTGTCGATGCCGTCGCGCAGCGTGTCGACTGCGGTGGACAGATCCGGGGTCTCGTCATCAAAGTAGAGGCCAACGGCGTTCTTGCGGACGAGCGGGTCGCAGGCGGGGGCGTGCACTTCGATCAGCGTCACATCCTTGTCGGAGCGGTTCCATGCCCAGTGAACTGCGTTGCGCGGAATGCGGCAGAGGTCCCCAGCCTTCATCAGGAAGCCGTCGTTGTTGATGAAGACCCAGACTTCGCCCTCGGTGACGTAGTTGATCTGCTCGGCGTCATGAATGTGCGGGTGGGAATGGTAGCCCGGACCGCGAACTGCAATCATCATGTTGCAGTCGTTGCCGTAGACCATCTTGGTGGACATTGCGCCACCACGGGTCTGCAGAACGTTCTGGCCTTCCTTGATGTCATTGATGTTAATGCAAATTGGCATCGTGTTTCCCGTTTACGGTTTGGATTACTGGTTCGCCTGCAGTTTCTGCGCGACGGATTTGGCGGCGTTGACAATTCCCTGGTAACCGGTGCAGCGGCAGAGCTGACCGGAAATGGCTTCCTTGATCTCTTCCTCCGAAGGGGAGGTGTTGACCGAGAAGAGGTGATGAAGTGCCATCACCATGCCCGGAGTGCAGAAGCCGCACTGCAGGCCGTGGTGTTCGCGCAATGCTTCCTGGATGAGCGAAAGTCCCTCATCCGGAGATGCGCCTTCAACTGTGAGGATCTCCGCGCCTTCTGCCTGAACGCCGAGCATCAGGCAGCCACGGGCGGGCTCTCCGTTGACGATGATGGTGCAGGCGCCGCAGACGCCGTGCTCGCAGCCGAGGTGGGTGCCGGTGAGGCCAAGCTGGCCGCGCAGAACGTCAGCGAGGGTCTGGCGGGGTTCAACCTCAACCGAGACTTTCTTGCCGTTGACGGTGAACGATACCTTGTGGAGCGTCATTTCTGCATCCCTTCCGCCCGCTTGAACGCCTGCAGCAGAGCGCGTTCGGCCATGACAGGACCGAGCTTGCGCCGGTATTCGAGGCTGATGTCCTCGTTGTCGAACTCGAACAGTTCGAGATCCATGAGTTCGAGCGCCTCGCGCACGGTGGCTTCGGTGAACACCTTGCCCACGAGTGCATCGGTGACGCTATCGAAGCGCAGCGGCACGGGGGCGACCGCGCCGACGATCAGATGTGCTTCAGCGCAGGTTCCGTCTTCCGCGAGGGCAATGCGGGCCGCAGCCGAAGCCATGGCGAAGTCGCCCTTGCGGCGCGACAGCTCGATAAGTGCAGCCCCTTCGTTCGGTTTGGCCTGGACGCGGATCTCGGCAAGGATCTCGCCGGGCTCAAGCGCCGTCTCGAACGTTCCCAAAGTGAACTCGTCGGCTGGAAGGATCCTCTCGCCCTGCTTGCTTTTCAGGACCATGTCGGCCTTGTAGGCAAGCATGACCGCCGGGGTTTCTGCGGCGGGATCAGCATGCGAGAGGCTGCCTCCCAGCGTGCCACGGGCGCGGGTGGGAGGGTGCCCGACGTTTTCCAGCCCGTAGTGCAGCAGAGGCAGTTGTTCAAACACGAGCGGCGACGTCAGCGCATGGGCCTGGCGGGTCATCGCGCCGATATGGATGGTCGAACCCTCCTGGCGGATACCCGAAAGCTCGGGAATCCGGTTCAGGTCAATCAGGACTTCCGGGCGAGCCAGACGCAGCGCCAGCATCGGCACCAGGCTCTGTCCGCCAGCGATCACCCGTGCTTCTGAACCTTCGCTTTCAAGAAGATCCAGTGCTTCTTCGAGGGTGCGTGGGGCATAGTATTCAAAAGGTGCCGGCTTCATCTTGTCACCGTCGGTACAGCAGAGAGAACCCGTTCGGGCGTGAACGGCAGGATGTTCAGGCCGGTGTTGGTCTTGAGCGCATCGGCAATGGCGTTGCCGATCGTTGCCGCCACACCGGAAGGACCGATCTCGCCCACGCCCTTGACGCCCAGCACGTTGCCTTCAGGCTTCACGTCCTCAAGTACCAGCGTGCTCACCGGGGGCATGTTGTAGACGTTCGGCATCATGTAGTCGGCGAACGTACCGGTGGTCAGCTGTCCGTCCTCGGAATAGGTGAGCTCCTCGAGGAACGTACCGCCCAGACCCTGCGCCACACCGCCGATCAGCTGGCCTTCCACGATCAGCGGATTGAGCTGGCGGCCGACGTCGCAGGCGACGAAATACTTCTCGACCTTCGTCTCACCGGTGCGGGGATCGACCAGAACGTCTGCGATATGCACTGCAAAAGCCCACGTTCCGCCCGGAACGCCGCGGATGTATGACGTAACGACGAGGCCATCGTGGTCCGGGATGTTCTTGTCTGCCGGGGGCTTCAGGAACTCCGGATTGCCCGGCATCAGGATGCGCGCGATCCCGCCAAGGGTGATCAGTGGCTCGTTCTTGCCTGCCTGCCAGACAGCTCCTTCGCGCAGTTCGAGTTCTGAAACCGGAATATTGAACTTGGCGCTAGCCGTCTTGAGAGCCTTCTCGCGGATCCCGTGCGCGGCATTGTAGAGAGCCTCACCGCACAGAACGGCCGTGCGGCTGGCGTAGGTGCCACCACCGAAGGTGATGATGCCGGTGTCGCCGTGACGGACGCTGATCTTCTCGACCGGAACATCAATGATGCTGCTGACGATCTGCGCCAGCACCGTCTCGTGACCCTGGCCCTGGTTGCTGGAGCCGCTGAAGATCGTCACGTTGCCGTGCTGGTCCACTTCCAGACGCACGCCTTCGAAGGCGCCGAGACCCGAGGGTTCCACAAAGGCGCAGAGGCCGCGGCCGCGCAACCAGCCATTTTCTTCGCGTTGGAATGGTGCGTCCCAGCCATATTCGGCAAGCGCCTTCTCGAACACGGCCGGATAGTCGCCGCTATCGAAGATGGTCGGACGCTTCACGCTCTCCGTGCCGACGTGCCAGGGCATCATGTCGGTAGGGATCAGGTTGCGGCGGCGCAGCTCTGCCCGCTCGATGCCCATCTTGTCGGCAAGGCGGTCAAGCGCGCGTTCACGCGCAAAGTTGGCTTCGAACATGCCGGGGGCGCGGTAGGTGCCCGTCGGCGTCTTGTTCGTCATGATGGTCTTCGCGTTGATGCGGTAGTTACGCACCGTATACGGTCCGGGAAAGCAGGCGGCTGCGTGCGAAGGCACCACGTCGCCATGGGTGCGGATGTAGGCGCCCATGTCGGTCACCAGCTTCACGTCGAAAGCGGTGATGATGCCGTTCTCGTCAGCAGCGACGGTGACTTCGAAGTCGCTGTCGCGCGAGTGGTTGATGGCGCCGAAATGCTCGATGCGGTCTTCGATCCAGCGGATCGGCTTGCACAGCCGCTTCGCGACGAAGGGAATAAGGAAATCTTCCGGGTAAAATTCGCCGCGCGCGCCGAAGCTGCCGCCGACGTCCGGTTCGACCAGACGGATCTGCTGCTCGCTCATGCCCAGCATGCCTGCCAGCATGTTGCGGTTGGTGTGGACGACCTTTGTCGCGCCATGAACCTCGAGCAGGTTGCGGCCACGGTCATAGCTTGCCAGCAGACCGCGCGTTTCCATCGGCATCGCTGTATGACGCTGGATGGAGAACTTTTCCCGAACGATATGAGCGGCGCTCTTGAGAGCGTCTTCCACGTTGCCGAGGTCGAAGCCCCAGTCACCGGCCAGATTGCCGGCTTCATGCAGCTGCTCGGCATCCGCCTCGATCGCGCGATAGGGGGTGGATACCGCCGGCAGAGGCTCGAAATCGATCTCCACCAGTTCTGCGGCATCTTCACAGATCGCGCGATTCCTGGCGACGATGACGGCGATCGGCTCGCCGACATAGCGCACGCGGTCACGAGCCAGAGGATGCTGAAGATAGGGCCCCAGATCGCCGTGCGTCGGAATACGGCAGACGATCGGGCCCAGATCTGCGGGAAGGTCGGCGGCGGTGAACACCGCCTCGACACCTTCAAGCTTCAACGCCTCGCTCGCATCGATGGAGCGAATGATTGCGTGCGGGTAAGGGCTACGCAGAACATACGCTTCAACCATGAAAGGCATGGCGAGGTCCGCCACGTAGCGTCCTTCGCCACGCAGGAAGCGAGCGTCCTCTACTCTCGGGATGCGTGCGCCAATTGTCATGTCAGTTAAGCCACAGACTGGTCAATGAACTTGCAGCAGTCGACGATCGCCTCGCCGTCCAGCTCCAGACGGGTCTGGCGGAAAGCCATGTCGATATGCAGGCGGGAAGCATTCTGGCCCATGAGATCGCGGTTCTCGCCGATCGCCAGAAGCACGTTGCCGTAGCAGGAGCGGGTCTCGACGCCGCCGGCCTTGTCCCAGTTGCGCATGGAGAGCGTATCCCAGGCGCCACGGTCCTCAACACCCCAGCCCACGTGCGAGAGGCGGCGTGCGCCTTCATCACCACGGTTGACGATCAGGTGCTCGAGCATGACTGCCTCGCGGCCGCCTTCGAAACGGTGAGCTATTCCCTTTTCGAAATAGATCTTCAGCGGCTGCGTCACGTAGCGCTCGAACGGGAACAGCACGTCGCCCGGCGAAAGAACGAGAACACCTTCAACGGTCTCTTCCTCGACCGTGGTGCAGACCAGACCGGTGCCCCAGTGGTCCCAGCGACCGGGGACGTCAGCCATGCCGTACTGGTTCGAGGCAAGGCGCGAACCCTTCTTCATGACGAGGTCGGTGCCGTCCTTCGAGGTCAGGTGAACGGTCTGTGCTTTCTGGTAACGGGCAACACCACGCTCGGCGCGGTCCTTGATCGTCTGGCTCGGCATCAGGCGGAGCAGGATGTCTTCCGGCTCGTGAACGCGCAGGATGCGGGTGCCCGTGGCAAGGATCGCCTCGTGATCGTTGGAATAGAGCATGCCGCCGGTCGAAACGTCGATGACGAAGTCCGCCAGCTTCATCAGCTCGATCATCAGCGGCTGCGGGTTCGCGCGGCCGAGGCGGTTGCTGGCGTCGGCGTTGATCAGCGGCTGGATGAAGGAGAATGCCTCAGCGCCGAGATCGCGCGCGGCAGCGACGAAGGCAGGAGCGTAAACAGGGTTGGAAAAGCTGTCAGCATAGACGACAACCTTCTCGCCAGCTTTGACGTTCGACTGTTTCAATCCCTCGCGGAAGATGGGGATAATGTCGACCGCACTGTCGTGGCCGATGGGTAGTCTGATCATCAGTATCTCCTTTTACCAGTGATGAGCTGGTCGCCGCAGCCATTGGAAACCCAATAGCGTCCATCATGAGTAGGCTTGCAAATGATAGCTATCCAGTTCAGAAGTTGTTTGAGTCATTACCAATGGGAATATTGCGTTGGATCAGAAACAGCTAGAGCGATTTGTCGACGTCGTTGAAAGCGGCAGTCTGAGCAGAACCTCAAAAAGGCTCAACGTTTCGCAGCCGGCCCTCAGCAAAAGCCTTCGTCTGCTTGAGGAGCAATTGGGTGTTCGGTTGCTGGATCGCGGCCCGCGCGGCGTGAAGCTCACGATTTTTGGCGAAACCTTTTACCGTCGCGCACGCTCTGTAACCGCAGAACTGCGCCGTGCCAACGATGATCTTGAACATATTAAGGGCAGACTGACCGGCTCGGTATCGCTGGGTGTCACTCCGGGCCCAGGTATTCTCGATCAGATCATACCGAAGGCTGTCATGCGCATCGCTCTGAAGCGCCCGGACCTGCGCGTGCGTGTCCGAAGCGGTACGATCTCGGAGCTGCTGGTCGACCTGCATCGCGGTGACCTTGACCTGCTCTTCACGGTCCTGGACGAGCGCACGAAAGGCCCGGATCTCAAGGTTCAGAAGCTTTTTGACGACAATTTCTCACTGGTCGTGCGTACGGGTCACCAGCTGCTCCAGCAGAAGGAAATCTCCCTGCAGGACCTCTTGAGCTCCCGCTGGGTCATGCTCGAGGATGCCCTGCCGCTATGGGAAAGTGTGTGCAAGCTCGCAGCCCAGGAAGGCATCGAGGTCAAGACCCGGCCGATCGAAAGCAACTCCATGGTTTTTCTGCGTGAAGTTGCCCGCAAGACGGACTTCATCGGCATCATGCCGTCCTATTCGGCCGAGATGAATTCAGCGACTGGCAACCTGCGTCACATCCCGCTGGAGCGCGTTTCTTCACATAATTTGCTTCCGAATCTTGCGCGCCCGCTGGGTCTGGTGCATGCGGTGGAAATCGAGCTCACCGAAGCGACCAAGGCACTCCTGCGCAGTATCAATACGGTCTGTATCGAGATGAATATGCTGCGGAAGTAGCATGCAGGTCATGTCGCAGCGCGAAAGTCGGATGCGTGGAGCATAACCGAAGCGAATAGCTATCGACATATCTTACCTACTCACCTTCAAGCGGGGAATGTACCCAAACAGCATGCTGTGGTCCCAGCACGCATGCCGTTTTGGGCGCTGGTGCCGTTCCATCGTGTCGGAGTATCGAAATGATCAACCAATCCTTCGACTATATCGTCGTAGGCGCAGGCTCTGCCGGTTGCGCGCTGGCCGCACGGCTTTCTGAAAATCCCGATCGCTCCGTACTGCTGCTGGAAGCTGGTGGCTGGGACTACAATCCTCTGATCCATGTGCCGATCGGCTGGGGAATGCTCATCCGTCTGGGTATGCACAACTGGAATTACATGAGCCAGCCAATTGCCTCCCTTGGCGGTCGCCAGCTTGATTGCCCGCGCGGCAAGGTGATGGGCGGAACCTCATCCATTAACACCATGGCTTATGTGCGCGGCAACCGCGCTGACTTTGACCGTATGGCGGCCGCGGGCCTTGAAGGCTGGGGCTATGAGGATGTCCTCCCGTATTTCCGCAAGCAGGAAGACTGGGAAGGTGGCGCTTCGAAGTATCGCGGTTCCGGCGGCCCGATCAGCACGATCACCTCGGACTACACCGATCCGATGATCGACGCATACGCTCAGGCCACCAGGGATGCGGGCCACGGCTGGACCGACGATTACAATGGTGAGAAGCAGGAAGGCTTTGGCCGCATGCAGCTGACGCTGCGCAAGGGCCGCCGCAACTCCACCTCCAAGGGCTACATCCGTCCGGCACTGAAGCGCAAGAATCTGACAGTGCTCACCGGCGCACTGACCCACCGCGTCCGGGTCGAAAAGGGCAGGGCCGTCGGCGTTGAATACGAGCGTGGCGGCAAGCAGTATTTCGCCGCTGCGCGCAGCGAGGTGATCGTCAGCGCCGGTGCATTCAACTCCCCACAGCTATTGATGCTTTCCGGCATCGGTGATCCCGAGGCGCTTCGCAAGCTGGGGATCGAATGCAAGGTGGCGTTGCCGGGCGTCGGCCAGAACCTGCACGACCACTACGGCACCTCGATCATCTACAAGCGCAAGAAGCCAGGCCCCTTCCACGCCAACATGCGCGCGGACAAGGCTGCACTCGGCTTCACCCGCGCCTATCTGACCGGCGAAGGCTTCGCGTCCAAGCTGCCGGGCGGCATCACCGCCTTCGTCAAGAGTACGCCGGACCAGGAAATCCCTGACCTGCAGCTTCTGTTCGTCGGTGCGCCGATGGATGCCCATCCGCATTTCTCGCCCTTCGTGAAGCCCTATCAGGATCGCTTCATGACCCGCGTGGTCATGTGTCGTCCGGAAGGACGCGGATCGGTGACGCTGCGCTCGGCTTCCGCCAAGGATGCGCCGGTAATTGACGAAGCGGTTCTGACGACCGATTCCGATATCCGCCGCATGCGCGAGGGCATCAAGCTCTTCCGCGAGGTGGGCCGTCAGTCCGCACTTGCCGAGCACGCCGAGGAAATGGGACCGGGTGCAGCAGCGAAGACCGATGCCGACATCGAGGCATACGCACGTTCGATAGTGTCGCTTTCCTATCACCCCTCCGGCACGTGCCGCATGGGCGTGGAGGGTGATCCCCGCGCCGTCGTCGACAACCAGTGCCGCGTCTTCGGTGTCGATGGTCTGCGGGTCGTGGACGCTTCCATCTTCCCGGATCCGATCGGCGGCAACATCAACGCTCCGATCATCATGGCAGCCGAAAAGGTGGCTGCTTCGCTCTGAAGCAGTCATCGACAGGGCGTGAGGGGAGAACCAGATTGCTTCAGTTTTCCAGCGATACGCTCGACGAGAATCAGAGCTACAAGCTGATCTCGGCGATCGTCACGCCCCGGCCCATCGCCTGGGTAGCGAGCCTCAATCCTGAGGGCGCGGTCAATCTTGCGCCGTTCAGCAGCTACACCTTCATCAGCTATAACCCGGCCAAAGTGCTGTTCAGCGCTGGTCCTGGTGGCGAGAAGCTCAAGGATACGGTTGCCAACATCGAAGCGCGTGGCGAATTTACCGTAAATTCCGTGACGCCTGATGTGCTTGCCCCGATGGTGGATAGCGCGTTCGAATACGACCGGAACGAGAGCGAAGCCGAGCTGCTCGGCATTGAACTCGCGCCGTCTTCAACCATAGGAACGCCCCGCGTTGCTGGCGTTTCCGCCGCAATGGAATGCAGGCTCGACCGGATCATTCCAGTCGGTGATCAGGACGACCACCGCCTGATCATCGGTACGGTTACCTGTTTCCATGTGGATCCGGCGGTCTGGAACAGCGACCGGATCGATTCCGGGCTTTACAATCCCATGGGCCGCATCGGCGGACCGCTCTATCAGGAGCGGGGTGAAATCATCGTCCGCCCGGTGCCGAAGGGCCGCGCGGGCTGAAGTGCCCGCCCGTCCGCCTCATGGCACTATACTACGCGAACTTCGCCGCAACTGGGCGGCGGTGTGCCCTGGTCTCAAGCAGCTTTTCCACCGCAACGCTGATATCGAGATGGGCAAAATCTTCGCCCCGCTTGCCGATCAGCTGGATGCCGAGAGGCAGACCTGCGGGGCCGAAGCTGTAGGGCAGAGTGGTTGCAGGCACGCCCAGCAGGGTCCACGCAACGCACGGTCCCGGATTTCCGGTACCTTCGGTCATGAGCGGAGCTTCGCCGAGGGTTGGCAGCGACAGGATTCCGTCGAACCCCTCCATCTCCTTGGCCAGTAGCTCGATGAGCACATCACGCTCTGCAAGTGCCTGCTGACAGGCACCTTCGGGAAGAGCTTCGCCCTTCTCTACCAGCTCCCTGATATGTGTGCTTACGAGGTCGCCGTGCTGGTCGATGAGCGGCCGGTAGATCTCGGCTGCCTCGTGGAAGAGGATGATTTCGGCAAGGGCCTGGCAGCGGTTGAAGGCTTCCGGCAGCTCCGCTTCGGTGACAGCAACACCCTGCGCGCCCAGGACTTCAGCCACTTCAAGAACAACGTCCCGCTGTTCCTGCGACGCGCCCTTCCACCACGGGCCCTTCACGAGGCGCAGGTTTTTGACCGCGGGCTCCGACGCGGCAGCGGCATTGCCCTTGACGAGGCCGTGAACCTTGCGGATGAGCTCCATCGTCTGCGCCAGATAACCTGCGTGGTCGAGTGATCCGGAAAGCGGCTGAACGCCTTCGAGCGGCAGCGCGCCGAAGGTAGGCTTGAATCCGGCAATACCGCAGAATGCTGCTGGCCGGATAATGGAGCCGAAGGTCTGGGTGCCGAGCGCCAGCGGCACGATACCCGCCGCTACGGCTGCAGCCGAACCGCTCGAAGAGCCTCCGGGCGTGCGGTCAACGCCATACGGATTGACGGTCGGTCCCGCCTGCCGCCAGGCGAATTCCGTCGTCACGGTCTTGCCGACGACATAGGCACCGAGGTCACAGAGCTTCTGCACAAGAGCAGCAGACTTTTCCGGGACATGGCCCTTGTAGATGGGCGAGCCATAGGCGGTCTCCAGTCCGGCCGTGTCATATAGATCCTTGACGCCGATCGGCAGTCCGTCGAGCGGAAGCTCGGGCGTTGGCCGGAAGGGTTCAGGATTCAGGACGGTGAAGGCTTTCAGACGCGGATTGGCGCGCTCTGCGGCTTCCCTGCTGTGTGCCACCTGCTGGCTCTGATTGATCCCCCCGGACAGACAGTTCATTCGCCGCATCCCGTTGTTAGTTGATTTTCTGCGACCACGATTCCACAAGCTGATCGCCGGGACAAATGCAGACAATAGTCTGGCATAGCCGATGGTTATAACAGAGAGCATGAGCGTACTGGCGATGCAGGTTCTCGGTGGTTAGCTTGCCCTCACCACACCAACGCCCGACCGGCATTACCATGTCTGACAGGCTCGTTGGCAGCGGGCCCTGAAGGTCCGCAGATTATCATGTTTTGAGAGGCATCATGGCATTCACGCTCAAGAACGAAGTAGTCCTTGCTGCAAGTCCGGAGCGCGTCTGGGAAGCGATCAACGATCCCGAAATCCTGCGCGCCAGCATTCCGGGCTGCGAGGAACTGGAGAAGACCGGCGAAGGTGCATACACCGCCACTGTCCGTCTCAAGATCGGGCCGATCTCCGCTCGCTTCAAGGGCGCCGTCAGCTTCACTGACGTAGAGGCTCCGAACTCGTTCCGCCTCGTTGGCGAAGGCCAGGGCGGCATGGCAGGTTTCGCCAAGGGTGGCGCACGCGTTCAGCTGACGCCGGAAGGCGATGGCACCCGTCTCGCATACGACGTCGAGGCTGACATCGGCGGCAAGATCGCCCAGCTCGGCTCTCGCCTGATCGATGGCGTGGCAAAGAAGCTGTCGGATAAGTTCTTCTCCGACTTCGCCGCCGCAGTCGAATCGGCGCAGACTTCGGCCTGATCTCGTTCGTTGAGATAGCGGCAAGAAGAAAGGGGCCTCGCGGGCCCCTTTGTCATTGGTAGAGATTGGCGTAGGTCTTGCGAAGCTCGTTCTTCAGCACCTTCGCCATCGTGTTGCGTGGCAGTTCGTCCACGAAGACCACGCGTTTCGGCAGCTTGTATTTGGCGAGCTTGCGGTCCAGGGCCTTGATGACGTCTTCTTCCGTCAGCGCCGCGCCCTTCTTGGCGACCACCACCGCCGTAACGCCTTCCCCAAAATCGGGATGTGGAACGCCGATGACTGCGCTTTCGACAACGCCTTCGATCTGGTCGATCTCTTCTTCCAGTTCCTTCGGATAGACATTGTATCCGCCGGTGATGACGAGGTCTTTGCTGCGGCCGACGATCGAAAGATATCCGCTCTCATCAAACCGTCCGAGGTCGCCGGTGATGAAGTAGCCGTCCTCGCGGAAGTCTGCGCGGGTCTTGTCCGGCATGCGCCAGTAGCCCTTGAACACGTTCGGGCCCTTCACCTCGATCATGCCCACTTCACCGGTCTGCATCAGCGCGCCGGTCTCCGGGTCGGTGATGCGAACGCTGACGCCAGGCAGCGGGAAGCCCACGGATCCAGGCACACGGTCGCCGTCGTACGGGTTGGACGAGATCATGTTGGTCTCGGTCATGCCGTAGCGCTCGAGGATGTGATGCCCGGTCCGATCGGTCCATGCCTTGTGTATTTCCGCGAGCAGAGGTGCCGAGCCGGAGATGAACAGGCGCATGTGATCGGTGCTGCTGCGGTCCATCCAGTCTTCATTGAGAAGCCGGGTGTAGAACGTCGGCACGCCCATCAGCGTGGTCACCTGCGGCAGGTGCTTGCGGATTTCCTCGATGTCGAACTTCGGCAGGAAGATCATCGACGCGCCGGCCGCCAGCACCACGTTGGTGGCCACGAACAGACCATGCGTGTGGAAAATGGGCAGCGCGTGCAGCAGCACGTCGTTCTCGGTGAACTGCCAATACTCCACCAGCGTTTTCGCATTCGAGGCAAGGTTCGCGTGCGTCAGCATCGCGCCCTTGGAGCGTCCCGTGGTGCCTGATGTGTAGAGGATCGCGGCCAGATCCGTCGCTTCCACCGCGGCCGTCTCGTATTCCGTTTCCGCCGTAGCGGCGAACTCCGACAGCGTTCCCTTGCCGTTGGCGTCGAGGGTAAGCAGATGGGCAACGTTCAGGCGTTCGCAGATCGGAGCAAGGTCCTTGCGCTTCTTTGGATCGCAGACGCAGATATGCGGCGTCGCGTCGTCGATGAAGTACTCGACCTCAGCTGTCGTGTAACCCGGGTTGAGAGGCAGGAAGGCCGCACCGGCGCGCAGGCAGGCGAGATAAAGGATGATGGCTTCTGGAGACTTCTCCACCTGTACAGCGACACGGTCACCGATGACGACACCCCTGCTGCGTAGCACGTTTGCAAAGCGTGCCGACAGCGTCTCGACATCACCGTAGGTGTAGATACGCCCATCCGTTGTCCGGATACACGGGGCATCCCGGCCTGGCACGCGGGAGAGAATCTGGGTGTAAAGATTGTACTGCATAGCCTCCCTCTAGCTAGCGTAGGCAATTTTCGTTCTTGATTGAAATTTCTTGAGCAGGCTGCGGACCGACGGTGATGCCACCACGTCACCTCGTTCGGCATATGCCTCGTGGTTGGCTTCAATCTCCAACATCTCATAGCGGTAGTTGACCATCAGGCCGTACGCATTGCGCCTGCCGTTGGGCGACAGGTCCGCGAAAGTATGGATGTTGTCGAGCTTTGCCCCGTTGCCCAGATGGAAGCGGGCGACGGGGTCAATGATCCGGCCGCGCTTGTCGCGCGCATTGAGGAAGTAGTGCGAGGCAAGCCCCTGCAGCAGCGGGGTGAGCGGGCGAGCACGTTCTGCCACTGTCGACCAGTCGGGCTGGTCGAGCACCAAGAGTGCTTCGAGCTCTCCCTGGCTCAGTACTGTCTGCTTTTCCTCATGACGCAGCCGGTCTAACCAGCGGCGGAAGCCCGGCACGGGGGAGAGCGTCACGAAGTTCTTCAGGTTCGGCAGTTCACCCTTAAGCTGCTCGACCACGTGCTTGATCAGGAAGTTGCCAAAGGAAATACCCTTCAGCCCGTTCTGGCAGTTGGAGATCGAATAGAAGACGGCGGTCGTCGCCTGCTCCGGCGCGATCTCCTCCCGGTCCGTCGCCAGCAGAAGCTGGATGTTGTTCGGCACCTGTGTGGTCAGTGCGACTTCGACGAAGATCAGCGGCTCCTCGCCCATCTGCGGATGGAAGAAGGCGAACAGTCTGCGGTCCTTCGGTTCGATGCGGCTGCGCAGGTCGTCCCAGCCATTGATCTCATGGACCGCTTCGTACTCGATGAACTTCTCGAGAATGCTGGCGGGCGTGTTCCAGTTGATTGGCCTGAGTTCCAGAAAGCCGCGATTGAACCATGAATTGAACAGGTGGAAGAAGTCACCGTCGAGGTTCGAGAGCTCGGCGACATCGCCGATGGCGTCAAGGAGCACCTCGCGCATCCGCACGAGCCGCAGCGTCCCCTGCTTGGCCATGTTGAGGCGGCGGATAAGCTCCTGCGAACGCGGCTCGGTTGCGCGATGAAGGCGATGGTAGGCATCGGCGTCGCGACGTTCTTGCGCAATCGCCAGTGCTTCGAGTACGGCCTTCTCGTCAGGACCGAAGCGCTGCGCGACTTCGGCCAGGAACGCCACCTGACCGCTCCGATCAAGCCCGTCCCAGCTCTGCCATACGGCTTCGGAGAGTACGAAAGAGGAAACTTCGCCACGTCTCGAAACGAGAGCCTCGCAAAGCTCGATTGGATTGCGAGGCTGCTCGCGGTTGCGCAGCAGGAAGCTGCGCCCGCGCTGGCTGATTTCGCTCATCAACTCAGACAGAAAAGTAACGCTCATGCGTGTCCCGTTCCTGTGTTCTCCACGAATCGGGTTCAGTTGCCGAGGGCGGCGACTGCCTTCTCGAAGCACTCAAGAGGAACCTGCTGAACACCGGCGCCAACCTGTCCGACGCCGGGCTTGTTCGAAGCGATACCAGTATTGATCAATGGCCTAACCCCTGTCTCCACCACCTTGCGCACATCGATCGGGCAAGGGACCCCCCTGAAGTCGAGGGCCGGAATAACGAAGTCCGGATGCTCTGCCAAGGTGATCTGGCGCATCGTGTTCGAACGCTCCACGAGATCCGAGACCGTGCCGCCAATGAACGAGGCGATGGCCGGTGCAGCCGCCAGCGCGAATGCGCCAAGACCGATACTCTCGGTGATGTAGGAGTCACCCATCGTCGGTGTCGCATCTTCCTTTGTGAAACCAGGGAAGAGCTTGATGTCGCCAACCTGGGCTGGTGCAGTGAACCACTGCTTGCCGAGGCCGCCGACGCGGATGCCAACTTCCACGCCATTGCCAGCCATCACCGTTACGGTGCTGCCGACGCCAAGCTGCTCGACATAGAGCGAGGTGGCCTTCGCCTGGGCGATGGCAAGCGACAGGAAGAAGTGGTCGTTGTCGGCGATGAACTTCAGTACGGCCGCAAGCTTCTCGTGAGGCGCGCCGGTTGCCAGCAGATGCGGCGTGATTTCCTTGAAGAACTGCGTCGTGGCCGACTTGTTGCGGTTATGCACCTCGTCGCCGCGGCGCAGCGCTTCAGCAACAGCCTTCTTCAGGTCCATCGGGCCGGCGATATCCAGAGCCATCCGCATCAGCGGATAGAACTCGTCGCGCATCCAGCGCAGTCGCTCGATCACATCGGGGCCATTTGCACCGAAGCGCAGCACCTTGCCGAGTCCTTCGTTGACCGTGACGTGAGCGCGAATGCCGGAGTTCTTCTCCTCGACGACAAAGACGGGCATCGAAGCTGTGATGATGCCGGTCATGGCGCCAGCGGCCTGGTGGTCATGGCCCGGTGCAAAGGAGATCACTCCAGATTCGACAAGCTCCCTTGCTCCTTCAAGCGTCTCGGCGCGGCCTTCGAATACAAGCGCACCCAGGATAGCGGCCTGCATGGCAGGAACCATATTCTCCCAAGCGATAGGCGGGCCGGCATGCAGAACCAGATTTGGATTCATCCCCGGGATGGCTTCGCCCGCCAGAGCCATGCCGATCAGAAAAGGCCGGGCCTCGAACAGGCGCTCAACTACGGCCTGATTTCCCGTTTCGAGATGTTCGCTTGTGCTGGATGCCATCGCAATAACTGCCGCTCTTCCGGTTTCATTGGGTGTAAGGCGGGCACTATGCAGCAACGACAAAGGTGCGACCATTGCCCTCATGAGGGTGGGCATTCCGGTTGGTTATAGGTGCAGCTAAAGAGGTACCGAGAAACGTGTTAATGAGTGCGATCCTCAGTTTGCGAACATGTGAAAAGCCAGATACGCAAACAGCTATAGCGATCCGGAATGACAGGAACGTTTTTGTAGCTTCTGGCTATAGGGACAGAATGGAATGTTTCTCCGAAGCTGGCGAAACAACAAAGCCAAGAAGCAAGTGTGCCAGCTGAGAGACATGCAAATGGAGGGGCGTTGCCGCATGACAATCAAGTCTGCACCGCGAATGGTTGCGAAGCGTAACGCCGGTGAGGCGCTGGCCCCTGCTCACTCAGCTGACACAGTAATTCCATACACCACGCTCAGGCACGAACTTGAGCTCCGGCCGCGCAGCTGCGCGTCCTGAAGAGTGCAAAGACAAGGCAGATAACATGGCATTTTCCGAAAAGCTTACCCGTCGTCACTTACTCAAGGGCGCAGCTGCAGGCGGCGCGTATCTCGCCATGGGTGGCCTGCCCGTGTTCGCCCAGTCTGCCACGAAGCTTGTGTTCATGGAGCCGTTCGACCTGACGCTTGAGTATCTCCCGGAAATGAACGCAGTTGTCGGTGGTCATTTCGAGAAAGAAGGTCTTGAGGTTGAGATCGCCAACGTGCGCGGCACGGCCGTCGGCATCCAGCAGGTGATCGCCGGACAGGCGCATTTCACCCGCGTTGGCCTGCTTGACCTGTTCAAGGCTTCCGCTTCGCAGGACACCAAGCTCCTTTCCGTTGCCACCAGCCTTCAGGGCGGCATCTTCAGCCTGGTCAGCCGCGAGGGCGATCCGATCAATTCGCCGGAAGAACTGCGCGGCAAGACCGTTGGCGTCGCTTCGCTGGGCGGCGGTCAGGAGAACATCCTGAACCTGATGCTCGCCGGTGCCGGTATTCCTGTGACCGAGGTGCCGCGTCAGGCAATCGGTTCCAGTGCCGGCAACGTGGAAATCCTGAAGCAGGGCCGCGTTGACGCCTTCATCGCCAACATCGAGACAGCACTGCTGCTGCGCATGACCAAGGAGCCGGTGCAGATCTGGAGCACGACCAAGTATGCTCCGCTGCCGGGCGGCGTGATTGGCACGACCGAGAAGTTCGCGACCGAGAACCACGACACCGTGGTCAAGTTCGTCCGCGCAATGCGCAACTCTGCGCTTGAGATCAAGGACGCTGATCCGGCTGAGATCCTCGACCGCGTCGCCTCCAAGTTTGACCTCACCGTGACCGATGATCGCGAGTTCCGTCTTGAAGCCATCAAGGCCTACAACGAGCTGGCGCTGGTACAGGGTGAAGAGAACGTGATGCGTAACGT
>Ga0180217_1002367_pt1 | contig 17639 bp, 25 predicted proteins | sample eDN3rd37CBELigOP_FD_128521 | JGI IMG/M metagenome (GOLD analysis project Ga0180217, IMG submission 128521) | Enriched Organic Plus compost microbial communities from Emeryville, California, USA - eDNA 3rd pass 37_C BE-Lig OP (version 2) (version 2) ... | reverse complement strand
GCTCGCCTGACCGCCGCGACGCACCGCAAGGCAACGGTGGTGTGTCCGTCCGACGGCATCGAAGCCGGATGCCGGACCGACGGCGACTGGAGCCGAGGCTGGATGATGTTCTTCGACCCGGACATTAAAACGACACTTATCCTATTGATTTTACAATGTCTATATAGCAGTCATGACCGTACCTACTCGCTTTCCTACTCGTCTTTTTGGCTGGCTTGGGGTTGGGTGCTGCGGATTGGGCTGACGCCCTAGCCGGCCTGGTAGCCGGATGGTGCTGGCAGGGATTGCCCCTGCCGTCTCTAGCCCATCTTCTGCTCACCCCTACTTTGGAGCGGCCTAGTTGGTGGGAGTTTGGCTTTAGTGTGAGACCTTGCCAGTAGCCCGACCTTCATAACTCGCCTACCATTCGGGTTGCACAGGGAGAGGCGCGTACGTGGGGACTGTAAGTCTGGGGCCAAAGTGGATTGACCATACGCAAGACGGCGTGAGTTACGCTCTAGGCCACTTGCACCCAGAGTTTATTGACGTAGCCATTCCGGCGGTCCCCGCCACGCCCAATAAACCAGGCAGGGCGGCAGTCAATTTGAAGGTGTGGGTTCACTATTCGCACCATTGTTTCACTCAAGCGCCAGATAAGGTGCCGAACGCGACGCAAGAGCACTATTACACCGACAAAGGACGCAACGATCGCCGCATCTTCTGCCCGATTCGCTGGGAAGATAGCAAGCGCTTGCCAGGCATCATTCAAGGTCTTGCCGGTTCAAACTGCTTTGCCACGAGGCATCACAACTACTTCGCTGTTCGGTCCGTTGCAAATCCGGTCACGGATGCATATTTCGTCTACTTCGCTGCGAGACTTCACTCCTCCTCAGCCATTGACCTACACGTGGAAAGCGCCTATGTGCGCTCTGATGCGGCCCGAGTTAAACAGAGTGCGCGGAAGGTCAGCTTCTACACCCTGCTGATGAAAGCGTGGCAGGGTTCGCAGCTAAGACGGCCCCCATAGACAACAAAAAACCCGCTTTCGCGGGTCTTTTGTTAATGCAAGCTTGAAGCTAACCGGAGACTCTTTACATCCACTCTGGGTGGAGCCCCTAAGGGGCGGTAGGCCCGACTCTAACCGGTTCGTGAGGCCCGTAGTCACTCGTGGTGACGCGTGAATTATGCCACTACTGACCGCGCCGTCAATATGCGCCAAACGGCCCGTTCAGGTTCGGCTGCGGCGCTCTCCCAGCCAGGAGTATCTAATGCCACAGATAGCCCTAACTCGTCAGGAACTGCACCAAAAGGTATGGTCCTCTCCGATGCGCCAAGTAGCGGCAGAACTTGGGATTTCGGATGTCGGGCTCTCCAAGGCCTGTAAGCGCCACAAGATACCCATCCCTCCCCAAGGCTATTGGCTGCGCAAGGAGTCCAGGAGGCGCATTGCCCCTCTTCCTGCGGTCAAGGAGGAAGATGACCTTGTTGTTCTTAATCCAGGCGATGACAGCCTCCGGAGACTCAAGGCGACTGTTCAACCCCTCGTAGTTGGCCCTATCACCATTCCAGACTCTGGCATCACCCACAAGCTAGTCCTCATGACTCAACGGGCGGCCCTGCCGCTAAAGCCCTTCAACGGACGTGTCACCTTCAAATCAAAGGACCATTTGGATGTCCGAGTTAGCCCCGAGAACCTCGATCGGGCCCTGCTAATAGCGGACGCACTAATCAATGCCACCGAAAAGGCAGGCGCCAAATGGACGGTACGGGATGGCAAGACAAGTCTGTCCTTCAACAATCAAGGAGTAGACGTCTATTTTATCGAGCGTCTCAAGAAGCAACAGAGTGTCCAAGCACCGACAAAAAGGAGCGACCGTCGCTGGGGAGAGCCCAATTGGGAAGCCCTGCTTCCCAGCACAGAATTTGTAGCTACAGGCCAACTTGAGTTCCGCATAGACTCGCACGACCTCCCCCAAATTCAGAAAACATGGGGCGGCGCCAAAGCCCCTTTGGAAACTCAGCTCGCGCAGATTGTCACGTCACTTCCTCTTATAGCCGCTGGCCTCAAGGCCCACCGGGAAGCAGTTGCTGCACGCAATGCAGAACTAGAGCGCCGCGCACAATTGCGCATCCAGTCAGCCCGAAAATTTGAGATCCGGAGAGTGCTCGCTGCCCGACTAGTGGAGGCCTCAGGGCAGTGGAAACAAGCCACGCTCATCCGCCAGTACTGTACTGCCATCAGAGACAAACTTTGTGCTGCGTCCGCGTCGCCACAAGACATCTCCCGACTTCAAGCCTGGTTGGCATGGGCTGAGGGTGAGGCGGACCGCATCGACCCCATTACCCAAGGTATAGCATCGGTCACGCACGATGAGGTTTCATTGCCCGCTGATTTCGATAGCAAGGTCAGGAACAGGTGGTGGTAATACCGCCCCCCCCTTCAACCAAAGCGGTGCGAATCCCGCCACTCAATGACCTCGCCGGCCTTCCAGGTCGCCGGCTTCCGGGTCAGGCGCACCGGGAAGGTCGGCTTGCAGGCGATGGTTCGGAGGAAGTGCTCTGCCGTGATAGCAAACAGCTCCGCGCATTCCTCGGCGGTCATTGGCAGCTCCTGCCAAGGAATCTTCGACCTGATGCCGCCCACCTGGCCGTCTTGTACCCTGCCCGGAGCAGCAGAGAACAATCGCCTGCCTAGCTCTGCCTCCATCTCAAGCGCCCATTCTCTGGCGCCCTGGCCTTGTGTGCCGGCCGAGATCCCCGGAACACGCTCTCGGCGAATCTCGACGCGATACACGATGGTGCGGCGGTCGGAGCTATCCATGCCTACTCCTTCTGCTCGGGCGGCAAATACTTCTTCCACCAGTCCTTGTTCCCCCTGCCTCGCCTACGGGCGCGGTCCTTAGCCTCGGCGGCCTTGCGCTCCTCCCCCGTACGGCGGTCCTGCACAAAGAGGTGTTCCCATCCGGGGCCAAGCCGCTTGCGGTCGTCGTTCTCGCTCATTGGGCCAGCATGGGGCTGACCTGTCGCAGGGGTTGGGACGCTGGATGATTGCGCCTGCCCCAGCCATGACTGACCCAATTTAGCCATCTAACATGGCCGCCTAGTGGAAGCAGATGGCTGCTGGCGTCGTTTACCAGCGCGGGAAAGCCTTGGTTGACGCCCTGCGTCTGTCCGGATGGAATTGCCAGCGACCTGGGTCAACAATCTGGAGGAACAGTGGCTACTGCGAAAAAGATCCCCACCGAGCGCGAAGTGCTGCGCTGCATCTATGACCTTTACGGAGAGAAGTACGAGGCCGAATCATCCCTGAAGCCAGTTAGGCAGACCGTGGTCCCTATCGAGCTAGAAGCGGTCGCGGCCAAACTGGGAATCCACAAGTACTTGCTCTTCGGCTACCTCTACTACCACTTGGACGCGAAGTACAAATACCCCTCCGGCGAGAACGCAGCAGTCCATTTATTCATGCCGACTGTCGGAGAACTCCGCAACGGGGTCAATTTCCCCTATCTAACGGCCGTTCTCGCTGGGCAAGAAGAGCAGCACACTCGAGAGCTTTGGGCGATCCGTTTATCCGTGGTCGCCATCATCCTTTCGATCGGCTCACTCATCGCCCAAGTGGCGGTTGGCTAAAGGCAAGACAACAGCATCGTCGTGCATGACGACCCCGAGTGCACGTAGCAGCTTCGCTTAGAGATTACGCATGCCCGCCCCCATCCGTTTCTACCCACCTCTGTTTTAGAGTGGAAGCGATTGCAGTAGATCGCACTACATTACTGGCACGGCCCGCAGACGTTTGGTGTCGAGCCTAAGCTCAACCCTACTGGTGCAGGTCCGGCAGACACCATTTTGAGGAAACGCCCAAATGGTCGAAACGCCCCCGCGTGCTTGGACGCACCGCCGGCCATTTCGACGCCAGGCGCTCGTATAAAAGCCGGCAGGTCTTTTACAGCAAATTTAGAGGAACGTGGACACAGGCGGCCCGGATGGGACCGCCTATGATTTCCGCTGATTGTTTATCAGCCCGCTGCGGTAGAACTAGGCGGCCAACTCGGTGACCGGGTTGCGCTCTGCCGCCTCGGCTGGATTGCGCCGCTTGATTGCCGTTGGAAGCAGCGAACTCGCCATCCGATCAAAAATCGCGCACGCCGTTTCCAAGTCTGCCACTCTCTCACGGTGGACGACTTCCCAGCCGCCACCCGGTAACGCTTCAATAGTCACGGGGACCATTACATACTCTCCTGGTGTTACCCCTTCCCAGCCGCGTCTCCCTGCGCGGCCTCCCGCCTGTGCGACCTTGCCATTTCCCTTTCTACGCCGCCGCACGAGGCGTAGAAATTCGTTCCTCCAATCCCGCCGGAGTTAGCCTCCCACGGGCTACGCAACCTTTTGCGCAACCTCAGGTTGCTTTCCCGCACCCTACCTGCGGGTTGTCTATGCTGGGCACAGCCCGTTAGACGATTCAGGCTACCGGACGGGGCGGAACAGCCCCGGAACAAACGTTCCGATCTGTTGCCGATTTATCCGCCCCGGGTGTCAACTCATCAAGCCCTTTTGGTAGACAATTTGTTAAGCGGGCCAGTCCAGTTGCCCTTGGCGCCCACCGTAGCCGGCCAGAGTGCAAGCCGCTGCCGAATCCTTGCACTGCCTTGTCCGGTCCCCAAGGGGTGGATGAGACAGTTTGTTAAGCCGCCCGGAGACCATACCGGGGGGGCATTGCAACTGTCCGGCTATCCCTTGCAAAACTCGCTGCATGAAACCATCTGGGTGCAAACCCCGGGCGCCAACTTTCCTTGCGGATTTGGTTGGCATGTCCTCCAGGAAACTAACCGCCTCCTTGTTACCTTCGTAGGGGGAATGGGTAACGGAAGGCCCGCCTTGCCCGGAGGCATGGAATCACCTATCCGGCAACCAATGGGACAACCGGAGGTTTCCGTTCCCAAGGAGGCTAGCCCCGGCCCTGTCCCTTTCGTAGGGGGAAACGTGGGACAGCTAACCGGGTTCCTGTGAAGCCGTGTCGGAAGTTTTCCTGCACAGTTGCTACTCGTGTAGGGGGAAGGCGGTAGCAATCCTCCCACCCACGGTTAAACCAATCCTTCAACCTGGCGTTTAAATTCCTGTTGCCTGGCTCATTGGACCTTGGCCCCTGTCCAGGAATATGCCCGGGTTTGGGACAGCCTGCCGGGTCTTTGTCGCACGTGGCGTCGGAGCTGCGACTTTTGCCAAGGCCCATTGTGGCTGGGGCTTGTCCGGCGATCTGTCCAGTTGGGCGGGGAGTTTTCTGGACCGTTGCTAATCCACTAGGCAGCCTCGGAAACGGCTTGAGCCTGCAACACCTTCGTGTAGGACGATTCCGAGTGGCGATACCCCGTCCGCTCATAGATGGCTGCAGCCTGGGGCGGCGATGTGGACAGGTGGACCATCTGAATAGCCCGGCACCCCTTCTCGGCGCACGCCGGCTCGATGGCTGCAAGGAGCGCTTTGCCTGCCCCCCTTCCTTGGGCGTCCGGGTCCACCCACCACACGACCTCATACGCTGCACAAACGTCGCTATTGAACATGAAGGGAGCGGCGAACAGGCCAACCATCCCGACCAACTGGTCGCCGTCCTCAGCCACCAGCATGACGTGGTTCTCCATAAGGTTGGAGGCCAGGTCGTGGACGGTCTCGGGGTTGAACTCGGCCCACTGCGCATAGGTGGTAGTGGCGTAGAACTTGGCGGACATTTCCACGATGGCGGGGACGTCCTCTAGTTTTGCGTGTCTGACGTGCATTGCCCCTCCTTGGGCGTGAAGAAGGCCACCGCAATGAGGCGGCCCGAGTCGGCATCCCTGCCGAAAGCAGCGAACGGCCAGCGGGAGTGGAACTGGGCCGATTCGTAGATGACGGCCCGCCCCAGTTTCATCTCGGCCAGGTCGGTCATTTCCCACCGGCTAGCGTCGTCCCAGTCGTAGCGGATGCGCTCGAACAGGTCGGTATCGCCACGCTCAAATCGGTGCGCGCCTGTCGCTTTGTGGCGCCAGAAGGCGGTCCCGCCTTCCCCTTCGCTGAGGTAAAGCACGAGGGCGTGGGTTCCCCAGCCAACATCCGAGTGGATGGCCGCGTTGGGCATTTCACCGCCGTAGTTTAGGCGGTATCCCATACCAAGCATTTCCACCGGCCCGACTTCGGCCTCTAGGCGAGCCAGCAGTCCAGGCACCTCGGTAATGCTGATTCGCTTGTACACCTCGCCATCGGGCGCGGGCCAGTCGATGAAGTTAGATGTGAGGGCGTGCCGGCGTATGGCTTGCGCATCCGGAAGAAAGTCATCTATCAGTCTCGGCTTCATTGCGTTTCCCGTAGTGGGCATCTGGTCGGCAGATTCGCGGCGACCCTCGCCTTTCCCTCAACCGTCCGTGGTCCCGTCGAAAAGCCCCCATGCCACTTACAACGAAGCCTCCCCGGAACGCTCAACGCCTCGCATGGCTTTCCGTCAGACCGGCGCTTGGCACCACACACCACACGCAACGCCCTCATGGGTTTGCTGGAAAATGTCCTGGCCTCTGTCGCTTCCTGATGCAAACTCATTCGCGTGCGCGCGTAGTTGTCCATTAATTCCGGATCCTGCACGCCGACGAGGCGCGCCCAGTCGGACACAATGAAGTCAAGGATTTGACTGTTGGTCCCTAGTTGGGCGCGAGGATCGCGGACAGCCTCTAGGGTGGCTCGTGCGGTTGGGGATGGGTAGTAATCGACCCTATCGAGTCTTTTCCGGCGCTCTCTCTGTGTGGCGTTAGCGTTGGGGTGCCTCTGGCCCATACTGCGGACTCCAAACGGCCCATCACGGCGCTTAAGGCCGGTCAGACAACCAATTCCCGTGAGTGGTAGTATCCGGCCCGCCAGGGCGTCCCCTGGCTTCCCAGGGGTTCTCCAATGAACCGTCCGAACGATTGGCAAAGAAAGACATGGCTTGACCGCAAGACCGAGCCGCAGGAGGGCGCCGCCACGGCGTTCTGGGCAGTTACGGCGCTCCTTGGTTTGGGCGTCTGCGTCATCGGGCTAGTGCTGAGCCTGTTGTATTAGCTGCTCTGCCAGATCCTCCAGTTCTGGATCCTGCTCCTCTTGTGCGATCCGGTGTAGCTGCTGGATTTGGGGGAGTGCCGAGCTAACTGGGACTTCGGTTGATTGGGCCAACCATCTGACAAATTTTGGATTTGTCATGGCACGAGCGGTAGCGTGCGCGGCCATGCCGCCTGCCAGCAGCCAGTACACAGTGTCCTTCTGGCCTGTGCCCAGGGCCAAGCCCAGTGAGCCCAGGTAACCGAGCGCTCCCACTTTGTTTGCCGTTCCAGACGGATTCCGGTAGACCTCAGACCCGCTCTTGATGTTGTCCGCCACGCGGGCGATGCGATCCATGTCCTCCGAAAAACCCGGCCCGTAGCGGTCGAACAGCGTCCGGCGCGCCTCGGGGCTGAGCCTGTTCCAGTTGGTCAGGAAGGTGTTGGCGCTGAAAGCGTCCCCTGCTGCGTTCTGTGCCCCAGGCGCAGCCAAGCCCATCCGGCGAATAACCGCAGCCGTGAGTGCCTTCTGGCCGTCGTCGGGCAGTGACTTCATCACTGCACGGAGAGTCGTTGCTCCCTCGCTGCTGCCCTCCATCACCGCCCTGAACACCTTTTCCGGGCCGCCGTTGCGGTCTACCACGCGGCGCAGAGTTTCCAGTCGCTCAATGGATGCTCGGGTGTAGTCGTTAGCCCTGGCCGCTGCCTTGGCAGCGGCCGCTCCTTGTGCACGTGCCGCCGCCTCCATGTCCATCGACAGCGCGCTATAGAGCCGCTTGTACTCTTGAATGGGCTTGTCAGTCGGGTAGAGAGCCGCCCCTTCCAGTTCTTGACCAACACGCGAGCGCAGTTTTGCCATCGCCTCGTAAGGCATGGTTCCGCCTCCAGTCGCCAGGTCTTGAGCCAAGTTGTCCGCCATGCGCTTGATGGCCGGATTTACCATCGCTCCCGTCGTCGCCTCCGCTCCCCTCACTGGCGTGGTTAAGTCGGCCAGCGCGCGCTGAGTGTTCGGAAGCGTCACCTTCGTGCCGGACGGCATCAACTTATCCAAACGCCAATACAGCGCCTGGCGCATTGCCTTTGCGTTGTTATTGAACGTCTCAACGCCGCGCTCAATAGCCCGGCCTGCCGATTCCGAGCCGGGGTTGCTGGAAATGGTGCGCGCCCATTCGGTAAGTCCGTTCCCCATTTCTTCCGCCTGGCGAGCAGAGGCATTTCGCATGACGCCGCCACTGGTGGGGAATCCGGCCAGCAAACTTTCCAGCCCCTGCGTGCGAAAATTGCCGGCTGCCTGCCCCACGCTGGGAGTGGTGCCCACGCGGGCGAAGTCGTCAATGGTCGAGCGCATGGCGGCCCCATCGCTGCCGCGCAGCAACAACCGAGTTAGACCGGAGGCGCTAGAGGTTGCCGCGCCTGGACTCAAGCCTCCGAGCAGGCTGGCGGCGAATTGGGAACCAGTTCCGCCTCCCGCCTCACGCGTGGCGCTGGACGCACCGGAGGCGCCAGCCGCTGCCGCTGTCTGTGTTTTCCAGTTGGACGAGAGCAGGTCACTAAGGCGATTACGAACAGTTGGCGCTGCTGCGCTTGCCGCCTGCCGCCCAACATTGAGTAGGCCGCCCAAGCCTAGGGTAAGACCAGTGCCAGTGAGACCTTCGCCAATGTCGGCCACTACGCGCTGCGCCGGGGTCTGCGGGCGCCGCATTCCCCATGCGTCCGCCTGCTCTGCCGCTGCTTCGCGGTAGGTCCGGTCACCAATGCCAAGCTGATTCCCCCAGCCCAGCGCGCGGTCAATCGGAGACAGCACGTATTGGTTGACCGCATCGCCTCCCAAGGCACCCCAAAGGCCATAAGCGCCCTGTAGCACCTCGCGCCCGCCAATGTCTCCCAGGAATCGGCCAATCGCGTTCCCTCGTTGTACTTGTTGCTGGGATGCAGGGCGCCGTTGCCCGCTAACAGGCCGGCCTAAATTTTGGCTGTTGGCTTGATTGCGTACCAATTGCTCCGTGGAATCAACCTGGGTATTCACGCCAGAGAAGTCAGCGCGCTTCGGGGCGTTCACCACCTCATCCGCCTCCCAGAAATTGCCCCCCGCCATCTGAGGGGAGGCATTTCGGGCCGGGACAATAATCTCGTCGTTATCCCAAGGGTCCGCCATTACTTCTTTCTCCGCTGCGAACCATCCGGGGCGATGTAGAGCGCGCCAGAGGGCAGGTTGTTGTACTCGGCCTGTGACTGCACACGTACCGGCTGGCTAGACTGAGGGGCATTTGCGCCGCTTCCGCCCCATCCCGAAAGCTCCAGGAAGGTTCTAATCTTCTGCGCCTGCACCTCAGGAGGGTCGTAAGCGTTGGGCATTTGCGCCGTGGCCGACTCCCGGTCCGAGTTGGTGACTATGCCGGTCGGATTCTCGAACATCGCCCAAGCGGCGCCGGCACCCTGGGCAAAACTAGTGGTGTCGGCGTTCTTGCCAGCCACGAACTCTTTGCCAAAGTTGCCTGGGGCAGCCGCCCCCAGGAAACGAGCCATCCCGCCCTGTACGGTCCTGCCTCGCGCACCCTTCGCTACGGCGTCAGCGATCTGGTCGGCCGTCATCGCCTCCAATTTTTGCTGCGAGAGCCCCGAGATTGCCGCTGCGTACTGGATGAGATTTCTCTGAACACTCTGTACGGCCGTCTGCTGACGCGGGTTCCAGCCATTTCCGTTTGCGCCCGGCTCGTCCTTCTTGGGCGTATAAACGGTCCTGAGCGTGCCGTCCGCTTCCTCCTGGACAATACTTCCCGCCGGAAAACCCATCGAACTCAGCTCGTCGGCCGTGAGGGTGCGCACTGGCTGGCTATTGGTTGCCTTGGGGGGCGTGTAACCCCAGCGGCCATTTTGTGCAACTTGCGGGCCACCGCCCTGCACAGGAATCCGGCCCGGCCCTGCGTTGTACGCGGCGAGCGCCTGGTCCAGACGCCCCGGATACCGACGAATCATCGCGGTAAGGTAGTCGCGACCAAACCGGAGATTTTCCTCTGGCGAGTCGTTCTGAAGAGGCCGCACACCAAACCCAGGATCCCGGCCCGTCGCCGGCATCACCTGTGTGTAACCGCGCGCGCCCTTCGGAGAGACCGCATTCGGGTTGCCGCCGCTCTCCTGCTGGATGAGGTGCGGCAAAACCTGCGCTGCAATAGCTTCCGGCGATGCGTTCGGGTCGATGGGGCCAAGCTTCCCGAGAATGGCCTGCACATAGTTGTCCGTCTCCGGAATGCCGAAGCTTTGGGCACCCCCGCCCGGAGGAGAGGCAGGGCCGCCATAGCTCGGCATCCGCCACTCACCGGTATACGGGTTGCGCTCCATCTGGAACGTGCCCCGATTGCCATCCGGCACGTCTGCAAGCACCCACTGCTGTCCGCCTTGACGGCGCTGCATGTCCAAGGCAGCCAACTCCGGGTCGGCTTGTAGCATCTGCAATTCGCGAATCGAGGACGGCGTTTCGGCTGGCGGCTGGCCCGATGCGACGAGCGCGTCCACCGTTTGCAGAATCATCGGCTGCGTTTCGGGCGTCCAATCGGGCGCCTCCATGCCCCGGGCGCGCAACTTCGGGAGAACGGCGCTCTCGTATGCCTGACGTTGCTGTTCGGGCGGCGCCGCCTTGATGAAGCGGGCCATGCCAATCAGCTCGTTCCGGTCATTCTCATCGTCGGCGTTCCAGGATGCGCGCTGGGCATGGGCCGCACGCGGGTCGATGCTCGCCATCTGCGACAGGACGGCAGACCTATTCTGGTGCGGCGCCTGTTGTGCCATCGCGGCCAGTTGCCCCAGCCGGCTCTGATTTCGCTTCTGCTGCAGCGCGTCCCCGTACTGGAACCCACCCATGAGGGCATTCATGAAACTGCTCTGTGCGTCAGCCATGTTCAGCGCCCCCAGAAATTGCTAACGTTGTTGCCGAAGTTGTAAGGCGAGCCAATGCCGCTATTGGCCTGCATCGACAACAGCGACGACTGACTGCCAGCCTGTGGTTGATAGCCACTCTTGGTGAGCAAACTCATGAGACCGTTGCCGCCGCCCCCAAAGCCGCCGCCGCCCATGCCTGCATAGGTACTGAAGGCTGACGCTAGGGCGTTGCCATAGCCGGCCTGAGTCATTGGGCCCGCTGCCGCGCGCTGCGCACGAGCATCCCCGAATGCGCCCTGTGCATTGCCCCAGTTTTGCGCGTAGTTCTGCCCCAGGCCGCCAAGATACTGCGCAGTACCCAACCCCTGGTTGCTCAGCCCCATGAGGCGGTTGTAGAAACTGTCGTATTCCTGCGACGCCAGGCCCTGGTTGTATTTCAGGAGGTCGGCAGAGTGTCCGCCGCTGAATAGACGCCCGCGCGCCGCCGCGCTACGGTCTAGCGACTGGAGCCCTTGCTGCTGGCGGAACTGATAGCCAGGATCCTCCCTGAAGCTGGACATGTCGCCCCGCATCAGTGCTTGCAGGCGGTCATTAGCCTGCTGACCAGTGGTCAGCCAACCCGACGCATCTTGCCGCGCCTGATCGTACTGCTGGTCGAACTTGTCCATTGCCGCCTGTGCAGCCTGACCGCGCGCATTTGCGGCACTCTTCGCGGCGGCGCCTTGGCGGTTTGCGCTGTAGGCCATGCCGGCGCCCACAGCAACCGCAGCAGTTACAGCGGCCATTGGAAAGCACCTCCGCTCACGACGGCGGCCGCAACAGCTAGGAGGGCCGTCAGCAGGCCCGCAGTAGCCATGCCGGCGTTTAGGCGCTTCGCCGTTTGCGATGCGGCCAGGTGCGGCCAGGCGTCGAGGGGTTCGTCGTGGTCGTTGGACTTGGAGTCCACGCCCCCCTGTTTCGCGGCATGCCGCTTGAACGCATAGGCGGCCAATCCGCCAAGCGCGATTGCGCCCGTAGTGATGAGTGTCATTGTGTGGCTTCCTTGCCCTTGGTGTGATGACGCGTCCCGCGCCGTTAGTGGACCGTTAGAACCTCTGGACTGTCGTACTCGATTGCCCATCGATTCAGGGTGTCCCAACCCTTCTCACTGTTGCCTGCCCAGAAGCAGTCAACGAAGAACATGCGGGGTCCGCCGTACCCTTGGCGGGTTATCCACCTGTCCAGATTCAGGCCGTAGTAGTGCCGCGCGGGGCCGTCACTTCCGTCTGTGCTGTACTCGTATTCAAACCCCAGTCTTTCGGGGTTGTATTGGTCCGCGCCGCCAATCTCCATCCATGTGACAAGGCGAACGCAGGGGCTGGCAACAAAAATCCAATGTAGGGCAAGTTGCAGAGCCTTCTCTGGGTCCGCCTGGCTAAGCGGAAAGCTACTTGTGAACTCGTAGACGCCATCGGCGACGCGGCGAAATATTGTGCATTTGCCGTCATACTCCAGGCAGGCGCACGTGGCCCAATTGGAGCGGAATCCGTCCGCCAGTTGCTGCTCGGTAACTCCCTCCGGCCATAGCGCTCCGTCACCTATCACCAGCTCCGCAAGACGCTCGGGCGTCTCAATCAGAGCAATATAGGGAGTCTGTGTAGGCTCGGCTTGAATTTGGTTGGTGGCGTCCATGCCATTACGTCTCCATTGCAGTTGCCACCCATTGGCCGGGATGACACGGCATTGGCACCGAAGCGCCAATCTCACCTCGCCACTGACTGAAGGCAGCAGCAGGTAAATTGAAGTCGCCGCCCATTGACCGGGGCGGCACGGCGTCCAAGGGCGCGGACAGGAGCAACATCGGGACAGCCTTGTCCCTACACACTGGGGATTCGCTGGGAACCATTTCGGTTCCCGTTTCGGGATCTTTTTCGCATCCTGTCGTAGTGGGTCCGTCGGCGTTGCCAGGCATCCCATGTAGCGATACTCGGAACGGGGTACGGCGTCCCCAGCCAGGGGAACCAATCACCCTCCGGTGCGGGATGCTGTAGAACCCGGCACACAGGCCCCTGGTCCCTACCCAAGGGCGCGCGGTTCGGCATCGGATTCTTGCGGCCCCAGTGGTAGCCATCACCGCGATACGGGACCACCTCGTTTGCGAAGGTCGAATTGCCGAACCCTAGCATCCGATTCAGTGCGCCGCCCAAGGCAATCCGCAATGGCGGTTCAAAGTCGAGGAGGTTCCAGCGACGGCCGCCTCCGGTATCGAGAGCGTGCCCTAGGTATTGGGATTGCTTGCCGCGACCATCCGCCTTGGGAATAGCCATCGGCAGTGGCGCGGGTGTAGGCGCCTCCCCGCCCGGGTCGCCGATGACAACCTCCGTCATCTCGACCGGCCCACCCAGCTCTGGTTCGTCGTTCCCCGCCGCGTACACTGGGAACAATCGCCACACTCGTTCCAGCTGGCGGTCATTCATCACTGCCGAGCGCTCCACCTGCTCTGGGTCAGCCGCTTTCGCCAGGAACTCCGAATTGCGGATGCCCATTTTCCGCGCGAAGGGTCGATAGCTCCCGCCGCTGGCAGCGTAGTCAGCAAGCAGTCCGTCCGACTCCCGCAGCTCATGGATGGGCCGCAGGCCGTACAGCGACACCAACTCAGCGCGCAGGCGGTCCGCAGGCTCGCCACGCCGCCCCACCGCAATCCGGCGCTTCCCGCCAATCTCGTATTCCAAGCGTGGGCGCGGACCAATGCCGGTCACCATGCCCTGGACCGATCGCAGCACGTCGTCAGACAACGGTTTGTCCGGGCATGGCAGTTTCCAATCTGGGGCGCCCGCCTTCGCCAGTTGGATGTGAATGACGTCTTTCCGCGCCCGCCCAAACGTGACGTTCCCGCGCGGCAAGCTCTTTCGCCAGGCGTCCAGCGAACCGAACACCCGCACCTTCCAATCTTCGCCCTGTTGCTTCCTATCGCTCATTGCTGGCCTCCACGCCCGCCCTTGGGGTAATTTCGCATTGCGTTCGCATCTGTCCGCATTGAAAGCGGACAATTTGCAGACAACTCGCTAGCGCCGTGCTAGCCCGACACTCGCGCCCGGCATTGGGCGCACTCTGCCGGTGACGCGCGGGCAGGCGTGGATGACGCGTCAAGCAGTTCCGCCCTCAACCGCTCCACCTCTGCCTCCGCGCGCTGTGCCCTGGCGAATGGGTGCTGGAACAGCTCTCGTTCGTCCTCCTCGTCCAGCACCACCGCGCCCAGTTCCACGCTGAGGGCGTTGAACACTTCATCAAACCGGGCCATCGAGTCTTTGGGGATGAAACAGCCCGACCCGTCGGACAAGTCCCAGCAGCAGCCATGCAGCCAGGCGGCTTTTTTCGCCAGCAGCTCCAACCGGGCCAGGCGGTCTATCTCTGCCGCCGCCTCCCGTAATAGCGGGTCGAGCGTGGACGTGCGGGGCCAGTGACCTATCTCGTCGGTCAGGCGTTCGCGCAGGGGCTTCATCGCTGCTTTCCTCCCTGCGCCACTCGCAGGCGAGGCGGATAGCCGCCCATAGCGCGGAGCATGTCTATCCACTCCTGCGCCGTCTGCTCGTCAGCGGTGTCCGCACGCTTCCATCGGGGGCTTGTCAGGCCGTCGTGGTACGCGGACAGGCGTGTCATCCCCAGGAGCGGGCACAGCACGTACAGCACAGCCGGGCGCGTGTCGCCACGCCACAAGCCGAACGTCTCCGGGGTTAGCAGCTCGCGGAATCCCAGCGGGTAGTCCACCCGCAACGCTTCCCATCGCCCGTCCGTCTCCTCGCAGGCGAAGTAGTACAGGCCCGGTTCGGTCGGTGGTGTATCCATTGCCGAATCCAATGCAGCACCTAACCCGTTGTCGTCGCAGCAGTTTGGGGTGACGGTTCGTTGCGTTTCCGTCGCGGTTTCGTGACTCGTCATTGGCCTCTCCTCTCGCCGCACTTGCGGCAGACGTTGCCCAAGTGGAAGCACGCTCGCAGAGTTGGCCGCACACGGATGAGACCCCTGCATCCAGGTGGCAGAGGCCCAGGGCGCCACGGGCGCACCACTGGTTTCAGGTCGTGCCAGCCCATCAGGCAGCGGGCGGTCTTGCGGCGTGTGGGACGATGCGCGATCACGACCTGTACCTGATTCAACCTGAAGGTGAAAGCGCCACCGGAGTCAGGCGTGTCGTGAGGCTCGTTTGAGGAGCAAGGCTCAGAAGCGGCACAGCAAGAGCCATGTTCGACTGCTGAAAAAGATCCGCCTATGGCTAGATTGTATAAAGGGGCCCGTTGTACGGGGGGTCGATGGGGATTCATGCGCTGCTAACTCCTTGATTGCTGGTTTGCTCACTGTCCGTAGTACGGACATCAAGAGGGTTTGCCCCCCGTACAACGGACTTTCGCCGTCCGTACAACGGGCGACCATGTGCGTTTTTCTTCCACAGGTGGCTAGCCTTCTTCTCCGCCGGATGCAGGTGTTTGTCGGAGGCGTCGATGGGCCACCAAGTCACCGCGTAGAGGTTGCAGCCGTCATGCCTGCTGCCCTGTCGGGTTTTGACAATCCACCCGTTGTCCTCCAGGTACTTGAGCTTGCTCGACAGCACGGAACGGCTGCGCCAGCTATGGCAGCGCTCCGCCAGAACACTCTCCACGGCTGAAAAGTCGCCGTTGTTTTTTCCGTTGTATTGCGAATAGATCTCGCTGAGGAGCTTTTGGGCTAGCGCATCCATTGCACCCCATTGCTCCGACTGATAGACGAAGTGGTATGTCTGGATAAAAGAGGCGCCGGACATGCGCCCCTTCTGTCTCCGCCACTGTTTTTTTTCCGCCATCCTTGAAACCCTCGCGGGGCGGCGCTAGACTCGCCCCGCATTCGTCGCTGATTGCACCTAGAACCCCGAGCGCCGCCAGCGCTTGGGGTTCGCCTTATCTGGACCTCGGCCGCTTTCTCGATTGCATGCGGGGACGTGGCTTCACATGCCGCCATGTTTTGCCGGTTCTGGCAGCAACAACGGTTTTTCGCGTGACGCCCAAGGCGGCCGCCCAGTCGGCATCTGTTCTCCGATTGCCCGCTGCGCGCAGCTTCCGCACGGTGGCCTCGTCCAGCTTGCCGCGCCCGCCATTTCGTTTGATGGCGAGGTGCGTGTTCTCGTAGGGCGTGACGGCTTGCAGGTTGGAGATGCGGTTGTCGTTCCGGATGCCGTTCTTGTGGTCGATGTGCAGCCCCGGCGGCACCGGGCCAAAGACGGACTCCCAGACAAGCCGGTGCGCGTACTGGGGCAACCCTTCGCGGGCCATGACGCCGCCGATGCGGACATAACCGCTTGCCTTGTCAACGAACCCAATGGGAAGTCCAAAACGCCCGTACACCTGGCCGGTGGCCGGCTCGGTGGACATGCGCCCGGTGATGTGCAGGTGGAGACCCCGAATGACGCTGGCGCTGGGAGATACCCCGAACCCTGCCCCGCCATTTGGCCCAGAAACGGCACTTGGACACCTGTCCGCTAGGGCGGTACGTGCGCGGGGTCTCTGGCGCGTCTTGAGTCGCTGAGAGGGCTTTCCGTGGGGGTTGGCGGCGGATAGGTTGCGGTGGCTCATTCGTCACCGCCCTGGCCGTTGTTGGCCGCGTCTGCCTGCTTGTTGAACTGGTCAATCAGGGCTTGGATGTCAGAGCCGCGCCAGGCCGTGATGCCAGGGCCTAGTTTGACCGGCTTCGGATATCGCCCTTTAGCGATTCCACGGAACCAGGCGGATTGCGCCATCGGAAGTAGGCCCTTGGACGCCGGCCTGCCCCTGCGGGGCGGGTGGTTCACGAGATCGCGAAGGCGGATGAAGGGGGGCAGCGGCGCGTTCATGCGTCACCGCCTTGGTGCCGCTCGGCATCCTTTCGCCTGCGCCAATCCGCGAATTTCTCCGCATCAATCAAGACCCGATTTCCAGCACGTTCAATCGCTGGAGCGAGTCCGTTTCTCTCGGCATTGAAGATCCACCACCGGCATTGCGCCTCGGTGTAGAGACTGCCCTTAGCTAATTGGGCGACTGTCTGTAGATTCCTTCCCACTTGCTGCACTCCGCTTCGCCGTTATTGGCTTAGTTGGGAGTGTCTAGGAATGGATGACCGTCAACTTACGTCTACCACTACACTCCGAGTCTAGGGGTAGGCTCGGATTCTCTGTTGTGCTGGCACCTAGCCGCCTTGTCTGCGGCGCTGTTGTTCTTCTTTCCGCCACTCCCCCGGCCAACGGGCAACGGAACCATGCGCGACACAGGGGAACTTCTTAGTCACTTCGCTCGCAAACGCCACGTCGCTTTGGAACACCTTGCCGGTGCAGAAATGCCACCCCTCCCACAACTTGCGCGCCCACTCTTTGGCCTCCTGCTTTTTCTTGGCGTCGCCGGTTGCGAGTTTCCGTTTCCCGCCACCCGCCCCCACCTTTGCAGCTCCGACGTGATACGTCTTGGCCGCAAGCGTGGCCTCAGCCAGCGCTATTAGGCGCGCCAACAATCCGGGCGGCATGGAGTCGGTTACCTCCTTCCACTGAGCGAGAAACCTAGCCATGTCCGCAGCGCGCATGCCCACCCCTTGCTCAAAGCAGCCTGTTAGGTGGGCGTTCGCTTGCAGGATTGCGGGCGCCGCTAGGGCTAGGTCACGGGTGGATAACGCCTCCCATTCGGCCACACGCCGCTCCAGGTCGCGCGCCGTCCTGCGGGCATTGTCTAGCGCTTCCTGTGTGGGTTGCTTCGGTGGCACGACGCGTAGCGCCTGAGT
>Ga0180217_1002366_pt1 | contig 17640 bp, 16 predicted proteins | sample eDN3rd37CBELigOP_FD_128521 | JGI IMG/M metagenome (GOLD analysis project Ga0180217, IMG submission 128521) | Enriched Organic Plus compost microbial communities from Emeryville, California, USA - eDNA 3rd pass 37_C BE-Lig OP (version 2) (version 2) ... | reverse complement strand
CTGGCCGGGTGGCTCGACGCGGTCAACAACGGCAACACCAACGCTGACATCAACTGCTCGGGTTCCACGAACTCGACGGACATCAGCGCCTTCCTCACCATCTGGCTCGCCCAGGTGCAGGGCACCGATCCGAACGACGGCTGCCCGTGAGCCGGCAGGCGGATCGCCTGACCCGCTGACCCGAAGGGGTCAGCATCTCTGAGACCCAGCAGCCCCCGTCCGAAAGGGCGGGGGCTGTCTTTTTCGGGCGGGATGTTCCGATAGGCATCTGTGCGGGTTGGGGGCTATACTCCGCCCGTGCCCGTCTCCGCCCCCGATCTCCTGGCGCCCGACGGCCCCATCGCCCGCCGCATGGCCGAGGCCGCCGGGGCGGCTGGGCACAGTTTTGAGGCCAGGCCTCAGCAGCGGGCCATGGCCGCCGCGGTCGCCGCGGCCCTGGCGTCGCCGCGGCCCGAGCCCGATGATGATGCCGACGCGTCCGCCGCCCCGGGGGCCCGACTGCTGATCGAGGCCGGCACAGGCGTCGGTAAGTCGTTCGCGTACCTCGTCCCCGCGATGCTCCGGTGCATCCTCCACCGCGAGCGCATCATCATCGCGACCAACACGATCGCGCTGCAGGAGCAACTGATCGCCAAGGACATCCCGTTCCTGCTCGAGACGCTCCCCGAGTGGGGTCTTCCGGCGACCGACGAACGCGGCGAGTCGTATCCGCCGCTCAAGCCGGTTCTCGTCAAAGGCCGCGGCAACTACCTGTCCATCCGCCGCCTGAAACTGGCCACGCAGCGCGAGTTGACGCTCTTTCCGGATGACCGCGCCCGGGCCACGCTGCATGCCATCGAGGAGTGGGCGTACTCCACCTCCGATGGCACGCTCTCGACGGCTCCGGTTCTCGAGCGCCCCGCCGTGTGGGACCGCGTGCAGTCCGACTCGGCCAACTGCATGGGGCGGCGATGCCCGACCTACGGCCGCTGCTTCTACCAGAATGCGCGGCGGGAGATGGAGGGTGGCAACCTCCTGATCTGCAACCACGCCCTGTTCTTCTCCGACCTCGCCCTTCGCGCCGCCACCGACGGCGAAGCCGGCTTCCTCCCCGACTACGACCATGTGATCCTCGACGAGGCGCACAACGTCGAGGACGTCGCGTCGGAGCACTTTGGTCTCTCGCTCACCGAGAGCCGCGTGAGCCACCTGCTCTCGATGCTTTACAGCCACCGGGGGCGTGGAGTGGGCCGCGGCTATCTCTCGGGCGTTCGTCTCAAGCCCGAGTTCGGGACGGACGCCATCGACGCCGCCTGCCGCGCGGTGCTGGAGGCCGAGAGCGCTTCCCGGGCTTTCTTCGATGGCCTGATCGCGCTGCTTCGATCCGGACGGCTTCCCGGTGGCCGCCTTGCGCCCGAGCACGTCGCCGAACTGGCCAACCCGCTCACGCCGGCGCTGAAGTCCCTCGCTCTTCGCCTCAAGTCCATCCGCGAGGGTGTTGAGGACGAGCAGGATGGGTTCGAACTCGCGTCGTACATCGCCCGCGCCGAGGCTATCGCCGACACCGCCGCGGCGCTCACGGCGCAGACCGTCCCGGGGAGTGTCTACTGGATCGAGGTTTCGGACGCCGACGCCGAACTCATGGCGCAGACCGGCGCGGGTCGGCGGGGGGCGCGGCCGTCGCCACCGAAGGTGCGGCTGGCATGCTCGCCCGTCGAGGTTGCTCCGCTCCTGCGCGAGCACCTCTTCAGCAAGCCGCACTCGATCATCCTCACCAGCGCCACGCTCGCGACCCGCACCGTGGACGCCGGCGAGCCCACCGAGCGCGCCGAGACGGCGTTCGCGCACACCATGTCGCGGCTGGGCATCGACCCCGACGGCGTGCGCACGATGCAGCTCGACAGCCCCTTTGACTACGCCAATCAGGTCCGCGTCTACGTGGACGTGACGATGCCCGATCCTCGTCCCTCGCGGCCGCAACCGCGGGCGAGGCAGCAGTGGGGGGGCTGGGGCGACGAGGAGGGGGGCGCCGATCCGTACATCGAGGCCCTGACTTCGCGCATCCTCGACCACGTCCGCGCGACCGAGGGCGGCGCGTTCGTCCTCTTCACGAGTTTCGCGACGCTCTACGCCTGCGCCGACGCCCTTGAGCGCCCGCTGGAGAACCTCGGCATGCCGCTGCTGGTCCAGGGCCGCGGGGGCTCTCGCTCGCAGATCCTCGAGGCGTTCCGCAGGGATGAACGTTCGGTGCTGCTCGGCGCCGCTTCCTTCTGGCAGGGCGTGGACGTCCGCGGGCGTGCGCTGCGCAACGTCATCATCACGCGGCTCCCGTTCGACCCTCCGGACCGCCCGCTCACGCAGGCCCGCCTGGATCGCATCAAGGCCCGCGGCGGGAACCCGTTCATGGAGGACTCCCTGCCGCGGGCCATCATCCGCTTCAAGCAGGGCTTCGGCCGCCTGATTCGCTCCAGGGGCGACACCGGGCGCGTCGTGGTGCTGGACCCGCGGCTGGTGACCGCCCGCTATGGCCGCCTCTTCATCGACGCATTGCCCGCGGGGGTGGATGTCGAGGTCATCGAGGACTGACCAGTGTGCGTTCTCGCGTCGCCAGCGTGGTCAGACGCCCTTGAAGCACACCACCGGCCGCACTTCGCGGACGATCCGCACCAGGTCCCGCTGTGCCCGCATGACGCGGCGGATGTCCTTGTACGCCCCGGGCGCTTCCTCGGTGAGGTGTTGAAAGAACGCAGGCTTTCCAAGCAGGCCGCCGACTTCGCCGCGATCAGGAACTCGTCGGCGCTTCGGCCTCCTCGTCCTCTTCGGCTTCCGCGGCGGCTTCCTTCTCCAGCCGCTCGACGGCGGCTCTCGCCTCGGCCTCGTGGGCTGCACGGGCCGCCTCTTCGGTGATTCCTTCCTTCGCGGCCTTCTCCTGGGCCATCTTCCGCTTGATCGCCTCGATCTTCGGCCGGTCGGGGGCGAGGATGATGCTCGCCTGCTTGCCGAGCCAGCGCGGCGTCTGCTCGACCTTGGCGATGTCCGCCAGCGAGTCGGCGAAGAACTTCAGCCGCTCCAGCCCGATCTCCTTGTGAGCGATCTCCCGTCCCTTGAACCGCTGCGTGACCATCACCTTGTGCCCGGCCATGAGGAACCGGCGGGACTGGTCGATCCGGATCTGCACGTCGTGGGGGTCGATCTTCACCGACCGCCCCAGACGCACCTCCTTCATTTCCGTGGCCTTGCTCGCCGCCCGGCTCTTCTGCTCTTTCTTGGACTGTTCGTACTTGAACTTCCCGTAGTCCATGATCTTGCAGACGGGCGGACGGGCGTCGGGGGAGATCTCCACCAGGTCAAGCCCGTACTGGTCGGCCAGGCGCATGGCCTCGGAGGTCTCGATGACGCCGATCTGCTCGTTGTCCGGCCCGATCACGCGGATCGGGCTGATCCGGATCATGTGGTTGACCCGGGTGCGGCGGGGGGCGTTCTGGTCGCGGAAAGGTGAACGGTTGATGGCTCGTTACTCCTTCAAAGCGGACGGATGATCAATGGCAGCAAGCCGGCCCGGCCCGGGGACACGCATCCCCGGCCCCGCGCTCTGCCGCGCGGCGCCGGCCCGTCCTTCAACGCACTGTGCGGCTGGACCCGGGTCATTCCATCGCATCGACGAACGCACAGCGCGGCGACCTTGCGAGGGCTGTGGCGCTGATGCTCACCTGGATGCGGCTCCGATCCGACCCGGACGAAACGTCCCCCGGCGACACGCCGGCAGACTACGGAATTTGTAACCCCTGCCAGGCCCCGATGCAAGGGGCGCGGCGGCAGATTCCGCCCCCCGGTCTTTCCCCAGGCCCAACCGACCCGTGCCGTCGCCCCCGTCGGCGCCGTCGTCAGGCCAGCCCGGCCCGGACCCCGGGCCCCGGGGCTCACTCCCCCCCTGCCGTGAGCAGGAAGATATTGACCAGGAGGCTCAGCAGGAAGAGCCCCAGCATCACGTAAAACAGCACTTCGAAGAGTTTGGAGCGGTTCGCCTCGACCGTCTTGTCCACGGCCAAGGTGCCCGGGGCCGCCGCCTCGGCCTGCGCCAGGGTCACCAGGTCCGCCCCGCCGATGTCCTTGTGGGCGATGGGCGGGGTCTTCCCGGCCCGAACCGCCCGGAGGTCCCCGAGCAGGTCGCGGCAACTCTGGTACCGGTCCCGCGGGTTCTTGGCCATCATCATCTCGATGACCTCGGAGATCCCGGCGGAGAGTTTCGGGTTGACGTGGTCCGGTGGGACCAGTTCGGCCTTGAGGTGTTTGTGCATCACCGCCGACGGGCTCTTGCCGTCGAACGGGACGTTCCCGGTCACCATGTGGTACAGCGTGGCGCCCAGCGAGTAGATGTCCGCCGGCGGGCCGATGTCCTTCTCGCCGCGGATCTGCTCGGGGGAGATGTAGTATGGCGTGCCGAAGGCCTTGCCGGCCTCCGCCTCCGCCGCCTCCTTGTCGCTGATCGCCCGCGCCAGGCCCATGTCCGCGAGTTTGGCCACCCCCTCCCGCGTGATCATGATGTTCTTGGGCTTGACGTCGCGGTGGATCAGGCCGCGGGCGTGGGCGTGCTCCAGGGCCTCGGCGATCTGGATCACGATGTCGATCGCGTCGGCCTCGCTGTACCGCTTGTGCTTGACGATGTCGTCGTAAACGGTGCGGCCGTCCACGTACTCCATCACGAAGTAGTGGTATTCGCCGGTGTTCCCGACGTCGTAGGCCTGCACGATGTTGGGGTGGTTCAGCAGCGCCGCCGCCTTCCCCTCGGCGTAGAACCGCTCGATGAACTGCGGGTTGGCGCTGAACTTCCGCGGCAGGACCTTGATGGCCACCAGCCGGTCCAGGCTGAGTTGCCGCGCCTTGTACACCGACGCCATCGCCCCCGCGCCCAGTTTCCCCAGCACCTTGTACCCGGGGATCTGCTGCCCGCTCCGCTCGGCCTCGACCTGGGCCCGCAGCCGCTCGAGCTGGCGCTTGGTGATGTACTCGTTGCTGACCAGCAGTTCCGCGAGCGACTTCTGGTTGTTCTCCGCCGCCAGGGACCGCGCCTGCTCGATGCACTGCTGGACCTCTTCCGAGGTCGCCAGGCCCTGGTCCACGACGAACTTGCCGATGATCGTGTCGATGTTGGTGCTGCTCTTGGAGCGCACCCGCCCGCCTCCGCTCCCAGTGCCGCCAGAGCCTTCCGACGGCCCCTCGGCGCCCACCTCGCGGTCGGCGTCGCCGACGCCCGCCTGCTCCATCGGGGAGGTTTCGGTCAAGTCCGGTCTGTTGGGCACCCGGCTCATCGAGGGTCCCCCCCCGCGCTCGTCTTGCTGCCTGCCACGGCCGCCGCGCTCACGGATAACCCGCGACTCGAGGCCGCCTTACCCGAACGGAGCGGCAACGTAGAGCCGCCCGTGGCTCCAGTCAACCCTTTCCACAAGTAAAGCACTGATACAAAGCGTACGCCCCGCCGCCGTAGCGGGTTCCCCTCCCCCGCCCCCCGTCCCCGGCCGGGCGGGGGACGGGGGTGGCGGTCGCACGCCGTTACCGGGACCTCACCGCTGCACCGGGCAGCACGATGTCGGGTCGAAGGCGTTGTACCGGTCGAGCATCCGTTGGAACTCGGGCGTGAAGACCTCGATCATCGCGGCCTTGCAGTCCGTCGCCGTCCGGAAGCCCGCATCCTCGTAGCAGCACACGCAGTTGCAGTACGCGTCCGACCATGCCTCGTGGACGTCCATCAGGTCGTTGCGCCAGCGTTCGAACCACTCCATGATGCAGTACGCCGCGGCCGTAGAGCCGGCGCAGTTGGGAGTTGGCGGCTGGCGGAGCCTCCAGAGTTGGTGCTCGAGGGGGTGGTACTCGGCGATGCAGTAGTCGATGGGCTGCTGAGCGGGCGGGATCTCCAGTTCGAAGACCCCCGTTTCTTCGAACCGCTGGATGGCCCCGTGGATGGCCTTGCTGGCGATAACCGCCTGCGGGAGCGGGTACGGGTCCGCCGGCCAGGTTCCGATCGCCGCCACACCCGTCCCTGCGCCTAAACCCGCCACCGCGATGCTCAGAGTCCCGATCATGGCTGCCCCTCCAATGCTCCCGCGGCCCAATGGCCCCGGCTTTTTCCGGCCCCTCTTTGGGGAAGATGCAATTCGGCGCTCGAAAGAACATCACGCCCGCTACAAGGGGAAGCAGGAACCCCCAGCCCCACCCGGCACAGGCCGTTTTTTTTGCCGCAGGGGGGGCGACCATGTGTACTAACACCGAACAAAGGGGCCGACTCGACACGGCCGGGGTTTTCGTGCATACTTGGAATGCGGCCGTTCGGTCGCTTCCTTCTTGACCGCACTCCCGTCTGGGGTGTTCTCGTGCGAAGGAACCAATCAGGTCTGGTGCCCGCCGCGGCGGGGGCCGATGTACGCGCGGGTCGTCGCGCGACAACGGAGCGCAGTCATGCGTAGAACACGGAGCGCGTTCACGCTCATCGAACTTCTGGTCGTCATCTCCATCATCTCGCTGCTCCTGTCGATACTTCTGCCCGGTCTGGCCAAGGCCCGTGTGGCGGCAAAGAAGACCGCGTCGCTCAACAACCTCAGACAGATCAACATCGGGGCACGCCAGTATCAAGACGACAACCGCGGCTATATGCCGATTACTCCGGCGTACCCTGGGCGGACCGCCAACGCGGATCCCAACTCTTTCCCAGGGTGGTGCACCTGGAGCTTCGGCGGCAAGAACTGTGACGGGCAGCGGTGGGGCAACACGCAGTTTGATATTGAGGCCGCCGACCGGCCGCTCAATCCGTACGTCTACCCGGATATGGTCTGGGATCCGCCCTCGCCTACAACACCGCTGGCGCCCAATGATCCGGCACGCAAGATCCAGGAAGCCCCTGTCTTCAGGGATCCCAGCGACAAGTTCACCAACCAGGGGCCCCAGTGGCCGGCTGAGGGCAAGATCTCCAGCTACGACGATGTCGGCACGAGTTACCACTGGAGCTATTGGTGGTACTACAACCCGCCGCCGGGTGTCCCGGTGGGCGTCCAGTCGTGGAGGTACGGCCTGAGGCAGATGGCGATCGGCGACACCTTCCAGTCATCGCGTTACGTCTGGGTCTATGACGAAACCGCCGACATCATCGTCAACGACGATCCCCGCATCCCGGAGAACGTCATCAATGGCTACGGCGAGATCAACAGGGCGGTGGCCGGTTTCCTGGACGGCCACGCGGCATACATCAATTTCAAGCGGCGGTCGCTGACCGGCCCCGACTACACGCTCCTGTTCATGACCCAACGCCGCTAGGATCACAGCATGGACTCAAAGCGGAAGAACGCGATCCTGCTCGCCGTTGCGTGCGTTCTGCTTCTTGCTGCGGGACTTTCCCTTTACCTGCAGCTCGGCTCCAACGTGCCGGATACCCCCGCGCCGTCGGAGCCCGCTGAGGCTGCGGTTGCAGAGTCCGGCGACGATATCGCGATGGACGACGAAGAAGAAGACCTTGACTGGGAGGAGCAGCGGCCGGTGCGCCGGACCGGGGGCTATGCGTTCCCGCCAGGGTACGATGGGCCGCTCGAAGGCACGGAAACCAACCCGCCCGAACCGCAGTAATCGCGGAAGCCCCGCTCGCGCGGCTTATTCCTGGAGGTTACACTTACGCGCCCGGCCTCAAGCCGGGCGCGTTTCTTTTCCCTCGGCAAGGAGACCAGCCATGCCCGCCGCCAACGGTGATCATCCGAAGGTCGCCCTCGTCCTCTCCGGCTGCGGCGTCTTCGACGGGTCGGAGATTCACGAGGCCGTCAGTTGCCTCATCCACCTCTCCCGCGCTGGGGCCGAGGTCTCCTGCTTCGCCCCCGACATCCAAGCCCCCGCCGTGAACCACCTGACGGGGCAGCCCGAGCCGGCGCCGCGGAACGTGCTCGCCGAATCCGCACGCATCGCCCGCGGCAAGATCGCTCCGCTCAGCCAGCTCCGCGTCGCCGACTTCGACGCCGTGGTCTTCCCCGGCGGCTTCGGCGCCGCCAAGAACCTCTGCGACTTCGCGACCCGCGGCGCCAAGTGCGAGGTCAATCCCGAGGTCGAGCGCATCATCAAGGAGTTCCACGGCGCCGGGAAGCCCGTCGGCATGTGCTGCATCGCCCCCGTGCTGGCCGCGAAGGTGCTCGGCACGGCCGCGGGCGGGCCGGGCGTGGAGGTCACCATCGGGGACGACGCCGGCGCCGCCGCGGCGGTCGCCGAGATGGGGTCGCGCAACGTTGTGCGGACGGTCACGGAGGCGCACGCCGACGACCGCAACGCGGTCGTGACCGCCCCGGCGTATATGTACGGCCAGGCCGCGGTGCACGAGGTCTATGAGGGGATCGGCCGGATGATCGAGGGCGTCCTCGCGAGGATCGGTGCGCCCGCCCGCTGATCCGGCGGTGCGCGGGGGAGCGGTTCGGTAGCGACACTGACCCAGAACCCGGAGCATCCGGCGCCTGTCGGAGCGCTGCCGGTTTTGTCTTCCGGCGCGTCTACCATCGCCTCCGTCCATGCTCGTCACCGAGAAACGCCCCCGCGTCCTGAAGTGGTTCCACGCCGGGCCGCTCCTCTACGGCGACTGGGGCACCAGCCGCCTGTACGTCCTGGGGCTGGCCTTCTTCTTCACGGCGCACGCCTCGGTCGTCTTCCTCGTCGCCATCGGCGTCCTCATGGCCGCCGTCGCGTGGGCGTACACCGTCATCTGCCGCTGCTTCCCCGACGGCGGCGGCGTCTACACCGCCGCGCGACAGGTCAACCCGCTCCTGGGCGTCATCGGCGGCACGCTCCTGCTCGGCGGCTACATCATCACGGCCGCCATCTCGACGGTTGTCGCGCTGCGTTACTTCGGCCTCCCGCCCGGCATCACCGTTCCGCTGGCGATCATCATCATTCTGGCGCTGGGGTTCCTCAACTGGTTCGGTCCGCGCATCGCCGGCCGCTTTGCGCTGGTGATCGCGTTTGTTGCGCTTGGCGCGTTCCTCATGGTCGCGGCGATGAGCCTGCCGCTCGTCGGCGCCGGCCTCCGCACGATCTCGCTCGAGGCCTTTCCTCCGCTCGCGGAGGCCTGGGTCGATTTCACGCGCATTTGCCTCGCGATGGCCGGGATCGAGGCCGTCGCCAACATGACCGGCATCATGCGCCGTCCGGTGGCTCGCACCGCCCGGCGCACGATCCTCCCCGTGCTGGTCGAGGTCGTCCTGCTCAACATCCTCTTCGGCCTCGCCCTTGCGGGGCTCCCCGGCCTGGTGGACCTGCACACGCCCGACGCCGTCACCAACGCCGGCGTTCAGCCTCCGCCGGAGGTCGTCGCCTACCGCGACGCCGCGATGCGGGCCGTCGCCGTTGAGGCCGGGCGCATGTGGCTCGGCGCGACGGCCGGCACCGGCCTCGGCCACGTCGCCGCGTTCATCTTCGGGCTGCTGCTGGTCTCCGCGGCCAACACGGCGGTGATGGTCACCGTCTCCGTTCTGTATTCCATGGCCCGGGACCACGAACTCCCTCGCGGCCTGACGAAACTCAACTACTCCGGCGTTCCCTGGGTCGCTCTCATCATCGCCTGCCTGGCTCCGATCGCGGTGGTGGTTGTTCAGAGCGACGTCGAGGCTCTCGCCGCGCTCTACGTCGTCGGCGTCTGCGGCGCGATCACGACCAACATCCTCTCCTGCGCGATCAACCGCGCGCTGGCCATGTCGCGGATCGAGCGCATCGGCCTCTGGGCGGTGGGGGTCTTCCTCGCCGCCATCACCGTGACGATCCTTGTGACCAATCTCAACGCGACCGTCTTCGCGGGCGGGCTCGTCGGTGTCGTTCTCGGCGCCAGGGGGACGCGCCAGGTCATCGCGGCCAGGGAGAAGCCGCCCGTCCCCACGCCCGAACGCGGCTGGCTCGCCGAACTGCGCGAGAAGCCCGTCGAACTCGACCCCTCGCGCCCGCGCATCATGCTCGCCGCCCGCGGGCACGGCCAGGCGGAGTTCGCCGTGGACCTCGCCCGTCGGCGCAACGCCACGCTGTTCGCGATCTACGTCCGCACGCTCCGCGTCATCGACGTTGCGCCCGGCACCGTTCCTCGCGTCGAGGACGACGAACTGGCCGTCGAGTCGCTCGGTTACGTCGCGATGCTCGCGCGGCGTTACCGCGTGCCGTTCGTCCCGATCTACGTCGCCAGCGCCGATATCGCTGAAGAGATCCTGGACTACACCGTCACCTACGGCTGCGACACCCTCATCATGGGCAAGACGCGGCGCGGCCCCTTCGCCCGCGCGCTGGAGGGGGACGTCATCACGCGCGTGGCCGCCGCGCTGCCGAACGACGTCGCCCTGATCACGCGCGACCCGAGCCCCCATCCGCTTCCGCCGCCGCCGGAGGCTCCGCCGGAGCCCCCGCCGCAGAAGTAACAGTGCGTCGCCGCGCAGATGTGCCGGCGGGGTCTACCACGTCGGCAGGGCGCACGAGCCGCCGTGCTTGAGGTGGTAGTCCTGGTGGTACTCTTCGGCTTCGTAGAACGGGGTCGAGGAATCCGCCGCGACGACCTGCGTCGCGATCGTGCGTCCGGCGAAGCGCGGGTTGGACCGCTGCTGCTCGGCGATGAACGCCCGGGCCTGCTCCGCCTGCTCCGGCGTCGCGGCGAAGATGGCGGACCGGTACTGCTCGCCGACGTCGGGCCCCTGGCGGTTGACCTGCGTGGGGTCGTGGAACTTGAAGAACCACTCCAGCAGTTCGCGGTACGTCACCCTCGCTGGGTCATAAACAACCTTCACGGTCTCCGCGTGTCCGGTATCCCCGGAGCAGACCTGCTTGTACGTGGGGTTCGCCGTGTGGCCTCCCATGTACCCGCTGACGGCGTCGATGACGCCGGGGACCTGCTGGAAGCGGTCCTCGACGCCCCAGAAGCACCCGCCCGCGAAGTACGCGGTCTCGGTCTTGATGGGTTGGGACCGCTCGGGGAGCGGCGTGCCGCGTTCCACGAACTCAAGCGACGCCGAGTTCATGCAGAAGCGCAGGCCGGTCGGGGTCTGCGGCGCATCGTCGAAGACGTGGCCGAGGTGGGCGCCGCAGCGGGCGCAGAGGGTCTCGACCCGGATCATGCCGTGCGAGGTGTCGCGCTGGGCGCGGACGTGCGCGGGGTCGACCGGCTTGAAGAAACTCGGCCATCCCGTGCCGGAGTCGAACTTGCTGTCCGAGGAGAACAGCGGCAGGCCGCAGAGGCGGCAGATGTACGTGCCTTCCTTCTTGTTGTCCAGGAGCGTTCCGCAGAAGGCGGGCTCGGTGCCCTTGGCGAGGATGATCTTCGCCTCCTCCGGCGTGAGTCGCTCGGCCAACTCTTCGACACGCTCCGGCGGGAGCGGGGTGATGTCGTAACCGGACTTGGAGTACACCGGGGCCTGCGGCCCGGAGGCGGGGATGGTCTTCACGTCTGGATTCTCCGTCAGTGGCGAGGCGGCGGGCAGGCCAGCGCCCAGCACGAGGGCGGCGCCGAGCAGCGCGGCCGCGAGGAAGAGCGCAACGCATGACAGGACCCTCATCCGAGCGCCTCCTGGTTCCCCCGATCCGAGCCTGCCCCGAGCCTCCCTTCCGTTGCGTCTTGAAGCAAACAAACAGCGGTATCAGTGTATTCGACGGCGCCGGGGGCTGGATGACCCGCGGCTGCGCCGCGAGGAACGCGCGGCGGCCGATGCCGCGTGGGCGCTTCGAGCGGCGGACGGGTGGATGAGCCGGGCGGCCCGCCTCTCGACCCGGCTCACACCTCCACGACCATGTACGGCTTGCCGCCGAGCCGCTTCATGACCTCGATGGAGCAGTTGTAGACGGGCACGCCTTTGGGTGTGTGCCCCTGGGGCTGGCCGTGGTGGGCGTGGCCGTGGAAGGCCGCGACGACCGGAAAGCGGTCGATCGTCTCGGCCAGTCGCGAGCAGCCGAGGAAGGGGTACACCTCCACGTTCTCTCCGCGGACGGTTTCCGTGACTGGCGAGTAGTGCGTGACGACCACGATGCGGTCGGTCATGAACGTGGTCAGCGCGTTCTCCAGGGCCAGGGCCTCATCGACCGAGGCCCTGGCGAACATCTTGGTCGCCTCCTCGCCGAAGGGGCTGAGCATGTAGGGGCCGAAGCCGCCACCGAACCCTTTGACGCCCGCGAACCCGACGCCGCCGAACGTGACGGTCTCCTCGTCGAGGAACGTGACGTTCGAGCGCGTGCGCAGGACGCGCTTGACCTCGTTGGGCTTGCCGGAGTGATGGTCGTGGTTGCCCAGCACCGCGAGGACCGGGATGCGCAGCGCGAGCAGGTCTGCGGCCAGGTGCTCGGCTTCCTCCGGCATGCCGAGGTTGGTCAGGTCGCCGCAGAGCACGAGGATGTCCGCCTGCTCGGAGACGTCCGCGAACATCGTCCGGTACTCGCCGCGGTGGAGTTTGTGGACGTGCAGGTCGGCGGAGGCGGCGATGCGCAGCGGGCGCCCATCGGGCGCGGACGCCTCGTCGGGCGATGGCGGTGGGCGCAGCGGTCCCGGCGGCGTTTGTGGGGGCGGGCTGACGGGTGGCGGTCCTGCCGCGGCCGGAGCGGGCGACGGTGCGGGACCGCCGGGCGAGGGGGAGGGAGAGGGGGGAGGCGGCGGTGGCGAGTGAGGTGGCGGGGTCATCCGTGACTCCTTGCCGCTGGGCGCGTCGGCCGCGCGCCGCTACGCATCCTTGGGTTTGTGGTCGCCCACCACGTCGGCGAAGCCCCACTGGGTGATGTCGATCTCGAAGTCGTCGCGCGAGAAAAGCCGCCCGCGGCAGACGCGCTTGTGCGAGGCCCGGAGCCGGCGCTGGTCCGCCAGGCGGGCCAGCAGTTCGTCCATCAGCCAGACGGGAACGGAGTCTCGCTCCGACGGGTAGATGTACCGGAAGCGCAGCACGTGCATCAGCAGCACCTCCCAGTGCTGGTCGAAGTGGTGCATCAGCCGCTTCCAGTCGATCGCGTGACGCATCCGGAGCAGGATGTGCGCGATGTCGTTCCCGTCGAACTTGTACCGGTCCATGATGAACGCCTTGGACCAGACCAGTTCCGTCGGCGCCAGCAGGTGCACGGGGATCCCGAAGATCCGAGCGACGAACCGCTCCCGGAACCATTCGTCCGTGACCGGGGCGACGGCGTTCGCCGAGCCGAAGATCACGTCGCAGTAGAGGCGCCCGCGCCAGACCTTGGCGATCCAGCGCTCGTCCTCGACCTCCGTGCGGTAGCCGGCGTCGGCGCACGCCTTGAGCAGGCGCGGGTAGTCGCCCGGGCGGCAGAAGATGTCCAGGTCTTTCGTGTCGCGGTCTCGCGCCACGTAGACGTTGAGCGCGCACGTGCCGCCGACCATGAACCGGACCTGCGTCCGCTTCAGGAAGCGGAGCAGGCCCGCGTAAAACGTGGCGTGCGCAGCGCCCGCTCCCAGGCCCGCTCGCCCGGTCGGTGGGCCCTCGACGGTGCGCTGCGGGGCCGTGCGCTCGGGCGCCCTCCGCTCCGGCTCTCGCTCGCGCTCGCCGCGCGCGGAGCGTCGCCCTGGGATCGTCTCCTTCTTCGAAGGCTTGCGGGTGCCGCTGCGCCGCGCCATTGCGCCTCCGACACGGGTGTGGCCGCTCGTGCCGTCGCGGCCGGTGCGCCGGGCCATCCCGCGGATGACCCGATGGAGACACTAGAGATGGTGCGCCGCGGGGCCGTGAGGGGATGCTCAGGCGTCCGCCGGCGGTAGGCCGAGCATGGCGCGGATGTACATGATCTGACCGAGGTGGTACGCGTCGTGCGTCACATGGAAACGGGGCCGATCCAGCGGGACCGACGGATCGGCGATGAGCGCCCGCATCCGCCGGTGGGAGTCCGCCAGCGCCTGGCGGCTCGCCGCCCACGCCGCCTCGGTCGCCTCCGCCGGCGCCGCGAAGTTCCGGGCCTTGAGTTCGGCATCATCCGGGCGACCTCGTCCTTCGAGTATGTCGAACGTGACGTTCCGCCACAGGAGAATGTGCGCAACGTTCTGCCAGATGGAGTGCCGCGGCGCCCCGTCGCGCCCGGTTGGTTGCCAGGCGGCTTGCTCGGCGCTTACCCCCTCCAGGGCGCGGACCCACGGGGCGATCCAGACGTCCCCGTCCCACCACTGGTCCCACAGTTTCAGCAGCGATTCGCGGTCCACGGTTCCTCCCGTTCGGTGTGGGCTGGCGCCGGCTATCGCGTCTCGCCGGCTTCTTCGGCGTCTTCACCGAGCAGTTCGCGGATTTTCGGCTCCATCGCCTCCGCCCAGATCTGGTACCCCTTGGAGGACAGGTGCAGGAAGTCGGGCATGACCTCCTTTGAGATCGAGCCGTCGGCATCCGTGAAGCGGGCGGTCAGGTCGAGGTGATGCACCGTCTTGCCGTCGGCGAGGGCCGCGGTCAGTTCGCTCGCGCGGGCGTTCTTGGTTCGCTGCGGGCCGGGTTGCTCCCCGCGCGGGAAGATGCTCAGCAGCAGGATATTCGTCTCGGGGAGTTTCTCCCGGACGGCGGCGACCACCGCGCCGATGCCCGCCGCGATCTCCTCGGCCGTGTGGTCGTTCCCGTTGGAGTTGTTTGTCCCGATCATCACCACCACGAGTTTCGGGGCCTCGCCCGCGGCGGGCGTGGCCAGGCCGTCGAGGTTCCCGTTCCGCACGCGCCAGAGCACGTGCTGCGTGCGGTCGCCGCTGATGCCGAAGTTCACGGCGTTGCGCAGCGCGTAGAACCGCTCCCACACCTCGCGTCCCTGGGTCTCCCACCCCTGTGTGATGGAATCGCCCATGAAGATGATGCCGATGTCGCCTCGCGCTGCTCCCTGGCGGGCTCGCTCGTTGAACGACTCGTGGCGGGCTTGCCAGCCGGGGTCGTTGCGCGGGACCGGGATCACCGCGGCGTTCTCGGCCGGCGCTTGCTCGGGGGCCGCAGGGGCAGGCTGAGGAGGGACGGTGTGGACGGCCGCGGCGGCGGCAATGGGGCAGACCGCGAGGGCAGCGAGGAGCGGGCTCATGGTGTCACAGGATACGGCGACCGACACCCGTGTCCCGCACCCCCACGCCGCCTGCTTCGTGGTACGCTCCCGCCGTGTCCGCGCCAGCCCAGCAATCCGGTGGTTCCCCGCGGGCCAGCACCACTGCCGACGGGACCCCGCCGCGCGTGCTGGGCGGCATCGATGCGATGTGCGTGGTCGTGGGAGCGATCATCGGGGTGGGGATCTTCTTCACCCCGTCGCGCGTGGCGCACCTGGCGGGGGGGCGCGAGTTGGCCCTTGTGGCGTGGGGGCTGGCCGGGGGCGTTGCGCTGCTGGGGGCGCTGACCTTCGCCGGGCTCGGGGGCCGGTACAACCGCGCGGGGGCGCAGTACGAGGCCCTGCGGGACGCCTACGGCGGCTTCGTGGCGTTCATCTTCGTGTTCTGCAACGCCACGGCCGTTCAGGCGGGGGCGATCGGGATCATCGCGGTGGTGTGCGTGGAGCACATGCTGGTCGCGGCGGGGGGAGACGGGGCCGTCGGCGGGCTGCGGATGCTCGGGCTGGCCGGCCTGCTGATCGGCGGCGTCACGCTCGCCAACGTTGTCGGCGTGCGCTGCGGGGCCGGGATCCAGAACGTGACGGTCGCGGCGAAAGTGCTCACGCTGCTGGCCGTGGCCGCGCTGGGGGCGCTCGGGGAGCCGGCGCCTGCCGCGGCGGCGACCGGCCGCGGCGAGGTGGGCAGCCTCGGGATCGTGGGCGGCGTGCTGGCGGCCATGGTGCCGGCGTTCTTCTCCTACGGCGGCTGGCAGCACGCCCTGTGGATCTCCGGCGAGGTCCGAGACCCGGAGAAGAACCTGGCCCGAGCCATCGTCGGGGGCGTGGCCGTGGTGGTCGCGGTGTACCTGCTGACGAACTGGGCCTACCTGCGGCTCCTGGGGGTCGGGGGCGTGGCGGAGAGCGGGACGCTGGCGGCGGACGTCGTGGCGACCGCGTGGCCGGGGGAGGGGAGGCGCATCGTCGCGGCGGCGGTGGCCGTGTCGGCGCTGGGGGTGCTCAACGCGCAACTGCTCAGCGGGCCGCGGCTGGTTTACGCGATGGCGCGGGATGGCCGGTTCTTCTCGCTGTTCGCCGGCTTGAGCCGGCGGTTCGGGACGCCGGCGGCGGCCATCGTGTTCCTCGGTGTCAGCGGGCTGGCGGCGCTGGCGGCGGCAGCGGCGGCGGGGCCGGACGAGGTGGGGCGGCTGCTGGCGTGGGCGGTGTTCGTGGACAGCATCTTCTTTGCCCTGACGGGGGTAGCGCTGCTCGTGCTGCGGTCACGGACGCGCGAGGAGGATTGGCCGGTGGGCGTGCCGGCGTATCCGCTGGCGCCGCTGCTGTTCGTGGTCGGGACCATCGGGGTGATGCTGGGGGCGTGCATGGACCCGCGGTACAGCAGCGTGGCGTACGTGGGGGCGGCGTGGATCGCGGTGGGGGCGGTGCTGTACTGGGCGATGTTCCGGCGGAGGTGAGTGGGGAGGGGGCCGGGGTCAGGAGTGCGCGGGGGTCGGGCGGGCCGGCGCGAGGGCGCTGGCGAGGATCAAGGCCCCGCCGAGGACGAGGGGGAGGGCCATCATCAGGCGCGGGGCGGGGTGGGGGAAGACGACCGCGGCGGCGACCCCGGCCACGATGGCGGCGGCGCCGCCGAGGCGTGGGAAGAGCCATGCAAGGACGGCGGACACGGCGAGGGGAAGGCCGATCGCCGCGGCGGGCCCGTAGGCCTGAGCCCCTTCCGAACGGGCGACGAGGAGGATGAAGCCGAGCCACCAGAGGGCCGTGGCGGTGATGGCCAGGCGACCGGCGAGGCGGAGGGACCAGAGGACGGGGTGGGTGGGGCGGTGCATGGGGGCTCCTATGCTAGTGTTGGCTAACATGGAGTCTACGCACCATTCAGGGCCGGCGCGGCTCACCGGTTTCGGAGGCCCGGGTCAGGTTTCCTGGAGGGGCTGGTCAGGCTGCGGGGGGGCTCTCAGTTCCCGCCCCCGCCTTGGAGCGCCGCCCGGTCGCGCTCTTCCTGTTGCATGTAGAAGAGGCGGCGTTGTTGGGGCGATGCGTCGGGGGCGATGTAGTTCTCGTCGCGGAACGTCTGCAATGCGGTGCAAATATGGGGGGCGTTGTCGCGGCCGGCCTGCATCATGGCCTCGGTGAGCATGTTGTAGAAGTACTTCTCTTCGTCGACGACGATGCGGCTGGAGCGGCGGCCGGTGCGCACGCGGGTGCAGCAGTCGTCGAAGACGACCTCGTGCGCGAACTCGGCGAGCCAGTGGAAGTAGTCGGGGTTGGCGGAGTAACCCTCGACGTGCTGCATGAGGGCGATGGCTTCCTTCTTGTACTCGGCGCTGGCGCTGGAACGACCCAGTGCGCGGCCACCGAGCACGAGCCCGACGACGAAGACGACTGCGATGAGACTGCCGATGCCCTTTTCCATACTGTCACACTCCGGGTCAAGAACCGCGGGGCCACATTGGTGGTGATGGGGGGGAGGCGGCCGGACGGACCGCCGCCCCTTCCTCCGCCGTCACCTCGTCCCGGAGGTGCCGATCGGGCGTGGGGCCAGTTTAATGAGTGCCGCCGCGGAGGCAAGGGGGGACGGGCGGCATCCTCGTCATTGTGGTTTTTTGGGGGGCGGCCGGGCCGGGGAACGGCCGCGTG
>Ga0180217_1002365_pt1 | contig 17669 bp, 19 predicted proteins | sample eDN3rd37CBELigOP_FD_128521 | JGI IMG/M metagenome (GOLD analysis project Ga0180217, IMG submission 128521) | Enriched Organic Plus compost microbial communities from Emeryville, California, USA - eDNA 3rd pass 37_C BE-Lig OP (version 2) (version 2) ... | reverse complement strand
GCGCTCGGCGCGCTCCTGCCGGCGGTCGATGACGCTGGCGAGGATAGTTTCCAGTCGCTTGGGCCGGAGCAATCGATCCCCGATGTGATCGGCCACAAGATTGTCCAGCTTGTCCATCGGGATCGTGCGGCCCTTGCAGCCCGTTCGCCAGGCAATGGCGCACCGAGGTGGGGCGGCGGGATCTAGGTGTGGTCCGGCGATTGGCGCGATCAGTGATGTAAAGCTCGTCGCCAATACGGCCGGAGCGATCCCGCCTTTGCATGGCCCAGATCAAGGCGCCCAGAATGGCTGGTCCGGCGCAAGGTATCGGTCAGATCACGCGGCGCACCTGTCGGAAGTCAACCTTGCCGATGCAGCACAGATTCTTATCGCGACCGCGCGCAATGCGGTGGACGATTGCGATTCCCACGGCAGATCGAGCCGTTGCGGTCGCGCGCGGTTGGCGGCGGCCTGATCCCCGACGGCACGGCGATCATCAGAACCGGTTAAGGGGGACGCCTCATCGGCTATGCAGTTGGATCACGGCAGCGCGAACGTCGCCAACGGCGTGCCGGAGTGCGGCGGCACGTCCGCCTAGCGCCGTCCAGGCGGCAAAGTGAGCTCAAACCAGCTGCGAGCATTGCCCGTGCCATGGTTGGCTCGCATACCCTCTCCCCGAAGGGATGCTTTCTCATCGATCGCCGCGAACGAGGGGTGCTCCGCTCAAGCTCCGCTGAACGCAAGACTGCTCCGCCGTGACATCCCGCAACGGCACTGTGCAATCGAGCCTTCCGCCGCTTCGCCGTTGGTCGATGTCGCAGCCATGAGAGTTTGGTCGTTTGGAGCCCGGCTGCAACCAGACGCAGCCGAGCTCCGAAGGTTTGCTACTGGAGATACTTGACCTTCACCTCCGAAATTTTGCCGTCGAAGGCAAATGGAGCCCTATCAAAATAGTCCAGCGAGACGGGCGAGCCGAGGTCTGTTCCGATGTCCAAGCAGTCGTTGGCGGTGAAGAGCAGCGGCGCCGAGACCGGTACGAGACCTTTGGCGACGACACTCCCGTTGACCTTGAGCGCGACGTTCAACGGTCCCGCCGGCTTGGCTTCGGCATACTCGGTCTCGACTTCGATCTTAACCTTGCCGATCGGGAGATTTTGAGACGAGCAGAACTTTGTCCTCTGAATCTCAAACAGATTGTATTCGTAGCAGAGTTTTCCGTTGAGAACGTAAGTCGTAAGGCCACCGGAAAATGCGCCAAGAGCGTAGAGGACCCCATTTGCATTTGCGGGAATGTCGACGTCGATGGTGACAAGATTGTTCTTGTTTCCGAGCGCTGGTGCGGTGAACTCCGGCATCCGAATCATGCTGCCGGAGAAGGCCCACTCCTTGTACGGCGTCGATATCCGCATCTCGGGGTGGATCGCAGGCACCCAAAGGCCTCCGCCGATAGGAAGCACTTTGTTCTTTGTTGCTTCGACAAGGAACATTAACTTCATCTCGTTGAGCTTGTCCGGGTTCGTCGCGGCGAGGTCGTTGGCTTGTGACCAGTCCTCATCGAGATTGTAGAGTTCCCACTTGTCCTTATCAGGAGTCCACTCTCGGATACCCGCGGGTGTCCCCGGCATCCACGGCGTCCGCGGACCGAAGGCCGAAGCAATCCACCCCTCATGATAGATCGCGCGGCTGCCCATGATCTCGAAATACTGCGTGGCTTTCCGCCCCTTGGCTTTGGGATCGTCGAAGGTATAGGCGAGACTAATTCCGTCAAAGGTATCCTGCGGAATGCCGTTCACCAATGTCGGCGGAGTAATGCCGACGATGTCGTAGATCGTCGGAACGATATCATTGACATGATGAAACTGCGTGCGAGGCGTAGCATCCGGCTTGATCCTCGCCGGCCAGCGCACCGACATCGGATTCCGCGTGCCGCCAAAGTGCGAGGCGACCAACTTGGTTGCTTGATAGGGCGCGCTGCCGGCCCAGGCCCAGCCTGCATGATACATGTTATCGGCCTTCGGTGAGCCGAGCACATCGAGACCGCCAAGAGAGTTCATCGCATTGATGTGCTGCTGCACGGTCGAAGGAATACCATTTTGCGCCAGCAACTCGCTGATGGTGCCGTTCTGCCCCTCGGCAGATGAACCGTTGTCACCCCAGACATATACGATCAGCGTGTTGTTCCCGTATCCGAGGCGGTCAACCTCGTCGACAAGGCGGCCAACCTGGACGTCGACATGCTCAGCGAAGCCTGCGGCCACTTCCATCAGCCGGCGTTGAAACGGCTTCTCGCTGTCGGGAATGCTGTCCCAGGCGGGCAGCGTGGGCGGCCGAGGAGTAAGCTGCGCGCTCTGCGGAATCCAACCCATGGCCTTGGCGCGCGCAAACGCCCGCTCCCGATACTTGTCCCAGCCGTCGTCGAACTTGCCTTTGTACTTGTCGGCCCATTCCTTCATGATGTGGTGCGGACCGTGAATGGCGCCGCTTGCCCAATACATGAAGAACGGCTTATCGGGTTGAAAGGCTTTGTGGTTCTGCAGCCATTGGATCGCATCGTCCGCGAGATCCTCGCTGAGATGATAAGGGCGGCCCGGCTTTGGCGGATTTGGATGCACGACCGTCGTATTCCGGACGAGATGCGGCTCATATTGTGACGCCTCGCCCGCAAGGAAGCCGTAAAAGTACTCAAATCCGTATCCTGTGGGCCAGTAGTCGAACGGCCCGGCAGCCGTCGTCTGTTCGGCCGGCGTGTTATGCCATTTGCCGAAAGCGGCCGTCGCGTAACCATAATTCTTCAAAACCTCGGCCACAGTCGCACTGGATTTGGGGATCACGCCGGAATAGCCATCCCAGTCGTTTGCAAGCTCGGCGATCTGACCGTTTCCGACGCGATGGTGATTCCGTCCAGTCAGAAGCGCAGCGCGCGTTGGCGAGCACATCGCGGTCGTATGGAACCTATTATAGGAGATTCCGCCATCGTGAATGCGCTGAAGCGTCGGCGTGTTGATCGCACCGCCAAACGTGCTCGGCAATGCCGGTCCGGCATCGTCGATCAGCACGATGAGGATATTCGGCACATCGGCCGCGAGGCGGCGTTCGGCAGAGCGCGGCGAATAGATCGACTCCTGCATCGTGCGGTTGGCGATGCTTCCCGACGGCTTCGGCGGAAATGGCAGAACCTCTTGAGCGACACTGTTCGCCGAGGCGCCCAAAAGCAGGCAAGCCGCACTTGCCGCGGCCAGCAATGGCCGTCCTGGACGAGACTCTTTGAGAATACGTATCATGACGTTTCTCCCTCCTTTCTGATAATGCATCGAAATCCTAGATGGCTGGTCGACGTATCGATCGCCTCCGCATGCCGCGCAGCTGGTCGATAACGTCGGCAATAGTTCGGTGCACACAGATGCGAACCGCCCTTGATCACCTTGCGGGGAATTTTGATCTGGGGTTGAGAGGGATCGTAGCTCGCATCCTCGCGGCCGCCGCGCGGATTCTCAGGAACGCAGCAGGGCTTCTGAGCATCAGCCTCGTACCGGGGGGCATACCAATCGACTGTCCACTCCCAGGCATTGCCGATCATGTCGTATGCACCGTATCCATTCGGTGGGAATGCGGTGACCGGCGAGGTCCGTGAATAACCGTCCTCGTTCCGGTTCTCGATCGGAAAATTGCCCTGCCAGGTGTTGGCCATATGCTTGCCGCCGGGTTGGAGTTCGTCTCCCCAGGCGTATTCAGCGCCATCAAGTCCGCCACGCGCCGCGAACTCCCATTCGGCCTCCGTCGGCAGTTCCTTTCCGGCCCATGCCGCGTAGGCCTGCGCATCCGCAAACGTCACGTGGACGACAGGGTGATGGTCGAGTCCATTGAGATTGCTCTTGCGACCGTAGGGGTGGCGCCAGTCAGCCCCCTTGAGGAAGGCCCACCATTGACTCCAGTCCGCGAGATCAGGCATCCGCATCGGCGGCTGAAAGACAAGCGAACCGGCATAGAGCATGTGTGGTAAGATGCCGGGATACTGCTTCGGGTCGGGCGGCAGTTCGGCGCATGTCACATAGTTTGTCGCCCGCACGAACTCCTTGAATTTCTGGTTTGTGACGGGTGTACGGTCGATCCAGAACCCATCGACGGCAACCCGATGGACAGGGGACTCTTCAGGATAATGATTGTCTGACCCCATGCGGAATGTTCCGCCCGGAATCCAGACCATGTCACTATGCGCCAATGGACGATTGTCAGCCTTGGCGGCTTTCTCCGGCTCCATGACTGCTAACCTTCTTGCGAGAACATAAGCGTCACAGCGCGCTTGAAGGCCCGGTCTCAATTGGCCGGTGGATCGGTCCATCATTCTTCCGATCCGCCAGCGCTTTCATGTGAGCGTTATCAGCATCGAACGTAGATGCGTCCATACGGGTCCACTGTCTGAACGCATGCGGGAACGGGTGCAACCATCACCGGCGCCGGAGCAACCACGATGGGAGCTGCGGTTGCGGCGCCTACGGCGAGAGCTCGACGGGTCGTCCGGCGCGCTACGCCGGCATAGCTGAGTGGCGTCAAGGGGCGGCCGATGACCGCGTTCGCACGGTTCACGAGCGAGGTGGAATTGCCGAGAGGGATGCCATCGTTCAGAAACAGGACGCCTCCCCCCACGACAATTGCAGCGCCAAGTTGAAACATGCGATATGCGGGATGCTTCATTTCTTTTCTCCCGAGACGATGCCGTACGGGACCTCATCCAGGCTGGACAAGGCGGTGATTTCAACCTTCTTTGCCGAGGCCGGCGCCTTGAACGCAAAGGCATCAGCGCCATGTTCGACGTCAGCGTGGAATTCTTTAATACGAAGCGTATATTGGGGCGCCGCGGCGACATCCTTGCTAGTGATAACGTATTTGCGCGGAATGGGCTTGGCGCCGACCTCCACCCAAAGCTGCCAGTCCGTGTCTTCATTGCGGAACGCCAGATGCTCGCACTCGACACCGTCGATCACGCCGCGCCCAATATGCTGGACATCGAGCACGCCCGTCATGAGTTCGTCGTATGAGGCTGAGAGCAGGAAGCTGGCTCCAGGTAACGCGATCGAGAACTCGTCCCGCAGCCGGTGAACGAGTTGATCGACTGAACCCTCTGCCGGCACCTGAGCCAGTGCATCGATGTTTTTGCCGAACATCGACAGGGTGTTGCCGTCGAAGACCAGTTCGACATTGGCATAGCCGCCGACGCGGGTCGCGCGAAGCTTGTTCGGGCGGCTGAGAAGCACCTGGCCGGAGCTTGCAAACTGGAGCTTCTGGATGGCGGGGGTAATCACCTCTATATCGGTGTCGTAGGTCAGCGATATCGTCTTGACGCTCGCGAGATAATCCGACATCGCCCGTACGATCTTGTCAGCATCCTGGGCACGAGATTGCGTCGCGGGGAGCGCCGCCATGAGGAGGCCCGCCAGCCACAGGAATGAAAGCAACTTCATCAGCTTCATGTATCCCTCCTCTTTTCGCAATGCGTAGACCCCCCCCGCTCCCGCACGCATATCGCCGCCATTTGACACCCAACTTGCTCAGAAACAGGGGTCGTGCGCGCCAAATTGATCAATGCCACCGGCGTTCATCTGTGCTGACGACGCCGGCACGTTCTTGCCTTTTCGCGCCAGACTGGCCTCCGGAAAGATGTTTCGACAGGCGGGTATCGCTTCGATACCACTCGCACTTTATTCTTCGACTTTATCGACCGCTCGAACCGGGGTTTGATAAGAGTTGGCGGCCGGGTGAATTCAAACTGATCAAGTAAAGAAGCTACTATGCTCGACGCTGTCTCCCGCCCGGCGCACGCGCTCCACGATCTGAAGGCGCGGGAGCGGTGGTGCCAGCGTCTGGCCAATGCAGGCGCATACTTTCCCTACCAGTCGGGCAACGATGGCGCGAAGTCCGCCTTGCGGATCTGGCGGAAAGTGGCGTGCGCCTCAAGATCGCGACAGCGCTCGTGACCGAGATCGACCCACGCCCATGAAGGCCGCTGCCTAAATGGATAAAAGAGGCGAACGCCAAAACCGAAGTGAGTGAATGGCGTCGCACGATCAGCGACCGCCTCCCGGTCCATGCACGATCAGCCGACTGGAAGACGAGCCTATGGATGCCTTTGGCATGTGTTTTATCCCTGCCGACGTTGCGAGCGATCTGGCGGACAAGCCGACAGGGAGCGCATGAGAGGCGCGCGCCAGCCGGGGCGCGGCGCAGACCGACCGCTGTTACGGCACGCCTCCCATCTGCCACAAGCTGCTCATTGCAGCCGCGAAGCGGCGCATTCTTACCCTTTCGCGCCAAGCAGTATTGGCCTTTATTGTGACTTCATCCAGCAGAAAACAGAAGCCCGCTCGTACACGGAGGGCGTTGCGATAACGGGTGGAAGACTGTCAAGCCGGCGATCGGCCCCTACTGGACGACGTCGGGGAATTCACCGGTACTCGTCCCAGGACGTCACGCCATTGCGACCGGCATCTTTCGTTGCATAGAGCGCTCTGCCGGCACGGCGCACAAGCGATGTCAGAAACTCTTCCACGGGGTGTGTTACGCGACATTGTCGCCTCTCGGGCGATACCGAACGGATCTGGACATTACCGGGCATCAAGACGTCGCCCGGCTAGGGCCGATCTCCGGCGGATTGCAGAACGTTGGCGAGTCGTTCGATCTCGAGCGTATAGCTGTAGAGGCAAAACAGCGATGCCAGCAGCATCGCAATCCGCGGGATCAGGATCGCTGCACCCTCACTCGAACTGAGCTCGGGCGCATGGCGCAGAAAGAAGACGCCGAAAAGCGCCCCGCCGAAGATGAAAGTCAGGCGGCTGGCGAAACCGACAATGTGGCCAACGAAGACGTTATGCCAGTGCGGGATTCCGATTCGTTTGAAGCGATACCAATAGGCGATCTGGAATACGCCGATCGATAGGACAAGCAGCGCAATCTCTGTCCCCGACGCCGCATGCAGCTCTCCAAGACCCTCGATGACGGTGCGAAATGCATGCTGGACCGCGAAGAGGATCGCCAGCGCTGCGGCAGATTGGATCGAAAGACAGGCCACATAGGAACGGGTTGAAGGATGTACTTCCACGTGGATCTACTCACCTTTGCATGTGGCCGAAGCCGCACGCATCGCCGAGGCCATCGAGGAGGATATTGTGGGCGGCGACCGGAAGGATGGTCCGCGTGATCGGATTCCAATTCCCGTTGAGCCTGATTGGAATAGCGGGCTGGCTGTCGAGGACCGAAACTCTCCTTTTTTTTATCGGGGCCTGCGCAAACAGGACGCTGTACTGGGTCGATACGCTGGTGAGATTGGCGACCGGATTGGCGAATGTTCCCACAGGGATGGCTTTTGATCATCGGTAGACGCTCCTCCGCACCCTATAATGGGCACTGCCACGAAAGCGGCCCGAGAGAGCGATCGTCAAAGTTCTTGTCACGGGTTCGTCCATTGACGCTCTTTTTTTGGCGTTGGAACCGCGGGTCGGAAATCCTGGCACGCGCGACCTGGCCGGTACGGCCTGCGATCGCGCGAGCAAACTACGGACGCATCTGAATCCCGCGCTCGGCGCGCATGTCCTTGAACACGACGGCAATCGCCTCGATGATCTTCTTGGTGGGATTGGCCTTACAGTACACGATAACCTCGTGCTCGGCTTCCTTGGCTCTGGCCACGTTCAGCATGTGCTTGTGAGCGAGGCCATTGTACCAGCCGCTGTACCACGTCGTCAGCATGTCCGCGTCCTGCTGCCATGTGCCCGCGAGTTGGGCGCAGGTCAGTTTCTGGACGTCGAGATAGCCATTGGCGTCCTGATAGGCGCTAAGGGAGGTCTGGGCGTGCGCCGCCTGGATCGACGAGAGGCCGAGAACCGCGGCAATGATCAATGTTTTGCGCATGGGTGTTGAGCTCCGAGTGTCGAAAGATCGGAAACGCGGAAAAGTCATGGGCCGCCCAAGCCGGTCCGCGGGACCCGGCCTAGGCCGTTCTCTCACGGGACCTTCTTGGCGGCCGGGATGGTCCAGGAGCCGTTCAGGATCGTGGGATCCGTCTCGTTCGGCCAATACATCCGCTGCATGAGGACGAGGTCTCCAGCGGGGCCGGAAGCCAGTCGACGAGCAACCTCCATACCAAACTCCTGTGCAGTTGAGACGGCGGAAATCGTTCGAAACCTACGAACGTGGCCTACGAAGGCCCGCCGGCTAGAAGCGCGCTGTAACCCCTAAGATGGGTCCATGCGTGAGCATGTCGTATTCGTAGAGAGAACGGCCGTTGCCTTCCGCGTAGTCAACATAGAGCGCGCGATAGCCGGCCATCGCGCTCCAAGTGGCGCTCTGCGTGCGGGCGAATTCCCAATTGACGTAGCCCATGGCCTGCCAGGAGAATTTGCTGCCAGCGCCAAAGCCACCGACATCGCCGCGGAGCACCATGTCCGTCTTCGGCGTGAACCGGTGACGCAGGCGCAGGCCGATCAGCGGATCGAGCCAGGTCACGTCTCCGGAATCCGCAAGAGCGCGCCCGCGGGTGATGGAGAGATCACCGACATTGAGACCAGCAGTCAGCCCGAGCTCAGCCTTGGCGTTCTGCCACCAGAAGCGGCCGCCGCCATAGACATCGATCGCCGTTTCCGAAACACCGGCGCCTTGCCAGCGAACGAGTTCGTAGCCGAGAGCGGCTTCCGCGATGACCATCTGGAACTGGACCGTCGCAAAGGCAGCCAGTGACCCGCCGACATTGGGGTGGACGCTGCGTGCGCGGGCAGCTCCGCCGTTCGCGCCGACTTTCATGTAGGCGAGATCGGTCATGATCACAAAGCGACCGTTCCGCGCTTCAAAGGCGCCCGTCAGGCCGAAGAGCTGGGCCGGGATCTTCCGGTCCAGGACCTCGCCGATGCTGGCATTGATGTCCGTGGCCCGGCCCTTGACCGTCGTGGATCCGTTGATCGCCGGCGCCCAGGCATAGGGCATGGCGATGAAGGTCCAAGCCGGCAGCGGAGGTGGTGCGGCCGCCTCCGGGCGAAGGGGCAGGTCAGCCGCGAATGACTGCGAGGCAGCGCATAGCCCGGCTGCGAGGATCGCCGACAGGCGGATCGTCCGTCTTGTCAGCATCCGGCGCTCTTTCGATCATGGCCCCACGCCCCCGCGCCGCATTCGTCCGTCCTGCACATGGCTGTGAACGCGCCCCCTTGTGAAACTGGAACGAGACCATCGGCTCGATAGGCCTTGTACGGTTTGCCGGCGGGCATCCGCCGCGGAGGTGCGCGCCAGTTTCCCTAGCCGCCACCAATAGCCGCCACGGCGGCCCATTCTTGCCATTTCGCGCCAATCATCGGCCGGCATCTATCCCTGCTGCGCGATCCGTCCACGCCTGCGCCGCTTTCCGTGCATTCCAACAACCTGCTGCCTTCGATATGCCGCCGGCTGAATCTTCATCAAACGCATGAAGGAGCGGCTGAAACTGCTGGGACCCCTGTAGCCGAGCCGACGGGCGATCGTTGCAAGGCTCAGGTCGGATTGGGTGAGCAGATGACAGGCCGTGTCGAGCCGCACCTCGGCGACCAGCTCGCTGAAGCTGGTTCCGGCGGTGGCGAGTCGGCGCTGCAGCGTGCGGGTACTAATTCCGAGTTGCTTCGCAGCCTGCGGGAGGGATGCGTCGCCTTGGTGCATCAGTTTTGCAATCGTCGCGCGAATGGTGGACCGCGACGGAACGAGAACCGTCTTCATGACCGCCGAATGACACGGAAATGGACCGACGATTCAGGCATATAGGCGCGCCAAACGGCCTTCTTGCCAGAAGCCGCCATATCGTGGGTGAAAATTCCCCTCCGGGGCCCTGAGCCTCGGAAGGTTCATTGTCTCCAAAAAGCGGGGTTGGCGAGTTGAAGAACTCGAGCAACCGTGCTGTCATATTGGAAGCCTAAGGTCAAAGACGAATGAGGCGCGTGCTGGGCACGTGCATTAATCCGCGGGCGAGGGGAAGCGCAATGGCCGGCATTCCGCTGACGCGATGCCAGTTTCTTATGCCCTTCACCGCGATTTTGGACGCGATCGGCGCGCCAAGCAATTCTTTGCTAGCGAAATATAAGCTTCCATCCGAGCTGGACGGAAAAGCAGATCATTACATCCCCCTACTGCCCGCGATTCGATTTGCCGAAGCGGCGCAGTGTTCCCAGGAGATCATTGACTTCGGCTTTGAAGCATCGAAGCAAATGCAATACGCCCACCTGAGCGAGAAGCTCCGGACAGTCATTGGACACTCCCCAACCCTCCTCTCGGCCCTCAAGCAGGTCTGCAAATGGGCAACCCTTGAGGATACCGTCTTGAATATTTGGCTCGAACGATGGGGCGATCAGCTGCGCATTTGCAGCAAGCTCCAGGGCGCCCAAGGCCACCCCTATCTTGAGCATTCCCAGTGGTTGCAGCTCGTCTTCAAGATTCACATTGTCCGGCAATTCGCCGGTGAATCGTGGAATCCGGCAACGATTGCGTTCGAGGCGCACTATGTGCCCACTTTCGAAACCCAATCGCGCTGGCCGACCACACGCTTTTTATCTGGCGAGCCCGCGTCATGGATCGACGTTCCGGTTCGGATGCTGAGCCTTCCTGGACGATCAAACAGAATCCCGGCCTTATCGATGGCCGAGGAAGACGATCCCCCAGCCTACAAGTTCCTTGACTCGCTCAAACTGATGTTGCCCAGCTACCTAGGTGGCGGCGTTCTGACTCTCGCCGAAGCTGCAGAGATCGCCGGCCTCAGTACGCGAAGCTTTCAGCGCAAACTCGCGCGCGACGGTCTGAGCTACTCGGATCTGGTCGACGCAGCTCGCTTTGACAACGCCAGCAAGCTGTTACGCGATACGGATTCGAAAATCATCGAAATCGCCCTGTCATCCGGCTACGGCGACCATGCACATTTCACACGTGCCTTTCGCCGTATGACCGGGGTGAGCCCCCGTCAATATCGTGCGCAATCCCGTAATTGCCAATCTTCCCCCACGCCTTGTTGAACCCTGCCCTTGTGCGGCGCGGTGATGCTTGGATTGGGATTCCAGGTATCCTGCATCCATGCTCTCAGGGCTGCGTTGAACGAATGCATGCCCCAGCGCCAGCCAACCCCGCGCAGCGATCGCCCGTCAGATCGCCACGTAATTGCGTACCACGAAAGCCAGACCGACCCCGACACCCCAGACGGCGAGGCAACCCGCGACGGCAATCAGCCACAGCACAGGCCGATCAGGAAACAGAGGCTCCTCGGCCAACACCGGCGGCAGAAAGGTTGCAAGATAGACGTGCTGGCCCTGCGTCTCGATGCGCGCGCGCTCATAAGCCGCGGCGGCCGCGACATATTGCTGTTCGGCCACCTTGCGTTCCAGTTCGTAAAGATCGAACTGACGCATCGCCTCCGAGAGGGCCGGCGTCGCGATATCCTCGGAGTGGGTCAACTCGGCTTGCAGATTCTTCAGCTGCTCGCGCATGCTCTTGATGCGCGCGTCGAGCACACGCAATTGCGGCGCCTGCGCAGACACCGATTGCCGCTGCGCCTCGTAGTCCTGTTCAAGCCGGATCAGATCGAGCCGCAGGTCCGCCACCATCTGAGTCATGACCTTGGCGGTTTCCTTGGTGTCGAGCACGCGCTCGACATTGCGGAGATCGCGCATCTTCCGCGCCGTCTCCTGCAACCGCTCCTGCGCGCGATCGAGTTCGACACGCGCCTGCCGCAAGGTGTCGTTGCGTGAGCGATCCGACAGGTCGTTGACCAGCTTTTCGCTGATCGAGATCACCACTTGAGACACATCCAAGGCATCCTGTGGCGTAAACGCGCGCACAAGGACCGTGATGATCCCGGATGCCGCGTCGATGCTGACCTCCGAACGCCGACGCCAATAGTCGACCAGATCCTCGATGGGATCCTCCGCATCGAACCGGGACAAGGCATCGATGTCGCTGCGGGAGTAGATCGCGCGGAGATCCACCCGATCCTGAAGCTGCTCCACCATGCCCCGGCTCTGGACATAATCCGCGACGATCATGGCATCCTGCACGCGCGCCATCGGCGCGAGCAGAGACAGTGCACTCGTCATCTCCGGCTGCGGACGCTCGCCACCGCGAACGGCAAGGCGCGCCTCGGACGCATATTGGTCCGATGCAAAGACAGAGAGATAGATGGCCGCGACGAGGGCCGGCACCACGACAACCACGACGAAGCTGGCCAGAATTGAGGGCAGCCAATAGCGCTCCCAGCGCCGTTGCGAGGGAGCGTTCGAAACCCAGGCCCGCTGCGGTCCACGGGCCTTGCGCGAGGCCGCGCGCAGCGCCTGGGACACCGCCGCGGCGCGCGAGGGGCGCGCATCCGGAACCGATCGGACAGTGCGCAGGTCACTCGTCGGGGAAGGACTCACAGCGCTTCGATTCCGTCTCGCTCGGTCACAGGTTCAGCTTCTTGTAGGTTTCGATCGCATCGGTAACATCAGGAAAATACATCAGCTTGCCTTGAGCCAGAACGAAGCCGCGTTCGCAATAGGCCTTGATCTGGCTCATGCTGTGCGACGTGATGATGATGTCGGAGCGCGCCTTGCGCCTCCGAAACTCCTCCTGGCAACGCTCGCGAAATCGCGCATCGCCAACCGCCAGCACCTCGTCGATCAAATAGCAATCGAAGTCGATGGCCATGGACAGACCGAAGGCCACCCTCGCACGCATGCCGGACGAATAGCTATTGACGGGGCTGTCGAAATGCCGCCCGACCTCGGCAAAGTCCTGGACAAAGCTCACCACCCGGTTCGGGTCCTCGCCATAGGCGCGGGCGACGAAACGGGCGTTCTCCCGGGCGGTCATACTGGGGTGAAGCGCGCCACTGAACCCCAAAGGCCATGACACCCGGACGGAGCGGCGAACCCGCCCGCTGTTGGGCAGTTCGGCGCCCGCCAGAATTCGAATCAACGTCGACTTTCCAGCTCCATTGACCCCCAGGATCGCGTAACTCGATCCCGCATCGAAGCGCGCGGAGATATGATCCAGAACCACCTTGCGGTTCTGTGCCAGATGATAAATCTTCAGGACATTCTCAAGCTCGATCATGGCTGAACAATCCGCCCGAGCGCGGCAAGCGCGAAGCTGAAGGCCATGCGCCCGACACCCGCGTCGCACAGCATCAGCACACAATCACCCGCGCCTGTATCAGCAACGGCGCCCCGATCCATCCACATGCCTCTACTGTCCCCTCACCCATCGACACGCGAATCGTTCTCGACGTCCCCGTCAATCCAAATGATCGCGCACCGAGGCTACGACTAGCGCCACCATGCTCCACAAGACCAGAAACACGGCAAAAAAGGCTGCGGTGTCCCTGACCACGCGCGGATGACTCGTCAATTCAGCGCGCGCGGGCCGCACCACCTCGACCAGATACAGATGCTGCCGCTCTTGTTCGGACCGCGCATGCTCGTATCCGGATTGCGCGATCTCGTAGAGCTTCTCAGCGAATTGAACCTCCAACTGTAACGTTTCATAGTCGCCGATCTGTGCCGAGATCGCGTCCTTCTCGGTTCGGCTGGTCAGCCTCTCCTTGAGGCTGCCGATCTGCTTGTCGATCGCAGCCACCTGCGCCGTGAGCACGCGCATGGTGGGCGACTCGGCCGCCACCACGCCGCGCAGCGTGGCCTGCTGATTCTCCAATGAAATCCGCTCTTTCATCAGCGCGGTGATGTTGGTTCCGAGCGAGGTGGCGCTCAACATCGGATCGAGCAGGCTTTCCCGGTTCCGGAATTCGAGCAAAGCCTGGCGGGCCTTGCTCAAGCGGGCCTGGGCGGCATCGACCTCGGCGGTCGCGCGCTCCAGCGCGTCCCCGCGAATCCGGTCGGACATCTCGTTGACGAGCTTTTCGGTGCGCCCGACGATCAATTGAGACAGGCGCAATGAATCGTCGGCGTTGAACGCCCGCACGTTGACCGTGATGATGCCTGACAGCGTGTCGATGCTCGCACGCACCTTGCTGTTCCAGTAATCCCAGGCTTGCTCCAGCGAGACCGGCTGCTCCAGCCGAGACCAGGAGCCGGCATCGGGTCGTGCATAAATTTCGTAGAGCAGGTCCCGCCCGCCGATGTCCTCGATGATCGTGCGCCCCCGAATGTAATTGGCGACGATAAAAGGCTCCTGCGGCTGAGACACCACTTGTCCGGCGCCGAAAATATGACCGCCACCTGACGATCCCGAACGCAGCCTCGCCGACATGTAAGGCTTGCTGCCCGACGAGCGGACGGCGAACTTCGCCTCGGTGGTGTATTCGGCGGGGGCGATGAAGATGAGATAAAGCGCGGCCAGCAGCGTCGGAACGACGACGCATAAAAGGAAGCTGATCCCCAGCCAGCCCGCTCGTTGGCGCAGCGGCGCCCAGACCGTCACCAGCGTGCCGGAGCGTGGCCTTTGCTCCCAGGCCTGCCGCAGGTCGCTCAACCGCGGCACCAGCACGTGCCGGTCCGCTTTCGGGGGGTGGCCGTCAGCATTATGCAGGGATTGATCCATCCGGCCACTTCGTTGCCAATGGCGATCGATCAAAAGCCATCGCCCTAGGAAATCTAACATATTGGATCAAACGGCAGTATCGGCCGTCTACTCGGGCGCGATCGCCGATTGATGAAACGTCAGGTCGGCCGTGGAAATCAGCACATTGAACTGCACGCACCAGACCACCACGCTCGGATAGCTCTTCAGATCGATACCGTCGGGGATGGGATAGCGCTGGCTGCCCTGGAAGGCCCGAAGTTGTCCAAGATCGACGACACGCGACCGGTCGACATGGCCCTCCTCGCGCACCTGCGCCCGCGGCACCAGATAGAGATGATAGCGCGGCCCTGGTCCCACCTCGAAATCCGGCTCGAGGAAGATCGCCCTTTCATAAACGCTGACCTTGCCCCGCCCCCAATGCAACCGGTCGGACGGATTGACGTGAATGAAAGCGCCCGATGCGACAAGCGTGCGGTCGCCGTCCTCGATCCGCTCGGCGGCCGGCGGCGGCGGAAAGACGAAGGGAAACAGGAAAAACCCGATCGCCACGCCCAGGCCCGTGCCGAGCATACCGCCCAGCACGAAAATCATCAGCCCTCGCCAGAACCGCCGCATGATTCGCTCCGAGACTCCAAGCTAGACCACGGCCCGGATTGGGCAAAGCAAAAGCCGGCAAGCGTCACGCTGCGCCCGCCGCGGCATCGGCGATGCGGTCCAGTTCGCCCGCATCCAATGGGAAGTCGGCGGCGATCCAAGCACGCTCCGCAGCCCGCAAAGCCGCGCCTAGCGCCGGCCCTCGCGCCACGCCTCGCCGCGTGAAATCGGCGGCCTTGAGCGGGAACGTCGGCGCCGGCCAGCGCTCGGCCAGCGTCGCAAGATCGCGCCAGTCCCCGTCCCCGGCGCCCGCGCCGGAGCGGCTCCAGGCGACGACGACACTATCCGTGAACCGCTCCGGCCCCAGCGTGTAAAGCCAGCCACGGGCCGCCGGCATATGACCAGGCGAGCACCGCCTCCCATGGTCCCCCATGGCGGTCAGCCGTTCATATTCCGCTTTGGTCAGCCTCAGCCGGTCCCGCAGCCGCGCGGCGTCCTCCGCGATCATCACCGCGAGCGCTCCGAGGCGCCGCACGGGATCGGTGTCGAGGCCCAGCGCCCCCTCAATCTCCGTGACGGCCTCCAGGCTCGCGAGCTGCGCAATCCCGCCCAAGACCTCCGTGAGGAGGCCGGCGTCGCTCATCGCGGTCAGCGCCGGCACCGCTCCGCGCGCGCCCAGCAGCTTCAACATCTCGGCGCGCAGCCGCTCCCGTGACAAACGCGACAGCCCATGCCGCTCCGCGATGCAGGCCAAAATGGCCTCGCGGTCCGGTTCGCCATGGCCATAAGCGGCATGAAAGCGAAAAAACCGCAGGATCCGCAGATAGTCCTCGACGATCCGCCGTCGCGCCTCGCCAATGAAGCGCACCCGGCGCTTGGACAGATCGTCCAATCCGCCGACATAATCGTGCACCGTGCCGTCCGCCGACACGCTCAAGGCATTGAACGTGAAATCGCGGCGCTTGGCGTCCGCCTGCCAATCCCGGCCGAAGACCACATTGGCGCGCCGGCCGAAGGTTTCGACATCTTGGCGGAGCGTCGTGATCTCGAAGGGCAATCCGTCGATCACCACCGTCACCGTGCCATGCTCGATCCCGGTCGGCACCACCTTGAACCCGGCCGCCTTTGCACGGCGCGCGACCTCCTCCGGCCGTGCCGTGGTCGCGACATCGATCTCGTGCACCGGCTCGCCCAACAGCGCGTTGCGCACGGCGCCGCCGACCGCGCGGGCCTCCTCGCCGTCGCAGTTCAAGATAGCCATGAGCTGCGGCAACGGGCCTTGACGCAGCCACGGCGCATCGACGAGGCGAACCGCCTCGCGCGTCATCGCACGTGTCCCGGCACGAACGTGCCGCTTTCATCGATATGGGCGGGAACGTAGCTACCGGGAGGCGCGCCACCGAATTGCGCGAGAACGAAGAAGCTGCCCAGCATCAAGACCAGCGCAATGATGGCGAGCGTGGTGATCCTGCGAACCGGCCAGGCCCCCCGCGCGATGACCGACCGTTTGGTGAACCAAAGGAACAGCGCGTAGGCGATAAAGGGTGCCGAGAACAGCGCCAACTCGATCAGAAAAGGGCGGATCATCCGCGATAGATCCTTTCGTACAGATTGCGCAAAATGCCCGCCGTGACGCCCCAGATATAGCGCTCTCCGAATGGCATGGCGAAATAGCGCCGCTGGACGCCCTTCCAGTCGCGCTGCAAAAGCTGATGATTGTCGGGGTGCATCAGAAAATCCAGCGGCACCTCGAAGGCGTCAGCCACCTCATGCGGATTGAGGTTCATCGTGTAGTCGGGAGACACCCGCGCGACCAAGGGCAGGATGCGGTATCCGCTGAATGTCAGGTAGAGATCGAGATAGCCCAGCGGCTCGACGAAATGGGCATCGAGCCCGACCTCCTCGTTGGCCTCGCGCAGCGCCGCCGCCAAAGGGCTTTCATCCGTCGGATCGATCTTGCCGCCGGGGAATGCGATCTGCCCGGAATGGCTCGACAGGTCCGGCGTGCGCTGCGTCAAAAGAATAGACGGCTCCGGCCGCGCCACGATCGGAACCAGGACCGCCGCCGGCCGCGTCGCCTGAACGCCCGCGCGCGCCCACAGATCGGGATCGACGTCGAGATCGCCACGGGCGCCCTCCGCCGCGAGGTCGGACAGCGCGGGCGGCACATCGAGATTCAGCCGCTGCCGTGCCCGCGCCACGAAGGCGGCGGCGGGATCGTCGGTGTCGTCGAGGGGAACGCCGGGCTCACTGTCCCGTGCCGCGCTCATAACGCCCCCTTTGGCGAGTCCGTCAACACGTCGGCTGGCGCCATGGCATAAAATTCTCCGGCCGACGCGACGCCGAACATGCGGCGGCCATCGACCATGCGCTCCTCGCCCCGCTCCACCAGATCATAGGCCAATGGCCGCGAGACCTTGGCCCAAAGACCGTGGCGCACGTGCAGGTAGGGCTTGAGGCCGCCGGTGTCCGCCTCGGGCTCGAATCGCAACGGATGGCCGGGTCCACAAGCCACCCAATCGTCCACGTTGGTGCGCCAATGCAGCTTTGGAGCATCGCCATTGCGCTCAACCCGCATTTCCACCGCCATG
>Ga0180217_1002363_pt1 | contig 17672 bp, 15 predicted proteins | sample eDN3rd37CBELigOP_FD_128521 | JGI IMG/M metagenome (GOLD analysis project Ga0180217, IMG submission 128521) | Enriched Organic Plus compost microbial communities from Emeryville, California, USA - eDNA 3rd pass 37_C BE-Lig OP (version 2) (version 2) ... | reverse complement strand
TGTTCCAACTCTGCGACCTGGTCGGCCAGTCCCTCAACGACCAACACTTCCGACCGCCACTCCTCAAATCCTTCCTCCGCCGGGCTAAACTGGAAGCCGATTAGCAGCGCAGGAATCAATAGGGAGACAGGTCATGAAACGGCTATTGTTGACTTTGGTCGCTGCTGTGGGCCTCGCATTGGCGAGCAATTCGGCAGCGGAAGCGCACCATCATCACCATCACCATGGTCATTCGCATCATCACGTCCCAACGTACGACTACGGCCCCTCGTACGGGTACTGGCCAAATTACAACTCGCACGGGCATGGTCATTTGCACGTCCTCCCTCATCACCACGGCCACTCGTTTGGCCATGGACGTTGGTAGGCCCTGCAACACGGTCGCTCTTCCGATGCCAGCCTCGAATTCTGGCTGGCATCGCCGGAATTGCCTCAATTTCGGCCGGCCGCAGATCGGAGGTCCGCTTTACTCGCCCCGCGGATTCTTTGCGGAGGCTCTCTCCCCAATGGCACCGAGGAGTTAGGAGTTCGCTCCAAGCACCGTCGCAGTCGCACCGGCGCCAAGCGTATTCGCGCTGCCCGACCGTGCTGCACCTGGTTAAAGAGGCGTGACGCAGCGGCGGCGAGGCTGGCACCGCCGACGAGAACAGCCGTTATTTCAACGGTAGCGTACGTGAGCGGTCCACTACGATGACTCTGTTCTAGTGTAAGGCAGTTCAGGCCCGCAGCATGCGAAGTCCATTGGCAATGACTATGAGTTCGCTGAGTTCGTGACCGACTACCGCAATGGGTAGAGAGAATAGGCCGCTGACAGCGCCAATCATCAGCACTGCGATCACGACCCCCGAAAGGAACAGATTTTGACGGACGATGTTTCGGTTCCGTCGGGCCAAGGTGACTGCGAACACGAGCTTTTCGAGATCGTCACCCATAAGGGCCAGATCGGCTGTTTCGAGCGCGACGTCAGTTCCAGCGGCACCCATGGCAACACCAACCGCTGCTTCCGCGAGTGCTGGCGCGTCGTTCACCCCATCGCCGACCATCGCGACATGCCCGAAACGCTTTTCAAGTTCCCGGACTCGCTCGGCCTTATCTTCCGGCTTTAGATCAGCAAAGACCCCATCAATCCCGGCCTCCCGGGCTATCGCCTGTGCCGCCCGCTCGTTATCGCCCGTCAGCATGACCACTCGGATGCCCTGGGCATGGAGTGCCCGGATAGCGGCGGCCGAATTTGCTCGGATGTTGTCCCGAATCGCAATGAGTCCCCATATTATTTTGGATGTACCCAGGACGACCACCGTTTTGCCTTGGCCCTGCAAGCGATCAATGTCCGGTTGAAGATCGGACATTGAAAGGCCGAGTGATTCGACAAAGTAACCTGGCTTGGCGGCGTAAATTTGCTCGCCATCGACGCGGGCCGTTGCGCCAATTCCAGTGAGTGACTGGAAATCACTAGCCTCCAGAGCCACCAAGCTCTGATGCCCGGCGAGACGCATGATCGCTTGTGCCAGTGGATGCTGGCTCCGACGCTCTATGGCGCTCGCGACTGCAAGGAACTGTTCCTCACTGAGACCCACAACCGGCCGCACGATGATGTCCGTAACGTCTGGCTCACCGCGGGTGATTGTCCCTGTCTTATCAAGCGCCACGACGTTGACTCGGGCGAGCTCCTCGACGAAGACACCGCCCTTGATGAGCACACCTTTGCGAGCCCCGGTACCAAGCGTTGCAACCAGGGTAATCGGGATGGATATGACAAGCGCGCAGGGTGCCGCAGCAACGACAAACACCGTTGCCCGAGTGAGCGCGTCAGTCCAGGAGAACCCCAAGAGCAGGACTCCGGCAAGTGCAATGAGTATGCCGGCACCCAATACCGCAGGACTGTAGCGTGCGCCGAAGCGTTCGATAAAACGCTGACTCTTGCCCTTATGCTCCTGCGCTTCCTCTACCATCTGGATGATGCGAGAGATCGTGTTCTCGGCGTAGAGCTTTGTGACGCGGACATCGAGCGATCCTTCACCGTTGATGCTGCCGGCAAAGACGCTGTCTCCCGCCTCCTTTTCAACCGGTACGCTCTCACCCGTAACGGGTGCCTGATTGACGCTCGAGACGCCGCTTACGACCTCGCCATCCGTCGCGAGTGCCTCACCAGGCTTGACGCGAAACACATCCCCGACATTGAGTTCCTCGACCGGAACGACGACCTCATGACTGTTTCCTAGCAGCGTTGCGACTTTGGGAGTAAGTTTCATGAGCGCCTGAATGGCACCTCGCGTTTTCGCTTCGGTGTACTCTTCGAGAGCCTCGCTGATGGAGTACAGGAAGCAGAGCATTGCTGCTTCCCACCACTGGCCAAGTGCAAAGGCGATTGCAGCAGCGACGGTCATTAAGAGCTCAATGCCGATGGTTCGTTCGTAGAGCAGCTCTTCGAACGCTTCGCGACCGAAATAGTAGGCACCGATGATCGCGCTTCCAGCGAGAACCGCCGCGACGATGGCCAATGGAGTTCCGGCGTACGACAAGCCCCATCCGATGAGCAGGAGCACACCAGATCCGACAGACGTTAGCACCTTCGGGTTTTGCCATGGGGGCGGTGGGCCTTCTTTGGGTGATTTGCTGATCGGGAATCCGCTCTCGCGAAGGCGAGCAGAAAGCGTATCGAGCGAAGTCTGCTCCTCGTCAATCTCGACGCTCAGACGGCCGGCCTGTGGAAGGATCTGGACAACGTTCACACCGGGTACGTTCTCAATCGCCCGACGGAGACGGGTTGCATCATGTTCGCAATCCAAGTTGGCAACGTGGAGTTTACGAATGGTCATGCCGAGGAACGCTTATGGATGCAGACGCCAGGCCCAATCGCCGCAGTATTGTGGTCGCTTCAACCGAGATGAACACAGTGTCATTCTCGTATTCCTACCATAGCCATGAACGGCTCAGATAACTTCGCGCACCTTGTCATTTGCACCACGCTCGGTACTAACTGGCCCAATCGCGACTCCCGGCGGATGGACACAAGGCCTTTCCTTGTAGCGGTTTGCGACTTGACAACTCAGTTAAGGTGAGGACCCCGTCCTCTTCAGAGGGACGCGCCTAAACTTTACTGGCGTTGTCAGCCTGCGGAACGCTCATGAGCCGAACCGGTGCCGTCGTTTGGGCAACGCAGACGAGCCGACCGAGGGACTGACCATTCCGCTTTTTGTCCCACTTCTTTCGCACCAAACGGCCTACGCTGCCTGACTCTTCCGGATCGATTCTGTGCCACAGCTACTTGCGTACCGCGGCAGACAATTCAACCCTCCCATCCATCGGCAAGTCTCCTGTTCGTGTCGGTCAGCAACCACGAACGGTAGCGCTCGGCCCTTCTTGGCAAGTCCAATCTAGCTTCGTGAACAACGAGCAGCCGTGTAGTTGTTCGTTCGCGAACTGAGCTGGTGCCTGATTCGCCAGCTTTCGTTGACGTGACGGCGCATAGGGATATTCCCCCCGAGGCGGGATCGCGCCGGAGTCATTGGTGTGTTGCCAGTGCTCCCGAACGAGGACAAGTCTCCCCAGACCCCTCGATTGGGAACAGATGATCCGCCATTGTCCAAAGCGAGTACGCGTGGCAATAGTCGAGCTGCCTAGACCGCCGAGACTAAGTCGCATAAATTGCCGGCTTCGACCACTAGAACTAGGTTCGCGAGAGAGGCATCAATGGCTAAGAAAGCCGCAAAACCAGCTGCAAAGAAGGCCTCTAAAACCTCCATCATCGAGACACGTCTCCACGAACGCCCCCAGCTTACCAAGAAGTACGGCGACAACGCCCTGCCTCTGCTTGGGCTACAGCTATATGTTCAAGCCGAAGACATCGACGCCCTTGCCGCCGATGCTCTCACCGATGGGGGGAATGACAAGAAGATCGACTTCTGCCACATCGACCTGACGAACAATTACGCGGCCATCGTTCAGGGATACTGCTCAAAGACGTGGGGGAAGGAATCTGCCGAGTCGAACAAAGCGACGGACCTCATCGGTGCCGCAGGCTGGCTCTTCACCGGTGACCTGACCAAAGTGCCGATGAAACTGCGCGATGTCGCCAAGGAACTCCACGAGGCAATTGAAAAGAAAGCAATAAATAGACTTGAATTCTTATACATTCACAATTGCCAAGAAAGTGAGAATGTCCAGGCAGAGCTTGAGACCGCGGTTACGACTGCCGCCAAGCTCATTAACGATAACTCCATCGCGATTGCCGCCCACGAAATCGGTCTACAGAGCCTAGACGACCTTTGTAAGGCGGCTGAAAGCGAGATCTTCGTGGAGGAGAGCATCACCGTTGCACTGACAAATGTGATCGTAGAAAAAGGAAAGGTGTGGCAGGCCGTAGTCGCATCCGTTTCCGGCGATTGGCTCCACGAATTGCACAAGAAATATGGCTCTCGCTTGTTTCGTGCCAACTATCGCGATTTCTTGGGCATCCGCAACAGCGTTAAGAACATCAATAAAGGGATTAAGACGACGGTTCAATCCGAGGCCGATAACTTCTGGACCTACAACAACGGGATTACGGCCCTCGTACGGAATATCACGAAGACGAAAAAGGGACATGTCATTGATGGCATCGCGGTGATCAACGGTGCCCAAACGACCGGCTCGATTGCCGAATGCACCGACAATGAAGCCAAGCAGGTATCAACGCTCTGTCGCTTTGTGACGTGCTCGGATCAAGACGTCCTGCACAAAATAATCAAGTACAACAACACCCAAAATGCATTCCGATCTTCCGACCAACGCAGCAACGACACGGTCCAGAACAAGATCAAAGCTGATCTCGCCAAACACAAGATCGGGTACATCCCGCGGCGTTCGGGTGTCACCATTCCCGCAGGCTCAATTACTGCCGAAGGAATTGCCCCGTTATTGTGCGCCTTTCATGGCAAGCCTCAGATTGCCGCACGTCGTCGCAATGACATTTTTGAAGTCGATGCGACGTACGCGAGTGTATTTCCAAATGGCTGCACCGGCGAGCATGTCTACATGGTCAGCTTGATTGGGGCCGCGATCGACGAAGTGAAGCTTGCTCTCAAGGAGCGGTTCGCCTCCGGAAAGGCCACCGCACTGGAGAAGAAGAACTACGACGTATTGAAGCATTCGACATCGAAGCTTTATCTGATCTCTATCCTCGGCGCCGTTGCCGAGGGAATCGCGGGGGAGGGAATGCCAGACAGTTACACTTGGCATTTCACCGCGACCGCCATGAAGAAGAAGAGTGACAAGCTGGTGTTCTGTTGGAAAGAGGTGGTCGAGGCGATCCTTCCGCTTGTCTCAAGTATCATCGGTGCCGACTCGTACGCCGCGACTCGCGACTTCGGCCAAGTTCCCGAAGTAGCTGGCAAAGTGTCTGCCCTGGTCAGCGCCGGCGGCAAAGGACTTGCTGAACGATTTGCACTCGTCCGCGACGAAACGGAGTGGTGACACAACTGTTGAGTTGTGCGATGAACTCAGGCACGCTCCTCCCGTCTGATCATTGCAGACCGAAAGGAGGGGTCATGGACCCAAACGTGGCATGGCGGAACTTAGTGAACGCCGTCGAAGCGGAACGCTGAGTCGAGGCGGCCGAGATTGCCGACGAGCTGGGAATGGCTCGCGAAGGGTGGATTACCGCACGCGGTTATTCGCGGCGGACACATTCGTCGCCTTTGCAGCGGCCTGTAGACCATGCCCCTCCGCAGGTTGAGCGCTTGCTTTCGTTGTGGGAATGGGTGTAATCTCCTGCCAGCGAATTCAGCACTCGCAAAAGTACCCCGCCCCGAGCGTTACGCGCAAGGGGCTTTTCAACATCAGAGGAATCGAGCTATGGCAGAAGAAAAACGAGAGTTTGTAGCCATACCGCCGCTACTCATTGTTGCGCAGGAACGAGACACCGGCCATCTGCAGGTCGTCGGAGAAGAGATCGACAATCCACGAGCCGAACGTGCGGCGGATAGGGCAGTCGCCGATGAACGGTTCCTGGACGCATGGGTAGTACAGACTACATACAAAGGGAGAAGGGAATAGCATCATGGTTCAGTATCCCTGCTATTACTGCCACGGATCGCAGTACTATCCTCCGAATTCGTATTACCGTGTCGACAGCCCAACCACTTCTGTGCTCGTGATTCCGATCAAAGGCGAAGAGTTGTCGGTAAATTATCCGATCAGTTACTTCCTGCAAGAACGTGAAGGACGTGGCGTTTTCCCTGTGACGAAGCAGCAGATTGATGAGTCGCTTGCGAAGTGGATTAAACACAATCGACCTTCGCCGGGCTAATTCCCGTTGCGCTCTGAGATCGGCACGAGCACGCTTCGGTGGTTCACTCCACCACCGGAGATATGCCATGAAGAGTATCGAGAACATGAAGGGATTTGAGCCCTTCGGAATCTCCTGCTCACGGGAGAGTGGCACCAGCACGTCTATCGCATCCTTTGCGACGTGACCGCCCACGGTAAGGCGATCGTCGAGCGAACGCTGGACGTAAACCTTCAGCTCGCGGACCCCTGGAACTACGGGGACAAAGAGGCCTCGCACATCGGTAGCTTTCTGCTCCCGTATGAGTTCGTCCCGTGCCTCGCGGCGTTCGCTCTTTTGTCCGATCCGAACATCACGGAAGTCTGGCTGCACAAGGATGGTTCGTGCCCGGGCTTTGGCGTCGAGGACGTCAACCTGAAGAATCGTATGAAGCACCACGAGGGACAGCTTCAGAAAATCTGCTTCGCCACGTCGCAGGACCGACACAGGCACGTCTTCACCGGAAGGACCACTTGAACCGTCGCCGTCTCTCGGAAACGAGAGGCGGCTTTGCTAGCGTCGCCACATGCAGCTCCGCATGGACGGCGAGACATACCAAGCCTTTCGGGAACGAGCCTAGCGAACCGCAGCGATTACCCGCGTGCTTGTCAATGCTTGTCTTGCGAACCGCCAGGTGCAGGACCTTCTCGCGGCAGGCGAGTGGACGCGCGAGCAGTGCATGAAACATCCCACCGTCGTCGGCAACGATCACAACGACGTGGTGGACTTCCTGAAGCTGCCCCACGTCCCCTACGAGCAGCAGATCGAGCTACTCAATGCTTGGTTGACCCAGGAACGGTCTGATACGAACGACAAGGGCGAGGAGGCAAAGTTCACCTACGACGACGCCGTACGAGGCGATTCCACGGGACAGGGTGACATGCCGATGGAGTGCCCGCAGGCGCACACCCACTTGCCCGTCGGGCCGGACAGCCATGTCACATTCACGCTCCAGTCGAAGAACGAGTTGTACCTCAACTTCGAGTCGGTGATTTACCGGGAGCAGGGCGATTCGTTACGATTTACCTGGCCTGCGATCATCCGCTTGCTGCGGAGTTCGAGGAGCAGATGACGACCCTCGTCCGTGAATACAAGGGCGACGGGGAGTTCCTGTCGGTCCACCATCCCGACACGCCCGGTGCTCTCGACGACGCTCCGGATGCGTTGTGCTTGATAGGGGCGATCGGGGATAGCCTGTTAGTTTTAAAGGGAAGTGGCTTGCGAATCTTTACAGCTCTTTTCCTCCTAGCGGTCGTCGCTTCAATACTTGGCGTCCACTTTCTGGGTCGTCGACGGGCAGACTCAGTGCCAAAGCCCACGGTAGCGCCTATTGAATCAAAGCAGGGCACTACCGAACCGAAAGTGGCTAAGGCGGACTACTACGAGCCAGCGAAGCCCGCAGAACCGCCGAAGTCAGAGGTCGTTGAGGAGCCAAAGCCGCCTCCACCTCCCAAGCCGGTCGAGCCCGAACACTTTTTAGAGCTGATTGACGGCTATGCAGCAGATGACGCGATCAGAAAATCTCAATTGTTCTTTCTGCCATGCAACGAGGGTCCCTCAAATGCTCGGTATTCTGTGTTTCCAGTTAATCCCAAGGAAGCACTCAACGTTGGCTCTATGGCTGTAATCGTTGCCGGATTTGATTCTTCGGTTCCTTTCGTCCCGGATAGCAAACCTGAGCCGAAGAAGCCTGAAGTAACTAAAACGGAGCCCAAGAAGACGACTCCCCCTAACTTGGCGATGCTCGCTCCGCAAGGAAGTACGATCTACGGATACAGAGCTCGTGATAACAAACGCATGGGGATCGGCCATCTTGCAGTGTATGCCCTAGAAAACGTAGGCGGGAAACCACGGCTGTCGTTTGAGGGAACAGTAGACATTCTGGAATACCGTCGCTTCTTTCCTATTCGTGAGGATTCAGGCGATAAGGGTTCCCCGACTGATTTTCTCGATATCCATACGCCCAGTTCCGGATTGCGACGGAAAAGGGTATTTCCAACGAAATGTGTTGGGGGACCTGCCGATGGCAACATGTATCCTCTGCTGGTATCGCCGTCGATCCTTTGGGAGAAAGGTCTGACGACTATCGCAATAACCGATGTCGCGTTCAGGCCGAAGGAGTATTCCTTCGCAGATAGAGGTGAAAAGAGGCATACGACAAACTTCATGGGACATGTAAGCCTTTATGCTCTTGAAGGAAAAGGAGATCACTATCGCCCCTCCGGAAGTTTCTCTGAATATCAATTGAAATTCACCGTCGCACTTGATGCCTCAACTTACCTCAAGATTCACAACCAAATTGAAGAGCAATAAGAGTGTCGCAACCAACCCCAATCGACTTCCCCGGAGAAGTGCAACGCCGTCAGCAGGTTCTGCAAGGACACATCACAATGCTCGATAGCAACGCTGCGTATTGGGGAGACCGTCACAAGACTGGCCTTCTCGTGATCCAACTCCTTACGGGGGCAGCGACGCTGATTATGGCCGTCAACTTGATCCTGAAGGACAACATTCAAAACGTTGGCGGGTGGATTCCCTTCTGTATTACTGCGGCCGTGCTGACGGCAATCGCCACGTTCTACTCGACAGGCCAGCAGTCCGAAGTTCCCAACGAAAACCGTTCCAAGTGCCTGGAGGCGAAGGCTCACTTCAACAGTCTTAGCCGAAAACTAAGCACGGTAACGTCGTGGACGGAGCGTAAGCTTCGGGATTTCGACCGTCGCCTCTCGAAGGCGGAGAGTGAAGCATCGGGGTTACTGACACGGCCATATACGGTCCGACCGGAGTACTGGTGGTACGTCATCGGTGTTGTCGTTGTGTTGCTCTATTTGGCTTATGAATTCCCCCGTGCCGCTGGACTGGACTGGCAGGAACTTCTGAAAATAACGCCGAAGTAAACGAGGTTCACATGGTCCCCCGCCTCACCCTACGAACAGAAATTCGCCGACTTCAACCGAATTTGGTGGAGACTAAGGAGGAAGCCGTGTTGATCCACCATTCCGAGGTGATTGATAAAGAGGTCGTCGAGAGCTTGAATCGGCTTGCGGATGCGTCGAAACAAATGGTTACTGTGCCACGAAATGAGCGCCGGTAGAGCAGCGAATCATTTATCAAATAGCCTTCGGAAAGGCTGATGAGGGATGGCCATGCAACGTGACAAAGTTGTGCTGAATATATTCGCTGCCGGTCTTGATTCGGAGCTTGCCGGGAAAGCCGCGGATGCAGGTCTGACGCTCACAGACCTTCGCAAGATGGCGAAAAAGGATATGAAGGCTCACTTCGCGGACCACGAAATTACGGCTGTTGTAGAGACTTTGCAGCGTCAAGCATATCCTGAGGAGGTAGTGAAACAGCTCGTCGAAAAGTGCGACTGGTCTTGCTGCCTTTGTTGGAAGCTCGACAACCGCTTGCCGGTTATTCTCCATCACATCAAAGAAAAGGGTAAAGGCGGGAAGGACACATATGACAATCTCGTCGTACTTTGCCTCAACCATCATGGAATGGCCCACAGCAAGTGGGAAATTTCGCAGGCACCTGCGCCCCCACAACTGATTGCCAACCGAAAGAAGGAGTTTGAAAACGCCATCGCCGATTTCAAGGAGGGTAAACGCTGCGCCCCCGGCCGTGAGGGCGACGGTTCTACACCGGAAAGTCAATCGGACCTCCAGGCGCTAACGCGGCTTCGTAATTTCATGGACCGCCCTGCGATGTGGCGAAAAATGCGACAGGAGGGCAGCATGAAGGACTTTCAGGATGAGATGGGCAACATCATGCGAGCTTTGAGCGTAGGCAAACTTTCAACGCGTCAGGGAGACGACCTTGGGAAGATCAAGCCAATTTTATCGTTTTCAAATCCCCTCTGGAAAGAACGGCTCATCCTGCTTCGTGATCAGATCGACAATCTCCGACTTCGTTTAGAAATGGCCATCCGCGATGAAGAATTGGACATGAGTCCCAGCGGCAGCCAATACGTCTTCAATAACCCAGAGCTTCCACATGAACTCGACGACATGAAAAGAGCTGCCGCGTCGCTACTCAACACGGTCCTTATACAATCGAACCTGCCACCGATCCGTGGTCCACGCCAGGAATGATGCGTTTGACTCCGCGTGAATGCTGCGCTTATTGACCCTCATGTCGGCTCGGCAGGTGGCGGTGTACACTTCTTCGCGAACATGCCGACGATTCGACAGCGTATCTCCCAGGCATTATCGGCATTCATTGGTCGAGAGGAACGGCGATGTCGCTTCCCATAGGGCGACGCGATGCGTATGCCGCACCCGTTCATGCCGCGGCTTCGCTCGATTCGAAACAGCTTTCTCGCGGGGCAATCGACAAGATCGCTCAGGAGTTGAGCACGACGCAGTACTTCCTGCAGATCGTCGACGATGAGTACGAGCTCGAGTTCGTTCGCAATCACCGAGCGTTGGACCGGCAAAGTGTTGGCGTCGACCAGTACTCCGCGTCGCTGATTCCGCAGCCTTCGCACCAGGCGACGAGAACCTCCCGGCTGAGAAATGGATCAATTGCAGATGCGACGTTCGCAACGGGACATCCAGAATTGAAAGAGGCACATTGGCAAGGTTTCATCCGTGACCACGCCAGCACGAAAAGAGCCTCGTGATACACGTGCGATGAGAATTCGAGCGGTAACGCAAACTCTTTCTCTCCCACACTACCCGTTCCGAATAGTTACCTCTGAACGTGTCAACAATTTGTGGCTCCAGTTCCTGGCATTTGCTAGGTTGAAGTTGTCTGGTGAAGCGGAGTCAGGCTCTGCGGGGACGCAACCTGGCGAGGAATAGCCGGATCGACGGTGCGCCGAAGCGCACGAGCCCCCGAGCAGGGTCTTGGGGGCTGCTTTGTTCTGGGAAGCTCGCTTCGGACACCGGAGCAATGCCTCCAAAAATCCCTGTGGCGCAGCCACCATCTTCAGCCGACGTAGAGCCGTACGCTCGGCCGGGCGTGGCAATGCTAAAAAAATGGTTACTGGGGCCGCCCCTTAGGGCGGCCCTGTTTCGCGGGATGAGAAGTCTCCTTCGAGCTTGCGTTATCTGCATAGAGGTCCGCGACGTACGACGTCAACTTACGCTGCTTGAGCATTCGTTGCTCGCCGTTTGGCAATGCCGCTGGCACTGTTACTGCCGGCAGCTTGGCGTCCTGATAGACGCCTGCCAGGCCGGAGCCCGGACTGCTGGCTTTGGACAGCACCTTGAGCTTCAGGAACTTTCGACGCATGAGATCCGGGCGAGCATAGCGATAGGGTTCGTTGCTCTTGAGCATCAGGTACGCGATCGTGACCAGCTTCCGCGCCAGTGCGGTGATGGCCACGTTGCGGTTCTTGCGTTTGGCTAGCCGACGAAAGAAGGCGCCCAGCGGTCCCGGGTGGCGCGAGGCATGCTGGGCGGACTGCGTCAGCAGCCATCGTGTCTGGCTACTACCGGCCTTGGTAATGTGGCCATGGTAGCAGTGATCACCCGATTGCCGTGTGATCGGAGCTAGTCCCAGGTACGAGGCGGCGTGGTTCCCGTCTTTGAACCTGGAGATGTCCCCCAGCGCAGCGAGTAGCCCCAGAGCCACGACGTAGTTCACGCCCGGAATCGTCATCAACAGGGGAACCTGAGGTTCTTCTCGAGCGGCGTCTTGCAGACAAAGATCCAAAGATTCAAGTTCTTCCTCGATGGCCTTCAATTGCCGGAGTTGGCTGTCCAGGATCAGACGCTCGTGCACTGGTAGCTCCACGCTTTCAGCCAAGCCAGGCCCTGCTTCGTCCACAGCAGCTTGTGGGGCGAATGAACGAGTAGGCGTCCGAGCAGGCCTTGCACATGGTTCTTGAGTCGGCCACGTTGCGTCATCAGGGCACAACGGTGGGTGAGCCAACTGCGGAACTGCTTAGTGCGATCATCCGGCTGCCACACGGCCGGAAGATAGTTGCAGCGTAGCAAGTGCGCCAGCACCTCCGCATCGACTTTATCGGTCTTGACCTTCGCTTCGGCGATCGCCTTGGTCTTGAGCGGATTACCAACCACGATCTCCGCCACAAACGGTCGGAGGATGTCGGCAACAGGCCAGGTGTTCGTCGTTGCCTCTAGTGCCACGCGATCCGTGCGTTTGAAATGCGTCTTCGCGAACTTCACCAGTTCATCGCGGAAGCAGTTGGTCTTTCCGCGAAAGACTGGCTTGCCAGCAGCATCGAGGATGCATACCTCGATGAACCGCTTGTGGACGTCGAGTCCTACATAACGACCCATAGTGAGGTCTCCCGCGAGTGGTGCCGGCGGGCAGTGCTCGCTTAGGCGAGCCAAATGGGCCGATCGGCAACTACCTCTTCGAGCTCGAAGCTCAACCGGGTGGGCCGCGGGGTGGCCAGTTAAAAAATCGGGCTCGGAGCCCATAGCTATCAGCGGCCAGCCCCCGGGATGAACGGCCCGCTCGCACCACTCGTTACACGACGGACTAAAGGCTCGCGGTCCATCCCGTCCCAAATTCCGGTATCCATCAGCAGAATCCGCAGGACGCAGCACCGCAAGCTCATACGGCGATCACGAAAAACCGCCTATCCACGTTCATACCAGTTAAAAAAAACCGGCCGGGCTGGGCCACCATCAGGTGGCCCAGCCGTTTGTCTCGCCCAAATCACGCGCCGCCTTCAAGGGGAGCTATGTTCTCATTCTTTGTGCTTGATCTTCGGATGCTGGATGCTTCGGCCGTTTGGTCATGCAAGTTCATGTCGTAGTTCAGGCCTCGTCGGGCTACCGCAGCTGCAACGAGCGCCAATAATCGATATGCCAGTGAGGTCGGTGGCAGTGGTCCGGGCGCGATCTGATGGTCCTTCTGACTTTTGATAAGAATTCCTCCTTCCAAGAAACGAAATGACCCCGCCAGTATCCTGACGGGGTCGTTAAACGACAATGATGGAGTGGTGGGCTACAATGTCGGCCGTTCGTAGCCAGCCAGCGGCTCGAACCGGTACTTCTCATTCTTGTGCCGCCGCAGCTTGGCGTAATCCGTCGGCGGTTCGTCGATCCGCACGAATGGCTCGGTCATGCCGGCCTCTTTCACGATTCGATCGAGTGATAGCGCCTTCCAAACCGCAGTCTGCGTCGGTCGCGTTTTGAGCCGCGCGGCGATTTCTCGCTGCTCCAGTCCCTCATGTCGAAGTTTCACCGATGCTTCTCGGATAAGTTCACGTTGTGGCGGCACGAAAAGATCCAGCGTTATGACCTCGGACATTAGTGCTCGCAGTTCCGGTGCCTGAGCCGCGTCTGGGACACTCCCAAGCAAATCCAGCCGAACGCGAGCGCGAGGTAGCAGATGCCCGCCGTCACAGAGTCGTACCAGGTACACGTGAAACTCAGGGATGAGTTGGCGAATGAAGTCACCAAATTCCACCGAGTTGATCGAGAGGGCATTGAACTCAGTCAGCAATAGCGACCGAAGTTCGTCTACCGACTCCGGTAAATCAGGAAGTCGGACCTTGGCGCTTTCGAGGCGATGACGCCAAGCAGCGAGTCGGACTCGAGTCTGTTCAAGCGATTCGATTTGCTCTTTCAGCACAAGTACATCACTGCTGCAAGCACGGACGAGTGCCAAGGTGTTTTCCTTTTCCTTGGCGTACTGTTTCTCCTGTGCGATTAGTTGAGCCCATTCGACCGCTTGGCCATCGCCTTTACCTCGCTGGGCAATCTTTACCATTTCACGGAATTGGGCATCGACGCCTTCGATCGCGTCGAGCTTTTTCATGATCACCTCATTGAGCTTCTCGGCAGCAAGTGGCCCATTGAAACCAATCGAGTTCCAGCACCGCCAGTGCCGAGAACCTGAGCACATGAGATTGTCAGTCATTCCGTTGCCACCCCAAACATAGTGGCGCCCGCAGTACCAGCAGCGGGCATGCTGTCCAAAGGATCGCGTGCGCTTACGTGGCACACCGGCCCGAACGTCAACTCCATTTTTGGTCTTCCGACGAAAATTGGCGTTGGCGTCCGCCAGCAGTGCGACGAGATCATCGAATTCCGCGGGATCGAAGAAAGCTAGATGCGGCGCAAGGTAGTAGGTGGGTCCTTTGGGATTCTTGCGCGACTTTCGCTTGCCCGAGCCGTGGACTTTGACGGTTGCCATTTTGCCCCGCTGCGGCATGCCCTTTAAAAGGGTATTCCGGTAGAACCGCAGGACCATGCTGCCGGTCCAGTCCTTATTGCGTGCATGCGGACCGACAGGGAACTTGCACTTTTGGAAGTGGGTCGCGACCTCCTCACCATTCAAGGTTCGCCGCAAAATGCGTGCTCCCTCACGGATGCATTCCTCCCACATCGGATCCTTCCGCCAATCGTGATAGGTAGTCGCGCCCTCTTCCACGATGTACCCCGAAATCGGACGTTTCGCCGTCTTGCCAAACTTCTTAAAGCGGTTCATCGTTTTCTGTTTGATCCGCATGGAGGTCAGCTGGTTGTGGGCTACGTTGTCCGAACAGGCGGCGAGAGCGTCCTGCTCCCATGTGTCGTTGATGGTGTCGATCCCGTCATTGATACTGATCGATCGCGTTCCGTGATCGACACCAACTCCTAGAAGTCGGACTGCCTCACCACCGCGAATCAGCCGGCTTAGTTCGTCGTAAACGAATACGTCGAACTCTCCGGACTTATAGAGCCGTTCGATCTCCTCCAACTCCGGCCGGTCGAGATTCTCTCCTTTCCCCTTAGTGGCGATGACGCGGAAATCCACTTCTCCGCTGTAAATGTCACCTATTTTCTCTTTGCCATTGTCCTCTTGGTCGTCAAGGCTGGCCTCTTTCTGGTCGGCACAGCCACTGATCCGGGCTACGAGCGCTGCCTTGAGCAGATGGCCATTTTTAGGAGTCAGAACTGATTCGCTTGTGCGAGTCATTGCGCGATCTCCGGGAGTGGTTGTCGCTGCTCGCAGTTTGTTGTCCGCACGGTGTCCTCCTAGCAATTGCTTTGTCTTTACATGCAGGCCTCCGGCGACGAATTGCCGGGGAAAATGCCAACGAGTCGAGAAGCCGTATTGCCGACGCCGCAGGATTGCGAGTTGGTTGACGGTCGCTAAGGACAAGGGAATTCCGGTCAGCCGAATCAATCGGAGGCGGAACTACTGGGTGTGCCTATGGAGGCGACGATGACGGACTGGAGACGGCTGAGCGTTGGCTCAAGCTGTCGCCCTTCAATCGTCCGGTGCTGAGAACAGCGGATTCGCACTGCTGCAGTGAGAAAGTGCGTGATCGTTGGTTCTGTTGCGACCGTCAGCGACTCTCGTAACCGTCGGTCAGTGCATCGCGTTGCGCCGAAATAGCTCTGGAATCAGGCCCCCGGCCTGGAGAATCGCATCGACAGTGGCCTCGAAAAACCCCTTCGTGCATGGTCGGCGTCGTCCTGAAGAGACTTGCGCTGTGGCGTTTTGGACCGCATTTCTCCGTACGAAATCGCAAATCGCTGAAAGTTCGCCTTGTTCCAAAACGCCGCTTGCTGAAAGCTGAAGTGAGATTTTCAGGCGATGGAGTTGGCTTCCATTGAGGGTGGCGACGAATCGCCGTAGACGGGAGAGAAGACCAATGGTTAGTTCGGACGGCAACGAGCGCACTTCAGGGACGGACCAGTGCGGTGCCAGAGTAACCCCAGGACCTTACGGTTCAATGACTATCCTGCCTGACCGAGCCGAGTATCGACTTGATCGGAATCTCGCCACAACCGTCCAGCATTGGCGCTGGCTGCCGGACCCGCGCATCCTGCGAGGTCTGGGACCCAATGCGGCCGTGAGTTTTCGCGTGCATTCGCTCTCCGGCGGTTTCAGGCGGCTCGTGCCGTCTATGGGAATGGACCATTACTCTCGCGTCTCCTTACGGATTGGACTGGAGATCCTAGCCCACAGGCATGCGCTTACCGTCGAACGGCGGCAGGACTATGAGCTGATGCTGAAGCTGCTCCAGCGGATGCCAGCGACAAAGGCTTACTGCAAGCGGCAGTTTTCGTCACTAACCGATCTGAAAATCAAACGAAGTGCTCGCGGCGGAGAGCTCTCCGGCACCGATGTGTTACCGGAGCACCTCGGGAAAACTGCAGACGGTGGTGGTCGCAAATGGTCGATCGATCGGCTTGTTGCGGAAGGTCACGACCTCCATGAACTGACGATGCAAGAGTCGAGCGGGCATCAACAGGGGAAGGCCTGTGTTACATCGGCCGTCCGTCCTCGAGAAGTAATTGCCTACGGCCTGATGGCCGCCGCGGACTTGGCGCCATCAGAGCAACGCGGCGATCAAATCCACCGTCTCATGCGGATGGCACTACTGGATATGGGCTCTCTACGGCCGACTAATCACGAGGAAGTGCTGAGCTGGGTGACGGGACGACTCTGGGCTATGTGGAACGCACATCTGGGGGATACGGAAGCGAAGTTTAATTCGTGGTTCCAGGGAGGCCACAGCAACCTGATCAAGTCGCTCGCGAATTTGGCCGGCTACCCCGGAGGACGTCTCGCCCGCGAGGATGTCGAGTGGGCGCTCCTGGAGTTAACTTCTCAGAGCCTGCAGTACGCGGCAGATTGCCAAAACGTATTCGCCCAAGCGGTCGCGCAAACGATTGCCCCTCGGCTTGACCTCGCCGAAAAGTCAATGTTCCAGCACTGGTATCAGCCACAGGCCTATTTGGGAGGCCTGACTCTGCCCCTTATTTGGGAGCGGAACAATTTGTTGCGCCCAGTTCTGCGCCGGATCTGGCTTGATCCCGATAACTCGCACCTCCACGCGGTCTTGTGGCGCGTGCTGGAGTTTTATGTGCAAATGATCGCTGCGCGGCGCACCGCTGATCGTAATGTTAAGTCGACTGCTCGGATCAGCCGCTGCTCTCTCGACACCTCGGTCCAGGACGATGGTGGTCGCCGTGAGCTGCACGAGTGGAGCGAGGTGCTGGCGGTGCGGGCGGGTCTCACCTGCCAATCCAGGAATTGCCCAGTTCATTACGAGCTTCACGGGGAAGCAGAGGCCATTGTTTTAATCGGTGTTTGCAGCCGCCATGGTCGGCTGAGTCCGATTCAACTCACCTTGGAAAAAGCTAGGGAGATAATTGATCGAGAGGATCGGGCCTGAGCGGCACTTGAGTGAGAGCGTGCTATTCCAGTAAGTGTCTAGCGAATCGCTTCGATCTTCGGCAGCCGCCATTCGCTCAAGCCGACCGGAATTCCCTTGTCTCGTGGACGGAGTTCACAAGAAAAGGGAAGCCAAAATGGCCGACGAGTATGTCCAGCCGAGTGAAGCAGCTCGGCGACTAGGGATTAGCGTCACTACTCTTTACGACTGGCTAAGCCAATCCGACTACGGAATGCTTAAGATTCGCGGCGAGGCAGTGACGATCGA
>Ga0180217_1002358_pt1 | contig 17701 bp, 15 predicted proteins | sample eDN3rd37CBELigOP_FD_128521 | JGI IMG/M metagenome (GOLD analysis project Ga0180217, IMG submission 128521) | Enriched Organic Plus compost microbial communities from Emeryville, California, USA - eDNA 3rd pass 37_C BE-Lig OP (version 2) (version 2) ... | reverse complement strand
CGCAAGCTCGAAACGCTTCTTGCCGAGGTCGAACGATGACGCTGCGCTTTTACCTGCCGGCCGATGCGGCGGCCATCGCGCTCGATGCCGATGGCGTTGCGGCGGCGCTCATGGCGGCAGCTGAGCGTCGCGGCGTCGCGATCTCGGTGACGCGCACCGGTTCGCGCGGCCTGCACTGGCTCGAACCGCTGCTGGAGGTCGCGACCGACGCCGGCCGCATCGGCTATGGCCCCGCCGCGCCCGAGGACGCGGAGGCGATTCTCGACGCCGTGCTGGCGCAGGCGCCGCATCCGCTCTGCATCGGCGCGGTCGATGCCCATCCGTTCCTGCGCCGCCAGCAGCGGCTGACCTTCGCCCGCTGCGGCATCGTCGATCCGCGTTCGCTGGAGGATTATGTCGCCCATGACGGCTATCGCGGGCTCGAGCGTGCGCTGGCGATCGGCCCTACGGAGATCATCGCCGCGGTGACGGCGTCGGGCCTGCGCGGCCGCGGCGGCGCCGGATTCCCCACCGGCATCAAGTGGGACACCGTCGCCAAGGCCGAAGCGCCGCAGAAATACATCGTCTGCAACGCCGATGAGGGCGACAGCGGCACCTTCGCGGACCGCATGATCATGGAAGGCGACCCCTTCGTGCTGATCGAGGGCATGACCATCGCCAGCATCGCGACCGGAGCCACCAGGGGATACATCTATGTCCGTTCCGAATATCCGCACGCGATCGCCGCGCTGACCGCCGCGATCACGGCGGCGCGCCGCGGCGGAAAGCTCGGCCGCAACGTCGCCGGGTCGCCGTACAGCTTCGATCTCGAGGTGCGGATGGGCGCCGGCGCCTATGTCTGCGGCGAGGAGACGGCGCTGCTGGACAGCCTCGAGGGCAAGCGCGGCACGGTCCGCGCCAAGCCGCCGCTGCCCGCCCACAAAGGCCTGTTCGGCCGCCCGACCGTGATCAACAATGTGCTGTCGCTGGCCACCGTCCCCGTCATCCTCGACAAGGGCGCGGCGTTCTATCGCGACTACGGCGTCGGGCGCTCGCGCGGCACGATGCCGATCCAGCTCGCCGGCAACATCAGGCATAGCGGGCTGTTCGAGGTCGCCTTCGGCATCACCCTCGGCGAACTGGTCGAGGAGATCGGCGGCGGCACGGCCAGCGGACGGCCGGTGCGCGCGGTCCAGGTCGGCGGCCCGCTCGGCGCCTATTTCCCGCCCGCGCTGTTCGACACGCCGTTCGACTACGAAGCCTTCGCCGCGCGCGATGGCCTGATCGGGCACGGCGGCATCGTGGTGTTCGACGATACCGTCGACATGGCGAAGCAGGCGCGCTTCGCCATGGCGTTCTGCGCGGCGGAATCCTGCGGCAAGTGCACCCCCTGCCGCATCGGGTCGACGCGCGGCGTCGAGGTGATCGACCGCATCATCGCGGACGATCGGCGCGAGGCCAATCTCGACCTGCTGCAGGACCTCTGCCACACGCTCAAATTCGGCTCGCTGTGCGCGCTCGGCGGCTTCACGCCCTACCCGGTGCTCAGCGCCATCACCCATTTTCCCGAGGATTTCGGCATCACCCCGCCGCGCCTCGAAGCCGCGGAATGAGAAGGACCACCGTCATGTCGCTCGTTGACGAAATCGACTATGGCACGCCGCGCTCCACCGCGACGGAGATGGTGACGCTGACCATCGACGGGCGCAGCGTCACCGTTCCGGCAGGCACCTCGATCATGCGCGCCGCGATGGAATCCGGGATCGAGATTCCGAAGCTGTGCGCCACCGACATGCTGGATGCCTACGGGTCCTGCCGGCTTTGCCTGATCGAGATCGAAGGCCGCGCCGGAACGCCCGCCTCCTGCACCACGCCGGTGGCTGAGGGCCTCGTCGTCGCCACCCGCTCCGACCGCCTCGACCGCCTGCGCAAGGGGGTCATGGAGCTCTATGTCTCCGACCATCCGGTGGCGTCGCTGGATCCGTGCGCGCAGCCGGACGCGGAACTGCTCGATGTCGCCGCCGCGGTGGGACTGACCGACGTCCGCTACGGCCCAGGCGGCGCGCGGCATCGCAATCCCGGCGTCGATCTCTCCAATCCGTACTTCATGTACGATCCGGAGAAATGCATCGTCTGCTCGCGCTGCGTGCGGGCCTGCAGCGACATCCAGGGCACCTTCGCGCTGACCATCAGCGGCCGCGGCTTCGAGTCGGTGATGAGCGCGGGCGCGGACCAGCCGTTCCTCGAGTCCGACTGCGTCTCCTGCGGCGCCTGCGTGCAGGCCTGCCCCACCGGCTCGCTGATCGAGAAGGCCGTGGTCGAGAAAGGCAAGCCAGACCGCTCCGTGGTGACCACCTGCGCCTATTGCGGCGTCGGCTGCACCTTCAAGGCGGAGCTGAAGGGCGACGACATCGTGCGCATGGTGCCTTACAAGGACGGCGCCGCCAATCACGGCCATTCCTGCGTCAAGGGCCGCTTCGCCTGGGGTTACACCAACCACCGCGAGCGCGTGCTGAAGCCGATGATCCGCGAACGCATTACCGATCCATGGCAGGAGGTGAGCTGGGACGAGGCCATCGCCCATGCCGCAGCCGCGTTCAAGCGCATCCAGGCGACGCACGGCACCTCCGCGGTCGGCGCCATCACCTCCTCGCGCTGCACGGCGGAGGAAACCTTTCTGGTGCAGAAGCTGGTCCGCGCCGGATTCGGCAACAACAATGTCGATACCTGCGCCCGCGTCTGCCACTCGCCGACCGGCTACGGCCTCGGCACCACCTTCGGCACCTCCGCCGGCACGCAGGATTTCGATTCCATCGCCGAGACCGACGTGATGTTGGTGATTGGTGCCAATCCCAGCGACGCGCATCCGGTGTTCGCCTCCCGCATGAAGCAGCGGCTGCAGCAAGGCGCCAGGATCATCGTGATCGATCCGCGCCGCACGCAGCTGGTGCGCGGGCCGCATGTCGAGGCGGCCTACCATCTGCCGACGCTCCCCGGCACCAACGTCGCCATCCTCACCGCGCTGGCGCATGTGATCGTCACCGAAGGACTGTGCGACGAACAGTTCATCCGCGAGCGATGCGACTGGGACGCGTTCCAGGACTGGGCGGCCTTCGTCGCCGAGCCGCGACACAGCCCCGAGGCCACCGAGGCGGTGACCGGCGTTCCGCCCGAGGACGTGCGCGGCGCCGCCCGCCTCTATGCCACCGGCGGCAATGCCGCGATCTATTATGGCCTCGGCGTCACCGAGCACAGCCAGGGCTCGACATCGGTGATGGCGATCGCCAACCTCGCGATGGCGACCGGCAACATCGGCAGGCCGGGCGTCGGCGTCAATCCGCTGCGCGGCCAGAACAACGTTCAGGGCGCGTGCGACATGGGCTCGTTCCCGCACGAGTTCTCCGGCTACCGCCACGTCTCCAACGATGCCGTCCGCGATATCTTCGCCAGGGACTGGGGCGTTCCGCTCGAGAAGGAGCCGGGGCTGCGCATCAACAACATGCTCGATGCGGCGGTCGACGGCACTTTCAAGGGACTTTACATCCAGGGCGAGGACATCATGCAGTCGGATCCCGACTCGCAGCATGTCGCCGCCGGCCTCACGGCGATGGACTGCGTGGTGGTGCAGGATCTGTTCCTGAACGAGACCGCGAACTACGCACATGTGTTCCTGCCCGGCTCGACCTTCCTCGAGAAGGACGGCACCTTCATCAATGCGGAGCGGCGCATCCAGCGCGTTCGCAAGGTGGTGGAGCCGCGCAACGGCATGGCCGACTGGGAGATCACCTGCGCGCTGAGCAACGCGCTCGGCTATCCAATGAATTACCGCCACCCGTCCGAGATCATGGACGAGGTCGCGCGGCTGACCCCGACGTTCGCCGGCGTGTCCTATGACAGGCTGGACGAGCTCGGATCGATCCAGTGGCCGTGCAACGACAAGGCGCCGGCCGGCACGCCGGTCATGCATGTCAACGGCTTCGTGCGCGGCAAGGGCAATTTCGTCATCACCGAATATCTGCCGACCGCCGAGCGCGTCGGGCCGCGCTTCCCGCTGCTGCTCACCACCGGCCGCATCCTGTCGCAATACAATGTCGGCGCGCAGACCCGCCGCACCGACAATATCGTCTGGCACGACGAGGACGTGCTGGAGATTCATCCGCATGACGCGGAGGAGCGCGGCATCGCCAACGGCGCCTGGGTGAAGCTGGTCAGTCGCAAGGGCGAAACCACCTTGCGCGCGCTGGTGACCGATCGCGTCGCGCCCGGCGTCGTCTACACCACCTTCCATCACCCGGACACCCAGGCCAATGTGGTGACCACCGATTTTTCGGACTGGGCCACCAACTGTCCGGAATACAAATGCACCGCGGTGCAGGTGTCGCTGTCGAACGGCCGCTCGCAATGGCAGGAGGATTACAGCGCCTTCGCGGACATGAGCCGGCGCATCATCACCGAAGCCGCGGAATAGCCGCAGCCAGCATACGGCCAGCGCAGATCGAACGGGCGCGCAAGATTGAACGGGAATGACAAGCCGATGGCATCCGACCGGCTGATCCACATGGCCAACCAGATCGGCTCCTTCTTCGCCACCCAGCCGCGGATCGACGCGGCGGCGGCGGTCGCCGATCATCTGCGCAAGTTCTGGGATCCGCGCATGCGCGCCGCGATCATCGCGCATGCGACACAGGGCGGCGGCGACCTCGCGCCGCATGTGCGCGAAGCGGTCAGGCTGCTCGCCGCGGATGAAGAGGCGAAGGGCGCGACCGGATCAGGATCGACCTGAATGGAATCGGAGACGGCAGAGAGCGGCGGCTGTCGATTGTTGGGCCCTGCCCGATGTCCCGCACGCGATGCAGCGCTTAAGCGGTGCATCGCAGCCGGGGCACTGCGGGCAGGCTCCGCACGCCTCGAAGGATGACGGCGCGCCGCGACGCCGCTCCGCGATGATGCGACCTGTTCCGGTCAGGCTTCGGCCTCGACGCGATCGAGGAAGTGCGGCACCGAGCTCACGGCGCCGGTGTTGGCGGCGATGTAGCCCGGCAGCGTCGCGATCGCCTCGTGAAACTCCCGGCCCTTCATGATCTCGAGCACGCGCTGCATCGGCTCGGTCTTGAGGAAGCCGCGGCGGCAGACGAAGAAATAGTCCTCGGTGAGCAGGCGGATGAAGTCGAGCCCGAACTGGCGCGCCGCGGCCTCGACCCCGAAGCTCACATCCGCCATGTCGCTGGCGACATAGGCCGCGACGGCGGCATGGGTGAATTCGATGCGCTCCGCGCCGTTGATCGCCGCCTCGTCGATCTGATGCAGATCGAGCAGCTGCTGGAACAGTACCCGCGTGCCGGAATCCGGGTCGCGGTTGACGAAGCGGATTTTGCGCGCGATCAGATCCTTCAGCCCGCTGACGCCGAGCGGATTGCCCCGCTTCACCATCAGGCCGAGTTCGCGGGTGACGAAGCTGATCACGCGGTATTCCCGCGGATCGAGCCATTCCCGGCAGGCCTCGATCGCCCGCGCGCGCAACTCGCCGCGCGGCAGATGCACCCCGGAGAGATCGCAGGCACCCTGCGCCAGCGACACCAGCGAATTCTGGTTGCTGACATAGCGCAGATCGACCGCAAGGCCGGGCGTACGGTCGAGCAGCTCGCGCAGCTTCGGCACGGCAAAGCCGTGGCTGGCATGGACCCGGATCACCGCCGGGCCGCTGCGCAGAAACGGTTTGATCTCGGTGGCCAGCTCCTGCGTGAGGTTTTCGAGCTGAGGCTCGAGGCGCGCCTGCAGCCGCTGGCCGGCCCAGACCAGCTTCTCGCCGAACGGCGTCAGCATCGTGCCCTTGCCGCGATGGGTCTCGACCAGCGGCACGCCGAAGAATTCCGACCACTGCTCGATCAGGCTCCAGACATGGCGATACGACAGCCGGGCATGATCGGCCGCGCTGGTGAGCTTCCCGGTCTTTCTGATCTCGTTGAGGATGCCGAGCATCACCACGGCGGTCTGCGGGCTGCCCTCCTTGCGGAAGCGCCAGATGGTCTCGATTTCAATCTGCATCGGCGCGACTCATGATGAAAACGAGATCATGTTTCGGCATCCTCCCGCGGGCATTTTACCGGCAAACGAAGGAGCCCGGAAGCCGGGCCGCACCTCGCCTCGGCCGCCGCCGGTCATGGGATCGCGCGATCGTCCTCCGGCGCGCGACAGCACGTCAGCGGCGGAAGGTCTTGATCTCCGATACGCTGCCGTCGCGATAGGTCAATTCGACCGAGACCGATTTCGTCTTGCCCGGCAGCTTCAGATAGGGCTGCGCCTCGGACGGGATGCCGATCGGATCGCGCATATTGCACGGCGGCATCTTCAGCACCTGATCGGGCACGGCGGAATCGACGCCGATCCGCGCCTCCCGGATGGCGCAGCGATACGACATCAGATGCGTGTAGTAGACCATGAGGCCGTTGAAGTCGCGGAACGACAGCCAGCTGGTCGCGGTCATGTCGAGGATCTTGCGCTGATCCTTGACCAGCGCCGCCTCCGGATCGAAGCGGATCGGGAACGGTCCCTGCAGCTCCCCGGACATGTCGACGTAGCGCACCATGATCGTCATCGGCGGCGCATCGGACGGAAGCTGGATCGAGGGATTGGGCATCCGCTTGCGGGTGCGCGGATCGAGCGTGTCCATGAAGCCGGTCTCGCGGAAATCGCCCTGATCGCCGGCGCGCCAGGAAATGCCGAGCGTCGGATCGGCGATCGAGAACATCACGGTCCAGCCGCCATTGTGGCGCGAGAAGCTGGCGATCGGGGCGTTGACGGCGTCGGGCACCTCCGGCTCCGCAGGCTTCACGACCGGCGGCAGCGCCGCCACCTGGGTGGCGGGCCCGGCCGCGGCCTTGTCGGCGGAAGCGGTAGCGCTGGCGCGTCCGTTGAGGAACACGTCGTCGACCATCTGGTCGAAATAGGCCGGGATCTGCTTGTGCCTGACGCTTTCGGCCAGTTCGCTCACCTCGCGCCGCGTCCGCTGCGCCACCTGCACCAGGTTGGCGCCCGGCTGTGCCAGCTCCCTGATGAACACCCGCGTGAACACCGAATTGGGATTGGTGTCGCCGTTCGACAGCCGGTCCAGCGCGGTCTGCCGCGGCCCGGCGGAAAAGATCGAGAAGGCGCCCTCGGGCAGCGCCGTCATCGGCGCAAGTCCCGCGCCGCCGGCGACGGCGCGGGTGCCGGCGCGTTCGAACGGATTGTTGCGGCAGGCGTCGAAGACCATGATCGCGGTCTTGGCCCCGCGATTCTGCAGCCGCTCGATGATGCGGTCGGCCAGGATCGACGAATCCCGCACCAGCTCCTCCTGCCCCGCGGTCGCGGCCGGGATATCGACCGGCAGCAGGTAGTTCTGGCCGGCGATCTCGAAGCCGTGGCCGGCGAAGAAGAAAAAGGCGGTGTCGCCGGGGCTGAGGGCACTGTCGAAGGCGAGCAGCGTCTGCGCAAAGGAGCGCCGGTCCTGATTCTCCGCCACCATGACGGTGAAGCCGAGCTGCTTCAGCGTATCGCCCATGGCGCGGGCGTCGTTCACCGCCTTCTGCAGCCTGGGGACATTGCGGTAGTTGTCGTTGCCGATGACCAGCGCCATCCGCTTCTCGGCCAGTGCCGGGCTTCCGGCGGCGACCACCATCGTCATCAGGCCGAGCAGCGCGGCGGCTCCGGATCGCAACAATCTCACGGGCAAGTCCTTGATCTTCCTTTGGGAGTTCACGGCCTGAACCTCCGCCCAGGTCTCCCTGCAGTCGCTTCGCGGAGCGGACGGGTTCACGCCGGTATAGCAGACCCCGGCCTTGCGCCGAAGCCGGCATCGCATGGCTCAACAGCACCGCCCGGCCGCGGATTTTCGACATAACTGCCTATAAATCCATTGACTCCGGCCATTTCGACCCTATCTTTCGCCTCGACGCGGCCCGGTATCGAAGCGCGATATCCTGGTAAGCCGCCTGATCGCGTAGAATCCGATCCCCGTGCAAGTTTGCGTGCCGCTCCGGGGTTGAGCGCGATAGTTCTTATCCGAGAATCCAAGCGGCGGTTCCGACCAGAGGCTCAATGTCTTTTTCCAATCTCGGCCTGTCCGACAAGGTGCTCGCCGCCGTCGCCGCTGCCGGCTACACCACTCCCACGCCGATCCAAGAGCAATCCATCCCCCACGTTCTGGCGCATCGCGATGTCCTCGGCATCGCCCAGACCGGCACCGGCAAGACCGCGGCTTTCGTCCTTCCGATGCTGACGCTGCTGGAGCGCGGCCGTGCCAGGGCCCGCATGCCGCGGACCCTGATCCTCGAGCCGACCCGCGAGCTCGCCGCGCAGGTGAAGGAAAACTTCGACAAATACGGCGCCGGCCAGAAGCTCAACGTCGCGCTGCTGATCGGCGGCGTTTCGTTCGGCGACCAGGACCTGAAGCTGACTCGCGGCGTCGACGTCCTGATCGCGACTCCCGGCCGCCTTCTCGATCACACCGAACGCGGCGGCCTGCTGCTCACCGGTGTCGAATTGCTGGTGATCGACGAAGCCGACCGCATGCTCGACATGGGCTTCATCCCCGACATCGAGCGCATCTGCAAGCTGGTCCCCTTCACCCGGCAGACCCTGTTCTTCACGGCGACCATGCCGAATGAAATCCGCCGCATCACCGAGACCTTCCTGCACAATCCGGTACGGGTCGAGGTCTCGAAGCCGGCTTCCACCGCGGTCACGGTGACCCAGTCCCAGGTGCCGACCGGCAAGGAACCGCACCAGAAGCGCGATACGCTGCGCCGCCTGCTGCGCGACGCGAAGGATCTCAAGAACGCGATCATCTTCTGCAACCGCAAGCGCGAGGTCGCGCTGCTGCATCGCTCACTGTGCAAGCATGGCTTCGGCGCCGCCGCGCTGCACGGCGACATGGACCAGACCGCGCGCATGGCCGCGCTCGAGCAATTCCGCAAGGGCGAGCTGCCGCTGCTCGTCGCCTCCGACGTCGCGGCCCGCGGCCTCGATATTCCGGAAGTCAGCCACGTCTTCAATTTCGACGTTCCGCATCATCCCGACGATTACGTCCATCGCATCGGCCGCACCGGCCGCGCCGGCCGCGCCGGCACCGCGGTGACGCTCGTCAGCCCGGCCGACCACAAGGCCATCGCCGCGGTCGAGCGCCTGATCGGCCAGACTATCCCGCAGGCCGAGCTGGACGCGCCGAAGCCGGCCGCCGCCGAAGCGCAGGAGCCGGGCACCGCGTCCGCGGCTGAGCCGGCCGCACGGGAAAGCCGCCGCGCCCGGCGCGGGTCGTCCCGCCGCGGGGAAGGCGCCGCGACGGCAAAGGCCAGGACGCCAAAGTCCGGCGCAAGCCTGCCGCGTCCGCCGCTGCCCCTCGTGGCCGAGGCGCCGTCGATCGGACGGCCGATGCCGGCGCGCAAGCACGATTCCAGTTCCGAGCCCGGCGATCACTCCCACCTCCCCGCCTTCCTGCTGCGTCCGGTCCGGGCGCGCGGCTGAGAGCGGTCCGTAAATTTACGGCTCGTTGACAATCGTCACTTACCGTTTGGCGAAAGTGTCCAGCCCTTCTAAAAGGGCCGGACCATTTTTCCTGCAGCTGGGGAAAGCATCCAATGGCAGAAGCCTTGGACGAATATGCGCGCTCGTTGGCGTTCGCAGAAATCGCGCTCGGCCAAATCCGGTCCCTGCGTCAGCTCGCCCTGCCCCGCAATTACGAGATCTGGTACGTCTATGCCACCGGCGCCAACCCGGCGCTCAACAAGGCGCTCGATGAGACCCTTGCACGCAAGGGCCGGCTGACCGAGATCGACCTCAGCCAGATCTACGAAGCCCACCTGTCCCAGGCGCAGGCGGCCGACCGCATCGACAAGGTCGGGGTCCATGTCGTCGACGAGATCAACGATGTCATGCTCGCGGTCGGCAATGCGCTCGGCCTCGCCTCGAGCTTCGGCGACCAGCTCGCCACGGCCGAAGCGCGGCTCGCGGCCGCCGAGGACCGCAAGCAGATCGCGGCCCTGATCAAGGAGCTGCTGCAGTCGACGCGGGAGATGGAGAGTGCCAACCGCATTCTGGAGGACCGCCTGCGGGCCTCGCGGGACGCCATTCATCACCTGCAGAAGAACCTTGAGGTGATCCGTGCGGAAACCTTCACCGATCCGCTGACCGGACTCGGCAACCGCAAATATTTCGATGGCGCCGTGACCGAGGCGGTCTCCGTGGCCCAGATCGCCAAGCAGCCGTTGTCGCTGCTGCTGTTCGACATCGACCATTTCAAGTCGTTCAACGACAATTACGGCCACCTGACCGGCGATCAGGTGCTGCGGCTGGTGGCTTCGGCGCTGAAGCAGGCGATTTCCGAGCAGGACGTCATCGCCCGGTTCGGCGGCGAGGAGTTCGCGGTGCTGCTGCCGAACACCGCGATGCTTCAGGCGGTCGGCGTCGCCGACACCATCCGCCGCACGGTGATGTCGCGCGAGCTGAAGAAGAAATCGACCGGCGAAATCCTCGGCCGGGTCACGATTTCGATCGGCGTCTCCACCCTGCAGCCGGGCGACGATATCAATGCGCTGATCGAGCGGGCGGATCGCTGCCTCTACGCGGCGAAGCGCAGCGGCCGGAACCGGGTCGTCTGCGAGCGCGATCCCGAATATGCCTCGGAGCTCAGCGTTCAGGTGGCCTGACGCGGGCCCGCCTTCTTGGCGGCTTTGGTCCTGCTCCCGCCGCGTGCCGCGGATTCGGATGTCCGCGGCCGTGCCGCCTTCTCACCCGCCGCCAGCCGCGCAGCCGCGAGCGCGCGCCTGGACCATTCCGCCAGATCGTCCGGATCGTCGTACAGCCGGTCCGGAATCTGCCAGTAGGATTTGACGGTGACGATCTTGCCGCGGGCCGGATATTGGAATGGCTTGCAGCCCTCCGCCTCGAACAACGGGATCGTCGCGGCATCGGCCCTGAGGTAGATGGCGCCGCGAAGCACCAGTGCGAAATTGACGCCGTCGGCGGAGACGCCGTATCCGCTGAACATCCGACGCAATGCGACGGGACCGAAACCGGCGAACAGCTCCTGAAGGAAGTCGCGGTCCACCGGACGCCGAGCGGCTCAGCCGTCCAGCTTCGCGGGCGCGAGCTGCACCGACTCGCCGCAGCCGCAGGCGCTGACCTGGTTGGGGTTGTTGAAGACGAATTGCGCCGACATCCGGTCGGTCTTGAAGTCCATCTCGGTTCCGAGCAGGAACAGCACGGCCTTCGGATCGACCAGGATCTTGACGCCCTTGTCCTCGACCACCTCGTCGGTCGGCAGGATGTCGTGGGCATATTCGATGGTGTAGGACTGGCCCGCACAGCCGCCATTCTTGATCCCGACGCGGAGCCCGATGATCGAAGAATCGGCCCGGCTGGTCAGTTCCCGCACCCGTGCCGCTGCCGCCTCGGTCAGCCGCATCACCTGGGGACGCGGGCGGGGCTTGGGCTTGACCTGATCGGTGGTGGCTTGCATGGCAATCATCTCCTCGCCCCGCAGAATCGGCGGGGCGACCTTTCATACGCCTAAGATAGCAACGAAATATCCGCTGTGAAGGGCGCGGCGGTGGTTCTCACGCAGAACCTGTCTATCCGGCGATGCGCCCCGTCACGCGACGCAGGGCTGCTGCCGGAGGTGGCGCTCGGTGGAGGCGGGGTACTTCGCCAGCATCGCGGCGGGCCGGATCGGCCGCGGCACCAGATTGCCTTTGCAGTTGGGACAGCTGCCGTGCAGCACGGCATCGGCGCAATCGGCGCAGAAGGTGCATTCGAAACTGCAGATCCGGGCGTCCGGGCTATCGGGCAAAAGGTCGCGGTCGCAACATTCACAATTCGGCTTCAGTTTCAGCATGATGTCATCCCATCTTTAAGTATTTTCGAGCGCAATTCCAGCCCCGCGCCGCTTCCGGCCATTGCCATGCCGCGGCCGCCGGCGCGGCGGCACCGCCCGCCAAGCTGCCCGCAGCCTTAGGCCGCGCGAGCCGCCACGAAGCGCTCCCAGCCGCTGGCGCGAAGCTGGCAGGCCGGACACGTTCCGCAGCCATAGCCCCAGTCATGGCGCGCGCCACGCTCGCCAAGATAGCACGTATGGGAGTGCTCGCGGATCAGGTCCACCAGGGCCTCGCCGCCGAGCTGCTGCGCCAGCGCCCAGGTGGCCGCCTTGTCCAGCCACATCAACGGCGTCTGCAAAACGAACTGCCGGTCCATGCCGAGATTGAGGGCGGTCTCGAGCGCCGCGATGGTCTCGTTGCGGCAGTCCGGATAGCCGGAGTAATCGGTCTCGCACATGCCGCCGACGATGTGGCGGATGCCGCGCCGATAGGCCAGCGCGGCTGCGAAGGTCAGAAAGATCAGGTTGCGCCCCGGCACGAAGGTGTTGGGCAGCCCGCCCTCGCCCATTTCGATCGCCACCGACCGGGTCAGCGCGGTTTCCGAAATCGCGCTGAGGGTCGGAATGGCAAGGGTGTGCTGCTCGCCCAGCCGCTCCGCCCAGCCGGGCCGGATCGTCCGCATGCCCCGCAGCAGGGCCTCGCGGCAATCGAGCTCGATGGCGTGGCGCTGGCCATAATCGAAGCCCAGCGTCTCGACGGTGCCAAAACGCGCCAGCGCCCAGGCAAGGCAGGTCGCCGAGTCCTGTCCGCCGGAAAACAGCACCAGCGCCGTCTCGCCGCGGGTATCGCCAGGAAGGTCACTCATGCTTCGCCTTTGGGGCCTGACCGGAAATCGATAGCACGCACGCCTCACCAGACGTGCGAGGCGCGGCTTGAGCGCCGTCGGGCTCTTAGCACCGTCACGCCGCGCCGCCAATCCGGACCCGGCGCCGGCACATTTTGTGAATATCGATAGGCGTGCCGCCGATATTGCGGCATAGCAAGGCCGCTCCTCTCACGATCCGGTGCCCCATGACTCCGACCCCCTCCCGCGACATTTCCGGCCTCATCGACATCATGGCGCGGCTGCGCACGCCGGTGACGGGTTGTCCGTGGGACCTCGAGCAGACGTTTGCGACCATCGCGCCCTATACCATTGAAGAGGCCTATGAGGTGGCGGAGGCCATCGCCCGCAACGATCTGGACGACCTATGCGAGGAACTCGGCGACCTGCTGCTGCAGGTGGTGTTCCATGCCCGTATGGCGGAGGAACAGGGCGCCTTCAGCTTCGGCGACGTGGTCGAGGCGATCACCCGCAAGTTGATCCGCCGCCATCCCCACGTCTTCGCCGACAGTTCCGGAAAGCTGGCGGCCTCCGACGTGCCGGGCACCTGGGAGCGCATCAAGGCCGAGGAGAAGGCCGAGCGGCGCGCCCGCAACCCCGAGGCCGCGGCCGGCCGGTCCGGCCTGCTCGCCGGGGTGAAGGCCGGCCAGCCCGCCCTCGCCCAGGCGATGGCGCTGCAGCGCAAGGCCGCGAGCGTCGGGTTCGACTGGAACGATCCGCGCGCCGTGCTCGCCAAGATCCGCGAGGAGGCCGATGAGATCGAGGCCGCGCTCGACCGCGGCGAGTCCGGCGACGCCGCGGCCGAGACCGGCGATCTGATGTTCGCGCTGGTGAACCTCGCCCGCCACGTCGGCGCCGACCCGGAAACCGAGCTGCGCCGGACGAATGTCAAATTCGAGCGGCGCTTCGCCTATATCGAGCGGATGCTGGCCGCGCGGGGCCGCCGCCTCGACGACGCCTCGCTGGCGGAGATGGATGCGCTGTGGAACGAGGCCAAGACGCAGGAAGCCGCCGGCCGGGAGCGGCGGCTGACGGCCTCACCCTGACGGCGCGCGGCCGTGTCGCCCGGCAAGTCCTGTCCGGTGTCCCGGACGCGATGCCCCGCGCAAGCGTGAGCATCGCCGAGCCGGGACCGCCGCAAAGGCAATTGCCGGGGTTGAAGCGGCCGCCGCGTCACACGCCGGTCTGGGTGATGAACTTGGTGTTGAGATAGGCTTCCATCGCCTCGATGCCGCCCTCCGAGCCATAACCGGAATCTTTCACCCCGCCGAACGGGTTTTCCGGCATGCCGAGGCCGACGCTGTTGATCGCGACCATGCCGCTCTCGACCGTCGCCCCGATCGCGGTGGCGGTCCTGGTCGAGCTGGTGAACGCGTAGGCTGCCAGGCCGTAAGGCAGACGGTTCGCTTCTTCAGCGACTTCATCGAAAGACTTGAAGCGGGATATCAACGCCAGCGGGCCGAACGGCTCCTCGTTCATGGCCCGCGCATCCTTGGGGACGTCGCTCACCACGGTGGGTTCGAAGAAATAGCCCTTGTTGCCGATCCGGTGGCCGCCGGCCTCCAGCTTGGCGCCCTTGGCGACCGCGTCCTGGACAAATCCCTCGATCGCGGTGATGCGCCGCGGATTGGCCAGCGCGCCCATCTTCGAGTCCGGATCGAGCCCGTTGCCGACCTTGATCGCCTTGGCCCCTTCGACGAACTGGCCGACGAAGTCCTTATAGACCTTGTCATGCACCAGCATCCGCGTCGGCGCGATGCAGACCTGCCCGGCATTGCGGTACTTGGCTCCGACCAGAATCCTGGCCGCGCTGCCGACATCGGCATCGTCGAACACGATCGCCGGGGCATGGCCGCCGAGCTCCATGGTCGCCCGCTTCATGTGCAGGCCCGCCAGCGCGGCGAGCTGCTTGCCGACCGCGGTCGAGCCGGTGAAGGAAATCTTGCGGATGACCGGATGCGGAATGAGGTACTCGGAAATCTCCGCCGGAACGCCGTAGACGAGGTTGATCACCCCCGCCGGAATGCCGGCATCGACGAAGGTCCGCAGCAGCTCCGCTGGTGACGCCGGCGTCTCCTCCGGAGCCTTGACGATGATGGAACAGCCGGCGCCGAGCGCCGCCGACAGCTTGCGGCAGACCTGGTTGATCGGAAAATTCCACGGCGTGAAGGCGGCGGCCGGCCCGACCGGCTCCTTCACCGCGAGCTGATAGATGCCCGGGCCGCGCGCCGGAATGAGGCGGCCATAGGCGCGGCGGGATTCCTCGGCGAACCACTCGATCACGTCGGCCGCCGCCAGCGTCTCGATCCTGGCCTCGGCGAAGACCTTGCCCTGCTCCATCGTCATCAGGGTGGCGATGGCGTCGGCGCGCTCCCGCATCAGGCCGGCGGCCTTGCGCATGATCTTCGACCGGTCATAGGCCGAGGTCGCGCGCCAGACCTTAAAGCCCTTGTCGGCGGCGGCGAGCGCCTCGTCGAGATCGGACTGGTCGGCATGGGCGACGGTACCGATGGTTTCTTCGGTGGCCGGATTCAGCACCGGGATGGTCCTGCCGGACTTGCCCGGGCGCCATTGTCCGTCGATCAGCAGCAAAGTGTTGGGGTAGCTCAAGGTGGTCTCCCAGGTTTGTCGTCGGTGTTGCGGATGGGATAGTCGCCTGCGGCGCGACGTCAAGCCGAGCGCGCGGAAGGCCTGCCGTGCAGCCGGCGCGGCCGCGACGGCATCAGGACGGCGGCGGCTCCTCCGCCGGCTTTGGGTCGAGCGGGCCGTCCGGCCGGGGCTGCGCGCCGAACCGTTCGATCACGACATCGCTGCGGCTCGGATCGACGCGCACGGTCATCGCGAACCGGCCGTTCTCGAGCCGCTTGGCCAGCACCTCGGTGTTGCGGTGCAGCCAGCTGACGCCTGCGCCGTCCGCCGCATCGATGGTGAGATCGAGCACGATCCGCTGCTCCGCCAGCCGGTTCTCGATCGCCGCGAGGAGCTGCGGGATGCCCTCGCCGGTTTCGGCCGACACCAGACAGACGGCATGCTCCGGCGGGCGGCGCGCCGCGATATTCGCCAGCCTGTCGCGTTCCTCCCGAGTGAAGCGGTCGATCTTGTTCCAGACCTCGATCACCCGCGACCCGGCCTCCGGGTCGATCCCGAGCTGGCGCAGCACGATATCGACATCGCGCTGCTGCGCCTCGGCATCCTCGTGCGAGATGTCGCGGACATGGAGGATGACGTCGGCCTCCAGCACCTCCTCCAGCGTGGCGCGGAACGCGGCGACGAGCTGGGTCGGCAGGTTGGAGATGAAGCCCACGGTGTCCGACAGCATCGCCTTGCCGCCGTGCGGCAGCTCGATGGCGCGCATGGTCGGGTCGAGGGTGGCGAACAGCATGTCCTCGGCCTGCACATTGGCCCGCGTCAGCCGATTGAACAGCGTCGATTTGCCCGCATTGGTATAGCCGACCAGAGCGACGATGCGATAAGGCACGCGCCTGCGGCCGGCGCGATGCAGCCGCCGCGTCGCCGCGACCTTCCTGATCTCGTTCTCGATGCGGTTGATCCGCTCGCCGATCATGCGGCGGTCGGCCTCGATCTGGGTCTCGCCCGGCCCGCCGAGAAAGCCGAAGCCGCCACGCTGGCGCTCGAGGTGGGTCCAGGAGCGCACCAGCCGGCTGCGCTGATAGTTCAGATGCGCCAGCTCGACCTGCAGCGCGCCCTCCTTGGTGCTCGCGCGCCGTCCGAAAATTTCCAGGATCAGCCCGGTGCGGTCGAGCACCTTGGTGTTCCAGGCCTTCTCCAGGTTGCGCTGCTGGATCGGCGACAGCGCGCAGTCCATCACTGCGAGCTCAACGCCATGGGCGCTGATCAGGCCGCCGATCTCCTCGACCTTGCCTTTGCCCAGATAGGTCGCCGGCCGGATCGCGCCGATCACCGCCGGGACCGCCTCCACCACCGTCAGATCGATGGCGCGCGCCAGTCCCGCGATCTCCTCGAGCCGCGCCGCGGTGTCACGGAACGCGGTACTGCCGTCCGCAGCATCGGGCTCCCCGCGCCGGGGCCGCAGATAGGGACCGATCACGATGGCCCGCCCGGTCCCGGAGGATCTGGCCGTATCCGGGCGGTTCTCTCCGCTTTCGAACTTGCGGCGTTCCAATCAGGTCACGCTCACGCGGAAGGGTCCTCTCCGCCTTCGAACAACTGGATCGGGGCGCCGGGCATGATCGTGGAGATCGCATGCTTGTAGACGAGCTGCGAATGTCCGTCCCGGCGCAGCAGGAGGCAGAAATTGTCGAACCAGGTGACGATCCCCTGCAGCTTGACGCCGTTCACCAAAAAGATCGTGAGAGGCGTCTTGGTTTTGCGAACGTGATTGAGGAAGGTGTCTTGTAGATTTTGTGCGCGGTCTGCCGCCATTCTTTTTACTCGCAAGTTGGTTGCGTCTTCTTATTGACTTGTTCGCCCCTGGATCGATCCGATGAAGACACGGCCGTCAAGGAGGCTGCCGTTCCAAGTCCCCTTCTGAACCGGCAACCGGTCAATTAGACGGCAGGGCTCCCGTTTTCGCAAGCTTGTTCCGGGTCGCATCCCTGCCAAACCTGTCGAAACTTTATGAAAATACTGCGAAACGATGAAATTCTTCCCGCAGCCGTCGGGACAGCGGGCCCGGCGTGCCGTTTCCGATGGGCGCATCGTCGATCGCGACCACCGGCATCACGATCTGCGAGGCGGAGGTGACGAAGGCCTCGGCCGCCGCCCGCGCCTCGGCGGGCGTGAACGGACGCTCCTCCACCGTGATCTGCAGCGCCGCCGCCACCTCGATCAGAACGCTGCGGGTGATGCCCGACAGGATGGCGTGACTGACCGGCCGGGTGATCAGGCGGCCGTCCCGCGTCACGATCCAGGCATTGCTGGAGGCCCCTTCGGTGACGAAGCCGTCGGCGTCGACATACCAGGCCTCATGGGCGCCCTGCTCCCGCGCCGCCTGCTTGGCCAGCACGTT
>Ga0180217_1002356_pt1 | contig 17712 bp, 16 predicted proteins | sample eDN3rd37CBELigOP_FD_128521 | JGI IMG/M metagenome (GOLD analysis project Ga0180217, IMG submission 128521) | Enriched Organic Plus compost microbial communities from Emeryville, California, USA - eDNA 3rd pass 37_C BE-Lig OP (version 2) (version 2) ... | reverse complement strand
TCACGATCCTCGCGCACGTGCGAAAGAATGGAGGCCCAGTGACGGCGGAACACCGACGCCCCCTCACCCTCCCCACATCGAGCCTCGACTGGATTGTGGGCAGCGACGAAGCCGGCGCGGCGCCGCATAGCGCAGGAGACCTCCTGGGCGCTCCTAAACCGCGTGCGCCGGGTGGCCGATAGCGATGTGGTGGATCGGGTCGTCGCGCTCGCCCAGGGGGACGGGCTCAACGACATCGCGGAACTCTGGTCGAGCTCGAGCCCCCACTCCCTGGCGGGGCAACTCTGGCGCATCTACCTCCTGCGCCGCGTCGTGGCCCACGACCCCGAAGGCGCGAGCGACCTGTTCCGAGCCGGCCAGATGCGCACGCCCACGATCGATCCGGTCGTGGCGGGGGTGGCGGAACCGATCGGTCCCGAATCGATCGCCGAGCTGTGCGACACGATCCTTCGCGGCGTCTTCGCCGGTGACCTCGCCATCGCGCTCGAGCGAGCGGCGAGCTACTGCCGCATCATGGCTCAGGGAGCCGCCGCACTCGCTGACGGACGGGACGCCTTCAGCGACGAGCACGCGAGCGAGCTGACGACACGGGCACTCCGCTACTCGACCCTCGCTCAGGAGCTGCACGCCGGGGCTCGGCGATGGCGTGATGGGACGCTCGACTGATCCTCGCCCGAAACGAATGTCAGGTGCGGGGAGTACACTGTGTGGTGCCGGGCCGCAGTAACCCCGGGCTCCAAACTTAGCCGCTTCGAGCGGCCTTCCGCCGAGAGGCGTTCTGCGGCTCGGTCCCTCGCAACGCCTCACATCGACACGTGCACGGTGAACTCCAGCGGCTGGATGCCTCCTTGCGCGTTCACGAGCGTCACCTCCGCAGTGCCCTCCGCAAGCGCGGTCACCCCGGGGTTGAACTCAGCGCTCCCGTCCGTTCGGCCCGGCACGAACTCCGCGACCGCGGGATCCGAGACCTCGCCCGTGTAGCTTTCGACCGCCAAGTCGCCCGTGTTGATGTTCAGCACCTGCCCCACCACGAGGTCGACGTCGGCACCCTGCAGGTCGTTCGCGTTCATGGTGATGGGAGCGATCACGTCGCCGGTCTTGGTCGCTTCGCCCGAACCCGCACCACAAGCAGAGAGCGCCACGGCGAGGAGCCCGGCGACACCGAGTGCGATCCATCTCATATGTTTCATACGCACAGCATTGCACGTGGACGCTATGAATCGGGCGTGAGTGGATGAATATTTCCTACAGACGCCGTCAGCCCTCAGCCCGACGGCTGCGCTGCCAGGAACGAAATGCCTTCCACAGCTCGACCAGAATCGGAATGCCGGGAATCAGCACCAGCACGATGATAAAGATCTCGCTGTACTCGCGCACGAACGGTATCTGACCGAGGAAGAACCCGATGAGCGTCACTCCGACGGCCCAGAGCAGCGCACCGATCGCGTTATAGGTAAAGAAGTGTCTGCGCCGCATGTCTCCCATACCCGCAGCGGCGGGCACGAAGGCACGAAAGACCGGCAAGAATCGCGCGATGACGATCGCCTTGGGGCCGTGCTTTTCGAAGAATTCGTGCGTGCGCGCGACGTTCTTGGGGTTGAAGAACTTGCTCTTCTCCCGATTAAACAGGGCGGGCCCGACGCGCCTTCCAATGGTGAACCCCAGTTGGTCGCCGGCGACCGCAGCGATGAACAGCACGACGCAGGTGATCCAGATCGGGATGTCGATGATGCCCGTGGCAGTGAAGAGCCCGACGGTGAACAGGAGGGAGTCGCCTGGCAGGAACGCGAGCACGATCACGCCGGTTTCGAAGAACACGAAGAGCACGGCGAGGATCAGCGCCGCCCATCCGCCGACGCGAAGCAGTGTCTCAGGGTCGAGCCAATCAATGCCGAGCAGGAACGGCGCGGTGAACCCGGAGAATGCGGAGTGGATCGCTGGCACCGGATCAGTCTAGCCGGGACAACGCTGTGAGACCCCAGGCTCGGTAGTTAATTACACCCGTTCATTTGTGGTGAGTAGGCACGATGATTAGCTTAGATAGGGGGAAGACCCGCAACGGAGCTCGCGGAGCCACCTTTGCTCGCTTCTCCGCTCGTTCGTAGGATCCTGAAAGGTGAGCAGCTGTGGCGACAGCCGAAGCATCTGGAGCCCCGCTCGGGGTCCGGACTCAGCTGCTCGACGGTACCCGCGTTACCCTCCCCTCTCGCGTCAGACTCCTGGACCAGATCCTGGAGGAAACCGGCACGTCGACAGGCCGGCAGAGGCTTACCCTGCTGTGCGCTCCAGCGGGCTACGGGAAGACGCGGATGGTGCTCGACTGGTTGGGCGACGGCCAGGGCGATGATGCCGAGGTGCGGTGGGTCCGCTGCTCGTCTGAGGGGGCGGCGCAGATGTGGGCTCAGGTGCGCGACGTCCTCGCGGCAGCGACGGGCCTCCCCATCGAGAACGAGGCCGACGCGAGGGCGGAGTCCGTACGCTTGGCCGCATCCGTTCCACACGCCTTGACCCTGGTGATCGACGACTTCGAGCACGCCACGAGCGCCGAGGATGACGCGGCCATCGCGGCCGTTGCTTCCGCGCATCCGTTGCTGGCGCTGGTGGTCATTGCACGGCATGTCACCGTGCTCGACGGGCCCCTCGTGACCGCGACGATGCGGGTGCGACTCATAAACACCTCCGACCTGGCGCTCACCCTTGAGGAATGTCATGAGCTCGCTGATTCACTTGGTTTCCCGCAGAGTGAGGAGCTGACGCAAACGTTCGTGCAGACCGCTGGGTGGCCACTCGCCGTGCGGGCAGTGCTCAATCTCGGGTCGGACGCACTCTACTTCGGCAGAACGACTGGGGGTCGACCTGAGGAGGCCCTCGCGAGTCCACCGAGCCTCGATCCCGCGGCAAACCTGACTGCGTTCACTCGAGACTTCTTCGAGCTGCTGCCTCCGCGGGAGCGGGCCACGCTCCTCTCCGCGGCAGCCATCGACGCGATGAGCGTGCGCCACCTTCGAGCGGCGTTCAGTCTCAGCCAGGAAGAGGCGGAAGCCTCAATCATCACGCTCGTGGACCTCGGGCTCCTGATCGAGGCGGAGGGGGCGGCGACGCCCGAGTTCACCTGCCACCCGGCGGTCCGTCTTGCGCTACGCGACCTGGCGAACCGCACGCTTCGGTTCGAGGTTCGGCGGCGGCTCTACGAGTACCGCGCGAAAGAGGTCGAACGGTTCGCTCCCTTCACGGCTTTCCACTACTACTGTTCGGCGGAGGCGTTCGAGGCCGCGGAGATCGTGCTTGCGGCGAACTTCACCACTTTTACCGACGAGACTGAGCGACTGCTCGCGGTCTTGCGACCGCTTCCCGAGGAGGTACTCTCCCGGCACCCGACATTCGTGGCGGCGCTCCTCATGCTCGAACTTCCCTTGACCACGGTCGCCACCTCCACGCTGACGTACCTGGGCGAGCTGTGGAGCACCGCGCTGGCACACGCGCTCCCAGACGGCGTCGCGACGCCCCCAGGACCCATCCACCTGCCGCTCGTATGCCAAGCGATGGTGGCTGCGCGGCTCGCTGGGGACCTCCACACCTCCTACGAGCTGCTGCGGCATCTTGAGAGCCGACTCACTCCGTCGTACCTCGCCGAGACCGCTGGGGCCGAGCGGACCACTGCGGCGAGCGCGGTGGTCTCCCTCGCGGGCTCGTTGCCGACCTACCTGCGAGAGAGCGCTTCCACCGCGCTGATGGTCGGTGACTTTGCTCGCGCGCGACGTAGCCTGGAGCAGTTGCGCCACCACTCCGAGAACCGGATCGTGAAACCCTGGGCGGGGTTCTCGCACAGCTCACTGCGCACGGTGAGCGAAAAACAATCCGGGGAACGCTGGCTGCTCGCAGCGCTCGCGGAGCTCGCGTTCACCGAGGTGCTCGACGGCAACATGAATCGGTGCGTGGAGCTGCTCAACGAAGCAGACGTGTTGGCCAGGGCCTCGGGCGAGTCCGCCCCCGGAATCTCGTGGGCCGGGGCAGAGATCGCTCGCGCCCACCTCGCGCACGAGCTCGGTGACGAGCTCCTGCTCCAGCAGGCCGCCGACCGGCTGCGACCGCTCGGAGACCGTCTCGAGCAGTGGCCGTTGCTGCTGATCGCCGAAGCGGGGATCTGGCGCGTTACGCGCGGCACTGCCTTCGCGCTCACCCAGCTCGAGGCCAGGATCGAAATGATCGAGCCGTCGCTTCGGGTGCAGAGCCACTGGCTCGAGATGCTCACCGCCTATCGAGCCATGCTGCACACGGGGATCGGTGACCTGCGACGCTCGGACCGGCTCCTCTCCGAATGCGACGCGGAGTCGAATCGCGTGAAGGTCGAACGAGTGCGGCTGCTGCTCTTTTCGGGCCAGGATGTCGAGGCTCTCCTCGCGGCGCAGCGCCTTGGCGATGCGGGGCTGACCGCAAGGCAGCAGATCGATCGCTCGTTGATCTCAGCCGTCGCGGCCTGGGCTTGCGACCGAACCGACGAAGCATTCGAAGCGATTCGAAAGGCGGCCGTGCTCCTCGAACGCCACGCCACCGTGTCGACCTTGCGCGGGGTTCCCCATGACCTGCTCCTGGAGCTCGCGGTCGCTGCCCGCGATGCCAATGTGTGCGACCTGGTTGCCCAGGTGGAAGCAATCCCAGAACCTGCACGATGCGTGAGGTACGAGCGCCTCACCGAGATGGAACTGCGCACCCTCCAGGTCATCTCGCAGCACCGCAATGCCGCGCACGCAGCGAACGCCCTCTTCGTGACGCAGGGAACCGTGAAGAAGCATCTCGCTTCGGTGTACAGAAAACTCCGCGCGCGGAACCGGGACGAGGCCATTCTGTTCGCCGGTCGCATGGGGCTGTTCGAGGGGCTCCCTACCGAAGGCTCCGCTCAGCCATCTCGACCACGTTCGTCATGAGCAACGCGACCGTCATCGGCCCGACCCCACCGGGATTCGGCGATATCCAACCCGCCACCTCATCGACGCCGGGTGCCACGTCACCGAAGACTCGGTCTTTGCCCGTCGGATTGCCATCAGCATCGACGCCCGGCTCGCGGGTCACGCCTACGTCTAGCACCGCGGCACCCGGCTTGACGTCCTCGGGGCGAATGAGATGTTTCACGCCGGCCGCTGCAACGATCACGTCGGCCTGGCGGAGATAGTGAGGCATGTCGACCGTGCCGGTGTGCGTGAGCGTCACCGTCGCGTTGATCTCGCGGCGGGTCAGCAGCAGCCCGATGGAGCGCCCGATGGTCACCCCGCGGCCGACCACCACGACGTGCTTGCCGTCCAAGTCGTAGTCGTTGCGCAGCAGCAGCTCGATGACGCCGCGCGGCGTACACGGCAGCGGGGTCTCGATCGGACCGTTGACGTTCAGCACGAGACGGCCGAGGTTCGTCGGGTGCAGGCCGTCGGCGTCCTTCGCGGGGTCGATGCGCTCAAGTACCGCGTCGGTGTCGAGATGCTTCGGCAGCGGTAGCTGCACGATGTAGCCGTGGCAGGCGGGGTCGGCGTTGAGCTCGTCGATCAGCGCCTCGACCTCAGCCTGCGTCGCGTCGGCGGGCAGCTCACGCTGCATCGAGTTCATACCGATGGCCTCAGACTGCCGGTGCTTCATGCCGACATAGAGTTGCGAGGCCGGATCGGCGCCCACGAGCACCGTCGCGATGCCGGGCACCACTCCCCGTTCGCGAAGAGCCGCGACCCGCTCGGCGAGCTCGGCCTTGATCGCGGCCGACGCCGCCTTGCCGTCGAGAATCTTCGCGCTCAACGCTGCTCCCGTCCGTCGCGGCCGACTACCATTGCTCGAGACCGGGGTACAGCGGGAACGCCTCGGCGAGCTTCGTCACACGGGCGCGCAGCTCCTCGGATTCCCCTGCGCCCTGCAGGGTCTGCGCGATGATGTCGGCAACCTCGGCGAACTCGGCGTCGCCGAAGCCGCGGGTCGCAAGCGCAGGGGTGCCGATGCGCAGCCCGCTCGTGACCATCGGCGGGCGAGGATCGAACGGCACCGAATTACGGTTCACCGTGATGCCGACCGCGTGCAATGCGTCCTCGGCCTGCTGCCCGTCCATCTCGCTGTTCCGCAGATCGGCCAGCACCAGGTGCACGTCCGTGCCACCGGTGAGCACGTCGACGCCGGCAGCTTTCGAGGCGTCGCTCGTGAGCGCTTCGGCGAGCAGCTTCGCGCCCGAGAGGGTGCGGGCCTGGCGATCCTTGAACTCGTCGGTCGCGGCAAGCTTGAACGCGGTCGCCTTCGCCGCGATCACGTGCATCAGGGGGCCGCCCTGCTGGCCCGGGAAGACGTTCGAGTTGAGCTTCTTGTAGAGCTCGAGGTCGTTGGTGAGAATGAAGCCCGAGCGAGGGCCCCCGATGGTCTTGTGCACGGTCGAGGACACCACGTGCGCGTGCGGCACGGGGCTCGGGTGCAGGCCAGCGGCGACGAGGCCGGCGAAGTGCGCCATGTCAACCCACAGCGTCGCGCCGACCTCGTCGGCGATCGCGCGGAACGCGGCGAAGTCGAGCGTGCGAGGGTAGGCCGACCAGCCGGCGATGATCACCTTCGGCTTGTGCTCGAGCGCCTTCTGGCGCACCACATCCATGTCGACGAGGAAGGTCTCGGGATCGACGCCGTAGGACACGACGTTGTAGAGCTTGCCCGAGAAGTTCAGTTTCATGCCGTGGGTCAGGTGGCCGCCGTGCGCGAGCTCGAGGCCGAGGATCGTGTCACCCGGCTCAGCGATGGCGCTCAGCACCGCGGCATTGGCCGACGCCCCCGAGTGCGGCTGCACGTTCGCGTACTTCGCGCCGAAGAGCGACTTCGCGCGCTCGCGCGCCAGATCCTCGGCGATATCGACAAACTCGCAACCGCCGTAGTAGCGGCGACCCGGGTAGCCCTCCGCGTACTTATTCGTGAGCACGGAACCCTGCGCCTCGAGCACGGCGCGCGGCACGAAGTTCTCACTCGCGATCATCTCGAGCGTGTTGCGTTGGCGGCCCAACTCTTTCGCGAGCACCTCGGCGATCTCAGGATCGACGACCTCGATGGGCTCGTTGAAGAATTCGGACTGGTTCGACATGTGCGTCTCCCTTGCAGACGGTTCATGATCTTGGCCCAGGCGAGCGGCCGATGCTGTGTTGTCGCTCCCCGGTGGTGCCCCACCTGTTCGCCAGTCACGACGCATACGAGTCTATCAAGACTGCTCAGCAGGGGCGAGGATCCACTACCCTTATCAGCGTGACTGCAATGGCGAACAACCAAACTCAGTGGGTGCTCACCCTCTCCTGCATCGACGGCCCGGGGATCGTGCACGCGATCAGTGGGGCCGTGGTCGCGGCGGGCGGCAACATCGAGGAGAGCCAGCAGTTCGCAAGTCACGACACCGGGAGCTTCTTCATGCGCCTCCAGGTGTCTGCGGTCGCCCAGCCCGACACGTTCGAGGCCCGCTTCACCCAGGCGCTCGCGCCCGTCACTGAGCGGTACCACATGACGTGGCGCCTCGACACGGTCGGACGGCCGGTGCGCACGCTGATCCTCGGGAGCACGGCGACGCACTGCGTCAACGATCTGCTGTACCGTCAGCGCAGCGGGGCGCTACCGATCGAGGTGCCGCTCATCCTCTCGAACCACGAGACCATGCGGGACCTCGCCTCGTTCTACGGCATACCCTTCGAGCACCTGCCGATCGCAGATCCCTCGGCGAAGGCCGCCTTCGAGCGGCGTGTGCTCGAGGTCGTCGAAGCGGAGGACATCGAACTCGTCGTGCTCGCACGCTACATGCAGATTCTCTCGCCCGAGCTCTGCGACGCGCTCGCGGGTCGCGCGATCAACATTCACCACTCGTTCCTGCCCGGTTTCAAGGGGGCGAACCCGTACCGTCAGGCGCATGGGCGCGGGGTGAAGCTGATCGGCGCGACGGCGCACTTCGTCACGACGGACCTGGACGAGGGGCCGATCATCGAGCAAGACGTCGTGCGAGTCGATCACTCCTACACCCCCGAACAGTTGCAGCAATTGGGCCAGGATGAAGAGGCCCGCGTGCTGCGCCGCGCCGTCGGGTGGTTCGCCGAGAACCGGGTGCTGCTCGACGGGGCCCGTACGATCATCTTCCGCTAGTCGGTCGGCGGCCCTGCGTTTCGACCGCCGGCCCTAGCGCAGGTGCTCGACATCGGCCGCGCTGACGATCAGCCGGCCGGTCGTCGGCCGGTCGACGACCAGGCATCCGTCGGGGTCGAGCCCGACCGCACGCCCGTCGACGATCTCGCCGTTCGGCAGATGCACGCGCACCTCGGTCCCGATCGTCAACGAATCGCGCAGCACTCGCGTGCGCACCGCATCAGGGTCCGTGCGGGAGCGCTCAACGAGTGAGAGCATCCCGGTCGAGGCGGCCGCGAGCACCCGATCGGCGACGGCGGCACCCCGTTCGCTGTCCAGCGACTCGGCCCCTCCGGTGTCGCCCCCCTCGGAGCGCACCGACCCCGCCCGATCGGTCGGCAATTGCCATTCCTCCTGCAGGAGGTTGATGCCGAATCCGACGATCACCTCTCCCGAGGGGAGTGCTTCGCACAGGATGCCGCAGAGCTTCCTCCCGGGCCTTCCCGCTACGGCGTCGTCCTCGTCGCGCACGTGCACATCGTTGGGCCACTTCACGCCCACCCGCTTCGACGCGATGCCCGGGCCAGCACCCTCGTCACCACCCTCGTCGCCGCCCTCGTCACCGCGAAAGAGCGGCTGCAAGGCCGCCGTTACCGCCGAGCCCGCGATCAGCGGGAGCCAGCTCAGGCCGAGACCAGCGCCACGAGGGCGCAGCAACAAGGACACCGAGAGTGCCGTGCCGGGCGGGGTCACCCACTCCCGCCCCTGCCTGCCGCGCCCCGCGGTCTGATTCGCGGTCGCCACGAGCGTGCCCTGAGGCAGGGCGGGATCCTCGCCCACCAACTCGCGAAGCACCGCGTTCGTTGAAGCCGCCTCGTCTCGCCATTCGACTCGCGGAAGAGACTCGGAGGTCAGTGGAAGTCGCACGTCACCACCTTATCTGCGGAGGTGCCTCGAGTCATTCTTGGAGGGTTCGGCACGCGATTGTTCGGTTTCTTTGGCGAATGCCTACGACGCGAGGAATCACCCCCGCGCTAGGCTGGCATTCGTGACATCACAGACTGACACGCAGGGCCCCGTAACGAGCGCAGCGGAACCGATGCCGCTCGATACCACTGCGGCACGCATCGCCGACCACCGCCTCAAGTACCAGCAGGCGGTCGGAGATCGCGACGCGGCCGCAGCAGCGAAGCAGCATCCGCGAGGCAAGATGACCGCGAGGGAGCGCATCGCTACGCTGCTCGACCCTGCCAGCTTCGTCGAGTTCGACAAGTACGTGCGTCACCGCAGCCACGGCTTCGGCATGGAGAAGTCTCGTCCCTTCGGTGACTCGGTGGTCACGGGGGCCGGCACGATCCACGGGCGGCAGGTCGTCGTGTTCTCGCAGGATTTCACCACCTTCGGCGGCTCGCTCGGCGAGGTCGCTGGCGAGAAGATCGTGAAGGCGATGGAGTTCGCGCTCAAGACCGGTGCGCCCCTCGTCGGCATTCTCGACTCCGGCGGTGCGCGGATTCAGGAGGGCGTGGTCGCACTGAGCAACTACGCCAAGATCTTCCGCCTCAACACGATGTGCTCCGGCGTGATCCCGCAGATCTCGATCGTGATGGGCCCGTCGGCCGGGGGTGCCGTCTACTCGCCCGCGCTCACCGATTTCGTCATTATGGTCGACAAGACGAGCCACATGTTCGTCACGGGCCCGGACGTCATCAAGACCGTCACCGGTGAAGAGGTCGGCTTCGAGGAGCTCGGCGGCGCACGCACCCACAATCAGACCAGCGGCGTCTCGCATTACCTCGCCAGCGACGAGGAGGACGCCCTCGACTACGCCCGCGCCCTGATCAGCTTCCTACCCGACAACAATCTGGCCGAGGCTCCGATCTACGACAGCGACACCGCCCTCGAGATCACCGATGCCGACCGCAAGCTCAACACCGTCATCCCGGACAGCCCGAACCAGCCGTACGACATGGTCACGGTGATCGAGGCGATTCTCGATGCCGGGGATTTTCTCGAGGTGCAACCGCTCTTCGCCCCGAACATGCTCATTGGTTTCGGCCGCGTCGAGGGCCGCACGATCGGCATCATCGCGAACCAGCCCATGCAGATGGCGGGAACGCTCAACATCGACGCGAGCGAGAAGGCGGCTCGCTTCGTGCGGTTCTGCGACGCGTTCTCCATCCCGATCCTGACCCTCGTCGACGTGCCCGGCTACCTGCCCGGCACGGAGCAGGAGTTCAACGGGGTGATCCGTCGCGGAGCAAAGCTGCTCTACGCCTACGCCGAGGCGACCGTGCCGCTGGTCACGATCATCACGCGCAAGGCCTACGGCGGCGCGTACATCGTGATGGGTTCGAAGCAGATGGGTGCCGACTTCAACATCGCGTGGCCGACGGCGGAGATCGCGGTCATGGGCGGTGCTGGTGCGGTCAACATCCTCTACCGCAAGGAGCTGGCCGCAGCCGAGGCCGCTGGGGAGGACGTCGAAGCCCTGCGCGCCGAGTTGACCGCGAAGTACAACGCCGAGGTCACCTCGCCGTTCCTCGCGGCCGAACGAGGAGAGCTCGACAACGTGCTCGAACCCGCGGGCACCCGGCTCGCGGTGATCAAGGCGCTCCGCGGGCTCCGCGGCAAGCGCACCGAGCAGCCCGCGAAGAAGCACGGCAACATTCCACTGTAGGTGAGCGCAGGGAACACACGTAACGCAGGTAGCAATTTCGAGATCGAGGATCGCCGAATGTCCGAGGCCCAATACACGGTGGCGACGCCGCACGATGCGCTGCCGCCCGACGCAGCGGCGCGCGACGCAGCGAAGCGCGAGGAAGCGGGACTCGAGAACCGGCCGCTATCGAGCGAGGGCTTCGATTTCGTGACCCGCGGTGTCAGCGAGACCGAGAAGGCGGCGGTGATCGCCGTGATCACGCAGGTGCGCACCGAGGAGACCGAGCGGGTGCGGCGGGTCGAGCGGCGCGAACGCCAGCCGTGGGCACGGTCGCAACGCGTGCCTCAGGGCATTGCGGATTTGCAATGGTGACGACAGCGGATCGTGCGCGACAGCAGCTCGTTGCTGCGCTGAGCCGCGGCTTCGAGCTGCCTCTGGCCGCTCAGGGCATGGTGACTCCCGACGGACCCGCGCGAAACTCCGCAGTGCTGGTGCTCTTCGGCGAACTCGACGACGTTCCGGCGGGGAGCGCGAGCCGTCTCCGCGTGAACCCCGCGGCCGCCGAACCTGCCTCGGCCGACGCGGTGCCGGCCCGACTCGACGTGCTGCTCACGCGCCGCTCGAGCGGACTTCGCAATCACGCCGGGCAGATCGCCTTTCCCGGTGGTGGCGTCGAGGACCACGACAAGGACCGCACGGCGACCGCGCTTCGGGAAGCCCAAGAGGAGACCGGCCTCGACCCGGCGGGCGTGGACGTGCTCGGGCAGCTGCCCGACGCGCATATCCCGGTGAGCAACTACCTGGTGACGCCCGTGCTCGGGTGGTGGCGTTCACCGAGCGAGGTCGCGGCGGATAAGAGCGAGTCGGTCGAGGTGTTCCGCGTGCCTGTGGCCGAACTGCTCGACCCGGCCGCGCGCGGCACCTCGCTGCTCCGCCACGGGGGCCGCACCTACAAGGGGCAGGCGTTCCGGCTGGGCCCGCAGTTCGGCGGGCATGTGGTTTGGGGATTCACGGCAATGCTGCTCTCCGGCATCTTCGATGCGCTCGGGTGGGCGGTACCGTGGGACAGGTCGCGCACGTTCGAAGTGCAACGATAACGGCGTGCGCGCCGAACGTACCGCCTTCGCGTCATCATCGCAGAATCGAGGATCCGCATGACCGATCACGACACACCACCAGCTGCGGGCGACCGAGTGCCCGCGATCGAACGGGCCACAGGGCGAACGTGGGCGGACTGGCTGCGGATATTCGAGGCAGCCGGTGCAGCGGAGCTCCCTCACCCCGAGATCGCCCGGGTCGCTCTCGCCGAGATGCCCGAGTCCCTGGAGAACCCCGGCTGGTGGGCGCAGGGAGTGGCGATCGCGTTCGAGCACCAGATCGGGCTGCGCGTGCCCGGCCAGTCCTCGACGGGGGATTTTCGCGTCGGCGCGAGCCGCACCCTGCCTCTCGGGCGCGATGACGCGATCGAGCGGTGGGTCGAGCTCTTCGGGGAGTCGGAGCATCGCGGGCACGCGGTCGAGTCGGTTCGCCGGTCGCGCACCGAGAAGCGGTCGTTCTGGCGGGCGAACCTGCACGGCGCGGGCAAGCTCGAGATCGCTGCGGAGGCGAAGGGCGAGGATCGCACCAGCGTCACCGTGAACCACACCGGGTTGAGCTCCCCGGACGAGCTCGAGTCCTGGCGAGCGCACTGGAAGCACTGCCTCGCCTCCCTGTGAGCATCGAACCTTCGACGTTCGATATCGGCGACAGCTGATGGCGGCTCCCGGGTGGACTGGCTAGGCTCATGCGCATGAACGATTCGCACGAGAGCACCCCCGAAGCCCTCGCCGCAGAGGCGGCACGAGTAATCGCCGACCTCAGCGGCGTCGAGCGGCATGACATCGCGCTCACGCTGGGGAGCGGATGGGGCAGCGCTGCCGGAGCGATCGGCGAGGTCGTGAGTGAGATCGACGCCGAACGGGTCCCGGGATTCCGGGCTTCAGCGGTGGTGGGTCACCGCGGCAAGCTCACCACGTTGCGCATGGCCGACGGTCGCCACGCGCTCGTGATCGGAGCCCGCACCCACTTCTACGAGGGGCACGGGGTGCGCGCGGTCGTGCACGGTGTGCGCACCGCAGCCGCGGCCGGCGCACACACGATGGTGTTGACGAACGGCGCGGGAGGCGTCGACCCAAGGTACGCCCCCGGCCAGCCCGTGCTGATCAGCGACCACATCAATCTGACGGCGACATCGCCGATCGAGGGCGCGAACTTCGTCGACCTCACCGACCTCTACTCCCCCCGCCTGCGAATGCTCGCGCGCACGATCGATCCCTCGCTGAAGGAGGGCGTCTATGTGCAGTTCCCCGGCCCACATTATGAAACGCCCGCGGAAGTTCGCTATGCCGGCATCATCGGCGGACAGATCGTGGGGATGTCGACGGCCCTCGAGGCGATCGCGGCCCGTCAGGCCGGCATGGAGGTGCTGGGCCTGTCGCTCATCACCAACCTCGCGGCGGGAATCTCAGACAACCCGCTGAGCCACGAGGAGGTGCTGCAGGCCGGTCGCGACGCGGAGCCGCGGCTCGCTTCGCTGCTTGCGCAGATCGTGCCGAAGATCTAGTTCACCGTCTGCTCGCACGCGCAGCGGTCCTCGACCGATACGCCGGCAAGGGCCTCTTCGATGTGCTCGCCGCAACCGCTCCAGGTTGCCTTGCCGCAACGCCCGCACGTCACTTTCACGCACATTCGCGTCTCCATTCCATCGTTCGCCAAGTCGGAGTGCCTCACTCAGCCTACGTCACTGCGCCGGGGTCGAGCCTGAGCCGGGGCGGCGACGATGGAATCGGGGTGGTAGTTTGAGTGCATTCGATCCATAGCTGAACATGCGAAAGGTGGGGCATGGCCGTCGATGAAACGCTCGAATCGCAGGTGCGCGAATGGGTCGCAATCGACCCCGACCCCGTAACCAGATCCCAGGCACAGGAGTGGCTCGACGGCGCGCTCGCCGGGAATGAGCAGGATGAGCTGCGGCTCCGCAACGCCTTCGCCGGCAGGCTCGCGTTCGGGACGGCGGGCCTGCGTGCCGAACTCGGTGCGGGTCCGGCTCGCATGAATCGCGTGGTCGTGTCTCAGACCAGCGCCGGGTTCGCGGCGTTCCTGCTCCAACGTGCAGCAGCGGGTGTCACCAGCAGTCCGCCGTCGGTCGTCATCGGGTACGACGGTCGCATCAATTCCGACGTCTTCGCGAGGGACGCCGCCGAGATCATGGCGGGGGCAGGGCTCAGAGTCGTGCTGCTGCCCGAGGCGATGCCCACCCCCGTCACGGCGTTCGCGGTGAGACACCTGCAGGCGTCGGCAGGGGTGATGATCACCGCAAGCCATAACCCGCCGCGCGACAACGGGTACAAGGTCTACCTGGGGGACGCCGACGCGGGGTCCCAGATCATTCCGCCGACGGACGCCGAGATCGCCGCGCACATCGACACCGTGGCGGGCCTCGAGTATGCGTCCCTGCCTCGATCCTCGCAGTACCGGGTAGCTGGCCCCGAGATTCAGGACGCCTACGTCGAACACGTCACTCAGGCGGTCCTGGCTGGCTTGCCCCGGGACCCTGAGACTCCGGAGCAACCGCTGGCCGGCGACACCGAGCTTCGCATCGCGTACACGGCGCTGCATGGCGTGGGTGCCGACGTAGCCCGGCGGGTGTTCGCGGGCGTCGGCCTGCCACCGGTGACCGCCACGCCGGAGCAGGACCGACCGGACGGCGACTTCCCCACCGTCTCGTTTCCCAATCCCGAAGAGCCGGGTGCCCTGGACCTTGCGATCCGCACGGCCCAGCAGATCAACGCCGACCTCGTCGTGGCGCACGACCCCGACGCCGACCGGCTCGCGATCGCGGCACCGGATGCCCAGGCCGAGGGGGGATACCGCAGGCTCACCGGCAACCAGCTCGGTCTGCTGCTCGGGTGGCGGGCAGCGGAACGCGCGAGGCGTGCCGCGGAGGCCGAGGGCGTGCCGCTGACCGGAGCACTCGCCTGCACGAACGTTTCGTCCCCAGCGCTCAGCGCGGTCGCCAAGCACTACGGCCTCGATTACGTCGAGACGCTCTCGGGTTTCAAGTGGGTGTCCCGAGTTCCCAACCTCATTTTCGGCTTCGAGGAGGCCATCGGCTACCTGACGCACCCCGATATCGTGCGCGACAAGGACGGCATCCTGGCAAGCGCGGACGCGATTGCGATGGCCCGCGAATGCAAGGCCGAGGATCGCACGATCTGGGACCTGCTCGACGATGCGAGCATGCGCTTCGGTCACTTCGCCAGCACCCAGGTCGTGGCGCGGCTCGGCGGGATGGCGGAGGCGGTGCAGCTCGCGGCCTGGGCGCGGGCGAACCCGCCGAGGTCGCTCGGCAGCGTTGCGGTCGCCCAAGCGCGGGATCTCCTCACTCCGGGGTTGTCGGCGGTACCGGCGAACGTGCTGAGCTACGACCTCGAGGACGGATCACGCGTGATGATTCGACCGAGCGGCACCGAACCGAAGCTGAAGGTGTACATCGACACGTTCTCAGACACCGGCGACCTGACCACGCGGCGCAAGAACGCGGAGGCCGCGCTCGGCACGCTCGAGGCCGCGCTCCGCGACTACCTGGCAGCCGCGACGCCATGATCCCCGAGCCCGCCGAGTGGCGCGCGGCCGACGCCGCGCAGCTGCTTCGCGTGCCGGGGCCTCACACTCACAAGTACTCTCGAGGCGTGCTCGGCGTTCGCACCGGCTCTGCCGCCTATCCGGGCGCAGCGGTACTCGGCGTCGAGGCAGCCTGGCGCACCGGTGTCGGGCTCGTGCGGTACTTCTCTCCGCGCGATGACGCCGCACCGGAGTTCGGTCTGCCCTCCCCAGCTGCCGCGGTGCTCGCTCGACGTCCCGAGACGGTGTTCGCGCGCAGCACGTCGTCCGAACGCTCACGCTGCGATGCGTGGGTCATCGGCAGCGGCACCGACCCGACGGCACGAAGCTTCGCCGAGCGCGAGGAACTGCGGCGTCTCCTCGAGGGGGACGCCCCCGTGGTCGTCGATGCCGGTGCCCTGGACCTGGTCGGGGGCGGCGACACCCGAGCACCGATCGTGGTCACTCCGCACGCCGGGGAGTTCGCATCCCTGCAGCGCGCGAGTGGCGCGACTTCGGCTCACGCCGCGGGCGATGCGGAGGCGGATCGGGTGCACTCGGTGCGCGGCGTCGCCCAGTCGCTCGGGATAACGGTGCTGCTCAAGGGGTCGCGCACCATCGTGGCGTCCCCATCGGGATGGTGCGGTGTGTACGGCCCCGCGTCCGCGTGGCTCGCAACCGCGGGGACCGGGGACGTGCTCGCGGGGATCCTCGGCGCTCTCGTCGCGACCAATGTCACCGAGGTGCGCGAGGATCGCGACGCCCTTGCGAGACTCGGACTCACGGCCGCTCTGCTCCACGATCACGCGGCTCAGCTGGCTGCGCACAGGGCCGCGCACGCGCAGGACCGCTCAGACGCTGCCGGCCCCGTTATCGCGCTCGACGTCGCGTCGGCGGTGCCGGCAGCGTTCGCGTCCCTCCTCGGTTGAGCGCACGCTCTCGTGCGCGATTACCACATCCCAAGAAACACCGGCTATGCCCTCGCGCCGCGTCGCCGCGCTCCCGCGAAGACGGCCGCCGCACCCAGCGCAAGCAGCAGGAGCGTCGCCGCGATGATGGCCACCGCGTTTGCCCCGGTGTTCACTAGTTTCTCGGGCGGCACGCCGTCGAACACGTTGGAGACGAGCACGTGCGAACCCTCCGCGGAGATCACGATGTCGTCTCGCGATGCCCCCTCGACCTCGTCACCGGTCACGGTGATCGAAGTGGACTTCGCGTCGCCGGTGTCGGTCTCGGTGAGCGTGCAGCTCGCACCCTCCGGCAGGCCGGTCTCCTCGTGCTGCTCGCCGGCCCGGAGCGTGAACGATCGCTTGATCGGGTCCGAGGTGCCGTTCGCCACGCAGTTGAGTTCGAAGCCGTACGCCGCTTGCTGCTTCTCGTCAGCAACCGGGTACTGATCGGCGCTGAGCACGGCCTTCTCGATGACGAGCCCGCTGAGGGCGTACGTGTTCCTGAGGTTCACGAGTGTCTCATCGCCATTGCCCTCACGGATGCGCACTTCAGCCGAGAGCCCGTCGGTTGCCGGGGTGACACCGGACGCGACCTCGATCGAGCGGCCCGATTCTCCGTGCGACCCGACCTCGCCCGCTTCGCTGACGGTGCAGTCCGCACCGACCGGAAGTGCCGGTATCGTGGCCGATCCGTCGCGCGGCACGGTGAGCGAGGCGTAGTCACCCAGGTCGAGCGGGACGCGTTCCGGTGACTCCACGCCGCTCGGCACTGTGCACGCCACATCGACGGCGAACGAGTCGGGGGCGAAGGCCTCACCCTCGCCGAGCACCTGCTTCGAGATCACGAGCGGAGCGGTCTTCACCGTGACTCCGGCCCGCTGAGGTGCCGACGGCAGGTTGACCCGGTTGTTCGCCTCGTCCCATGCGATGACCCCGTTCTGGTTCCATGCGAACTGCGGTGTCTCATACCGTTCGATCGCCGGGGTAAGCCCGTGCTCCGAGGTCTCGACGACGCGGTTGACGGTCTCGAACTCGATGGTCACGTTCCCTGCCGGTTGCAGCGGCTGCGTCGACATATCGATATCGAACCGAACCCCGGCAATGTCTTCGATCGCGCCCGTGTACTCGTCCGCCGCGATCCACGAGTTCGCGGGGTTCAGGTCGGTGTCGGAACAGCTCGGGTCGGCAACCCACGCTGAGTTGCCCGGCTCGGTTCCGACGCACGCCGCGGGGTTCGTCGTCACGTCGACGGCTACCCGCGCCCCGTCGGGCAGGCCCGAGAAGCGGAAGACGCTCTGCAGGTCGTCGCCGACGAGCACCGGGCTGAAGGTCGAACCACGGGCCGCGCCCCCGGCAAGC
>Ga0180217_1002354_pt1 | contig 17717 bp, 4 predicted proteins | sample eDN3rd37CBELigOP_FD_128521 | JGI IMG/M metagenome (GOLD analysis project Ga0180217, IMG submission 128521) | Enriched Organic Plus compost microbial communities from Emeryville, California, USA - eDNA 3rd pass 37_C BE-Lig OP (version 2) (version 2) ... | reverse complement strand
CATGAGGACAGCACGAGGAACATAGCGACCACCAGTAGCCTCGTTGAAGTAGACGTTGATACGCTCGAGCTGGAGGTCGGAGTCACCGTGGTAGGTGCCGGTGGGGTCAACACCGTGCTCATCGGAGATAACCTCCCAGAACTTGGCACCGATCTGGTTACCGCACTGACCACCCTGAATGTGAACAATTTCGCGCATTTGAAAGTTGTGAAAGCTTCTACATGGACGGCGTGCAACAGCGACACAGCAAGGGAGGTGAGATCTTGTTCACAGGCATCATACCAGCTTATCCCCTGCTCCAATCCCAAGACATCCTGCCCATGCCACGCTGAGGGCGCCTCAAGAGGCTCGGGTAGGGGCAGTAACGGTTTTTTTTAAATTTTCAGTTTCTTTGGTGAGCCAGAGAAACCATGCAAAGCCCTGGATGGTGTGATGCACGACCGATGCAAACAGTACCAATGCATGTGAGGCCTCGATACACATCGGAAAAATGCATTATGCCATCGTGGCGCTTGCATCTTGGTGACGAAGATCGCAAAGAGTTGGAGCACTCGATTTGAAAATATTCGTTAGCAAGCGTGTAGCGATATAAAACCGTGAATATGGCGTGGTTGCTGCTAGTGCATCCGAATTCTCACAAGCCAATCCTGTATATCACATCGATATGCATCGGATTCGCTTGTAATATCTCGACTCACATTGCAGCAACCCCTCCAAACACGCGCTTTAGTACTCTGTTTTTTTCCGTTACTTTTCCTCGTTTTTCGTTCAAAACGTGAGCTTGGGCTATTTCGACACCCCCGAGCCCGGGTGCGAGTAACCGACGGAGACAGTAACTGACACACCGCTGCAGCGCCACGGCGCTGTGGGGAGTGTAAGCACAGCGCTCACATAAATGATCCTGAAATACGCTTGTGCAGCAGGGTCAGCTCAATGTGGCGGATCTTGGGGTTTGGAAGACCGGCGCATGTCAAGTTTCATATTGGTAACGAATCTGCATCCAGAGTCATCAACCGCAAACGGGTTACAAAGAATTGGATTGTATGACCACTAGCCGACCCTAAAAAAAAGGATGACGGGGCTATTTTATATTCTCATCGCCGCCGATCGACGTCTCTACGTTCACCCTCCCTGCTTCTACTGGTGCTATGCTCTCGATGTGATGATCGTGGTTGCCCTCGATCAGATTGATGATGATGTTGCTTGTGGTCATGATAGTCGGAATAGTGCTGTCGCCGATGCTGGTGTGACGACTGGACTTGTACCTGTTGTTGCGGAAAGTGTTGATCATACATACTCATCTGCTGCTGCTGCTGCTGCTGCTGCTGCTGATGATGATGATGATGATGATAGCTGTAGTATTGCATGATCTGGGCGTTGCGTAACTCCTGCAGATAGTTCGCATGCCCCATGTGCTGGGGGGCGTACAACGGCATAAGCGGTGGAGGTAGTTGCTCAAACCGCGTGACAGGGCCTGGCAGCGACATACGTAATGAAGCTTTCAATGCTTCGATTTCTGTCGCCGTTCTACCTGGAACTGACTGCAACTCGTTTTCATTTGAAACCCCTGACAACAGGACATGGAGATCTGGGTGCTGTAGGATAGGGGTGAACGAAGGCTGGCCTTCGCGACGTACAGGAGTGTTGTCAAATGTAAAGAATCCTTTGCGAATCCAATACCTCATCTGCAGTGTTGAGATCGGCCCTCGTATCCGAGGTCGACCACCCTTTGAGGGCGCGCCCGTTGGTACTGTCTCCTGATAGAACCACATACGATCCTCATCGATAGACGACTTGGTAGTACTAGCTGCCTGGATCTGAGGTGGAGCGAGCGTGCAGACCCCGCTAGGCTTTAGACCAAAAGGCGAGGGCTGATACACTTTGGCTGGAGCAAATGCACTCGTCGTTGACCTCTTAGGACGCAGCATTGACTCGCCGTTAAAGTGACCCATTGCAAACCATGCCCGCATCATTGGAGTGGGGAATGGTCCCTGCTCCTTGCCTGATTTGTCAATATAATACCACTCATCGTCGTCTCTCCAAGCCAAGTCCTCACCAGTTGTTGCTGTTGACGTATTCTGTGGCACTTCTGATGCATCGGCCGCACCCTTCTTGCTTGGTGCAGCAGCAGCAGCAGACCCATCTGCCTCAGTCCCTCCTGTTTGAGTGTCAGCCGCCGTCTGGCTCGTCGCGGATGTCCGTGACCGCAGCTCGGCAAGCTGTTGTTCCTTGATTCTCTGGACGGTCTCGGCGTCGAGAAAGTCGCTTCGCTTGCCTATTTGCTCGAATTCCTCGGGGTCCTCAGCCTTCTCATCCTCGAACAACGCCGCACGGACCTTAGTCTCGAGCGTGAAGTAGCCCTCTCGATACCATTCGAGCATATCCTGGTCAGGGAACGGGCCCTGGATCTGTTTGTCATCGTCGATGTAGAACCAGAAGCCAGGTCTGGCCATTATAACGTAGTCTTGCGGTGTCGTCACAGACTACCCTTCGAATAAAGCGATTTTCTCGTCACCAACGCCGACGCACGCCGGATATACACAATGCTCAGAAGTTAGAAATCCTCGAGTGGCATCTGTCTGCCCCTGGTCCTTCTCACTCACTGCGAGTCAGACCAAAGCATTCGGGCAAATGCGTCAGCTAGTCACATAGACTGTGCATTAGCCTGTGCTAATGCAATGGTCGCTCATATCGCTCAGTCGAGTTGCGGTGGCTTCCTCCTGAGTTACTTTGAGCTATACCTAAGGCGCTGGCTGGAGTGATTGATAGCCTGTCACAATTCTGTATCGCACGTGCGGGTTCTTCTCGCCACTCTTTCGCTGTTTGTGGTGTAGGGCTGCGCTGCGCCGTGCGAAATGCTGAGATACTGAGGCTCAGAGACCCCAAAATGACTAGAAAAAGTCGGGTTACACTTGATGAGATAACGACTTCTCAGCGTGGGTGCTCATAAGGCTAGGGATAATATGGTGTACATCGCTGAGCTTAATCGAACGCCCCTCTCCTTCACCCGTGTCGACTCGGGACATCCACCTATCTCCCCATCGAAAGTCTATTCATCCACCACATGCAAACCTCGCGCCACACTTTCTGCACGGTTTCACATGCTAGCGTACCGTTTTCAAGTTCTCCACTGAGTTCTCACAACTTGTACGTGCGTTATCCATCGTATAGAGCCAGTGTGACACGGGAAACCGCTGACGTCATATGCAAACAAGTCCTGGAGAGTGTCTCCAGGCCCAGGACTCTAAGTCGCTCCTGGGCAAGAAACGCTTTCGTGCCTCCACACGGTTGGGCAATGGACGGCGCTGTTCCCACCAGACGACGCTTAATATAGCCTGTGACCGCAGCGCCCAACCTAAAGTCCGGAGGAGGCCTACGTCGTCTGGTTCTGAACTCGAATCCCTGCCAGGAAGGACTGAGAACGAACAACATGTCGGCTTGTGCGAGTCCACGTGGGCATTTATGCATGAGGATACGTGCATGAACTGCGATGATATTGCAGACTACAACACAGAGTCTGGATCGCACCACGACCCTTACGCTGACTCTGATGATGACCTCGGTCTCGATAATGACATCGAAGTCGATGAGCATGACGATGGTGATGATGGAGATGACGACGATGACGACGATGACGACGACGACGACGACGACGACGACGGAGATGATGACGATGATACTGATGCCGGGCACGGAGAACGCAACAATGGTGCGCACGGTAAGGACACTTCTTGTTGGAACCCTCAGTCAGAACAAGGAAGAGCGATTGGTCCTGCCTCCACGGTGCCGTGGGGTAACAAGAGCAATAGCAGCCCAAATGCGAAGTCTCCCACTAGTGAGATGTTCCCAGCTGAATTATCCAGCTTGGCAATAAGCGACGCTCCATCGGCCTCCCTCAAAACATCGCGCGGTATGAACGCGGAAGATACGCTAACTGATGATCCTGAAAATCCTAGCGACGACCAAACACGCTCCCTTGAAGCCGAACGGCAGAGGCGAAGAGAGCTCCTTGCCAATCTCATTAAGTACCACATATTAGAAACCAAAAACGTCCCCAAGCCGGTCCAGCACAGTGAAGATTGCCACGCTCTCGAAGGGAATTCTTCGAAACATTCGCGTGTACCTCCAGTATCTCGATCAGCTCACAGTAGTCGAGCCGTCACACGAGATCCGCAAGAACACGAAAAAATGTTAGATCGTAAGGAGAGACGGGAAATCTTGCTTTCTATGTACGGCTATGTTCCATCTGATTCTGAGATAGAGCATGACGCTCACTGTAGGCCCAAGTCAACGGACGCAAGTGACGAAAACGAAGCAGAAGACGAGGGTGAGGAAGAAGAGGAGGAGGAGGAGGATGTAGAAGATTGTCGAGATCTTGAGGTCGAATTGGCTGAAGGTGAGCATTTAGAGCTGACGATAGCCACAGATGGCGACCTTCAGATTCAAATTGAAGCATGTGACAATGAGACGATCTGTGTTGTCGAAGGAAGTAGCGCTTCCATCTATCATATCCCCGTCCTCTCTCCGAGACCTAACTATAGACGCGCAGACAATACTCATAGTGGAGACGAGAGTGATATCGATAACCATACATGCGAGGTTTCCGAAGAAAACTCAGAGAACTCCGATGAAGGACTCAACACGAATAGCAAGCGGCAAACTCTGGCGAGGGGATCGCTTTCGTCATGGCTTAGGCCCGAACACACTCCAGGTCGCGGTACAAAACCAAGATGCGTCCATGCGAGTCGGGCAAATCAACAAGAAGAAGAACCCGATTATTCCCAGGCAACGCGTCAAATGCAGAAATGTATGAGCGGTAAGGCTCGGCAAAGAGCAACGCGTACTGTGGTATTGCCCTCATCTGTTTTGTCAAGTCCATCGAGAGCCGGCACGAGTGGAAATATCTCTCCAGGTGATGCAGATGATGAGTGCGAGACGAAACAGCGCGTGCTAGGCACAAGGCGGTCGGACGACGGAAAGGCAAGCAAACCGAGCAATCTAAGAACAGATTTTGCTTTTCTTGGGACTGGTAACGCGGCAAGCCGACATAACGGCGCCCTTCGTTCGTATACATCGATGCACATATTGGACCAAATCATGGATGAGCTTTCTAGGCTGCTTAGCTTGAACACGTCCGACAGTTCGAAATCGGAAGGGAAGTCGCAGAGACCACCACGAACAACGCGAATGGACATGCACGAACAAGCGCAGCAAGACCAAGAGGTGCTTGATGCGATACGCCGTCGCAAAACCAGGCTCCGAGATACCTCGAGTCGAAGCATCGGATTTAAACGGAAACGGGTGAACTTGGACTTGAGCATTGCTCGGAAGACACCTAAGACAACTCGATCACTTGATCATATCTCATCGAAGCAAAAGAACCGGCTGGCGAAATTATTGCTTTGTGATACAGACGCTCAGGAGCTTTCAGAGATCCTCGAAGTGTTTCACGTATTCCAAGAGCAGGTACCTGCGTATATTCGCTAGTCGCTTTATTAACCAATATCCTTCCAAGACTCGACGTTCACCATGTACATAGCTCCGGCATGAATGACCATATAACTGTTAATAACGCTTCAGTGTAACAATACAATAACATCAAGACTGTCTCGGCACTGCTTTTATCTCTCCTGGATCTGCACCTTCATGCTTTCGCGACATGCCTTTTCCTCCTCAAGGCGGGTTTGCATTCGCTTGACGATGCGTTGGATTCCAACGAGTCCGAGTAGAATGTCACTAGCTGCAGTTTTGTGGTCATGCTCGTACTGCTGTAACAGCTCGGCTTGTGAGACGTTCATCTGAGCGTTCTTCTCGGTTTCGGGTGCGACTAGGCTTTGGACAAGAGATCGTGCCTCGGATGTCTCATCGCACTCCTTAGCTATCATTGCTAGATCATCTAGGCGTGAGAAACATCGCGCCTCACGAATCTTGACGCATATTAGGCGGTTAAAGGGTTCATCATGATCTTGATCTGCTGTGTGGCCTTTCAGTTTGAAGCTCGTTCTGTACAGCCTGTGCACCTCGGTGTCGCTCATGTCATTAGTCTGCATGAAGGTGGAAGAAGTCCACCCACTCACATTGTCAGTGTGATCAACCTTCTTGCGAGCAAGCTCCAGCCAGGTATCTATGAGGCCGTTGACCTCAGTGCTTGCATTGGCTCTACCAGTTGGGACATCGATAGGCTGATATTTGAAATCCAGCTGGCTTTCGCGCAGGAGCTTCAACAGAATGCATTCCCTTAATCCCTGAAGATCGTCAGCATGCGGAGGCGCGTCAGCTCTGGATGTGACAATCTCACTCGCTCTCGTGACCAAATCATCAACCCGCGCTCGCAGTGTTTTGAGAATGCTTGCACTCAAGGTTTGCGGAACCTCCGAGCCTACCGCGTCGACCTTCTTAAGGACCTGAGCCAAGTAGGGTGAGTTGAAAAGCGCACGTGCGCGCAGGATGGAGTCACGGAGCTCCTTGCGTTCACGTGCGTCACGAGTACCTATGTCGCGATGCTGCGGTGCGGTGGTTGATTGAGATGTCGTGGGGATCGGTCCTCCGAGTGCCGCAGAGGCTGCTAAGAGAAACTCTTTTCCCAAGTTGGGGCCTAGCGTAGCACTGTAGGCCAAGAGTGCGAGCGCTCGCAGTTCGCTTGTGGTGAGGGAGTGAGTCTGAGTGTGTCGAGACAACGATTCAAGATCTGTAAAAGAGTGATAAGGGCCTGGGTCAGGCATATTAGAAAGGTCATTCTGCGTGACAGACGCTATGACCGCAGCGCCGAAGCGAATGGCTCGAAGCATAATCTCTTCGCGCGACGTGATAGAGCTTTGCAAGATGCTAGCAAGGCTGGTGGTGCCTTCAGAGACAATCATGCGACTATGACGAAGAGACTGACCGTCATTCTTCCCTATTGTCGCCCACACTCGAACGAGTACCGGCCGAGTCGGTATGCCCAGGCAGAGATCGTATACTCTAGCTGAGGCACAATCGAAAACCAGTTCATCAAAATCCGCACCCTCGGATCGTGTGTCTCCATGGTCTGGAAGTGCGCGAAGCTCAGTCTCATATGCGGGGGTTGACGACCAATATCCATCAGGCTCGAGACGATGAATGGTTACGTAGACTTGATGGAAGCTCACATGGCTCTGATCCACTGGCGCTCTGGTTACTGAGGGTGGCTCGCGCAGAAGCCAGGGAAATCTAGGGAACCTCGGAATCACAATGACGAAGTTGACGAAACAGGCTGTAAGCAGAGGTTTGGACACTGATGCTGCAGGGAATTGTTGCGATTTCTGATAGTGCTCTTGTTCAATCTGCTGAATGGTTTGTAGATACCGCAAAAGGGGGCTACAAGAATGGCCGTAGAGATGTGTCGAGTCAACTGCAAGCTCAAATGAATGGAGGCGAGCAGCCAGTGGCGGCTGTCGCTGTTGCTCTCTCGTTTGCTGGCCTCGCAAATAAGGCTTTGGTCTACGGAAGTGAATGATTCTGCCCCTAGCTACTTCGAGTGTAGAACATCCAAAGGTGCCCTCGGCTAAAAGAACTCCTGCTCCTCCCTTGTCTGCCAGCCCTGCTGTATCACGGACCTGAATTACACATGCCGTCGGATTTGCTCGAATGGTGTAGTTTGTTGGGGTTTCAACATTGGTAAGTAGCTTTGACAAATCAGGCTGCAGACGCGAGAGAGGGAGGGTCAGACATGGGAAAGCAGGCCGGGGAGATAGAGGAAGAATCGAGCTTCTCGTAACAAGTAGCGGCTTACTTGTAGCAGCCGATGAAGAAGATTCGTTGAGATCAGCTTTGTCAAACGCAATAATGCGCAGGTATGGACTAGGAGACAATGGAGAATCTGCATCGGGAAGCGCTGAGAGAGCAAGACCAGCAGTCATTCCTGCGTTACTAGTTAGAGGGTCTACAAACGAAAGTTGCATCTCGTAGAATAGACTAGTCTGTACAAACGCTGCCATGTTAAGGGTATGCCAAATAAACGATAGCCCCGAGAGATTATGGGGAGTTGCGGGATGCACTGCGTTCAGTTCAGCTCCGAAACAAAGGAATGGGACGTTAAGCGCAAGTCGTAAGATATCGGATTCTTCGATGGCAGCATCACGCTGCAAATCTGCCCATTTCGCTGCAGCCTCTTCTATCTTTTCATGGTTTCGAGAAAGGTCAGGATTTTGAAGTCCTCCTGACGAATGCCAAACGTTGTCGGACAGGTTAGGAACGACGATTGTAGTCCCTGCAAGTGATTGTGCATGCTGCAGGAAAGGTTGAGCCTTGCTCAGAGGTCGTGACATTTGCTGCTTCGATCCGTCGCTGATGCTAGTCTGTGTGACTGCAGGTAGAGCAGGCATTCCGTACGGAGCCAGCATCAGTAACTTCCGATAAATCTCTTCAAGTCTCACAGCACACGAGAAAACTCCCTCAGCGGGGGCGGGACTTGACGCAGATTCTGATTGCAGCACTCGCTGCACCTGTGTGGCAAGTGCAGTATAAAGCATATCAACAGGTGCTCGCATCCTGCTGGATGGAGGACGAAGTGTACCCAGCAATGCACTCCCCTGGCTAGGCTCACATAAACCTATAGCCCTCTCTGCGATCGGTATGATGGCATGTAAATTCTCTGATGATTGTGGGTGAGTGAAACTCTCCGAAGGTCTATTCGACCTTACGTTAGTCACAATATCTTGACTATGGTCGCTATTGATCCCACCTTGGGGATGTAGCTCCCGCACTTCAGCCAGCTGGGCCATCTCGGCTTGAATGGCAAGTCGTTGGCTCTCTTGTTCAGATCGGAACTTGGCCTCCGCCTGTGTAAGAGCCTCTTGAATCGCGCGTTGCTTTTCAACCTCAAACTGCTCGGCCAATTGCTGACGTAGGTTCTTTATCAACCACAGTTGCCGCTGAATGAGTCTGTCACGCATATGCTGAGTTTGCTGTGAAACTTGGCACTGGACCTGTGCTTGTGTTTGGGCCACTGCACTAAGCAGAGCTTGGACTGGGCGACCAACTCCACCTACGGAGTTACGACGTGGAGTTCTTGTCGGAGGTCCTGCTGGACCTCCAGCGGTGGACTGTAGGTGCAGCGATGCCGAAAGTCTTCGTGGAGTTGTGGCGTTCGTAAGTGTCAGAGAAACGGGTCGGTGTAGTGGTGTAAGGTGTTGATCGGTAGTGCTGGCATGGTTGCCCTTCTCTGACACTTTCTCTCGAGCAAGGACTAAGGGTGAATGGAAATTTGGGTCCACTGAAACCGACCGCATCGGATCAGGTGGACTTAGCAGACCGGGAGCATCAAATTCTGCATGCGATCTTGGAGATGGTAAATTCTTGGGGAATAGGCGAGCAGAGTGAGGATGAGGCTCGAACGGGACTAGAGACTTGGCCACAGATGTGGGTGAGTGTTCAGCCACACCTACACTCTCCAATGCAATCCTAGGATCAGTGCTGGACGATTCATCAGGAAGGAGACGGTGAGTACTTGGTGTGGGCGCGCGCGGGGGAGCGACTGGTGATGCTGTCAACGGCAACGGCACAGAAACAGAAACGGTGGTAGTTGGGAATTGCTGCGCAGCAACGGCCAATAGGCGCGCCTCTTCTTCTGTGGCACCCATCTCCATTGCCAATCGAGTGAGTTCCTGACTGTGGGGTCCATCCAAAGCAATATTTAGATTAACAGCCAAGTTCGGGTCTGGTATATAAGACAGCGATCTTCGCCGGACACTCGCGGAGTGAATACTCGGTGTGCTAAGCAGAAATGAAGTCTCGGTCGATGGTGACATCCGTAAAATCGGTCGCGATACATTGTCATTATGCTCCGGATGTGGAGCTAGAATCCGCGCTTCGCCCTCAGTCTGGGGTAAGGAGACAGGTTCGTTGCGGCCCGCATGTGAATCGAGTTCCTTGCGTGGATTGGGATTCTGAGGTGATTGATGCTCACCTGGACGCGACTGAGCAAGTATGCTGGGGTCGGGTCCGGAATCCTGCACGGACTGTAAGCCTCCTCTGTGTTGCTGCTCTGCTGCAAGAGCAGAGAGGGCATCGTCAAGTTGAGCACCTAGTCGGAAAAGCTTCTCACGGGCCTCTGCAGCCTCGAGACGCGCTTGAGCTTGCTGCAGTCGAAGTGATTCGCAGGTAGACTCAGCTAGTTCAAGCTCATCACTCTTTGCCTCGAGCTGCCTTCTCAACTCCTTTGCCTCAAACTCGGCTTGAGCTTGTTGAAGCTTCAGGAGTTGGAGCTGGCCCTCCTGCACTCGCAGCATCTCCTGAAGTCTTTGCTGTTCAGACACTTGCTTGACTTTGGCCTGTCGTAGCTTTGATGCTTCCGTCTCCATTTCTCGAATGCGCGATTGCAAGTGCTGAGCTTGTTTCTCCAGACGCGAGACCTGGCGCCTTGAGGCAAAAAGCTCAGCTGAGAGTGCTTCCAACTCACCAGCCCAAGCAGAACGAGTAACCTCACTTGCGGACGCTCGGTTTTCTGCATCCTCCAACTGCTCCTCAAGCGCTCTGCGGGCAACTAGAATTGCCAGCGCAGCATCGGATGGTGTGCCAACACTCGGTAGTTGAGTACAAGGAGAGAGAGATGATGAATAGTTGGAAGGAGGCTGAGTCGAGCTCTCGGATACTGCTCCCGCGATGAAACTCTCAACCGCGGATGGGCGATAGTATTTTGCATCAAGAGAGGCAGCTTCTGCTGCATCAGGCAGCAAGGCTAACAGCTCGGGTAACAAGGAAAGTCGTACATTACTTTGATCTTGCGCGTCATCCGTGGTTGCATTTTTCAGGCGCTCACGATACTGCTGAATTCGAAGGATGATCTCGAGCTCTCTCAATGACTTTTGCTTAAGCTGACGATAGGGTTCTCGGATCTGAGCTGCATATTGATTAGACACCGAGGATGGGCTTTGGGAGCCCTGTACGACGTTGTCAATCACTTCACCCTCTGATCCCGTACCATTGCCAGTCTCTCCGACCGCAGGAGAACCCAGTTTTGCTCGTAACACTTCCTCCTCAGCCAGATCTGCAAGTCGGGTGGCTTCTTCTGCTGCTGCGATAGCTGCTTTGAGAACAGCATTGAAGGTTTCATCGGCCGCAACGAGCAGCTCTTGTGGCTTTGTTTCTAGAAGCCGTCTAGCCGAGGCCTCTTGGGACATTAGCGAAATCTTAGCCTCTTTCTCTTCTTGAAGCTGTTTTAAGTCGAACGCTACACGGTCTTGCCTAGCCTCCAGTCTTGCTTGTTCAGCAGCCAGCGTTTCGCGTGCTTGAGCAAGTTCCAATTCCATCGCAGCGACTCGACGTTCACGCTCCTCAAGACGACTCTGTTGGTCCGCCAATAGTTCGGCAGCCTGTAGGCGCTGCCGCTCACGGCGCTCGTTGTCCTGTCTCTGCTCAGCTAGTTCAAATTCGATAGCCTTGCGCTTCAAGTTGAATTCAGCCCGTGCAGCGTCTAATTCATGCCGACGGTTTTGGAGCATTACTTCTTCTCTACGTAGCTCTGCCCACTTGCTCGCGTGTTGAGCCCGTTGGAGCTCGTACTCTCTTGCGGCTCGTGCTGCGGCTGCCTCTAGACGGACTCGCTCCGACATAATGTAGTGCTTAGCGATCAGTCCGGCCTGCACAAGCTCTGACTTCTGTTTGCGTCGATGCTCTTCGGCGCGTTCGGCAGCCAGTCGTTGACGACGACGTTGCAGAGCTTCGAGGAGCATGGCCGACTCCTGCAATGCCTCGTGCTCTCTTAGAATGCGCTCTCGCGCGGCAACAGCCTCGCGCCACGCCTGCTCGTTGCGTAAATGACTCTTCAACGCCTTCTCTGCTTCAGCCTTAAAGTTTTTCTGTCCGACCGCCGCACGAGCCTGTTCATGCCTGAGACGCTCGCGTAGCGCATCTCCTGCTTGCTTTAGTTGGAGCTCAGCGGCGACACGTTGAGCCTCACGTGCGGTTCGGACTCTTCGGAGCACTTCAGCTCTTTGGAGTGATTCAGCATGCAGTTCTGCTGCCTCAAGTCGTGTTGCCAGAGCAGCTCGTCTAGCACGGCTCTGTTCCTCTTCCAACTCTAACTGTACTCGCTGTGCTTGGGCTTGATCGAACGCCGCATCTAATTCTTGCAGGCTTGTCTGTTCATCCAGGTTAGCGAGCCGTGCGGTAAGAAGCTGGTACTCCTGCTCACGCAGCCGATGCTCACGTTGCTCTCTTAGCCTAAGGATCCTCTGCTCTCGATGGGCTACGATTGCAAAGCGGGCCCTCACATAGACCAACTGTTGTGCGATCGGACTGAGTGTTAGCATTGCGGTGGCATGAGAAGTGCGTTCTAGAGGTTTCTGAGCCGGGGGAAGACGTCCAAATACGCACGAAGGGACACCTTTCATGGCAAACAGATTTGATAGCGCTTCCCAGATCCGAAGTAGCGTCTCGGGCGTTGTTGAATCAGAAAGACCTCTAACAAGTGATCTGTCCGACCCGGAGGCACCGTCCCTCGTGGTGTTTGCTTCAGGACGCAGAGATATCTTCGTAAGATGCACGGAGTAGAGCTCTGAGCTTTGGTTGTCAATCTGGTTCACCGAGCTTGGATTGATGGAACTGACCGACTTAACCAAAGTGGCATCGACACACTCACCGAGGCCGTGGGATCCAGCTGAGTGCAAGGTGATGGGATAGCCTGCCGGAATTTTATCTGGTAAGGCTCCAATGCTTGCTGTGTGTTGGTCGTGTTGAAAACCCATATGAACTGCAACAGCGCAAACACCCAGATCCTCGAGTTGCGCAACAAGCTCCACAACCTGCGCAGCAGGAAGGGACCAAGCGACAATTTGGGGCAGAGAATCTAAGGCTACGTCGAAGAACTCAGCTGGGCGCTTCGTAACAGCTGAGAGAAGAGCAACCACCATCTCACGCAAGCGATCTGGATTTAGGAGGGGGTCCGTTAGATCGAGGGACAGTTCTTGGATGGCGACTTCGCTTTCAGCATCTGTCGACGAACACGTCGGAGGGATCGGCCCAGCCAATGCGGCCTCATCGTACTTGGGGATACTCATCCCTGTGACGTTACTCTCGTGCTGGACCGGATTGGGATCACTCGGCACAAATGACCGCGCACTCGCCTTCTGTAGAGTGTGGGAGTGATATCCATGCTGCAAAGTCCCTCCAATCCGGTGGCGTATTCGAGCCCATCCCAAGTCAACAATAGAAAGTGCAAACTGTGGTTCTTTCTCCAGTGCTCTGACTTCGATTTGACAACCGAGACCATCAAAGCATGCGGCGATTTCTTTCGCTTGAGCTAACGTGACACCAATATCAAGTAGGCGACCGGATCGGTTTCGAGGCCATAAATATGCACAGGTTCCAGATTTTGACGCGGAACCCTTGTCACCTGCAGCCGTCGCTGGGCTTTGGTCAGGTTCAATCAAAGCAGGAATCAAATCATCGAGCACCATGGCAGCCGCTGAAACTGGGTCTACAACTCGGAAAATCGACTGCTTATACTCCTCCTCAAGGTAGTTGTAGCTGTCAATGTCGATTACAACGTTGTTCGCTGCTTCAGCAGAAGTTGCATCGAAAAGCTCGTTGCTAGAAATGGCATACCGTTGAAATCTCGCATGCTCCTTCATTGCAGAGGTCATCCACTCGCTTGTGCCTGCCTCGGGTTTGTAAGTAAACCCGGCATCGAGCTCATTTCCGGCTTGAGCAAGTTCGAGGGCTAGGGTCGAGGGTTCAACCGACTCAAGATGCAGTTTAGTTGTGCCGTCAGATTCCTCGAGTGCCAGTGACTTTAAAATAGTTTTTGTGAAAATGGAACTGGACGTGCTTCGCGAGGCAATCATTTCTTTGATCACTTCTTCTGCCCGATGTGTCTTAGGCGTAGATAGATTCACGTCATCGCCCTGGGTTCCCGATGCTGCAAGCTTCACTAGTGCTTCACGATACGGATTTGTTAGAGGAGGTCGTGCGACCGGAAAAGCTATAAGCGCCTGGGCCTGTGATGTACTTGGCTGATGAGCGTGACGTAATAACATCAATCGTTCACCACGTCCACGGCCCTTACCAAACGACTGATTCTCGTCTTCAGCTAACGTCTCATGCTCAGGCCAAAGCACGTCATGCTCGGCCTTACTCCCACTTGAAGATGTGATCGAATTGAGCTTTTGGCCAGGAAGAGTGACTAAACCTGGTAGATATAGGCTCCATATCGGGCGTTGAGTGTCTTCATGAATGGCTTTGATATCATCGGAAGTAAACGTATGGCCAGCACCCGACACCTTATCACGATTAAACTTACTAGTCCCTCTCGACCCACGCGAGCGACTTGAAGCAACTTTGCTCACCAGCAGCTCAAACAGCTCGACTCGCCTTCGGAACCTTCGTATCCTATGCCATCGTGTCGGGCCCAGATATGCACATGCACCGTTGACAGTAACAACGTGAAGTGAAGAGCTACCGAGATATAGTGGAGATGTGACTAAGAATCCTTGGTGCGACGTACCAGCAGGTAACTGTGGTGTGCAATACTGTGGAATTGGCTGTGGCGGCTGTCGTTCCGTACCCTCTCCTGGTTGTGAAGCCTGTTGGGGAGGAGATCCTCGTTTTGCGGGCAGGATAGACGATTGGACAGACCGTAACGTACTCAGCGCCAGTTGCTTCAGCTCTGCAGGTCCCCGAGGATTCGGTTGTGGGCCCTGCAAAATTGACAATGCTTGACTCAGGTTCCTCCTAGCAGTCGACTTTCGCCTGGTAGTCGTGGAAGCGCTGTCGTGCGAGGAAGTACGTTTGGCAGCGCGATCGCTTAACCTATTCTCATCCTGAACAGGCTCCTCCATGCCGGTGACAACGGTGGTGCTCGTGCTGCCGGGCTTAGAACTCATACTTCACCATCGATCGGAGGATAAAGATGGTATATCTCGTTTCCTCCAGATTGGGGAGGTTTTCAGGTTTCCTGTTCGTCAAACCAATATCTAACAGACAGACAAGTGTAGTGATTCAATTGGATAAAAGCAGAACAAGCCCAGTCTGCGTATCTTGAATGTGTGAGAACTTACTCGCAACGGTTACTCAAAACCCAAAATTTGAACCTTGGACTGGACTGGATCCCACTTTCGGCGCACTGTTCCAGAGGCGCGCTCTGCCCGTCGCACGAAGTAATAAGGCTCACTAGTCATGTGCGTGAAAAGGACATCTGGCTTACCGCTCGACTACCTGGCGTACCTCCCACGCGTGAAAACCATGACTAGTCATCATCAATGTGCCACTTGTTGGCACTGGCGACAACATGCAAGAGCTGTATGGTTCTTGAGACATAGATGCGGGTGAATTCTGTCATTGATCTCGGACTATGAAAACACCAGGATGTGAGTCCAAACGACAAGTGTTGTCAGAAAACAACTGCGCCGAATTCAGCGTCGAGACCGTCAGAGTTGCCGAACTCATGGCAGAGTCAAATTCAAGAAATAAACAAGATAACAAGTCTGAAAATATACATAAAAAGACATTAATTCATCAGTAAGTGATAATTAAATACCTCAAGCTGTCTACAATACAATGGTGTGATCAGACACGTCGCCAAAGGTATCGTATCTCTGGGCTGCAATAAACAACGTCGGCATGACTCCAGGTCTATGGTTGCTGTTCGTCACAAACATCCGCATTTCCAGCTATTGGATTTGTGGAATCACCGCCAACTGACCTTCTGCGCGAAGGTGGGGTTGCCACGTCGCCAAAGCTAATCAAGAAGTTTCGTGCACGAACCGATTCCAGGCCTGATCCAATCGCGCTTGGAGATTCGTGAATGGATTCAGCCGGTGACGGAATGGAGAGTGTACTCAACGGTACTGCAGCCTTGACTGATGAATTAGCATCCTGTGGCACTTCTTGGGTGGGGCGCAGCGAAGCACGCCTGCCGGTAACAAAGGGCTTGCCAATTCGCTTGCTCTGAGAATCAAGGATGGACTCGTTTGCTGGGGTTGGGGGAATCGCGAACGATTGAGTACGGTTCAGAGCCGGCAGGCCAAGCGTACTCGATTTCAAATGGTAGAATAAATAAGAGTACAAGTCAATGATTGATTCTGTTGTGTAATCCACTTTTTCTAGTCTCTCTTTCATCTCATTGTTCAGGATGAAGACGCCCCAGATATTAAGGAGTAGCAGGAAACCCACCGTTGCGACTACACTGTAGAAGAGTTCATCACTGGACTGTTTGATTTCCTGATTTACACTTGCGCTGGTCGTCAAATCACTCCCATACACCGATGCGAGCGTTACGGCGCAAACGATATTTTCTACGATGACTTTAACTTCGGACAAGATATAGCCCAACCACCATTCGGCTGCGCTGTGGCTTGGAGCAAAGGGGACTGGCGTGAAAAAGATAGTGATACTGCTGGTAAGACCAAACATGAACTTACATGACGCAAATTTTAAAGGATCGTCGCGTGTTCGACGACGACTGTCATGACGACCAATCTTGATTGCGACTAGCAAAACACACAGAACGAATGAACCGATAAGAGGGATGATCGAATACAGACCGAGACGATTTACAAGAACTGCCATAAGGAGCGCGCGAGCGCCCACATTATACGCTGTTTTCCAGAAAAATGCAAATGTCATAGCGAGGGACGGGGGAGGCGCGTATGGTAGTGGGCTATCATTAAATCGTTCGGGTACCACTGTAGGACTGTTCGCAGAGCCCTCGACAACCTCAAGAACAGTCGAGGAGTTTGGTAGTACTTCGAGGTAAGAAAAAAAGGCTAGACTCTGGAAGAGACATTCAGCCGCGTTAACAGCAATCGCGGCCGTCTCAACCCACTTGTACGCGTCCAAGAAAGTCACCCTCGCTGATGTGAATCGGGACTCGAATAACCGAGCATATAGCTGAATCGCAAAAATAGGTAGGGCGAGGGGGAAGGCTTGGTCAAAGCTTGATGCATGACGAAACGTGGGTCGCACCCAACGATCCTTGTAATGCTGACACCACTCGCGCAAGTAAATAATAAACTCGGGGATCGATCGTAAATTCACGAGTTCGAAAAGAAACCATACCCATCTACCTTTGTTAGCGTAATCATTTGCAATGGCAAATACGCCTCGAGCACCGTAGACCGCGACATGTGCAATGAAGAGCCCCATTTGGTCCTGCTGCCAGTATCCATAGCAAACTAGTGCATTCAGCAGTGTGTTTGCCACGACAATGAGAAGCGAGAATATGGCAGACCATAGCTCTGTACAGTGTTTTGAGATCGGTGCAACCTGTTCGCGTGCCGCGTAGTATAATTGCTCCTGATAGCGTCGCTCAAGCTCTTCATTCTGCTCGTCGACCAGACTCACCTCAGCCTCCTTGGGAGTCTGAGGTATTTCAACCTTCAGGTTTTTGTGAGGTGGGGGAACCTCGCTGATTTGCTGAGGTGCTTTAAGACGTTCAGCTTTATATTCCTCCAGTGGATCTGATTTCACGTTCGTGTCTCCCATTCCTGTTGGCAACGAGAACGAAGCCCTCGCCTTGGACCAGTCCTGTGGCATGTTGGGACCTGGTTTGGCGGCCCAATGAGCTGCTTCGAGGAAAGATCGCAGTAAAGAGCACTATAACTCAAGCCGTTGCAGCGAATGAGTCAGTTTAATACGTCGTAGCGCAGAATACTCGCGAGTTACAGTCAACTCGAAAAAGCTGTTACCGTTACTGAATTTAGGCCACTCAGCTTTCGGTTGTGTGTGTGTGTGTGTGTGTGTGTGTGTGTGTGTGTGTGTGT
>Ga0180217_1002351_pt1 | contig 17734 bp, 14 predicted proteins | sample eDN3rd37CBELigOP_FD_128521 | JGI IMG/M metagenome (GOLD analysis project Ga0180217, IMG submission 128521) | Enriched Organic Plus compost microbial communities from Emeryville, California, USA - eDNA 3rd pass 37_C BE-Lig OP (version 2) (version 2) ... | reverse complement strand
AGCTTGTGCAGATACTTCGCCTGCTGTTGGGGCGTCGGGCCAAGAACCCACCGAAGCGACTCAAGCAATAGCTGCTTGAGCGCCGTAGGAATCCCCTTCCTTTAGGGAGGGGAGGATGTCAATGGTTGTCGTCTATTGTCCTGCGAGATTCTGGAACCTATATTCAAGGGAGCCCAAACAGGACAACATCAAGACAAGGAGACAACCTGTGAGCAATATCAGCGTTCAGAACTTTCCGGACGGCGTGAGCCTGTTCACCATCGAACGAGAGGCCAGGCGAAACGCGATTTGTTCTCGCACTGCCATTGAGTTGCAAAAAGCATTTGCTGAATTTGACCGGTCAGAACAGCGGGTGGCTGTGATTACTGGTAGGGGCGACAAGGCATTTACGGCGGGTGCGGACGTTGACGATGTTCCAGAGCTCTGGCGCTGCATTCCCACCGCTGGCATTGCAACAGAAAAGCCCATCATCGCAGCAGTTGGCGGCTGGTGTGTTGGTGGCGGGGTTGTGCTGGCAGCAATGTGTGATCTTATGGTCGTCGCAGAAAACGCCAAGTTCTCCTATCCTGAAGCCAGACTTGGCTTGACGCACGGCATGATTGCCACATTGGCAGGCAGACTGCCGCATAAAGTGGCCATGGAGATGATTCTCCTGGGCACGGCCATGGATGCCAATCGCGCCTATGAAGTAGGTTTTGCCAACCGCGTAGTACCTGTGGGGCAGCAGGTCGATGCTGCCTTGGACATGGCACGCGAACTTGCCCGTTCCGCACCTCTGGTGCTCAAGACCCTTAAACGGTTCGTGGTTAATTCAGTGCTACCCATCAGCCCTTCAGAACAGATGGCAAGAGCAAGGCGTGACCTGGAGGTGGTGGCTACCAGCGAGGATTTCCAGGAAGGACTCGCTGCTTGGCAAGAAAAGCGTCCTCCAGTTTTCAGGGGGGTGTGAGATGAGCAAGGCATTTCCAAAGCCTCGCCTGAGCGTGCGGGAAATCATGAATGCCCGCAGCGTTGCGGTCATCGGCGCGTCAGAGGATGTGGCAAAGTGGGGTGGCAGGGCGCTGGCCATCCTGCGCCGACACGAAGTCTGCACCGAAGTCTATCCGGTCAATCCCAAGGCTGAGTCGCTCATGGGCATTCCGGCATACCCGTCCATCGGACAGTGTCCGCAGCCAGTTGACATCGCCATGATCCTGGTTCCAGCACAGATGACTCTGCAGACGCTGGAGCAGTGCGCCAGTGCAGGCGTGGGCTGCGCCATTGTGATCACGGCGGGTTTCGCAGAGATCGGGGAGCAGGGCAAGGAAGTCCAGGCGAAGATGCAGGCCATAGCCCGCTCAAGCGGCATGCGCATCATCGGACCTAACTGCATCGGGATCCTGAACGCCAGGACCAACATGCTGGCCAGCACGGCTGTAGCGCTCATGGAAATTGACAGAGCCCCTCCCGGACATATTGGATTCACATCGCAAAGCGGCGCCTTGATGGGATCGATGCTGGCACGAGGTGTCGACGTTGGGGCAGGCTTTAGCTCACTGATATCGCTGGGCAACCAGTGCGATGTTGATATCAATGAAACTTTTGAGTTCCTGATCGAAGATCCGGACACGCGTCTGATCTGCATCTATGTCGAAGCACTGAAGGATCCCACGAAATTCCGCACGCTTCTGGCCAAGGCACGGCATGCAGGCAAGCCAGTCCTGGTGTGCAAGTCTGGGCGCAGTGCAGCTGGCGAAAAGGCCATTCAGTCGCATACCGCCAGCCTCGCGGGTGCCTATGAGGCATTTGAGGCGGTTTGCAGCGCCGAGGGTGCATTCCTGTTCGAGAACGTTTCCGACATGCTTGATGGTGCCATGCTGATCGAGCGCGGCAGCAGGTTGGTGCAGCCTTCATTTGCCGTATTCTCAGGGTCGGGCGGAGCTGGTGCGCTGCTGGTGGATGCGCTTTCAGCGCAGGGTTTTTCCATTGCTGATCTGACGCAACCGACCAAGCAGAGCCTGCGCACGATTATGCCTGAGTCCAACCTGCAGTCCCCCATCGACTTCGGGACTTTGAGTCCGTTGCAGCAGGCGCATCCGGAGTATCAGGATCATTTCGAGTTTGCCATTGGCGAGACCATGAAAGATCCTCAGGTTGGTGCAGGGATCGTGTTGTTGACCAGCCAACCCACCATGCATAAGGTGGCGGCTGCAGCACAACGGGTGGGCACAAGGACAACCAAGCCGCTGCTCTATGTGCATGTGGCAGGCTCATGTGGAGAGTCTGCACGACAGGTGATGCGTGAGAAGGGCTATGGATATGTCGAGAGCCAGAACGATGCGATCAAGGTGATGGCGGCTCTTTGGCGTCACTCACAGATGCCAGTCGTCGATAACGTCGTGCCAAAGCCGCTGGTTTTGCCAGAAGTGCACGATGGTTTCCTAACCGAACCCGAGGCAAGGAGACTGCTTGAGGCCGCGGGTGTTCCCTGCACGCCGTGGGTGGTTCTCAGTACAGCCAGCGAAGTGGCCGACTATGTCGTCCGACAGCATGGTGCGAGTTGGGTTATCAAGGCGGTCAGCCCGACCCTGGTTCACAAAAGTGACTTGGGGGCTGTCAGGCTCAATATCCGGGATCCCGAAGCGGCCATGCAGGCGTGCGTCGGGATTGAGGAGTCACTGCGCAAGGCAGGCCATGAACTGACTGGCTTGTTGGTGACACGCATGGTCAAGGCTGATGCCGAGCTGATTGTCGGTATCAAGCGCGACCCGGAATTCGGACCCATGGTCATGGTCGGTGCTGGCGGCGTCCTGGTGGAATTGCTCAAGGATGTGCAGATGATGCCGGCACCGGTTCACCCGGCGCAGGCGCTGGCCATGATCCAGCAGCTCAAATGCAGGCCACTGCTCAGTGGCTGGCGCGGCAGTGTGCCCGCCAACCTGGCAGCACTTGCTGAACTGATCTGTGCCGTCAGCCAGCTGGCTAGCCAGGACAGTGGGTTGCAGGAGATGGATATCAACCCATTGATGCTGGTCGACGGTGAGTTCATGGCGGCGGATGCCAGAGCCTTCAGGAGCCGCGCTGCTTGACCCAGCCACCGAGGTAGTGTTGTGGTTCGTTGGTTTCGAATGCCCGACCAAACTCGATGACTGAGTCATTGATGGCATCGGTCAAGGCGAGTTGTTCCCAACGGTGCAGCAGACGTTTTTGCTGCGCCAGGGCAGCAGGTGGCAAGGAGGCAAACATCCTTGCCATTTCGTGCAGACGGCCATCAAGTTCATCAGTTTCGACAACCTCAGTCACCAGGCCCCAGTCGAGGGCCTGGTGAGCATCAATATGTTCCCCGCTCAGAAGCATCCAGCTCGCCCTGGTCGAACCGAGCATGGCAGGCATCAGTGCTGCATGGATGACCGATGGTATTCCCACCTTGACTTCGGGCATGCCAAACTTGGCATTGGTGCTGGCCAACCTGATGTCACAGGACATGGCCAGTTCAAGTCCTGCACCGAGGCACCAGCCGGGTATCCTGGCAATGACGGGGGTGGGAAACTGACGTACGGTTTCGCAGAGATCGCGCAGACTGGCAATGAAGCGTTTGGCTGTGCTGGGGTTGAGCTGCGACATCTCACGGATGTCGGCACCTGCAACAAAGGATTGATCACCTTGGCCACGCAGGATCAGGATACGGATGTCTTGCTGTGTTGAGAGCTGGAGCAGGACGTCCTTGACCTGTTCAATAACAGGAGTTCCCAGGATGTTCAGGTGATTGTGGGATACGATCTTCAGTGTAGCGATGCCAGGGCCGTCCTTGGTGACCAGTGCATGCGGAAGGTTGATGATTTCGGTCATGGCTAAGTCTCCCTCAAGTAGTTTTAATTCCTCGCTCGATCGTACAATGCGGCGACGTATGCTGGGTATTCTCTGTTCCAGCAATGGGGGCTGAAAAGGAATGGATGGGAAAGGATTCACAAAGGCCTTTTGGGCGAACGCTGACAGGCTGTTCTGGTTTGGGGTTGTTCTGGGGCTGGCGCTGTCATGGTGGTATGCCGTCAACCAAATCGTGGATGGCGACCAGACACAGATGATCCATAAGGGCTACCTTGGCGTCTATCAGGGAGTATGGTCCAGTTTCGGCAATGCCGCCAGTGTGGTTGGCAATGTCCCTGGGTCATTGATGGCGTGGTTGGTGGGTTTGCCGCTTTATGTATGGGACTCGCCCTATGCCCCGATGCTCCTGTTGATCGTGTTGCGTCTGGTCGGGTTCTTGTGGCTTGACAGTGTCGTGCGCCAGGCTTATCCCAAGTCTGCGCTGGCCAGGCTTACATTCCTGCTACTTTGCTGGCTCAACCCCTGGTTCCTGTTTGACAGCCTGCTTTACAACCCATCCTACCTCATTTTTTGTGCCGGTTTGCATTGCTGGACCGCATGGCAGATGCAGCATCGCAAGAGCATTGTGCTGAGCTTTTTTCATGTGCTGGCCATCGGCTTGGCCATGCAGTTGCATTTTTCATGGCCTTTGCTGGCGTTCATGTCATTGATGCTGTTTTACCGTGGCATGATCAAGGTAAGCTGGATCGGCGTGCTCCTGTCGCTGACGGTCATCGTGGCCAGTCTTGTCCCATATCTGATGGAATTGATGGCAAATCCTGATCTGGCGCACAACCCGGATCCCGAGGCTCGCAAGCGCTACATCGGCTGGGGCGCGGTTCATGTTTTCCCGGTGGTTAAAGCTGCGTTGTACTGGTTGCGGTATGGGTCATGGTCATTTCCCAGCAAGCTTGTCAATGACACGGAATTCCTGTGGCTGGGTGTGCAATTTCTGTCGGTGATTGTTTCCAATGTCTGGAAGATCGTGTTGGGTATCATCGGAGCGGTGACTGTTGTGGTGGCAGCGATTGCCAACTGGACAGTTTTTTGCGCCATCCGTCATCTGATCAGGCGTCGCAGCGACACGGCGTTGCAGCCTCACCAATGGTTGATGCTGTACGCATTTGCTGCGTTTGTTGCAGCACTGATCAGCGCTGCACTGTCACCGATTGTTTTCAACTACTGGCATCTGACATTGATCTTCCCATTTGCCCTTTTCCCGATTGTTTTCTGGGCAGACAAGTACCTGAAATACAGCTTGGTTGCCAACCCCAGGGGGCTGGTCTGGGTCTTTGCGTTTTTTCTGGTGGTCAACGTTGTTGCGCTTAACGACAGCCGCAAGTTCTCCTACAAGGCCGACTACGCCGAGCAGACTTTGCGGTATGTCCAGGAACATGTCGGTGCGCGGCAGAAATAGCGCATGGCAGGCCACTCCAAGGAGCAGTTGATATGAAAGAAACATCACCTGACTGCAAAGGCAAGGTTCTGGTGGTGGATGATGACATTGAGTTACGCCAGTTGCTCGCCCAGTACCTTAACAAGCATGGATTTGACACTGTGCTAGCAGCGGATGCGACCGACCTGGAACAAAAGATCGAAAGGTTTGAGCCAGATCTGGTGGTCTTGGACAGAATGATGCCAGGGCGCGATGGACTGGATGCCTGCAGGGCTTTGCGTGACATGGGTGAGGATGTACCGATCATCATGTTGACCGCAAGGGATGAAACAGCTGACCGGATCATGGGTCTGGAGATGGGTGCGGATGACTATCTGAGCAAACCGTTTGATCCCAGGGAGCTTCTGGCCAGGATTCAGGCAGTGCTGCGCCGTAAGTCAGGTCCATCCACGTTGAAGGGTTCACAGCCTGTCACTTTTGGTCCATTCGAGTTCGATCCAGTGACCCGCCAGCTTAAAAAAGATGGTGAGGTGATCAAGCTTACTGGAGGTGAGATCAATCTGCTGGAGGCTCTAGTTCAGAACCCTGGCAAACCGCTATCAAGGGACAGACTACTGGCTTTGGCTCGAGATGATGATTCTGGCGAGCGCAACGACCGCGCCATCGACATCGCAATCCTGCGGTTGCGCCGGGTCATTGAAGAGGATCCAAAGTCTCCACGTTGGATCCAGACGGTGTGGGGTGTGGGTTACAGGTTCTCGCCTTAGAGAGCTTTCAGGTCACAGGCTGACTCCGGAAGGGGGGATGATGACATTTCTGCAAAGGCTGGCTCCACGGACCTTGCGCGCAAGGCTGATCTTGCTGGTGTTGGCTGTGGCTGTGATCGCTCAGGCATTGTTGCTTTTTGCGGTAGGACAGTACCAGAGAAACCAGGCGCAGGCTGTCGCGGTCAATTTGCTGGTGACGAGTATCCGCACTTTGCAGACAGCATTGGCTGGCATGTCGCCGCAAGATCGAGCTGAGTTTGTCCGCCAGGCGTCCGGGGGAGCATGGGAGCTGATCCAGCGTGATCCGCCACGTGGTGCGAGGTTTCAGCAGCCGTTGACTGAAAGGCGTAGCGTCCAAGAGGATGAGGATCCTGGGCTCAGGCGCAGCCTTAGATCCTTGGCACGAGAAGTCAATCAACAGTTGGGACGCCAGTCCAGGGTAGCGGTTTCGGCCGCAGAGCAGCCTTACTTGTTCGTGTCACTGCCAGATACTGCCACAGAGGATACACAAGGCCAGGGTGGGAGGCCTGGCAGGATCATGGCCTGGTTGAAGATTCCCTTGGATCGCGTTGATCCACCGGTAAACATGGCGACAGCCATGGGATGGTTCTTGAGTCTGCTCGCGCTATTACTGGTTGGTGCCGCCTTCTCATGGCACATTACCAAGCCATTGACGGAACTGCTGCAGGCAACAGAAAAGCTGGCCGCAGGGCAGCCTCAACCAGTGGTGCCATCAGGCCCGGATGAAACACGACGGTTGGGTGAAAGGTTCAATGACATGTTGGCTGCGCTGGAGCATGCTCAGCAGACGCAGCGGACTTTACTGGCAGGTCTGCCGCACGACTTGAAGGGACCATTGGCCCGAATGGCATTGCGTATCGAAATGACAGACGACGAGCAGCTCAAGAGCGGCCTTTCCAAGGACCTGGAGGATTTGCAAAAGCTCGTCGACCAGTTTGTGGCCTACATCAGGGGGATGGAGACTGGGTCGTTCAAGCCAGTTCCTCTCGAGCTTGAGCAGTGGCTCAAGTCAAGGATCGCTGATTTGCAGCAGCTCGGGTATCCAGTGCAGATCAAGGAAATCACGCGAGCTGCCGTGATGGCTGATCCAGGGGCGCTGGAGAGACTTGTCAATAACCTGGTCGACAATGCCTTGCATCATGGTCGGCCACCTGTAGAGTTCATGCTGGGCATTGAGGGTACAACAGCGGTAATGACAGTGCAGGATCACGGTGATGGCATTGCCGAATCAGAACGGCAGCGTGCCATGGAACCATTTGTCAGGCTGGATCCTGCACGCACCAGGACAGGCAGTTCAGGGTTGGGACTGAGCATTGTCAGTGCCATTGCCAAGGCGCATGGTGCCAGCGTGGAGTTAGGACAGGCTGATTCTGGTGGTTTGAAAGTGGTGATCAAATGGCCCTTGATGTCGGGCCACTGACCCGGTGCGCGATAAGCCCTGCCGTTTGAGGACGGGGAGGATGTCAAGATCTTTTTCAGGTGGTCCTGAAACCGATTGAAACAATCTCTGTAGTTCAGGAAACACTCCTGAAACAGGGGCTGTCTGACAATGGAACCGTCAACAAACCACACAGGAGTCAGACAAATGAAACACACCACTTCTCTGCGTTATGCGATTGCAGGACTGTCCCTTGCCATTGCCAGCAGTGTCGCCATGGCCCAGAACCCAGGTTCGGATGCTGTTCGCAAAGCTGCCCCACAGCAGCATTGCATGAAGGCAGGACATCATCATGGTAAGCATTTCGGCCACAGGATGCCAGGCCAGTTCCGCATTCCAGCCGACCTGATGGCAAAACTTGATCTGACTGATGCTCAGAAAGTGAAATACTTTGATGCCGAGGCCAAGACCAAGGCCACTTTCAAGGAGCTGCGTGCTGAGGCTAAACGTAGCCGCCAGCAACTGCGTGAGTCAGGCAAGCCGAACTTCGATCCCAAGGCGATGTTTGAGCGTCAGAACGAAAGATTTGAAAAGTTTCAGGCTGCACGCAAAACCATCCAGACGCAGTGGCTGGGATTCTGGGATAGTCTGACAGATGCACAAAAAGACACTGTCCAGAAGTACATGCAGGAGAAGTTCAACAAGCATGCACGGAACAACCCGGACAAAAGCCGCGGATAATCCTGCAAAACCTTTGGTAGTACGTCGACATTCATGGCTTCTGGCCCGGGTAACCGGGCCAGTTTTTTACATTCCTTGAAACCTCAAACGGCGGTGTGCCAAGGCAGGCTCAGCCTGCTGCAGCGGCAACGGTATTGGACTTGGCGTTCGGATCTGGTGGACGCTTGGCCAAGAAAAACACGACCGATCCAAGCATGGCAATGGTCGCCAGGACGCTGAAGCCCACACGGTAGTCACCGGTGGCATCACCCATGATGCCTGCAAGCATGGGCCCAATTGCCTGACCAAGGGCCGTAATCATGGCTGACAGACCCATGATCATGCCGATGGCCCTTCTGCCGAAATAGTCTGCCCGGATCGCTTGCATGAAGGGTCCTCTGAGACCCCAGGCAATGCCATGGGCAACCGCAAAATAGGTTAGCTCAATGACCCCGGTGGCGTAGGTCAGGGAAAACAACCCGGTAGAGTGCAGAATCATGCATCCGGAGGCAACCAGTCGCTTGTCGTATTTGTCACCCAGGTAACCGCCAAGCAAGACACCACCGACCTGGCAGAAGGTCATCAGCATGATGAAGTAAGACGCATCGGAAATCGAGTAGCCCAAGGACAGCCGCATGTGGTTGATGGCGTGCGTGTTGACCGAAGATACGACAATCAAGGCAATGCCATGGCCGGCGGCCAGGAGCCAGAATGCTTTTGTGCGTATCGCCTGTGCCGCCGTGAAATTGGGTTCGGGTTTTGCAGGCTGCTTGGATACGGTCTCTTTGTGTTTCTCGAGATAGGCTCGGCCATCAATGACCTCGCCATAGTCTTCTGGGCGACGGATAAACATGCAGGCCAGTGGAAATCCTACGCATAGAACAAAAATTCCACTGCCGATGGCAGTAGGGCGCCAGCCGAAATATTCAATTGACCCGGCGATCAGCGGTACAAATACACCACCGAGCGCAAAACCCAGGCCGACAACTGACAAAGCCCGGGCACGCTGTTTTTCAAACCACTGGATGATGGCGACGTTCAATGGAAAATAGCCGGCCATTGAGGCGCCAACTGCAATGACAGCGATGGCACAGTAAAACTGCACCAGAGATTCGATGAAGCTCAGGCCGATGAAGCCGCTACCAAACATGACCACACCGGTCTTGATGACACCCCTGGAACCAAACTTGTCCAGAAAGTAGCCCAGGAATGGGCCCAGCAAGGCTGCTTCTGCAGATAACATGGCCGAAGCGGCAGACAATGAAGTTTTACTCCAGCCCTGCTCGACACTAAGGACTGCCACGTAGGCGCCGAAGGCCTGGTGCAGCATCATTGCCTGCAGGACTTGCAGGGCAAATGCTGCCCCTACCATTTTCCAACCGTAAAAGATCTTCATGCCAGTTGCACTTAAGGTTTAAGGTGATCTCAGGATTTTTTGCAGAATTGACTTTGCATCAATGCGGTCAATTTCTGTCAGGTTGATACTTTGATCGTTTAGACAACCGTAGTGCAAGGGATTTGTTGCGTTATAGAGACCAATACAACGGGCACCACTGGCATCAGCCAGGTGAAGTGGTCCGGTATCGGCGCAAATGAAGAGGTCCATGGCGCGCAAGACGCTGCCCAGAAGCCGCAGATCGGATGTCTGATAGGTCTGGGTGTCTGGTTCCAGGGCCTGGGTGACATCAGGGCTCAGGATTTCCACCCAGCGCACACCGGGGCCTGCTGCACGGTCAAACTCAGCGCGGATGTTACGCCAGGTCTGGTCATCAATGACCTTGGCACCGCGTGCTCCACGAAAGTATGCAAAACAGTACCTGGCATCGCCTCTGAGTTGCTGCGCGATTTGATCGCCTTGGCGAATCTCGTACTCGGACAGTTCCAGTGTGGGATCTGGCTTGACTTCAGGCAGGCCAGGCCCTTTGAGTAGCGTAAGCGCACTGAGTGCGGCATGAGGGGAGTCGGGTTCCTGACGAATGGCGTGGCGGAAAATCCCGCTCGTTTCCTCGCCCCAGAACGCCACCTTGTTGCGCGCGTGGATGAAGGCACAAATCAGCGTGTCGCTCGATGAACTGTGCGGCATGATCAGAAGGTCATAGACCGTCTTGCGTGCTTTGAGCATGGTTTTGAGAAATGACCATGCTGTTGCGAAAGCAAAGTTCGAGATCAGGACTTCATGCAAGCCCAGGTTTGCAAAGACTTTGGCCTGGGAAGGGCTGATGATCATCAGGTCAATTTTTGCGTTCGGATAGCTTGCCAGCGTCTGTCTGACAAAAGGCAACATGAAGTACATGTTGCCGATCCTTTTGTTGTTGCGAACGATCAGGATGCGCCGGACCTGGTCTGGGCCAAGGCGCTCGGGCACGAGATGGCGTGAGTTGCCGAGCTTGTGCATGAGCCATTTGGTCAGGCCCTTGGTCTTGTTGCGCCTGAATCGGTCAAATTTTCGGAGCAGGGTGCGCAGTGACATGAAATCATGAACCGGAAGAAAAGAGGGTTTCGGCATGGATGTTAGAACATGGCTGCCGGTCTGGGGTGGTTTTACCCGTTGCCAACCCTAAAAACAAAAAAGCGGGACAACATTGTAGTTGTCCCGCTTTTGTACAAACTGGTTTAGTTGACATCTTCCCCGCACTGAACGGCGGGGCTTGTCTCGCACCGGATCAGGATCAAACCTTGGCCAGGGCCTGCTCGAGGTCGGCAATCAGGTCATCAATGTGCTCGATACCGATTGAGAGGCGAACCATTCCTTCAGTCACGCCGGCGGCTTCGAGTTCTTGTGCGCTCAACTGGCGGTGCGTTGTCGAAGCCGGGTGCGTGGCCAGAGACTTGGCGTCGCCGATGTTGACCAGGCGGGTAAACAGACTCAGTGCATCCAGGAAGCGTGCGCCAGCCTGACGGGCATCACCGTCGCTGCTCTTTAAGCCGAAGGACAGGATGCCTGATGCACGGCCGTTCATCTGGCGCTTGACGATGTCATGGTCAGGATGGTCTGACAGTCCAGCATAGCGCACCCATTCCACTTTGGGATGGTTCTTCAGATAGTTGGCGATGGCCAGGGTGTTTTCGCAGATGCGATCCATCCTGAGCGGCAGGGTCTCGATGCCTTGCAGTATCTGGAAAGCATTAAATGGTGACAGGGCAGCACCGGTGTTGCGCAGGGGAACGACACGTACGCGGCCAATGTAGGCTGCAGGCCCGAGTGCCTCGGTGTAAACCACGCCGTGGTAGCTGACATCAGGCTCGTTCAGGCGCTTGAAGCGCTCCTTGTGCTCGGCCCAGGGGAATTTGCCGCTGTCGACAATGATGCCACCGATGGTTGTGCCATGACCACCCATGTATTTGGTCAGTGAATGCACGACGATGTCGGCGCCATGCTCGATCGGGCGTAGCAGGTATGGGCTGGGAACCGTGTTGTCGACAATGAGTGGCACGCCATGCGCATGGGCGACCTTGGCAAGGGCTGCGATGTCGGTGACGTTGCCCAGTGGGTTGCCAATGGATTCGCAGAAAATTGCCTTGGTCTTGCTGTCAATGTGCTTGGCGAAGCTTGCTGGGTCGCGTGGGTCTGCGAACCTGACTTCAATGCCTTGCTGGGGGAATGTGTGTGCAAACAGGTTGTAGGTGCCACCGTACAAGGTGCTTGCGGAAACGATGTTGTCACCAACTTCGGCAATGGCCTGGATGGCATAGGTGATCGCGGTCATGCCTGAAGCCACAGCCAGGGCAGCAATACCGCCCTCAAGTGCTGCGACGCGCTTCTCCAGCACGTCATTGGTCGGGTTCATGATCCGTGAGTAGATGTTGCCAGGTACCTTGAGGTCAAACAGGTCAGCGCCGTGCTGGGCGCTGTCAAACGAATAGGCGACAGTTTGGTAGATAGGTACAGCAACGGCTTTGGTTGTTGGCTCTGGTGAGTAGCCACCGTGAACGGCAAGAGTTTCGAATTTCATGGATATAAGTCCCCAGACACTGTTCTTTTCAAAGCAAGACTATATAGGAATAAAGATCATCAATGAAATAACAAAAAGCAATAAGCAATTTGTCAAATCGATATTTAATGCTTAGCGCTGTGCTCCTTGCCTGATGAGTCCCGATGTCCGGAGGATTTCGAGGTCTTGCCCTTGATATGGCGTAGATGGAGCTCATTCTCAGATTTGGCGATGACCGCAGAAGCCACGGCGTTGCCAAACACGTTGATGGCTGAGCGGGCCATGTCGAGGAAGTGGTCGACAGCCAGGATCAACAGGACGCCTTGTGGTGGGATGTTGAACGTGGGCAGCACGGCGGTCAAGACGACCAGTGAGGCCCTGGGTACACCAGCCATTCCTTTGGACGTCACCAGCAGCAGACCCAGCAAAAGCATCTGTTGCGACAGGCTGAGGTCAATGCCATAGATCTGCGCAATGAAGATGGCAGCAAAGGTGCAATACATCATCGAGCCATCCAGGTTGAAGGAGTAGCCCATCGGCAGGACAAACGATGCAACGCGGTTGCTGCAGCCAAAGCGCTCGATTTGCTCTAGTGTCTTGGGGTATGCTGCTTCCGAACTGGCAGTGGTGAAGGCCAGCAGTGCCGGCTCGCGCATGAGCCTGACCAGGTGGAAAATGTTCTTGCCCAGGAAGATGGAACCGATTGCAAGGATCACGATGAGCAGCACGATGACGCCGATGTAGAACGAGGCCATGAAATAGGCGTATGTGCCGATCACGCCGATTCCGTTAAGCGCAATCTCTGATGAAACAGCTGCAAATACGGCGATCGGCGCCACTTTCATGACTGAGGTTGTGATCTTCAGCATGATATGGGCGACGGTATCAAGCATGTCCACCAGCGCCTTGGCACGTTCACCCAGGCTACTGGCAGCAGTTCCGAAAAACAGCGAAAAGACGACAATCTGCAGGATCTCGTTCTTGGCCATGGCTTCCACGACACTGGTCGGGAAGATGTGCTGGAAAAATCCCTTCAATCCGCTGCCAGTAGCTTGCAGGTCCTTGGCCGCATCACTATCGGGCAATGGCAGGTTAAGGCCGGTGCCTGGCTGCAGGATGTGCACCATGATCAGTCCCAGCGCCAGAGAGAGTATGGACATCATCAGGAACCAGCCAAACGTCTTGAACGTGATCCTGCCGATGGAGCCGCCGCCACTGCCCATTCTGGCCATCCCGACCACCAGCGTGCTGAAGACCAGAGGAGCGATGATCATCTTGATCAGCCGCAGGAAGATGTCGGTCAGGATCGAGATGTTTTCCGAGTACTCTTTTGCCAGGGAGGTCTCATTGCCCCACAGATATACCAGGTGTCCGGCAAAAATACCCAGGATCATTGCACCAATGATGAAGTGCGTCATTTTTTTGGACGTCATGGTTCCCCTAGCTCCTTGTTCTTGATCGTCCTGCAGGACGCTACTCTGGTGCTTGCGGCGAATAGGATTGAGATGAAATATGCCGTCAGCAAATCCTTGGAGACTCTTTATGGGCTGTGCCGTTAAGGAATACTGGCCGGTAATTTCATTGCGCCGCTATTTTATGGTGAGAACGTGGCTTTTTTCAGGAAGGTTGCAGTCAAGAACCCTCTGATGATCAACTTTGCCCGCTTGCCCGCTTTTTTGTTGTCCGGATGCCGCAAAAGAGGGCGTGCGAGCTGCTTGTCAGGTGATCAGCTTGTTTCCTGGCGGGCTTTGGCCAGTGCAATGTCAGTTTCCTTGGGCAACTGCACTGCGTTTTTGACAGCGATGACTTCGGCCATGATGCTGACTGCAATTTCGGCGGGGGTTTTGCTGCCAATGTAAATGCCGATGGGGCCGCGCAGGCGGGCCAGTTCCTCTTCTGTCTTGCCAAAGTGCTCCATCATGCGCTTTTTGCGTGCTGCAGAGTTTTTGCGCGAGCCAATGGCACCAATGTAGAAGGCGTCTGTTTCCAGAGCCTCCATCAAGGCTGAGTCATCAAGCTTGGGATCGTGGGTCAGTGCCAGGATGCAGGTGCGCCTGTCAGGCTTGAAAGCCCTGACCGCATCATCAGGCCAGTCATGCACCTGTTGCACATTGCTCATTGTCCAGCCAGAGGCATATTCCTGCCTTGGATCGCAGACCGTGACGCTGAACCCGTTGAAGACGGCCATGGTGGCGACGTATTCTCCAAGCTGGCTGGCACCAATGAGCAGCATACGATATGAAGGACCGAAGCAGTTGACCAGTTCCTGGTCCGTGATCGAGAGCGCACTTGCAGTTTCAGCAGGTTCCAGTCTCACCTTGCCATTGGTCAGATTCAGCTTGCGCAGCATGAGTTTGCCAGCATCAAGAACCTGGACCAGCTCTTGCAGGAGCACAGGGTCCGGATTGAACTCCAGTACCAGCTCAAGCGTACCACCGCAAGGCAGGCCAAAGCGATGTGCCTCGTCGGCTGTGATGCCATAGCGCAGCTTTTGTGGCAGTCCTTCCATGGCCATCTTGGGTTTGCCGGTTTCTGGCTCGGGCCTGGTGAACGAGGCAATCAGGTCATCTTCAATGCATCCGCCTGAGACAGAGCCAACGACCTGACCTGTTTCGCACATGGCCATGATTGAACCAACCGGGCGCGGCGATGAACCCCAGGTTCGGGTGACGGTGACCAGCACGGCTCGCTGGGCTGCCTGACGCCATTGCAATAGGCGCTTCAGTACGATGAGATCCTGATTCTGCATGTCTTGCTCCGTTTGCGAGATCTGCGTGACTGGCCTGTCAGTGGTGTTTGTCAATGACAAAGCCAGTCAGCAACCAGCCATCATTTGGCCACAGGCATGGAGAATTCTGCGCCTGCTGCTATGGTCTGGGGCCAGCGCTGCATGATCGACTTCTGGCGTGTATAGAAGCGTACACCTTCCTCGCCGTAGGCGTGCATGTCTCCGAAGAGACTTTTCTTCCAACCGCCGAATCCGTGCCATGCCATGGGAACAGGGATCGGGACGTTGATGCCGACCATGCCGACCAGGATGCGGCGTCCGAACTCGCGTGCCACGTGGCCATCGCTCGTGTAGAGGGAAACGCCGTTGCCATAGGTATGGGCATTGATCAGAGCAATGGCTTCATCCAGGTTCTTGCAACGCACGCACGACAGCACTGGCCCGAAAATCTCTTCCTGGTAGATTTTCATGTTGGGAGTGACATGGTCAAACAGTGTGCCGCCTGTAAAAAATCCGTTTTCGTGGCCGGGCACACGGTAATTGCGACCATCGACCACCAGGCGGGCACCTTCGTCAATGCCGGACTGGATGTAGCCTTCGATTCTATTCAAGGCTTCCCTGGTAATGACAGGACCCATCTCGACATTGGGATCAAGGCCATTGCCAATCTTGAGTGTGCGTACCCGCTGAGCCAGGTTCTCGATAACCTTGTCGGCAATGTCACCGACCAGGAGCGCAACCGAAATCGCCATGCAACGCTCGCCAGCAGAGCCATAGGCCGCACCAGCAAGCCCGTCAACAGCAGCATCGAGATCGGCATCAGGCATGACCACCATGTGGTTTTTGGCGCCACCGAGCGCTTGCACCCGTTTACCATGGGCAGCACCTTTCTCGTAGATGTACTGTGCAATCGGTGTGGAGCCAACAAAACTCAAGGCACGGACCTCAGGGTGTTCGATCAGCCGGTCAACAGCAACCTTGTTGCCCTGGACAACGTTAAAGACACCATCGGGCAAACCTGCTTCCTTGAGAAGCTCAGCCAGAAAAATTGCAGCTGATGGATCCCTTTCGCTGGGTTTGAGGACAAATGTGTTGCCGCAGGCAAGTGCCATCGGGAACATCCACATGGGAACCATGCACGGGAAGTTAAAAGGTGTGATACCAGCGACCACACCCAGGGGCTGTCTGACTGTCCAGTTGTCGATGTCGGTGGAGACCTGCTCGGTATAGGCTCCTTTAAGGAGTTGTGGGGCACCGCAGGCAAATTCGACAATTTCAATGCCGCGAGTGACTTCTCCCTGGGCATCGGAGAACACTTTGCCGTGCTCCTGGGTGATGATCCTTGCCAGTTCGTCACGGTGTGCGTTCATGAGTTGAAGGAACTTGTCCAACACGCGTGCACGGCGGATCGCGGGAGTATTGGCCCAGGATGGAAATGCGCGCAATGCAGCCTGTACGGCAAGGTCAACAGTGTCAGGCTCGGCCAACTCGACTTGCCTTGAGACCTCACCAGTGGCTGGGTTGAACACGTCCTGTGTTTTGCAGTCAGCCTGGCGATACAGTTTCCCGTCAATCCAGTGGCTTACCAGTGTGTCGGCCGTAAATCGGGTTGTCATGCGTGTCCTCCAATGGTGCGGTCTCAATGCTGTCATAAGTGCGACCTGAATGTACCGGTTCCATCATAAAGAATTGGATGGATTTGGAATATAAGGCAGGCAAAGGGATGTTGTACGACAGAGCCATCCGGGCACGAGTTTTCAGCAAGCTGTACAGGCATGCCATCAGGGCAAGGGCACATGAACCACTTTGTCTACCACATCCTTAAAGGATATCAAACAGCGCTTAGTGTTGGGTGTTGTTGGCGGATCCATGAACGCAAAGTCTCACGCCGAGTGCGTGGCGACAGCAGTATCGCCAGTGGTAGAGCAGAAGTTTGAAGTTGTTTCAGATCCCGGAGCATGGATCGTCTTTGGAGGTTTTGCAGCCCCCCTTTGGTGGGAGTGAACTGTCACTAGGGGGCTGATGCCATTGCAATCTTATTGCAATGGTGGGTGGCTTCAGTTTTGTTTCTGGTTCTGGCTTTCTTCGTGCTTGTTGTAGAGGAAGCCGCCCAGTGCGCCGACTGCTGCGCCACCAAGTGCACCCCAAATGGCATCACCACCAGCCAAAGCAGTGATGCCGGCTCCTGCAGCAGCACCGATGGCGCCAGCAGACAGGGTGCTTTGTTGCGAGGAGGACATGTTTGTGCAACCGGTGGTGGCAAGAAGGGCTGCCACAGGCAGTGCGATCAAGGTTTTTTTCACGGTAGTCATGGTTTTGATTCCATCAGAATGGTGAATTGCCGCACTCAGGAATTGCAGGGGTATGCATGTGCCAGGTAGCGCAGAATGGTGTCAGATGCTGATTTTTCAGCATACTGAGGATATTTCTCAACCCACGCTGTAAAGTCTTTCAACGCCTGGCTACGGGTTGTGCTTTTGTCCTTGAAGCAAATGAATTCAGGACTCTTTTTAGGATGGCGGCTGATGACGTAGGTATCAAAAACACCTTGTGCAAAGCCTTGGCAGAACGCCTTTTCTGACGCAACTGAAGAATTGCAGGCATCAATAAATGCTTGTGTCGTGACAATGGCTGGCTTGCCGCTTTGTGCATGGGCTGCAGTACAAGCCAGCAATGCCAAACCTGCCACGAGTATGGGTCTTTTCATCGTTCTGCGCGAGAGACCCTGGCATTTATGCCGGGGAGGGATAGCGCGGCACGCCAAGCGTGCCCCTTCCTCTCGCATCCTCCGTTTGGTTGGCTATCTTTACACGTATCAAGTATAATGTGTGAATGGAAGTCAAGCGAGCGTACAAGTTCAGATTCTATCCGACGCCTGAGCAAGAAATGATTCTTGCCAAGACGTTTGGTTGCGCTCGCTTTGCTTACAACTACATGCTTCGTCTT
>Ga0180217_1002349_pt1 | contig 17738 bp, 12 predicted proteins | sample eDN3rd37CBELigOP_FD_128521 | JGI IMG/M metagenome (GOLD analysis project Ga0180217, IMG submission 128521) | Enriched Organic Plus compost microbial communities from Emeryville, California, USA - eDNA 3rd pass 37_C BE-Lig OP (version 2) (version 2) ... | reverse complement strand
GTTGTTGGTGTTTTTGTGAACATTACAACATGCTCAGGGATATCCTTTTCACTTCCCATTTCAATGACGTGTTCTGCATAATTTTTACCGACACAGAATATATTTTTGCTCGGTCTTGGAATTGGAGCCCTTAATGTAATTTCTTCAATGGAATAAGAAAAATCTGTATCAGGATTTTCGCGTACCCACAAATTGATTTCCCGAATTCTCTCAAGACACTCTTCCCCTTGAGCAATCACTTCAATCATTGTTTCTGGAATGGTTGTTGTGCCACTCATTTTCATTTCAGCAATTTTTACATCTATTACTTGATTAAGCTGCTCGTTTACAATTCCAATAAATTGTCTTTCATTCTTTTCAGCTGTTACAAACCTCATTTTTAATCACCTCTAATTTAGTCATATACTTAATTCTATTTTAGATGTTGAAATTCCTCTTTCTATACTTTTTGTAGAATTTTGTATGTTTTTGTAACATTATTAGAGGTTTTAGCGAACTTGTTTTAATCCCTGTAAAGGCAGGTATAATAATGGTACAAAGCTTGTATGTACTACTTTAGTATAAGTATGCATGATTATTATGTACTAAAAAAAAATGGAGAAATGAAAATGTTCATGTTGAAGATTGCAATTGAATTGAAACGCCGAAAGATGACAACTTTAGCAGATCGGCACGGCTTTACTGCTTGGGAGACGGTAAAGTGTAGTCAAGAGTTAGATCAATTATTGAATATTTATCAAAAGACAAAACAAAAGAAATTAAAAATGGTCAACTAAAAAGACTATTCGCATTAGCGAATAGTCTTTTTTCTTATTTCAACCTTATTAGCATATGTTAATGTTCTCCAAACCCATTCAAATGGACCGAATCTGAATTTTCTCAACCATAAATAACTTAGGATGATTTGAACAATGTAAATACCAATAGTCAAAAGGAAGCCTGTATATGGCTGTAACTTACCATATAATCCAAAACCATAACCATAAAACAATAATGTACAGACTATGGATTGGAAGAGATAATTACTCAGCGAAAGCTTTCCAACAAGAGCTAGTGGAGATAGCAGCTTTTTCCAAACGGGTAATCTCATTAACAGGACTATCGACGTTGCATATAATAAGGCTGTACTCGGGCCACCGATTGTGTCCTGTAAATAATCAGTTGCAGGATTTTTAGCAGTGTAATAGGGTAGTAGTTTCATAGGAACCCCAATTACCAGCGAGATCAACCAAAGAATCTTAACCTTCTTAATATCTTCATCTCGACCTTCAAACCATTTTTTCTTAGCGATAAAGGCACCCAGGAGGAACATTGGTAGCAATGTAATGACCATTACAAATATGCTTGCAACGTTATTAACAAAATACCAGTCTTGAAATCTCTGACTCGTGATCTCCCAAAAACCGCCGTTTGCATAAATTTCTGCCGATTTTAAAGCAAGCTGTTCATTGTACATAACATCATTTAAACCTGGTTCAAACAACACCGCTACAAACATAAGTCCACCGAGAACAACATTTGGAACAAAGATAAGGACTAATGCCCAAATAAGCAAAGTAATCGGCTTTGCCTTATGAAATAATAGTAGAATCGCACCAATTAGAGCATACGTAATTAAAATATCACCGTGCCAAACAAAGAACGCATGTAAACATCCAAAAAGTAATAGCACAGTTAATCTTCTTGAAATCAACGGATAAAATGAATAACCTTTAGCAACTGCTCTTTCCTTAAACAGAATAAAACCAAAGCCAAAAAGAAATGAAAATAAAGTATAAAAACTTGCTTGTGCAAAAATATCGATGATACTATTTGTCCACTTATTAAGATCCCCAGTCCACCATGTCTCTGGATTTAAATAGAGAATGGGGGAAAAAAACGATGGCATATTGACAAAAAATATCCCTAATATTGCTAACCCTCTTATAACATCAATTGAGTGAATCCGCTCTGCTCCTAATACGGGACTTAATCGTTCATTACTCATTCTCACAACTCCTTACCACGTTTACATATATACGATTATAAGAGAACTCAATTGGAAACACTAGGAAAATTTCCTACTATTGGTTCAAACCTTCGGAGGAGCCATGGTAAAAATCACATCTTCTGGGCAGTTCTCATAGAATAAAAAAAACTGTTTATATTCGTATCAATGATATCACTATTCGTAATTCTTCAAATTCGTTTTGTAAAAGGGTGTTTTTGTATGCCAGCAATCGTAGGAGCCGTAAAAGTAAATAGTGTTGGAAATAGCAGTGTTTTCAATATTGGTGATGTCTTTCAAATCTCCCCTACCAGCACAGCCAAGACTTTTGCAGGTGCTGGCTCATTTAATACAGGGGATGGTCTTCGTGTCTATAATAATCAGAGTGTTACGAACACTTACGATACAGATAATATTGACAATGTCATTGTTGGTAATGCCTAAGGAGGGATGAGGACATGAATTTTTATATTAACCAAAGTATTTGTATTCATTCTTTACGTGTAGAGAGCGTTAGTAATTCATCCGTTTTACAAATTGGAAGTGCTGGGCTAATCAAGCCTTCGTCTAACCTTTATAATACAGGGCAATTTACGGAGCCTGCTCCAGAAATCGGATCTCAAACTTCAACTTCAGAGCCAGCTGTTCCACTTGTCGGACCAACTTCTTCATAGGCATTCACCCATGGTAATGTTCATGCATATTATAGACTATCATTGTTTAACTTTATTATTCAGAAGTCAACTACTTCCGATAATAAAGCAAAAGCCTCCGGAGGATGCCACGATTTTTCAAAGGAAATTTTTCGAGCAGTAAAATTAAAGACTAATAACGCCACCTCCTGTGGCAACGTCTTTATGACCCACTTCCTGTGGGCATAAAAATCGGGCGCAAATACACCAAGGCGTATTTGATAGAAAGGGTGAATGCCGTTGTACACGTATCCTTATGACATTAACTCTTATATTCGGAGCCTTCATTACTATATCCAACAACAGAATCAACGAATCGCACAACTAGAAGAGACACTGCAGCTCATCCAGGGAGATCTTAAAGAAATCAAGAATAGGCCAACAACTCAGATAGAAAAAATTGAATATAAATTTGATCAACTTAAGGTTGAAACGTTGGAAGGTACATTAAATATCGGATTAAACCCTATGAACGGAGAACAAATAGAAGATTTTGCAGTTTCACAGAGTAAGATGAATATACCTGACGTCCGACATACCCATAAAGATTTCATTAATGAAATAGAAGATGAAATTGATGAATACTTAAATAATGATTGCTCGGTTTATATTCAAAGTAAGTTAAACCAACAAAGGACTTCAATCCCCAACGAGCATGTCCAGTTTGTTGTGGAAGATATTCGAAAGCAGATCAATGAACGGATTATTTATTATTTAGAACAAAAGCAAACTGAACTCCAAGATCCTACGAGGATACATGAGGTATATACAGCCATTGTTGAAAGAATAAAATTGGATATTCAAAACTCAATCACAGCTTATCTGAATAATCTTCCAGATAATTTGAAAGAAGGTCACGATACATGAACTTTACTGTTGTAAATAAAGAAATCCATGTTGGGAATATTGAAATCGTTGGAGTCTCCACTTCTTCTGTTTTTATTATCGGGGACGCTAAAACAATATCAATGGCATCTGCGTTTGATACTCCACCGGAATCACTGATTATTGGACCATACGTTCCATTAGCACCACAAGGTTGATGTCTATGCAACGAATATCCGTTGTTGACCTTATTTATGTCAATTCTGTATCTTTTAGTAGTATTTTAGAAATTGGAGACTCAAAAAAAATCACCCCTGTTTCTCAGGCACTTGCGGTACAAAGAGAGGTTCCACTTTTTTTTACAAATGAAGGGGATTTTTCACAATATCCTATTTTTTCAATGGAACTTCCGAAAGTAAAAGTGACTGAATCCGTTAATATGGAGATATTTAATCAGAACCCAGTTATTAAGGTAAATTCCATAAAGGTAACTGGAGTTTCGTCGGCTGCCGTAATGCAAATAGGTTCAACGGAAACGATTCACACTGAATCAAAGGTAAAGCATATTCGAAAGCTCCTTGATGACAAATCAAAGAAGAACAGGTAACGAAATACCCAGTTTTTCATAAAGTAATAGTATGATAAATTAAATTGTAAAAATAGGCTTCAATAGGAGGACAAAAAGGACCAAGAAGATCAAGGCGGTGCAGTTTTGAGTACCGGAGCGAGGCAACTGCTTGAGTTAACTCCCTTGCAGCCTTGCGCTGAGGAATTGACTTCGTGAATAAACTAGTAGACGCAAGTGCATAATCTGGTTATTCACCATGTACTCGGAGCAATGTACGCAGAAATTCGATGTGTCATTTTTATCCGACTTTTGAGCTTCCTCTAAAAGGATGACGCGATATGCCCTCAATAGTAGGACCAATCAAAATCAATAGTGTTGGTGGCGGAGTTGTGAATTTCGGGGACTCCTTCTATGTTTCACCAAAGAGCACAGGTAAGACATATTCAGGCTCAGGCTCGTTTAATACTGGTGACTTTATCTGTACAAATAATGGTTTGAATGCTACCAATACAAACGATGAAGATTTTGCAGACCAACTTATTAAAAAGAATGCATAGAAAAAAGGCCATTACTGGCCTTTTTCCTATTTCTATAAAGTTTCTAATTTTACAAGCGTTCCTCTGCCAGAAGGCTCAGCAGGTTCAACAATTAGACGTTTTGGCAGCCTTGCCCTTAATTCCTGAACGTGGCTAATGACGCCTACCGCTAATTGTTTTGAGTGAAGTTTTTCAAGTGCGGATACAACAGTATCCAGTAAATCTGCATCCAGTGTTCCGAAGCCTTCGTCTAGGAAGAAGAATTGTAATGGATATTCTCCCCTTAGTTGGATTTGAGCAGATAATGATAGTGCCAGCGCCAATGATGTTAAGAATGTTTCCCCTCCGGAAAGTGTTGTCACAGGTCGTCTAACACCGCCATTTGCATCATCCCTCATAATAAATCCACCCTGTGAATCCACTTCAACAGCATAACGCTGCCTTGTTAAAATACCGAGTCGATCTGTAGCATCATGACTTACTTGGACTAATTGTTCTTCGGCAATATATTCTACGAAGCTATTCCCTTTAAATACGGATTGTAGCTTATTATATTGCTCTACTAGTTTATCTAATTCAATTCGTCTATCTTCAAGCTCGTTGAAACGCTCATGTTTATCTAAAAGAACTTGGAGAGCCTTTAATGCAGCTCCCTTTGTTTCTACTGCTTGATTTAGCATCTCTCTCATTTCGGTACGTATTATTTGGATTTCTTCCCATTTTTCTTTTGTTAGTTCTTCACCATTAAGTAAATCATTTACTTTTTGCAAATCAGTTTGGATTTGCTTGAAACGATCCCAGAACATGTCAATTTGTTTTTGCAGTTCTGATTGCACATGTTTGGAAAGAAGCGATTCCTTCACATCAGATATTGAATTAAAGCTTGTAGTCTCAAGCACATCATTCCATTTTGCTGTTGCTTTTTCACTTCGAAACTTACCATCTTGTACAGCCTGCAAGGCTGCATGGGTTTCGTTTTCGAGTTTCTGACATTGTGATTGGACCATCTGCCAAGATTCATACGCGATACTCTCAGTTTCTTCAAGCTTTTCTACCATTTGCTCGGTTTCAGCCACTAGCTGCTTGATGTTGTTTTCTCCAACTTCTTTTGAGAGCTTTTCATTTGCTTCTGTTAATGCCTCAAGTTTACCCTTTAAGGTTGATTTGATTTCAACAATATGCCGTTCAATGGTATTACAGTCATCCTGATATTTCTTCTTTTCTTGTTCTTTTCGTTCTAATAAATTTGTTGCACTTTCGATTTCAACAGAAAGACTTTGTGCCAACTTATCATTTTTCGATATTACTCCAAGCTTCGCTTCAACTGTTTCGAACTCAAGCTGAGGAAAAGTTTGCTTCCAATTCATGAACTGTTCTTTCACTTTTTGTTGTAAACTTGCAACGCGCACTTCCAGTTCATTATAGGACTTCGCGTTAATTGATATTGTCTGTTCTAGCTGACTTACTTTTTGCATGACCGCTCGGATTTCTTGGATCACTTTTCTTCCTGCTTCTTGAATCTTTAAGTAATCCTGATGTAATGATTTTTGTTCGACAATTAGAAATTGAAATTTTTCGGTTAAATCACCCAATTCCTGATCATTTACCGCTGTATTAGATTTTGGAGGGATAGTCATTTCACCTGGATATTCTTGTACAAGCCCCCCAGAAATTTGTTCAAGTTTAATCTTTAATGTAGAAAACTCTTGTTTCACACTACGTGCTAATGCTATCTCATTTGTCAATTTTTCAATTTGTGTTTCTAAGGAATCTCCATAATCCTCATGAACAACTGGATTTGGATGATGGGTAGATCCGCAAACTGGACATGGTTGCCCAGATTGAAGCTGGTTAGCAAGCCTGATGGCAAGATTATTTCTACGGCTATCCTCTAATTCTTGCTTGAGCCTAGATAATTTTACTTCCGCAAATCCGATAACCTTCTCGCATTCTCTATCCCGTTCACAAACCGTTTCATATGTTGATGCATTTTTTATAAAGATGGTTTCCATTTTGTGTTTAGCTTGGGCAAGTGACTCATATTGAGAATGTAGCTTTTCTTTCGTTTGCTCGAGCTGTACGCAATTCTTTTCCAATTCCGTCTGTTGGTCCTTAAGGCTTTCAGTGGAGAACATAATGGATTGTTTTATTTGATTCGCTTTTTGAAGCTCCTCACGAACATCTGCTGAAACAGTTAATTGAGACAGCTTTTCTCTCCGTTCTTTTTGCATTTCTGAGTCTGATGTAATGGATGCTGCGATCGCTTCAATCTGATTTTGCTTTTCACGTACAAGTGATTGTAGGTTGTTCACTTGTTGTTGTAGTTCATTTACTTCCTTTTCTAGACTGATTGCTCTTTCCTGAACAATGATAGCATCTGAAAGTCTTTGTTTCTTGGTTAGATAATACGGTAGCTTTTCAGTCTTTTCCTGACGTGCCTGATGATACTCATTGGTCTTGATTTCATTTTCCTCTTTTTTTGCCGTTAACTGGCTTTGTAGGGATTGATAACGAACAGTTGCTTTTTCTAAAGCATCCTTCGCCGTTTCGTATTCTTCGAGATATGGCAGGATAAGAGCAGCTGTTTCTGCATTCTTCCGTTTTTCTTCAAGCTGAAGAATTTGCGGTTTCTCTTGATCCATTTCAACTAATTTTTGTGATAGAGCGCTCTTTTCCAGCTGCCATTGCCAAATATTTTTACTTTTTTCAAAATCAGCGTCTATCTTATTAACTTCGTTTTGACGTTTAGTCAGAAGAACTTCTGTTTCTTTTAGCTCTTGTTCCGCAGCTTTAATTGCTTCTGTTGATGCATCCCCTAGACCAGCCTGCTCGGCTATTACTTCGTTCAACTCGTTTTTTGCTGTCGTTAGCTTATTCTTTAACTTTTTATTTAGCTTGTCCCCATATTGTTCAAGATTGAATAGACGTTGAAGCATTTGTCTACGGTCTGCACCTTTCAGTGATAAAAACTCAGCGAACTTTCCTTGTGGTAATACGACTGCTCTCGTAAAGTCATCAATCGTCAAGCCTAATAAATCCTGTACGCACTGATTTACCTCACCAATTTTATCAGCCAGTACAACAGATTCCTCACCTACTTCAATAATCCGACTCACTGAGGATTTGACCTTTAAATCATCCTGTCGTTTAAAGCTACGTTCAATCATATAACGCTTTGTTCCTTTGGCATTTTCAAGTTCAAATACAAAAGAAACATGAAGTTGATTTTCTGCATGATTAAGAATGCCATGGGTATTATTTGATGCGCGTTCAACCTTTCCATACAAGGCAAGTGTCATAGCATCAAGGATTGAGGACTTTCCACTTCCTGTCGGACCAAATATCCCAAAAACTCCTCCTTCACAAAGGGAGCCAAAATCAACAGTTTGTTTCTCTCGAAAGCTATGAAGCCCTGCTACTGTGAGTGTAATTGGTTTCATGCTTCATCACCTTCCCCATCTGCATCTTCAGTAAGGAGTTCTAAAAACAACTTTGTAAGTTCAGGCTCTGGTTTTGCCCCACCAGTCTGTTTTTCATAAAAACGTGCAAAAAGTTCATCAATTGGGGTGTTCGTACTTACAGTCCGTTCCAGTTTATCTTTTTCGAGTTCATCAAAAACAGGCCGAATATGGATCAGGCCACTATGATACTTACGCAATCTATGAATCTCTTCGATTGATAACGCATTTGTTACATGAATTTCAAGGTCAATCCATGCATTTGCATCCTTGCCTTCATCAAGCCAACTGTATACTTGAGCAAGCCCCTCTTTTGCCTTCCATCTTATAAGTGGCCTTCCACTTGATAAAAACACCTCAGACATTTCAACCGGCAGGCCAGGTTTTGCATCTAAAATTGTAACTGACTTCGCATAACCAGCCTCTGAGAAACTATAGGCTAATGGTGAACCTGAATATCTTGCGATGGTTTTCGCTCTTGATACCATTTGCGGGCGATGCAAATGCCCTAATGCAACATATTGTGCAGATTCCGGAAGGCTTGTGGCTGCAACGGTGTACGCTCCGCCAACTTCAATTGGTCGCTCAGAATCAGTGCTACTGCCACCTGTCACATAAATATGACTCATTGCGATATTAATCGTTTCAGGTGTGAAAGCTTTACTCATTTGTTCAAAGATTCCTTGAATCCGTTGGTCATATTTATCTCGAAGCATTAATTCTTCATGAGATTCAGATAGTACTTCAGCCAATCGTGACTCAGACGGGTATGGTAATGCTGCTAGTTTAAGAGTTTCATTTGTAGAGGGTACATAGATGGTTTGGACATCCATCGTTGGCAAGCCCAGTAATTGAATTCCCTGACCGTGTGCAAGTGGTGATGCTGCTGACAAGCGGTCAGGATTATCATGGTTTCCTGCAATGATTGATATTGGTCGCTTACCCCCATCTGATAAACGAGAAATACTTTCATAGAATAAGCTTTCAGCTGCAGCTGGTGGATTTACTGTATCGAAGGCATCTCCAGCCATTAGCACAACATCGATTTTTTCTTCCTCGACGATTTTTACAAGCTCATCCAAGAATTGTGCTTGTTCTTCTAATCTACTTCTTCCCTCAAGTGATCGACCTAAATGCCAATCAGCGGTGTGAAGAATTCTCATTTGAAAGTCCCCTTTCTAAACCGTAATCCAGTACTATTATTTTAACATAGGAGGCTGGCTGGAAATGGTAGAGTTAACTGGAAATTGATATAAAAAGTACTGCCCTAAATTAAGAGCAGTACTTCTTAAACTACACCTCTAACAAATGGCCACCATCAAAAAAGTATAAATACTTTTCTGTAAGTGGTTTTCTCCAAATGTGTTCAATGGCCTTACTATATAATTCAAGCTGTACACGATAACGGTCTATAAGCTCTGGCTTTGCATCATCAAAGCTTCTGAACTTCCCAGTTATTGTATCTGTTTTATAATCAATCAGAACAATACCTTTATCATCCTCAAAGATACAGTCAATGACCCCTTGGATAAGGACATTTTCCCGCTGTTCATCAGACCAGTCCGCATAGGCATCAATAGCTGAAATAGCTACACTAAACGGAACTTCTCGTCTTACATTTTCAGCTGCAAGCATACGCTTTGCAAGATCCGATTTAAAAAATCCCAGAATACTTGTTACATCAATAACATCAGCCTGTTCCTGTGTTACTAATTCATGATGAACCATTTTTTGAATCTGCTCACGAATTGATTCTTCATTTATTGGTTCAACAAGGCTAATATGCTGCATAACCATGTGCATCGCTGTACCACGTTCTGCAGGTGTCAATGATTTTTGCTGCATGAACCTTGGTCGATCTGCAGAGCTCGAGCGGAACTTCGGAAGAAAGAGTGTATCACTTTGTTCATCCATGCTCTCTCTTTGTCTTTTGATTTCTGAAACAGATTGTTTGGAACGCTTATTCGCCGCAGATTTAAATGGATAACTCCAAGTTAATTGACGTTCAACTCTTTCTAAAAGTTCACTACTGACTGGAATTGGCTTTCCATCTTTCATTGCGGCTTCTATTTGTTCTTGCTTACTTTCTTCCCCAACCTCAATTTTTTGTAGCTCTACAGAAGGAATTGTACGAATCTCCCATTTTGCTGGATGATTTACGATGTCGGTTGGGATCTGGTCAACTGCTTCTTCCCCTCGTAACAGCATGGCATCCTTATGTCGAATTAAACCGTGTCCTATCCAATCTAAATAGGATTTTGCACCTGCTCTTAGATGGTCTGCAATTAACCATTCTTTGTTTTGAAGTGTGGCCTGCCATCTACCAATTTGCTTTTCTACATCCTTCACCGTACCAACAAGATATAGCTTCTCCTTTGCTCTCGTAAGGGCCACATAAAGCACGCGCATTTCTTCTGAAATCAGCTCTAGATGCATTTTCTTCTTAATCGCAAGCATAGGTAGAGTTGGATAGCTAATCCTAAGCGTTGGATTTACATATTTCGTTCCAAATCCAAGCTCTTTATCTAATAAATATTTTTTATTTAAATCCATCATATTAAATTGCTTCGAAAGTCCACCAACAAACACAACAGGGAACTCTAGTCCCTTACTTTTATGAATGGTCATAAGGCGGACAACGTCCTCTTGTTCTCCAAGTGCTCTAGCGGTACCTAAATCATCGCCACGATCCTGCATGCGTTCAATAAAACGCAGGAATCGGAATAAGCCTCTAAAGGATGTTGCTTCATATTGACGGGCACGGTCGTACAGTGCACGAAGGTTTGCTTGACGTTGCTTTCCTCCAGGCATGCCCCCTACAAAATCATAAAAGTACGTTTCTCGGTACAATTGCCAAATCAAATCAGATAACGAACCTGTTCTTGCTCTTGTACGCCAGCTATCTAACTTATGATAAAAATCGGAGACTTTCCCGTGTGTTGCATCATCAGAGGATACTTCCTCTAGAAATACCTTCAACGCCTCATAGTAAGGACTGTTTTTTTCAAACGTTCGAATTTTGGCAAGCTCATCAGCTTCTAGCCCAACAATTGGTGAACGTAAAACGGATGCGAGTGGAATATCCTGGTATGGATTATCAATCACTTTCAATAAGGACATCATAACGCTGACTTCTGTCGCATCAAAATAGCCGGTTGAAAGATCTGCATATATCGGAATGCCTTGTTGTTTGAATTCCTCCATAATTTGAGGAGCCCATGGCATTGAACGCATCAAAATGACAATATCGCGATACGTGATGCTCCTCATACGATTTTCTTTGCGATCATATACTTGGAATCCAGAGTAAATCATATCCTTAATTTTCTTCGCCATCGCGCGAGCTTCAAGCTGTGCTGTTTCAAGCTCTGCTTCGTCAAAGAGGATCAGTGGCTCTTCATCTTCCTCATTTTCTTCTGGCTCATAACTCGCTACTTCTTGGCCATTCTTATCAATTAACAATAGTTCTGCAGCCATCTGATTACTTTCTGGATAATCAGCGCCTAGCTTTAGCTCAGCATCATCGTCATATTCTATTTCACCAACGGCTTCACCCATGATTTGTTTGAACAGATAATTCGTTCCGTCCAAGACCTCAGCACGGCTACGGAAGTTTTTCGATAAATCGATTCTTAATCCAGTATTTTCTCCTAATTGGGTAAACCTTTTATATTTACTTAAGAACAACATGGGTTCTGCAAGTCGAAAGCGATAAATCGACTGCTTCACATCCCCAACCATAAACATATTTCCAGTTGCTTCTCCGTCTTTTGTAACTAGCTTTAAAATGGACTCCTGTACCATATTGGTATCTTGATATTCATCCACAAAAGCCTCTTCAAATTGGAGTCGGTATTCAAGCGCTGCTTCGGAAGGAACTAACTCGTCTGATGAAGTTCCATCTTTTCGTAAAATTTCAAGACAATAATGCTCTAAATCAGAAAAGTCAACTAGTCCCTTTTCTTCTTTTACCTTCTGAAATCTGTCACCGAATTCCATTACAAGTTCAACAAGCATTTCAATAGACGGCAGCATTTCTTTGATATTATCTAAATAGCTTTCAGGAGGTCGGCTGAACAAATCTTCCTTTATTTTTTCAACCTGCTTTTTCGCATCGTCCCTATGCTTTGTTACCTGGTCCTTCAGATTTTCGTCATACTCATCACCCTTAACCGGCTTGGCTCTGCCAAATACAAGAGTTTGCATTTCATGATAAAGTGCCGTCCATGAGTGGTTCTTCGCATGTAAGAGGCGATGAATTTGTTCAAGGTCTGCTTCAATATTTTCTGCCCTTGGAGCAGGTCCTCCAGGCATTCGAATTAAGTCCATTGCATGTTCTAAATTAGCTTTTGCCCCCTCAAGCTGAAGAGTAATATCTGCTAACAAATATGGAATATACGGAGTTTGATCTAAACTTTGATCATCTACTCGGTAATCCTCCACAATTTGCTTAAGCCATTCATTAGGAGTAGGATGTGCTCGTGAAAATTCATATAGTTTTCGAATCATATTTTGCAATTCAACATCAGTACGGTCATTCGTAAAGCGATCAACTAAGTCAAAGAATTTCGTGTTTTCCAGTTTGCTGTAATGCTCTTCAAAAAGTTCCTCCATTACCTCATCTCGCATCAACTCTGCCTCAGTTGAATCTGCTATTCGAAATCCAGGGTCAATGTCAATTAAATAGTAAAACTTCCGAATGACTTCCAAACAGAAAGAGTGAATCGTTGAAATTGAAGCACGATTTAATAAGCTAAGTTGGCGTCTAACATGTAAGGAGGCTGGATCTTCCTTTAATGATTTTTCTAGTGCTTCTCCAATTCGATTTCTCATTTCAGCCGCAGATGCATTTGTAAAAGTCACAACAAGTAAACGGTCAACATCAACCGGATTTTCCTTAGATAATATTTTTCTGATAATCCGCTCAACAAGAACTGCCGTTTTACCAGAACCCGCAGCAGCTGCGACTAAAATATCTTGACCATTTGAGACAATCGCTTTCCATTGATCATCGGTCCATTGACTTCCTTCTGGCTTTGGTATGAGATTAGTCATGAATTTTCACACCTCCATTCCGAATTTTCTCGAGGATAACGTCTTTACTTTCATTTGGGAGTACTCGGTATTTATTTTCCTCTAAACTTTGATCAAACTGACAAACAGATTTAAACGAACAAAAAGTACAAGGCGTTTTATCCTTAAGTTTATATGGTGCAATATCAATTTCACCATCGGTAATCCTGTTTCCAGTGTTTTTAAAGACTCCCCGTACATGGTTGCGAAGATATCCCAATTCTTCTTCACTTGCCACTTGTGAATTAGAATAAAAGCTACCATCCTTCTTAATGGCTGCAGAGACAATTTGTGAGTAGCCTGTCCCGAGAGATTGGTCCATTAAACGAACAGATTCCTCATCCCCTAATAAGAGTCCTTTCATTTTAAATCTCTTAAAAATTTCCTCTTCAATTTTATCCTCAGACAGGACTTTATTTGAATGAATTAATGGATCATGGATATGGAAATATAGAACTCCTGCAGGTTTTGCAGCAGTACCAATCCAATCTTTTGAGTGAGTAATAATTACATCCAAATACGTTAGCATTTGTAGAGCAAGGCCATAATAAACCTCTGAGAGATTAAGTGCCTTTTGACTAGATTTATAGTCGATCACTCGTAAAAGCACACCATTTGAGCTTTCTGCTTTATCAACGCGATCTATTCTACCAATTAGTTCCATTGTACTGCCATTATCCAAATTAAAGCGGATTGGTGGAAGTGGGCCCTTCTTACCAAAGCCCAGCTCAATTCCTACTGGGGCAAAGCCACTTGCCTTCGCATGGTCACTTAAAATCTTTGATGCACGACTAATGATTTTTTGTAATTTATGCATGATATAGTGATAACGATTTGAGCTTAATAAAATTTCCTTCTGTAATCGTGGAGCTAATTCTTCTACTGCTTTTATCGCTAACTTGTCACATTGCTCTTTTGTTAAGTCCCGCCAGTCGATACCATTTTTTCGTAAAAAATCGGCAATATTCTTTAAAGCCGCATGGAATAAATCACCGATATCAGGAGATTCCAAGCGGAATACTTTCCGTTCTTTCAACTGAAGTCCATAGCTTGCAAAATGGGAGAAAGGACAGCCCTGGAACACTTCCATTCGAGAAACGCTCCCTTGAATATGTTCACCATATAGGGCATCCGTTATTTCTTTTGATAGCTTTTTCGGTTTGTTTTTATAAAATAAACTACTTAATACAAGCTGACTTTTATCTTTCATTTCATCGTGGTTTGCAAAATAATTGTATACATCCCACCATAAATCCTGAATTGGATACTGCTTTTTCCAAGCCTGTAATTGTGTTGCCAATGAAGATAAGGCAACATCAGGATTCACAATGTATTCTAACTGCTCTATAGCTGGTAACTCTGAAGGTTCATTCATGTAAAACTTTTCTTCTGCATTTGGGAATAAATCCTTCAGACGTTTTATGATGGGTGATGGAAGAAGTGACTTTCCTTCTTCGTTAGCTAAAGGATAGCTAATATACAAAGCTTCCTGTGGACTAGTTAGTGCACAATAAATAAGGAAATTTTCATCTAAAAGAGTCTCTCGACTTCCTGGCGCTAATTGTAAACCAGCAGCACCTAATGTGTCTCGGTCTGATTCCGAAAATACACCTTCTTCATTTGGACGTGCAGGAAGGACACCATCATTCGCACCGATAATAAAGGTACATTTAATGTTTGAAAATCTTGACCGTTCCAAGCTTGCCACAAGGACTTGGTCAATCGCAGGAGGCACTAGTGCAAATCGCATGCTTTCTAACCCAGTTTCAATCATGTTACTAAACGTAGTTAGGGAAACTTTTTCGTCACCAACGATTTCAACATATTGATCTAGTAGTTCTAAAACCGCATTCCACACCTGATCATTTTCTCTTGCCTCCGAAAGTCGTCCAGCGAGTTCTGCGTTCAACTTTAACTCTTCCATTTTTGCAGGGATTTCAAGATCCTCTAAATACAGAAAAAGTGCCTCGCACATCCCTCTACCGTCCTTCGCTTTTTGGAGACGTTTCCCTAGGGAAAGTAACGGTCGGGCAATCATGTCACGAAGATCATTTAGCTTGTCCTCATATTCACGTTCTTTGTCTGTTTGCGGAAGGTCTGAATCCTCCAATCCTCTTATGCGCTTATATTTCCATCGCTTATCATTTGTCCATTTATAGCCTTGAATCCCGTACTCAAGGACGTAGTTTTCAAGCTTGTCCATGTCCTCTCGAAGTGTTGAAATCTCTTCACCAAAAGGATATAGGAGATCTGTTTTAACACAACGAAATACAGACTCATAGCGCCAATTGCTATTTACGACCTCAAGACTTGAACGAATCAATTCAATTAATGGATGATTTAACATCGATCGTTTTTGGTCAATGAAAAATGGGATGTGATAGTCTTGAAAGATCGTTTCGATAATTTCATGATAATCACTCGCATTTCGAATCATAATCGCAATATCACGATATCGATAATTTTTATCCCTGGCTAATTTTTGAATTTCACGCGCAATCCCTTCAATTTCAGCACGGCGATTCACCGCTTGGTTTATTGTGATTGACGCCATATCTTGAAATGGAATTGTTGGTCTTTCATCAAAATATCTTTCTAGATGTGCTAAAGAAGGTTCAGAGGAGTAGCGATATTGACTTGTTAACAAAATGGGCTCCTCAACCTTTATCCTATTTTCTTGAGCGAATTGAATAATAGATTGATAGGTTTTTCCAGTCATTCGGAAAAGACTTAAATCATGTGGCGGAACTTCATACGCCTTATCAATCGTTAAAGCAATTGATACTTTCTTTGAGACTTTCATGAGCTGTCCTAAGACTTCAAGCTCCTGTGGGGTAAAGCTATGGAAGCCATCAATTAAGATTTCAGCTTCCTTCATATAGGTCGATTGAGGAATTTTTTCCGCTAAAAGTCGTAAATAATCTTCAGAGTCTACATATTTCTCAAATAGATGCTTTTCTAATTCATCATATAAAAGTTGAAGATCATGTAATTTATCTGAAAGTACTTTGTTATCAGGTGCAACTGTTTGTTTTTGTTCTTTAAGAATTTCAGGAGTAACACAATATCGTTTAAACTCCGCGACCATTTCTTCCATTTGAGTAATAAATCCATTTTTATCGGCAGCACGTGAGAAAACCTTAAGGTCCTGTTTTTTGGAATCAATAATCTTACGAAGCAGCATATTCACTCCAACATTATTCACATGATAACGGCTCATCCCCCCTGTTTCTTGCAAAACTCGCCATGCCAAACGAGTAAAACTGAATACTTGAGTTCTCATCATACCGCCAATTCCAGGGGTATTGATTAAATCATATTCTGATTGGAACGTCATTTGGTCTGGAACTAAATACACAATTGGAGAACCAGTAGGATCTTCAATAAGCTTTGATCGAATCTCTTCAAGACATGTGTATGTTTTACCTGTACCAGCACGTCCTAATATAAATTGTAGAGACATATAGTAACCTCCTAAAGAGAGAGAAATAATTCGTTTCATTCTTATCCTCTAATTGTATCAAAAAAAATGTCGAACAGTGAATTGTAACACCATCCAGATTCTAGAAATGTTCTTTTTCATAACAAGAATTCCAGTTTAGGCATATCTTACAAAAGGGTGGTGGTTTATCTTGAAGCATTTATTTCTTGTAGCATTTTTGCTTATTATTACGGGGTTATTTGTTGCGGCTAATATCTACACATTTATTCCCATTTATCAAAGTATTTCAGATTCAATTCATATTTCTATTGAAAAAGCAGTACTTGGAGGAAGCATTTTTTCGTTTTTTTATGCTATTGGGTTACTAACCTTTGGTCCACTTTCTGAAAGGGTAGGCAGAAAAAAAGTGATTGTATATGGCTTATTCTTATCAATTGTTACGACTGGGTTAGTTAGTTTTTCTTTTAACGAGGCAAGTCTATATGTTTTTCGTGGTTTACAGGGGTTTGCACTTGGAAGCTTTGCACCGGTAGCGTTTGCCTACACATTTGAAATATTTCCAGTTCGACATCAGACCCTTGTACTAGCCCTTATTAATAGCGGTTTTTTAATTGCCGGAATACTCGGACAGCTTATGAGCTCAAGTATCACATATTTTTATGGTTGGGAGAATGTTTTTTATTGTTTTGCTGGTATCTATCTTGTTCTTTTTATTGGTAGTTTGTTCATATACCCCAGTTTACCAGTTACGAAAAAAGATGATGCATCCCTTTTACAAGACTTTTATAAAATTGTAAGAAACCCTGCATTAGTCATATGCTATATCATCACTTTTTCAATTTTGCTATCCTTTGTTGCGTTCTATGATGGAATCGGTCAATATTTAAATGAACAACATGGGGCCGACGAACAGACATTATTCAAAATCAGGGCAATTGGACTGATTGGTGCATCTTTATCCCTATTTACCGGAAAATTTGTACAACGATTTGGAGACCGTAGAACATTATTATTTGGACTAATCCTAGCTACCACAAGTCTTATTTTTCTTTTCATGTCCCAAACACCTGGATTAATCGCAATTCTAAGCGTACCTTTTGTTGCGTCAATATCTTTGCTCTTCCCTTCAATCATTTCCCTTGTAGGAAAGTTGGGGG
>Ga0180217_1002346_pt1 | contig 17756 bp, 14 predicted proteins | sample eDN3rd37CBELigOP_FD_128521 | JGI IMG/M metagenome (GOLD analysis project Ga0180217, IMG submission 128521) | Enriched Organic Plus compost microbial communities from Emeryville, California, USA - eDNA 3rd pass 37_C BE-Lig OP (version 2) (version 2) ... | reverse complement strand
CATAAACCGCCTGAACGGAATCATCATTTTTTAAGACTTTAATATCTGGGTTAGTAGCGTATTGTTTTACTTGTTCTTGATTCTTATTTGGAAGCAGGACATAAGAATACATATCTTGCTTTGGTGCTAAACCATGATCTATCCACATAGTTGCATAGGACCTGCTTACTGTATCTGTTGGTTCTGTATAATTAATGTCATACCATGTTCCAGTTCGTTCTTCCTTCTTCACGGTAATTTGTTCTTTTTTAGGGAAGTAATAACCGATATCTGCCCCTTTTACATTCCCTTCAAGGAATGCCCATTCCGCAGTAACCGTTGTTTCTTCTCCATTCTGAATTTCTCCATTAACACTTAACTTATTGGAACCATCATCCCGAATTTTTCGATTCTCTATAATCGTTTCAATGTTTCTCGTTTCACCGCTTGAAATTCCTGCGCCAAGTGCAACAATTTCATCATCAAACATAAACCAAGACTTTTTCGCGACTAATGAACTATTCCACGCATCGTAAGACATACCAGCTGTTCCATACGTGTTTAATGTAGAACCTCCCACCCATGATTGCGTGGAATTATGTTCTCCACTGCCGTCTGCTCTGTGCATGGTGTCTATCGTGGTTCCAGGCATACGGTATGGGTCGACCGTTGGCCAAAAATCACCACTGTATTGGCCTAAGTCGCCAGTATACAAATACGTCATTCCTTCTCCTGTATACCAACCTTTTCTATTCTCGTTATTCATATCTTCATAGTTTTGAACACGATTGGAATACATACTAATTCCGAATGCATAACCTAGTTTTCTATGAATGACCCGATCCATATTGGCATAGGTTACATGAAGATCTAGTTCACCTCTAGATATGACAGATGAATCATTCATTAAATTCTTTGCAAGTTTATAGTCCTTGAAGTTACTAGTGTTTTTAAAGTAATCGAAGTATGTATTCTCTTCGATCCAGAACTTTGCCATTGCTTTATATTTTGTCGCATACGGTTCTGGGGCAAATTCCGCCATCCGTATAACAGTCTTAATGATCGTTTGCCCCGCTTGATGGTCTTGTAAGAAGGACCTGGAAATTGCTCTACCTCTTACCATATCCATTAATGCCCCTTTATACATTAAGGGTTCATAGGATTTATCCACCCATTCATACACATTCTCTACATTATTGTCAGTAACTTTCCAAGTGGAATCACTTAATAGCTCTAACATATCAGTTAGCCCTTCTAAGAGGACATTACCGTAAGAGCCAGTATATGCCACATCCTCGTGCTGAATAAATGATCCATCCTCATAAAAACCATCTCCGTTAGTAACATTTAGGAAAGTCTGACTTAATGCATCCCGTGCAGCAGCAATTTTCTGACTATCCTTTACAATAACGCCACGTACAGCAACGACTTTACTTACATCAATACGGTTTGCACCAACCGCTTCCCTGTAATTAGTAGGTGTTGTAGCTCCAGATTTGGTCGGATCAGGCTGAAAATGATCTACTACAGCTAAGTAGCGTTGTACCGTTTCCAAATCTAATGAATCGTATAGGAGAACCATCAAATCATTTAATTCCTTTGGAACTCCAATTTCCCAATGCCACCAGTTACTCCATTGATTAATACTCTCGTTATAGTGATTTTCATAGAGCCATTCTAAACCGGAAGCAATATCCTTAAATAGTGCTGGATTCTGATATAATGTTGAATGTTCATTTGCATATGCTTTCGCCATTGTTGTTAAATTACGATAACTATCCCGAATATCAGAGGAATTATCAAAAGAAGAATACTCCATCCATAAAAAGGATCTTTCCTCATTTTTGTTCATGTTTTTCCACAATTGATTCGCTCTTTTGGTTTGATTTTGAATAACTTCATTCATACGTTCATTGGCTGGATCATAATATTCAAGACCAGTTAGAGAGCTTTCCCACCTTTTCCTGAGCTCGTCATATTCATCCGTTACTGCCTCGGTAACTGTAATGGTCATTTCACTTTCTAAAGCACTATAATCAGTCTTCACATTAACAATGGCTGTACCGGCACCGATAGCTTCCACTACTCCATCTTTAACTTTTACGACTTCTTGATTGGAGGATGACCAAATGAGAGTATCGGTATCCGCATCTTGTGGTTCATGGGCTACTTCTAATACTCTAACTTGACCAGTTGTTAATGAAAGTTCAGTAGATTCTAAACCTATTTCTTCTAACGCTGGCCTTGTTATTCCTTCATTACGGTTTACTTTCACCGTAGCAGTATCGTATAAACCATTATCTGCATAAGCGATAATCGTAGTTTCCCCTACGCCAACCGCTTGTGCTTTACCATTTTCTACAGTTACAACCTCTTCATCCATAGACATCCATGAAATTGTCGAGCTAGTATTAGAAGGCTCTACAAATAAATTTAGTTCCATACTTTCCTGTTCTACTAATGTAATTTCTTCTTCATCTATTGAAATCTCTTGTGCTGGACTGATATGCTCCACCGCTACATTGTCGAACATCGCAGTTCCTGTTCCTGTTTCAAAGAAAAGCTGTACTCGAATACGATCGACGTTTTCATTCAGATGTATATCCTTTTCGATTTTAGTCCAGTCATGGGTTCCTGTGAATCGATCTGAATAAATCAACTCCAATTGTTGACTCCCTTGAAAGGTGGTTATTCGCATCCTAGCACCCTGACCACTAACTATGTTATCGGTCTTCACCCAACTGCTTACTCGGTAATGGTCCCCTCCCGTAACAGAGATATCCTGATTCACAGAAGTTCGTGCAGTTTCTTTTGCTTTGATCAGTAGTCCATATTTTCCTTCCATGCTTGCTTCTTCTGAGATTGAAACAACAGGATTCCCAGTAGGTACCCATACATTCCAGTCGGCTGCTCCTAAATCATCCCAACCCCCACTAGCTTCTACCGTGTCTTCAAACCCAGGGTTTAATAAATTTGCATTATTGGCATTGGCAAAAAGTTGATTTCCTGTAAGACTAGTTAATACTAAGAGGAAAATAATAGTTAGTATTCCTATTCTTCTCATTAATTTCACTTATTTTCTCCACTCCTACATTGGTTTCTTTACTACCACTCCTGTCATTTCCTTGGTGAATAGGAAACAGTGGGGACACGACTCGATCCACCACTGATTCATTTTTATTAACCTTTAATCCCTGATGATGCGATTCCTTTAACGAAATGGTCTTGTGCTAAGAAAAAGACAATAATTGTAGGGATAATCGCAGATACTGCAGCTCCCATCAATAAGGCATATTCAGTGTTATACTCAGTAATAAAATGCTGGATTCCTAATTGGATTGTGTATAGATGATCTGATGTAAGATAAATTAAAGGTCCAAGGAAGTCATTCCATGTATGCATAAAAGAAAAAATAACCAGTGATGCTATTGCCGGTTTTGAAAGTGGCAAAATAATCTTTAAGTAAATTCCAAATTCATTTAATCCGTCAATTCTTGCTGCCTCTAGTAATTCATCTGGGATTGATAAGAAAAATTGACGGAACAAGAATACTCCAAATGGATTAAAGGCTCCAAGTAAGATAAGCGATAGATGGTTATTAACAAGTCCTAATTCACTCATCAGCATGAATTGCGGAATCATCATTACTTGATAAGGGATCATCATGGTCGCAATATATAGGAAAAATAATTTATCTCGTTCTGGGAATCTCACTTTGGCAAATGCATATCCCGCCATCGAACTTGTTAACACGTTCAAAATTACAGTGATAACCGTTATTTTCAATGTATTTAAATAGTAAAGATGAAATGGAACCCTCGTCCACACTTCCACATAGTTACTCCAGTAAAACGTTTCTGGAATCCACTGAATTGGAATTCCAAATATTTCGGACTCTGCTTTGAATGATGAAGAGAGCATCCAAATAAAAGGAATAACCATTAATAGTGACAAGGTAATAACAAATAAATATTTTAAGAATGTACTAAATTTTATTTTCGGTAGTGGTTTTCTTTGATTTCTCTTCGATTCCACCTTTTTTGAATTCGTCACTAATTCCACGAATCGATTCTCCCCTCTTTGTCTAATATATGGCACGGTTTCATCTCTCTTATGAATTGAGGGATCTTCTTTGACCTAAATAATTTAAAGCCGTAAAAATTAGGATTAGTAAAAATAGGATATAGGCCATTGCAGAAGCGTATCCATATTCATACTCCTTAAATGCTGTGGTATATATATCGTACACAAGCACCTGAGTAGAACGACCTGGTCCTCCACCAGTTAACGCGTATACAAAGTCAAAGACTTTGAAGGAATTGATAATCGCAATAATAGAAGTAAAGAACATAATAGGTGATAACATCGGCATTGTTATTTTAAAGAATTTTGAAATGGAGCTCGCACCATCAATATCTGCTGCTTCATATACATCTTCTGGAATACCTTGTAAGCCTGCTAAAAATATAATCATGTAGTATCCAACAGAATGCCATATGTACACAATGGATACAGAAAAAAGAGCCCAGTCTGGAGAAGAAAACCATCCTGGTAGATTATCAAATCCAAGATTTGATAAAAACCCATTAACAGGTCCAGCTGTTGGATTGAAGATTAATTGCCAAACAGCAGCAACAGCAATGGTTGAAGTTACATACGGTAAAAATACAGCTGTACGGAACACTTTTACTAGTCGCATTCCTTTATTTAGTGCTACTGCAATTAAAAGTGATAAGAATAACGTTACTGGTACTGAAATGAGGGTAAACAAGATAGTATTTATCAATGAAATCTTAAAATCCGTGTCCTCAAACAATCTTAAGTAATTTTCTAATCCAATAAATTCAATTTTCCCGAACCCATTCCATGAAGTAAAACTCATAAAGAATGATGCGATGACAGGCAGGAAAATAAAAGCTAGAAAACCTAGAATGTTTGGTAGAAGAAACGAATAACCAATGAGGCGATTTCTCTTCTTAAATGACGTTTGATATTTGCTATTTTTACTCATTGTTTTTCTTCCCTTCTATGATATGAATGAGCACCGTATTGTGGCCCAATACAGTGCTCATCCCTACCATGGTTTGATGTCAACTAATATTACCTATTCTGCATACTTACTTGCCCATTCATCTTGAACACGTTTAGCAATATTATTGATAGTTTCCTCGACGGTTTGATCTCCAATTAGAGCAAGTTCTCCTTCTTGTTTATAGATTTGCTGTACGACAATGTTTTTCACACCAGGTAACATTGGATATTCTGGATATTCGACTGTTTCTAAGAAATAGTGTCCATTTTTTGGCTTTAATTCGCCATCTCCTAGATAGATCGATTTAATATCTTCATCAACATAACCTGTCAGGTATCCATCACCAGCAAATATTTCAGCACCTTGTTTTCCAGTCATATAACTTAGAAATTTGAAGGCAGCATCTTTATTTTCAGACTTTGAATTCAGCATTAATGCAACTGGTAAGGCAAGTGTTGTATTTGCTTCTACACCTTCAGGGTGTGGCACAGGAACAACGTCCCAGTCAAAGGAAATTTTTCCTTCTTCTTCAGCTTGTCGGAGCTGTGCAACATGCCAGTCACCAATAATGTTCATTGCAACATTTCCTTTTTGGAACGCAGCATTGTAATGCGCTCCAGTAGAAACTTGCTCGGACCAACTCATGATGGAACCGTCTTTTTCCAAATCTATACGATATTGTAGAGAATCTGCAAAAATACTTAGATCTTTATCAATGATAGAAGCTCCAGTTTGTACCCCTTGCATATACCATAGTTGTGGCCAAGGTTGAATAAATGCCCCGTACGTTTTGTCAGCGCCGCTTCCGCTCGTCAATTTTTTAGCTACCTCACGGAATTCTGCCCACGTCATATCCTCACTTGGGTATTCAACTCCTGCTTGATCAAATAAATCTTTGTTGTAGAACATCATATTATTTGATTTACGATAAGGAAGACCTAAAACTCCCTCTTCATACTTCATCGCATCATACATAGAGGCAAAACCTGCAACATCTAAATCACTTTTTTCAATATAAGAATCAAGTGGTTCTATAATCCCAGTATCCATCATCGTATCGATTTGACCAGCAAATACGTCATAACCTATACCACTAGAAAGTTGCATTCTAATTTTTTCGTAGTACTGTTCTTGTGGGAACGTTTCAAACTCGACGTTGATATCTGGATTTTCTTCTTTAAACTTTTCGTATGCGCTTTCAAATGATGGTAGATCCGCAGGGAATACAGCTACTTTTAGTGATGTCTCACTTGAATTTTTTTTACTAGAGGAATCACTAGAAGTATCTCCATCACCAGATGTTGAATTTCCACCACATGCTGCTAGAACTAAGATAAGAGATAAGAAGATTAGAAAACTAAAAAGCTTTTTCAAAATATTTCCCCCTTTTTTAACTTAGATTTTTTTGTATAATTACTTTGTAAAGGCTTACCTTATTGTAACTTTTCGAACTTTTTTGTAAAAGGTGAAAGTTTCATTCCCCTTCTGCAATACTTTTAAGTAAAATAATGACTATAGGAGGGTAGAAATTGTTCTTTATTGCAATTTTGTTATTATCAATTTCAATTATGTTAATCTATCGAAATATTAAAAGTTACTCAACGATATTTCTTTTTGGATTAACTGTTGGCTATACCCTTTCATTTATTGGATTGGTGCTTTACCTAAGTAAGTTCAATATTTCCTATGAATTTGTTAATAAATTTTTTAATTTTACACCAGGTTCTTGGAACTCTCTTGTATTGCATAATTTTAATCCGGATTTTCTTTTGCGAATTTTGAATTTCGGAACAATCCTTTTTTATTTTTGTTTTCTATTTTTTGCTATCTCCTACACGACTAGTAGAAAAGGCAATCGAAAAATGATCCCAATCTACATTCTCTTAACTATGATTGCAGTGCTGCAGTATTTCTTTTATGACCCAAAGCTAAACCTTTCCATACAAGACACTGCGATTGAATATAACTTACAGGGACTTTACAAATCGTACATATATTATGGTGACCGCATTTTTCTCTTTTCAAATATCGGATATATTGTGATTGGAATCTTTCTATTCATTAGAAACTATTTTTTACATTCACACGTTCGATTCATCAAAAGATATACATTATTCAATTTGATTAGTTTAATTCTGCTAGCGAGTGTTTTTTTATCTATGTTTTCCTGGGCACCAGATATGTTGGTAAGAACGACTTTTAGCACTCAATATCCTAATTATTTACATCCAGACATTCATAAATTTTTGTTGGAATTACGGATTTTACCATTAATTGCTGTTCTAACTCTAGTATTCATGGCCTACACAGTATATAAGTATAATTCAATCGAAAATTATTATAGAAATTTGATACTTATAACTGATAGAAAAATTGATACTGCTTCCTTGGGTGTTCGTGCTTTTACTCATTCCATTAAAAATCATTTAGTTGCTATTCGGTCGGAAGCAGAGTTTTTGAGAGAGCGTGTAGGTGATGATGAAGAATCTCTGTATAGTTTGGACCTTATCTATGATTCATGTCAGCAGGCATTTAATAGAGTAGAAGATGCCGGAAATAAACTAAATCAGATCACCTTGAATTTTGAACCTATTGATTTGAACGTTCCTGTAAAAACCGCTCTTAAAAGGGTTAATCTAAAAAATTCAAACATTTCTTTGAAATACCACGCTGTTAAAGACTCAATAATTGTGCAAGGAGATCCGAAACATTTACAGGAATCTATCTACAATATTATTAAAAATGCACTGGAGGTTGTATCTTCGGAAACAGGCATTATTGAAGTTGAAGTTAAGGAAATTGGAGATTGGGGAGTGATAAAAATAAAAGATAATGGCACTGGTCTACAAACCGATGATTTTAATGAGATTTTCACTCCTTTTTATTCAACAAAATCGTCCTCAACAAATTGGGGAATTGGTCTTTCTTATTGTCATAAAATTGTAACCGGTCATGAAGGAAAAATAGAAATCGATAGTGCTCGAAATAAAGGCACCCAATTTAGTATCTATTTACCGCTTTTTCTTTAATAAAACAACTTCATTCGAAGGAGGTAGCTATGGAAAAAATACATATTCTTATAGCAGATGATATTGAAGCACATCGCAGACGTTTGGAGCGTATTATTTCTTCTGAAAACAACTTTGAATTAATGGGTTCTGTTGGAAGTGGTCAAGAAGCGGTCTGCATGTCTTTAGAAAAAAAACCTGAAATCATTTTAATGGATATTGAGATGGAAGATTATATGGCAGGTATAAACGCTTCCTCAGAAATAAGTAGTAAATTACCAGATACAAAAATTATTATTCTAACTGTACATCAAGATAATAACCTCGTGTTTGCTGCATTTCAAACTGGAATAGTTGACTATGTTCTAAAGAATGCGGAGAAAGAGGAAATTATCGAAGCGATTAACTGTGCTATTACAAATACATCTCCAATAAGACCGGTAATTGCAAGCAAAATCCGTGAAGAATTTGCTAGAATTAAACAACTAGAGGCTAATTTTTCTTCTATTTTTAAAATTATCTCAACCCTTACTCCTTCTGAATTAATCGTCCTAAAATTACTTTGTAATAACCATACTAGGAAAGAGATAGCTAAAGTGCGCTGTGTCGAAATCGATACGATCAAAAAGCAAGTGAATAGTATATTAAAAAAGTTTGATAAGCGGAATACGAGAGAAGTAGTAAAATTATTAGGAGAACATGAAGTTATTGATATTATCAATAATATGTCATAAAAACATTTATTGGGTGGCTTCGATAGAAGCCACCCTTTTTCCATTATGACTTTACATTGTAAACTTCAAAACCATTGTCATTTTGCTCAGTGATTATAACTGTTTCTCCGCATAATTGAAAACCATCAACTAGTAAACTATCTGCTCCAGTCAATGAAAATACTAAAATATCTTTATTACCATTGATTATGATTTCATAGGCTATTGCTTCCGAATCTTTCTTAATGGCTCCATTTAGATGTGAAACTGATCGTTTTCTAACTTTAACCTCTTTCTTCTTTGCTGTCGCTATCATAAGGAAAGGAGCAGCGAATGAATCTTTTTCTTTATATTGAACCAATGCAGAGGGTGCAGAGCAAATTTTATTATAATGTCTTGATAGCTTACCATCTTTGATAATCACATCATCTTTATCAGAAATATTCAAAGGGATGATCCGTAGATTAGCACCACTTTGATACATGGTTGCTAACTCCCCATACTCTGTCCATTTGACTGGAGTATGTTCTGGAAAATGGAAATGTTGCTCATAGCTATGGACACCGCTTGATTCAAAAATATCAAGGACGAACCAATATTCTGTTGGGCGATAAATAATTTTCCTAGTAACATGAACAGGCGATTTCAATCTCCAATATCCTGTGTGTCCAGCCTCGGCATATTGATATTTTTCTTCGATTCGGTAAAACTGGTTTACTGGCCGTGCTGCATTTTTCCATTCCCAGGTATTGATATATTCTGAAGCGGAGACACCATCAACGGTAATCGTATTATGCCTGTTTGCCTCTTTAAAGTACCTTCTTTCTTCAGTCTCACAATACGTATAACGACCACCGTCCATTAAAAATTCCCTTCCACCAGCCATCAATTCAATATGTAGGGTATCATCATGCCCATGGCCTTTATTGACTTGTCCCATTATTCCATGGTCAAAAAGAAGGTACTCATCTTCCTGTCCCCATCCATTTCGAAAAAGGGTTACTCCTGAATCTTTAAGGTTTGTAGATGCAAATGTGGGTTCTATCTGTTGCAAAGCTTGAAATTTATGTAATCCCTTTTCCCCAAAGTACCATAGCAGATCAAATATATACGGTTCTTCGGTAAACGCCCTTAAGTCTGTACGGTTTAATAATACTGCTCCTATTGCAAAAATTTCACGCAAGTCCGTATCATCACTGTCTCCAAGCATTGGTTGATGTCGATTTGGTTTCATGAGTTTGTAAGTTGCGGTATACATTCTATTAACAGCATCCGTGATAAAGCTCGGAGTTTTAATGTCGTTCTTTTGTAAAATTAAGCTTATTTCTACTAGACAATGAAGGACTTCATGATGATACATAGGAGATTGTTCTTTTTGATAACCATCATTGTATATTTGTAAGGGTATCATTTTCTCAATACGTTGAAGACTTTCGTCAATCCACTTCTTCTTTGTTTCCTCATCCATCAGGAAAGCAGTTTGTATAAGCCCATTTAATTCTAAAAATCCCCAATTACTTTGAAAATCAAAAGCGGTAAATGAACGATATAAAAACTCACCATGCTCCTTCAATTGTTGAAGAAATAGATAGCTGTCTGATTCAGTCCAAAGTGGTGATTGCTTGATATATTGAAAACCCTTTAACCAATTTGTCACGCGGATTCCGGCATCTATTTTTCGATATGTATATGGGCGAATGGTTTTATCTTTATTTGCTTCTATCCATTCATTAAAAATTCTTTTCCAGTGAATCACATATTCTTCATTCTCTTCTACTACATAGGCCATACCGATTTCTGCCAAATAACGTTGACGATTTAACATAAAGGCCCATTCCTCGTCCCCATTAAAACAATATGTCCAATCGATAGATTCTGGAAAAAAAACTTCCTCCTCACATCGTTCCATATCCCAAGGATGAGTAAAAATAAATGTATTTTTACACGCTAACTTTGCTCGATGAATTGTTTCTTCAGTTTCTTTTTTTGTAAACTTAAGAACCGCTTTCTTTAAAAAGTCTATCTCATCAACAAATATCCCCACATCTTCTCTCCCCTATTGATTTTCAATTTTTTGAATTAATTGAGTTAATTCTATTAAGGCCATCGACTCCAAGCGATGATCAACCTCACAGAATTCTAAATCCTTTGTTACTTGGTTCGGTATCACGACACAATACATTCCCGCACGTTTAGCTGCTAATGCACCATTTGCAGAGTCTTCAAAGACTAGACATTCCTCTGGTGTCACGCCTAAGCATTTTGCTGCCTCTAAATATAGGGTTGGATCTGGTTTTACCTTTTCAACATCATCAGAAGTACGGATGCATTCAAAATAATCGAATAAGCAAAGATTTTTCAAGTGATTTGATACCCATTCGTAAGTAGAGCTAGAGGCTAAACCGATTTTCAATCCTGCTTTTTTTGCAGCTGTAAGGTACTCCTCAACTCCTGGTAATGGACCTTCATCCTTCATTCGTTCATTGAATCGGTCCCTTCTCAACTTGGTTAATTCATCGTGGTCAACTTTCCTTCCAATTTGCTCTTCTAAAAATGAAAGGGCGTTGAATCCTGCTTGCGTTCCAATTACCTTTCCCCACACGGACATTGGTAGCTCGGAACCATGCTCTTGAAAGATTTCATTTAACACATTATATTCATTGGTTTCTGTATCATAAATTAAGCCATCAAAATCAAAAATAACTGCCTTTATCACTTCACCATCTCCTGTCTATCTAATCCACCTACTATTATAAAGAATTAATAAGCAATGTCCATTTTCTCTCTACCAGTTTTGTCACAATTTGTCCACATATATATCTTCACTTCAAGATTTTACATTTTACAATCGTCTAGAGTGATACTATAATTTTTAGTATACTTTATGTGGAATGAGGGAGACGATTGAACTCTAAATCAAATGAAAAGGTACTGGAAACATATTTATTTATCGCATTTGCTGCAGCATTAATTTCCACGCTTGGCAGCCTTTATTTTTCAGAAGTACAGAAATTCGCACCATGTGAACTTTGCTGGTACCAACGTATCTTTATGTATCCACTCGTAATTATTTTAGGAATCGCTATTTTTAAAAAGAACTATTCCATTGCACTCTATACCTTTATCCTGTCATTAATCGGTGGTTCGATTTCAATCTATCATTATCTCGTACAAAAGATTCCAGCGGTTGGTGAGAACTCACTCGCATGTGGTGTTGTACCATGTACAGGCCAATACATTAACTGGTTTGGTTTTGTAACTATACCTTTTTTAGCATTAATAGGTTTTACAATTATTGCAATAACTAGTTTTATTACACTAAAAAAATTGAAAGAAGGGAAATAAATCTTGAAAAAAGTTATTATTTTTACAGTTATTATTGTTGCTATTTTCGGAGCATTAGCTTTTGTAACAACTACTCAAAACAAACAACAATCGGAAGGTAATCCTTATGGGAAAGATAAGCTAGATCCTGCTACTGTTAAACAGCTCGATGATCCAAACTACGGAAATCAAATTTTACCTGACGAATTAGAAACAAAATTAGAAAATGGTGAAACCATGACTGTTTATTTTTACAGTCCAACATGTCCACATTGTCAGGAAACAACTCCAGTCATCATTCCAATGGTAGATGAAATGGGACTTGATTTAAAGAAATACAATCTTCTTGAGTTTGAAGAAGGTTGGAATAAATATGGAATTGAGTATACCCCTACATTAATTCACTTTGAAAATGGTGAAGAAGTATCACGTCTTGTTGGGTATCATCCAGATCATAACGAATTTAAAACTTTCTTTGAAGGTGCAATGGCAACTTCAAAATAAAAGAAAATCCCTACTCTATGAGCAGGGATTTTTTTATCCTTGTCTAGCTTCAAGCACCATCTGTCAGCGCTCATCTTATGCTTGTCGCACTTGCCAGGACTGCTAGGATTCCAGCGTTAGGCACATGGCGTGCCTGTTATTAGCTGGAATTGAGTGCCTTGCGCTTTTCGACTAAAGGCTAACGCTACCTTTATGTATTAAGCTAGATATTTATTGGCTGGTTTTGAATATTTACTTAATACGTCTGGATTATTCACACATTGAAACTCTTCGATAGTGAATGGAAACAAATAGCCGTAATCATTTAAGATTTGCACATTTTTGGCAAAGATTTCCCCGTGATATTCTTGGTAGCCTTCTTCCCGAATTGTTTCCAAAACAGCAATAATCGCTTGAAGGCTTGACATGACTTTAAAAGCCTTATCCAATGTTCGATTATAGTATACGTCTTCCTCTTTTGGTGCTAACACATTCCACTTTTCAAGTTTTGTAATATACTCATCTTCAAAATAGGTTGGAAAGATTGAAGAATACATATAATCGACTAGCTCCGTAATATGATGTTCCTGCTCAGGAGTTGATGCTACTACAATTTTCAATGTAAAACCCACCCTTGTATCTCCATAGTAATAAGAATAGAATAACACAGGATTCTTTGTTTTTGGTACGGTAAGTCTTTCCTCCATAACCACCTTTCTCTTACATTTATTACGTGGATTGGATATACTTTTAAAAGACAGAAAACAGATAAAATCTAAAGGATGGTTGCATGTTAACAAAACGATTTGGAGAATGGTTCGAAGTTACTGTTCCGAGTAATTGGGAAGGTATCACCATTGAAGACGTTCTAAAGACTGAATGGACAATGCCGAAGCAAATGCTTCATCAGTTTCGTATGGAAAAGGGGACGAGACTTAACGGGGAAACCAAGAATTTAAACACGTTGCTTAAACAAAATGATAAACTTCAAGTTCGTCTTTTCCCTGAAGAGGAATATGGAGTGTCACCAGAATATATAGCTGACTTACACGTTTTATACGAGGATGACCATCTCCTAATTGCAAATAAACCAGCAGGAATGGATACACATCCAAATGAGGAAAGTCAACTAGGCACACTTGCTAACGCGATTGCCTACCATTTCCAAGCGAACGGAGTGCACACAAAGGTTCGTCATATTCATCGCCTTGACCGTGACACAACAGGAGCTGTAATTTTTGCGAAGCATAAATTAGCTTCATCAATTTTAGACCGCAGATTGGAAAAACGTGAAATTAAGCGGACTTATATAGCTTTAGTGCATGGAATAATCAAACAAAAAAAAGGAACGATAGATGCCTCGATTGGTCGGGATCGACATCATCCGACTCGTAGAAGAGTATCTCCAACAGGACAAAAGGCGATTACAAAATTTAATGTCATTCAAACAATCGACAATAAAAAAATGACATTGGTGGAGCTTGAACTGTTAACAGGTCGTACTCATCAAATACGCGTTCATATGAGCCATCTAGGGTACCCACTTGTGGGAGATACCTTGTATGGTGGACAACCAATTGTTCCAAGACAAGCACTGCACGCTGCCAAAATTAGCTTGCTGCACCCTCTTACAAACGAGAAAATTATGTGTAAGGCACCTTTTCTGGATAACTCGCTTATTTTTTCATAATGCATCCATCCAATTTTCCACATACTGGGTATTGGATACATGCAGGAATTTCTTTTTTCCTGTATAATATTGGACACAAAGTGAATAAGGAAAGGAGTTTGCCTTTGCAGGACTTACTTATTTACCTCATATTAGGTCTTTGTGTTGGAGTAATGTCGGGCTTTTTTGGTATCGGCGGTGGCTTTATTCTTACACCAACATTAATTCTAATGGGATTTTCTCCGGTTATAGCAATCGCAACAAGCCTTTTATATACAGTTGCAACATCACTTTCTGGTGTTTTTGCACATTTTCGCCTAAAAAATATTAAATGGGAAACATCGATTATGATTGGGATAAGTGGAATTATTGCCACTCAACTTGCTCACCCATTTGTATTATTACTTGGAAAGCATCAGTTGGAAAATACTATAATTCCATTGATGTATATTGCACTTATTTTATATTTTTCAATTTCAATACTTGTGAGTAATTCGTCAAGTAAAGTGCAAACCATTCATAATACCAAATATTCATATGTGAAGATTGTGTTAATTGGTTTATTCGCAGGTTTTATTTCAACTGTATTAGGTGTAGGCGGAGGATTTATTATAGTTCCTTTATTGATTGGAGTTCTCGCCTTTCAACCAAAGTATGCGGTTGGTACAAGCTTGCTAAGTGTATTTATGATTGTAATAGCAGGTTTTACCACATATGCATCTACAGTTGAACTTGATTTTGGTGTTATCGGGAGTCTTATCGTTGGGGCATTAATTGGTGGTCAGCTTGGTGCAAGAGTTACAAATGTGTATGAGGATAAGCAGGTTCGTCACTTCTTAGCTGGTTTGTATATTGCTACCGGGTTGAGCTTATTACTAAAGTTGTTTCAAATGGACCTTCTTGGATTACTAATACTGTTCTCCTATTGCCTCTATATGCTTTTACATTTTTTACTTCATACTCTTAAGGTACGTCTTAAGGAAAAGGAAGTTAGTTAAAACAACATCCCTATATATCTAGTGGATGTTGTTTTTGTTTTTTACATGCAAAAAATAGGTAAGAACCTTTTTTTCAACATCTCCATGTTCGTCCATTTCAAATTAGCTGTATTACCATACGATGTAGTATCTCTTTAAATAAGGAGGTGCTATATATGAGCAGTGGATACGGAAGCAGCTTTGCGTTAATCGTAGTTCTATTTATCCTATTAATCATTGTGGGTGTCTCTTATGTTAGATATTAATCTATAAGTTTTAAGCGAATCCACCACGTGTATCCCTATTATATCTCCTCATTAAGTGGTTTCAGAGGCAAAGACCTTTGGAACCCTATTTTATTAATACCTATTCAACCAGTTGATGACATCCATAAACACTTCTTCTTTATTTAATTCATTCAAAATTTCATGTCTACTATCTTCATAGAGTTTCACGGTTACATCCTCGATGCCTAATTTTATATACATATCAGCAGCTTGGAGAATCCCCTTTGAAAAATTACCAACCGGATCTTTATCACCTGCTAAAAAGTACATCGGTAAGTCTTTAGGTATATTAATATTTGCACTATGTTTATTTACTTTTGCTACCCCACTAACGAGATCATAAAAGAAGCCTGCTGTGAAAATTCCACCACAGAGTGGGTCTTCTATATACTTATTTACCTCACTATCGTCTCTAGTTAGCCAATCAAACTCAGTTCGAGTCGGTGTAAAAGCTTTATTATAACTACCGAACGTAAGCTTGTTCATAAGGGAACTACTTGTTCTCTTTCCTTTTCGTTTCATTTCAAGCTTTGCGATGCCAATTCCAACCTGCCCAATAAGTCCGGGATTGCCTCCTGTACCCGATAGAATAACACCAGCTAATTGGTCACCATACGTTTGTATGTATCTCCGAGACAAGAATGAGCCCATACTATGTCCGAATAAAAAAATGGGTTTGTTCGGATAATCCTTTTTAATGATATTTGTTAGGTGGAGCATGTCTTCAACGACTAGATCAAATCCATTTTCCTCTGCAAAAAAGCCCATCTGGCTTGCGTTTTTTCCCGTTTTTCCGTGGCCCCGATGGTCGTTTCCGTAGACGACATATCCTTCTTGTATTAACGCTTTTGCAAATAAATCATAACGCTCAATATGCTCAGCCATCCCATGAGCAATTTGGATAACGCCTTTTGGCGATATATTACCTTCAGTTTCCCATTTTTTATAGAATATCGTGATACCATCATTCGTTAAAAATGTAAAATCCGTACATTTCATCTATATAGCCTCCTTTTATATCTATTATATGAAATGAATTAGGCAAATAGATATAGATTTGGTAACAACCGCCTATTTTCATTTACTAGAGGGTTCGGTAAAATGAAGTCATAAACAACAAATGCTGTGATGTTAGTTTCCTAGTATTGTTTCAACCGAATACTAAAATCTTGGGAGTTTAAGAGACTAACCTGCAACACCATGCCATTTCCTTTTGTGGAAGGTGACGCAAGTTATGCAAACACCCACCTGTCAGAGTGCAGGTTGAGAAACAATATGGGGACGGCATTTGTGGCATTCCCTTTGTGATAAAGCTGATTCCGTTCATGCGGAATCAGCTTTTTGTTTCCCTTATATATCTCTTTCTTGTTTCCATTTTTTGTGCATATAATAGAAGGGGTAGATGAGAAAAATAATGAGGGGATGAAAATATGAGTCTTTTTACAGTGAAGGGTACGTGGACTGGGAATAGAAACGGGGAAGGGACGATTACCACCGATGGACTTCATACAGTGGTTTCCGCACCAAAACAACTCGACGGTCCGGGTAAAGGAGCAAATCCTGAAGAATTACTAATTGCAGCAGCTACAAATTGTTATATGCTTACTCTTGCGGCTATTTTGTCTAATCGTAATATTGAATACACTCATCTCGATGTTGAAACAGAAGGGACAGTCGGAAAGAATGGAAAGCGCTTAGTCTTTGAAAAGATTGTCCATAAACTAGTTATTTATGTGAAACAAGCTGACGAAGAATTACAAGAAAAATTAATTCAACTTGCACACCGTGCAGAGACAGCCTGCTTTATTTCACAAACACTGAAAGGAAATGTTGAGGTATCCGTTGAACCTGTTGTTAACGTTATTGATTAGCTAGTTCGTTACACCCCTTTTAGGGATACTGCTAATTGGTGGCAAACCAAAAAAGGGGTGTTTATTTCTGAATTATGTAGTGGCAGTATTTTGTGAACATCGGTAGTAAATCATGATTATTGACAGTAATTCATCAAAAATAAAAAAGGCAGTGCGCTCACACTACCTTTCCCATTCCGATTATTCAACTTCGGACACCAAAGTACTGATTTTCCCCTCGTTTGTCCGAAGATACTACACCTTTGGTCACCTCAGCTCATTTTTCATCTTTGCTTGTCCGAAGATACTACAACTTCGGACACACCAATGCTGACTTTACCTTTGCTTGTCCGATGATATTACAACTACGGACACACCAATGCTGATTTTCCACTTGCTTGTCCGAAGATATTACAACTTCGGACACACCAGTG
>Ga0180217_1002345_pt1 | contig 17763 bp, 16 predicted proteins | sample eDN3rd37CBELigOP_FD_128521 | JGI IMG/M metagenome (GOLD analysis project Ga0180217, IMG submission 128521) | Enriched Organic Plus compost microbial communities from Emeryville, California, USA - eDNA 3rd pass 37_C BE-Lig OP (version 2) (version 2) ... | reverse complement strand
ACCTCCGCCGCCACCTCCAGCGCAACCTGCCGGGATGCGGGATTGGCAACGACTACGTGGCGGTCACACTCGCGAATTTCTGCACCGCGCTGGCCGGTTTTCCACTGGGCCGCAAGCGCCGGGAGGCCCGCCAGCAGGCGCACAAGTACCTGCAGAATCCACCGGTCAGGCTTTCGAAGCGGATTCTCCAATCCCGTTTGAAACCGGCGCTCGCCTGGGCGGAAAAACTCGACGAAGCGGGACTGGCCGCCCAGGGACTGTTGGGCGAGATGATGTTGGGCCAGTTGCCGCTTCTTCCGAAAAGGTTGGAGAGCGAAAGCCCGCTTTCCCTTGTGGCGCAATATCGGCAGGCGCTTCGGCACTGTTCTGAGCGGGTCGCAAGCGCCCTGCGGCCCCTTGAAGCTTTCGCGGAATATGCCGAATCCGCGGCGGCTTTGCCCGCCGATACCGGGTTTCCCCATCCGCTGCCGGAGGCGGAGGTGGAGCGTCTGAAGGAATGGACATCCCGGCTCAGCCGGAAGAACTTTTTTGCACCGGGCTGCCTGAAGGCGCTCCGCGAGTTTCGGGCTTTCCGGGCAGCCTACGGAAAGCCGGGAGCTTTCGCGCCGCAGGACGGGGTGCGATTCCGGCTCATGCTTCCGGGCGTGGTGGCCGCGCGGGAACGCCTTCGCCGGTTCCTGGCCGATCTGGAACTTGCCGAGGCCACGGCCACCCGGGTGGCGGACGCGATCCCGGCGGGATGAAGCCGCCGAGCTTGCCTTGAAAGGAAATCTGTGTCACCAATGAGGGGATGCCTTCCCCCGCAACCATGGCTGCCCCCGGCATATCCGCTCTCTCCCGTTGCTCTTCCAGGACTGCGGGCATCGTTCCGGCCTTGCTGGCAGCGTTCTCGTTTTGCGGTTTCGCCGCCCACCACGCCGGTGCGCAGGAGCAGGAGCGCAAGCTGATGGACCGCATTCTCAAGCCCAACGAACAGCGGGAATTCGGAGCCCACAAGTCGTTCAACGGTGCAAGCTTGTTCCGTGGGCGGGGTTCCGCATACGTCAAGGATTTCTACACGCCGCAAAAATTCAACGCCAAGAACTACATGGCGGGCGCCTACAGCGGGCAAAAGGCGTGGAAGGGCGATTTCGTCTACAAGACCAACGAGGCCGACACGAAAGGCCGTGACGGGGTCCGCCGGGTCGTCCGCGAGTACGGGACGAAGGAAATGCCGGTTAAGACAAGCCGCGAGGCCGGGAAGACCCACGAATCCCGCACCTACGCCACCCGGGAAAGCAACTGGCGGGGACGCTCGCAGGACAAGATCGACTTGCAGGGGCCGGGGGCCGTCACCACCATTCGAGACGGGAGCTTCACCGAGCTGAAGACGATCGACGACGTCCGCGACCTGCTTAACAAGAAGTGAGCAGGGATTGAGCAGGGACGGGGCACGGATGAGGCGAAGCCTCTTTCTTCCGTATTCCCCGTCCGCAAATTTGATTGGAAAAGGTTCGCACGCTTGCGAATTGCCGCGCGCGCCATTAAAAAGACCCCTCCCCGTGAAAACGGCGGCCCCGGGTCATGCCCAACAACATCGGCCCACGCCCGTTTTCCGGAGCGTGACCCACACACCCCGGCATGACACCCGAACAACAGCTCGAAATCCTTAAACGCGGCGCCGCGCAGATCATCTCCGAAGCCGAACTGCTCGAAAAACTCAAGCTGGGGCGCCCCCTCAACGTCAAGCTGGGCGTCGACCCGACCGCTCCGGACATCCACCTCGGCTTTACCGTCGCGCTCCAGAAGCTCCGCCAGTTCCAGGACCTCGGGCACACGGCGATCCTGATCATCGGCGATTTTACCGCGATGATCGGCGATCCAAGCGGGCGTTCCAAGACCCGCCCGCAGATCACGCACGACCAGGTGATGGAAAACGCCCGCAGCTTCCGGCAGCAGGCATTCAAGATTCTTGACCCGGACCGGACGAAGACCGTCTTCAACGGCGAATGGCTCGAGATGATGACGTTTGAGGAAGTCATCCGGCTCAACAGCCGCGTCACCGTGCAGCAGATGCTCCAGCGCGAGGATTTCCGCAAGCGGCTGGAGCGGGACGAGTCGATCCGCCTGCACGAGATCCAATACCCGATCATCCAGGGGTGGGACTCCGTGAAGGTCAAGGCCGACGTGGAAATCGGCGGCACCGACCAGCTTTTCAACATCCTCGTCGGGCGCGACCTCCAGAAAGAGGAGGGCATGCCGCAGCAGGTGGTTTTCCTGATGCCTCTGCTTGAGGGGCTTGACGGAGTGAACAAGATGAGCAAGAGCCTTGGCAACTATGTCGGGGTGAGCGAGCCACCGGAAATGATGTTCGGCAAGCTGATGAGCATCTCCGACACCCTGATGGCCCGGTATTACTTGCTCCTCCTGGGCGAGGATACGCCGGAGATTCATCCGATGGAGGCGAAGAAGCAGCTCGCCTTTCGCATCGTCGAGCGTTACCACTCGCGCGAGGCGGCGCAGGCGGCCTTGGACGACTTCAATACCCGTTTTTCGAAGAAGGATCTCGCCCAGGCGGAGCTTCCCGAGGTGAAGCTCGACGCGGAGGCGGCAGCGGGGATCGTGTCGGCCGTCGTTGCCGCCTATTCTCAGGCGTTCGGGATCACGAAATCGCGCGGCGATGCCCGGCGGCTCGTGGAGCAGGGGAGCGTGCAATGGGAAGGCGAGAAGATCACCGACCCGAAAGCGGCCCCGGCGTTCAGCGCGGGCGGCGTGCTCAAGCTCGACAAGACGCGGGCGGTGCGGATCGCTCCGTAGACTTTCGGGCTGGAATGTCTCGGCTGAGATGCGGCTGAAGCCGCCTCTTGTCTCGTTACAATCTCTCCGACTTGGAACGTGGGGGGCGCAGCAGTTCGTTGCGCTCCGGAGGTTCTCTGAATTTGGGTTCGCACCCGTCCTGATGGTGCGTTCGCGGCTTCGTGCCGACGGATGCTGCATGCAATATGCCCCCGGTTCCGGGAGAAAGCGGCAAGGCGTTCTCCTTTCACTCAAACGTCACATTGGCGTCACATGGTTGTCACATTGGGCCTTCAGCTTCGGCGTCGCACATCAGCACACGACCAACCGAACCCAACCGACCCAACATGACAAAAACGACTCTTCCTTCGCTTGCCGCCGCCGGCTTGTTCGCCTTCACGGCGATGAGCGGCCAGGCTTTCGCACAGGGTGACAGCGGCGCTCTGCTCGACGCGCTGGTCCGCAAAAACATCCTCAGCTCGCAGGAGGCCGAGGACATCCGGGCCGACCTGGTCCGCGAAAACGCGGCGACGAACGCGGGCAAGATCCAGCTCGCCAGCTCGATCACGGAGCTGAAGCTTTCCGGCGATCTCCGCCTTCGCTACCAGTACGACAATCGCAAGGATGTCGACGTGAACCCCGGCGGGCCCGGCGCCGGGTTCCCGCAGCACGGCGCGCAGCGTTCGCGGGAGCGCTTCCGCCTTCGTCTCAATGCCGACTTCAAGCTCGGCAGCGACTTCTTCGGCGGGGTCCAGCTTCAGACAGGCAACGCCGCCGACAGCGCGAACCAGACCTTCGGCAACGGCTTCAACAACTACAATATTTACATCAGCCGCGCCTACCTCGGCTGGAACGCCACCGGCTGGCTGACGGTCATCGGCGGCAAGCAGCCGAACCCGTTCTACACCACCGATCTTGTTTGGGATTCCGACATCAACCCCGACGGCTTTGTCGAGAGGATCGACTTTCACAAGCTTTTCTCTTCGTTCGGAACGGAGACGGTGAGCTACTCCGACGGGAAGACGGTGGCAAGCGCCTCCTCTTCCGTCCGCGTCGCGCCCCCGTGGGAGCTTTCGCTCGTCGCCGGGCAGTTCATCTATACGGATAACAACGAGGACGCCTTCGACAACGACTCCTCCACCGACGCATGGCTCTTTACCACGCAGGTTCTGGGGAGCTACCGCTTCGGCAATGGCGTGAAGGCCACCTTCGCCCCGGGCGTCATGCTCTACACGGCGGCTGACGTGAGCGGAGTGACGAACGAAACGCCCTACAATGCGCCGGGAGGCACGCGGAACCTCGCCATCGTTACCGCGCCGGGGGATGTCCAGTTCAAGGTGGCGGGGCTGAAAACCAAGGTTCTCTGGGACTTCGCCTACAACACCAAGGGCAACGCCCGCGCCGAGGAGATCTACGGCTTGACCGGCATCGGCACGACTGCGGGGCACTCCTCGCGGGATAACATGGCGTGGCTCGCGGGCGTCCAGATCGGCGAAAACAAGGCCAAGGGGGACTGGTCGCTCATCGCCAACTACCGGCAGACCGGGCTGGCCGCGGTCGACCCGAACCTGAACGACTCCGACTTCGCCCTCGGCAAGGTGAATACGCACGGCTTCAAGATTGGCGCTGCCTATAACGTGACGGACTTCTGCGTGCTCGCCGCGACCTACTTCGACGGACGGAGCCTCCGCAAGAACCTCTACGGCGGCGATTCCACCGGCGGGGCGAAGCTCGCTTCCGCCAATTCCGTGCAGATATTCCAGCTCGACCTCAACGTGAAGTTCTAGGCGAAAAACACACCCGGGCGGGGGGCTTCCCCCGCGCGGGTAAAACCGGGGGCCCGGTGTTAGCGTGTGTGCGCCGGGCTTCCTTTTCCCTTTCCCAAAGAAAACAAAAAACATGAAAAGCCTGATTACCCTGATTGCCGCATTCGCATTGACCGGTTCCGCCGCGTTGGCGGAGTCGCTTGTCATCAAGGGCTCCGACACCCTCGGGGCGAAGTTCGTCCCGCAGCTTGCGGAATCCTTCAAGGCCGAAAACCCCGGCGTCTCGTTCAATATCGCCGCGGAAGGCTCCTCCACCGGCTTCGCCGCGTTGATCGACCAGACCGCCAACATCGGGATGTCGAGCCGCCGCGCCAAGCCGACCGAAATCTCCACCGCAGCCGCCAAGGGGCTGAACCTGAAGGCGACCATCGTCGCATGGGACGGCATCGGCATCGTCGTCAACGCCGGGAACCCGCTCAAGGGCCTGACGAAGAAGCAGGTGGAGCAGATCTTCACGGGCGACATCACCGACTGGAGCGCCGTCGGCGGCCAGCCCGGCAAGATCTCGATCTACACCCGTAATACCTCCTCGGGCACCTATGCCGACTTCAAGGAAATGGCGATGAGCAAGCGCGACTACGCCGGTTCCGCCCAGAAGATGGCGGGCAATGAACAGATCGCCTCCGAAGTGGCCAAGAACCCCGCCGGGATCGGCTATGTCGGCCTTGCTTATCTGAAGACTCCGGGTGTGAAGGTGCTGGCGGTGGACGGCACGGAGCCGACGGCCGCTTCGGTGCGCGCCAAATCCTACCCGCTGGCACGCCCCACCTTCTATTACACGAACGGGGAAGCAACCGGCGCGGCGAAGGCGTTCATCGACTTCACCCTGAGCCCACGCGGCCAGAAGATCGCCGAGCAGGTCGGGTTCGTTTCGGTCAAGTAGCCCTCGCGGAAAAGATTCCCAGCGCTCCCGCAACGGATAGACTCGGAAGGTTTCCTGCATGAAAAACCCCAATCGCTTCGACCGGCGACGTCTGCGGCTCGATGATCTCGTCCAGAAGTTCTTTGGTGCGAATGCGCTCCTGGCGATTGTCGTCCTCGGGCTGATCACGCTCTTTCTCCTGCGGGAGGGAGCCGGGTTTTTCCCGCAGAACCTTCAGAACCTCCGGGTCTACCGTCTTGCGGGGCTGGAATATGTCGACCTGATGCGCGGTCAGGTCGACCGTCATACCGTTCTCAACCGCGCGTTGCAGGATCTTCGGCTGCGCCAGCTCAAGGCATTGCTTGCGGCCAACCCCGACCTGGAGGCGGCGAATGCCCGGCTTGCGGGCTTCGACGCTTTCGCCGAAGCGTTCGACGGGGCGGTCGGCGACCTGCGCGGGATCGCTTCCGACCTGACCGACGTGGCCGCGGCCACCAAGGAAAAGGTAAAGAAGCGCGAGGATGCGCTTGAGGAAAAGCGGTTGCTGGAGCGGGTGGGCAAGGCGGAGGAAGCCGCGGCGGTGAAGGTGGAGGAAATCGATTTCTCGCGGGAGGTGCAGCCGCTGCGCGACACGCTTCCCGCCTGGCGGCAGGCGGCCGCCTCGTTCCGCACGGCGGTGCTCGGCTTGCTAAACGCGCCGCCCGCGCTCGCGGCCGACACACCGGATCTGCGTCGAAAGCTTTCGGCGTTCGATACGGACGCCCGGGCCTATCTCGCCTCCTTCGGCGCGACGGAGCAGAAGCTGGAGGCATGGAATCCGATGGAGCCGGTGCCGTGGTACCGCAGCGTGACCTCGTTCCTCTTCGGCAGCAAGTGGATCACCGCGAGTTTTTGGCAGGATTGGTACGGGGTGCTGCCCCTGCTCACCGGTTCGTTGCTGGTCTCGGGTATTGCTTTGGCCATCGCGGTGCCGTTCGGCCTCTGCGCCGCGATCTACGTGCATGAAATCGCCTCCCCCGCGGAGCAGCATTTCGTCAAACCCGCCATCGAGTTCATCGCCGCCATTCCCTCCGTGGTGCTCGGCTTTTTCGGCATCGTGGTGCTGGGCGAGATGCTGCGGAAGGCGACCCACTGGGAAGCATTGAGCTGGATCGGCTTCTTCCCGATTGCGGAACGCCTCAACGCCTTCACCGCGGGGTGCCTGCTGGCGTTCATGGCAGTGCCGACGATTTTTACGCTGGCGGAGGATGCGCTCAATAGTGTCCCGCGATCATTCAAGGAGGCCAGCTACGCGCTCGGGGCTTCGCGGCTCCAGACGGTGTTCCGGATCGTCGTCCCGGCGGCGCTCTCCGGGATCATCTCGGCGGTGCTGCTCGGGTTCGGACGGGTGATCGGCGAGACGATGGTGGTGCTCCTCTGCGCGGGAAACCGGATCGCCATTCCCGATTTCGCCAGCGGCCTGGGCGTGGCGTTCGAGCCGGTGCACACCATGACCGGCATCGTGGCGCAGGAGATGGGCGAGGTGGTGCGCGGCTCCATCCAATACCGAGCGCTTTTCATGGTGGGGCTGTTGCTCTTCCTGCTGTCGCTCATCATCAACTGGCTGGCGCAAGCCGCCGTCCGCCGCTTCAAAATTTCCGTTGGTTAGCCATGAGCTCCTCGCTTTTTCTTTCCCAGCCCGTCGCGCCAGCCCAACCCGCTCCGGAAGATCAAGGTAATTTGTTCACCAACCGCCCGTCGTTGCGGAAAAAGGCAGAGAAGTCGCTCTTCGTGCTGTTGAGGCTCGGGACATATTTCGTCCTGGCGATTGCCGCGTTTATTTTCCTGACGATCGGGATCAAGGGCGGGCAGACGGTGTTTACCTTCCGGGCTCCCTTCGTGAATGTCGAGTTCCTGACGCAGAGCCCCTCCACGCTTCACGTCTTCGAATGGGAGGGGAAGAAGATGGAACTGGGGGACGAGGCGTTCCGCGCGTTTAAGGCGGAGAACGGTGTGGAGGAGATTCCCTCCGTGACCTACGCTTACTCGGCGGGCGGAATTTTCCCATGCTTGGTGGGAACGGTGCTGCTGGTGATCGGGTCGATGGTCATCGCGCTGACGCTCGGCGTCTTCAGCGCGATTTACTTGAGTGAATACAGCGCGCAGGGGTGGGGGATTCGCGTGATCCGGCTCGCCATCTTGAATCTCGCCGGGGTGCCTTCCATTGTCTTCGGGCTCTTCGGCTTCGGGCTCTTCGTGATTTATCTGAAGTGGAACGTCTCGCTGCTGGCGGGCTGCTTCACGCTGGCGTTCATGGTTTTGCCGGTGATCATCACCGCCGCCGAGGAGGCGCTGCGCTCCGTGCCGCAGGGCTTGCGCGAGGCATCGCTGGCGCTCGGGGCGACGAAGTGGCAGACGATCCGCACGAGCGTCCTCCCGTTCGCCTTGCCGGGCATTCTCACCTCGTCGGTTCTGGGCATCGCCCGCGTGGCGGGAGAAACCGCGCCGATCATGTTCACGGCAGCCTATGTCGTTCGCGACAAGATGCCCTGGCAGGTGGAGCGGTTTACCGACTTTTTTTTACAGGGCGTGATGGCCCTTCCCTATCATATTTACGTGGTCAGCTCGAAAATCCCGCAAAATGCCTACACGGAGCGCGTGCAGTATGGGACGGCGTTCGTGTTCCTTGCCGTGGTGATGCTGATCGCGCTCGGTTCCGTCTTCCTGCGAATTCGCCTCCGCAACAGATTGAAGTGGTAAGCCAGCGCCTTTGAAATGATTCCGAGCCCTATGGAACAAAAAACTCAAACCGGTTTCAAATCGGGCGTGCCGTTCGCCGAAAGCGCGGGAGCCGCCCGCCCGGGAGCCCATCCGACCGCAATTGAAGTCGCCGATCTTGATTTTTTTTACGGATCGCGCCAAGCGCTGCACGGGATCAACATGACGATGCCCGCCGGAAAAGTCACCGCCTTCATAGGACCTTCGGGCTGCGGAAAAAGCACGCTGCTCCGTTGCTTTAACCGGATGAACGACCTCGTTCCCTCCGCGTGGATCGGGAGCGGAAGCATTCGGATTCACGGCATCGATATCAACGGGCCGAACATCGACCCGATCGAGCTTCGGAAAAAGGTCGGCATGGTTTTCCAGAAGTCGAACCCATTCCCGAAATCCATTTACGAGAATGTTGTCTATGGCCTCAAGATCCAGGGGCGGGCCAACCGCGCGGTGCTCGACGAAGTGGTGGAACGCTCGCTGCGGCAGGCGGCTCTTTGGGACGAAGTGAAAGACCGCTTGCACAACAGCGCGCTTGCCCTCTCAGGCGGCCAGCAGCAGCGGCTATGCATCGCCCGCGCGATCGCGGTCGAGCCGGAGGTTCTCCTGATGGACGAGCCGTGCTCCGCGCTCGACCCGATTGCCACGTCGAAAGTGGAGGAGTTGATTTTCGAGCTCAAGAAGCGATACACCATCGTGATCGTCACCCACAACATGCAGCAGGCGGGCCGCTGTTCGGACTACACCGGCTTCTTTTTCATGGGGCGGCTGATCGAGCTTGATCGCACGGAGAAAATCTTCACCAACCCCGCGGAAAGACAGACCGAAGACTATATCACCGGCCGCTTCGGCTGATCCGCGGAGCCCGCCCGCTGCCTTACGCCCCTGCACCCATGAGCCATCCTTTCGAAGAACAACTGACCGACATCCGCGAGACGCTTCTCCTGATGTCGAGCCTGACGGATCGCAACCTTTCGCTGGCCGTCCGCGCCCTTGTGAACCGGAACAACGGCGACGCCGATGTCGTAGTGACGGAGGATTCCGAGATCGACGAACTGGAGATTGAAGTCGACGAGAAAGTCATTACCTACATGGCGACGCACGGGCCGATTGCCCGCGATTCGCGCCTGATGCTGGCCGCCTCGAAGATTTCGGGCAACCTGGAGCGAATCGCCGACCAGGCTACGACCATCGCCCGGCGCGCCAAGGCGCTTAACTCGGAGCCGCCGCTCGCGCCGCTGATCGAAATCCCGCAAATGGCGGTGCTCGCGCAACGGATGCTGCACGACGCGATCACCGCCTTCGTCGAGGGGACTTACGAGATGGCGCGCGACATCATCCCGCGCGACCGCGAGGTGGACGAGCTGAACCGGCGCGTCGCGCACGAGCTGATGGCGCTGATGATGCAAAGCCCGGAGAACGTCACCCGCGCCGTGAATCTGATGACCGTGGCCAAGGCCATCGAACGCGCCGCCGATCACGCGCAGAACATTGCCGAGGAGGTCTATTACCTCTATCGGGGCCTCGACATCCGGCACGATCACGGGACCGAAAGCTGAAAATACCTTCCTTCGTCAGCTGCGCGTCGCGCCTGCATTGCTTCCTCGAGTGTCTGGAACGCCTCGCGATCGCAATGGATCGTGCGCTTGACTTGGTAAAGCGTCTTGCCCGGGTCGGCGGATTGCGCGGCATAGGCGCGGAAACGGTTTTGCAGCATCTTCAGCGCCTGGGTCTTCCTTTCCGACCGAGCATCCGGGAGGCGTGGAAATAGTCGAGGGCGAAGGGTTCCACCTTGTCCGCGGCGGTGGTGGCGAAACGGAAAAGCTCCAGCGCCTCCTCGCGGCGTTGGCGCATCCAGAGCTGCCTGCCTCAGAAGGAGAGGGCCCCGGAGGCTCGCGGAGCCACCGCGTGAAAGCGCCGGAAGAGGCGGCGGACTTCCGGGAAGTTACGCTCGTCCTGGCCAAGTTCTCCCGCCAGCGCCAGGAGGAAAGAAGAGTCCCAGGTCTGGCGCAAGCCATGGGATGCTTCCCGGGCTGCGGGCAGGATTCGGGCGGCTCCCAGCTGAGCGGCTACAACCTTTCGGCGGGGGCGGTGAAGTGGCGTCCCGCCTCGATTTGCACGGCCGTAAGCAGCGGGTGCCGAAGACCCGCTTCTTCCATTGCTTCGAGGCAGCGCAACCGCTCCAGAGTGTTGGAGTCGTAATCCGCCAAAGCGAGCCGTGCCTGAAGCGTCAGGAAAGGCGCTTCCCCGCTGTCGACCATCGCGTCGAGTTCGGCCTGGGCCGAAGCGCTCATGCCGCGCGAGGGCGACATGAAGGCGATGATGGTGATCGAAGCCGCTTTCGCTATCGAGAATCACCCCCTCCGCCCCGTGCGCTTCCGCGGGCGGGAGCACGAGCATCCCTTGCGGGCCGAAGGCTGCGTAACGGGCAAGAAACGCACCGGCGGGAACCGGGCGGTGATGCCGGAAATTCGGATCGCGGATCAGGATCATCTCCCGGGCCGGATCGTACCCCTCGATCACCTGCATGTGGCCGCTTCCGATATCCAGGATCGCCAGCAGGAAGGGGAGCCCGCAGTCGATCAGGGCGCGGCAGTTTTCCCATGTCACCCGAAATTCGCGGGCGATCCAGCCGCGTTCCTCCACCCACTGGCGCAGCCGATTTCGGGGCAGGCTGATAATCCATCGGGGCGCTTGGGGGTTCGCAAAACTGGGCGGGTTTTCCCGCGCAAGCCCACGATATCGGGAGGGGGATGGTCTCGTCCAGCACGAAGACCAACCCGTTTTGGAGGGAGCGGGGATTACACGGGAATCACCGGGGCCGGCGCTTCCATCTCACTTCCCAGGAAGCTGTTCCGGCAAAGCCGCGCGTAGATGCCGCTGAGGGAGAGCAGTTCCTCGTGAGTGCCGCGCTCGACCACGTGCCCGCGTTCCAGCACCAAAATTTGATCGGCATGGCGGACGGTGGAAAGGCGGTGCGCGATCACAAAACTCGTGCGGTGTTCCATCAAGCGGTCGAGCGCCTGCTGGATCTGGCGCTCCGTTTCGGTATCCACGCTGGCGGTCGCCTCGTCGAGAACAAGGATCGGCGGGTCCTTCAGGAGGGCGCGGGCGATGGAGATCCGCTGCTTTTCGCCGACGCTCAGCTTCACCCCGCGCTCGCCCACCACGGTATCCAGCCCGTTCGGCAGCCGGTCGATGAAGCCGCGGGCGTTGGCGGCTTCCGCCGCGGCCAGCATCTCCTCATCCGTCGCGTCCGGTTTGCCCAGGCGCAGGTTGTCGCGCAAGGGGCCGTTGAAAAGAAAGCTCTCCTGCGTGACGAGGCCGACCGCCTCCCGCAGCACGTTCTTCGGAATCTCGCGGAGCGGGCAGCCGTCGAGCAGGATTTCGCCCGTGTCATATTCATAGAACCGGGTGAGGAGGTTGACGAGCGTCGACTTGCCTGCGCCCGTCGCCCCCACCAGCGCCACGGTTTCGCCGGGCCGCGCATGAAGGTTGATATTGTGCAGCACCGGCGTTGCGCCTTCCTCACTTTCCTCGCTTTCTTCGTAGGCAAAGCAGACGTTCTGGTAGCGGATGTCCCCCCGGATCGAGCGTGCCTGGGCCTGTGCTTGGGCGGCGGCTTCATCGTCCGTGCAACGAGCTGCGTGCATTTCCGGCTCGGTGTCAAGAATCTCGAACACCCGCTCGCTGGCGGCTCGCCCCGACTGGAGGAGCTGGTTGAGCTGATGAAGACGCCCCACCGGCTCGTACAGAAAGCGAACGAGCATCAGGAATGCCACGAAATGCCCCAGCGGCATCTCTCCCGAAAGAACGAAGCGCCCCCCGAAGCCGATCACGAGCACCGTCCCGCAGGCGGCGGCAAATTCCATGGCGGGGTTGTAAAAGGACCACGCGCGCATCACCACGAGGGAGGCTTCCTGCATCCGGGCGCTCACCTTGTTGAAGCGGGCGTGCTCGGCGGTTTCGCGGACATAAGTGCGGATCTGCCGGATGCCAGCGAGGTTGTCATGCAGCAGGGAATTCATGGCCGAGGCCGCCTTGCGATGCAGCCGGTAGCGGTGCTGGGCGGTCATCGTGTACCAGAGCGCTCCCCCCGCGAGGACGGGAACCGGCACGAGCGCGAGCCCCGCGAGCCGGGCGTCGTAAAAGAAGCACATCGTGGCTACGATGAGAATTTGGAGGATCGCCACCACCCCCTGCTCGATCCCGTCGATGAGAAGGCGTTCCATCGAGGTGACATCCTCCAGGAGCCGGGTCATAATGTCGCCTGTTGATCGATTGTCAAACCACCGGAGCGGAAGTCGCTGAATGTGTGCGTAGAGATCGCTGCGGAGGTCGAAGATCACCTTTTGCTCGAACGTGTTGTTGAGCTGGATGCGGAAGGTGTTGGCCGCGTGCTGGATAAAAAATGCCACCAGCGCCAGGAGCGTCAGCCAGAGGAGTCGGTCGCCCCGGCCGTCGCGGAGATCGTCGATCGCGAGCTGGGTGACTTTCGGGAAAACAATCACCATCAGTGTCGTGAGGATCGCGCAAAGCAGCGTGCCCGCCGCCAGCCACGGATAGCGGCGGAGGTAAGCGAAAACGCGGAAAACGGTCTTCAGGCCAGGAGGCGGAGGCGGGTTGCTGTTGTTCAAGGTGTCGTTCAAGGTCAAGGGATCCCTTCTGAAAAGCCTGCCAACGTAAAAGAGGAGGAATCGGGAGGCAATGGCGGATTCCGGGGCGGGTTCGGGGAGGCCGCGCCGCGGGTCGACGGGCGAAATCCGCGCTTCCTGTGAGATTTTTGTTTGCCTCGGGCCGAAATTCGGTTAAGTAACCCGGCTCTTTTCCTAATAAAGAGAAAGAGGCCACGACCATGAACATCATCCAGACCATCGAAAAGGAACAGCTCAAGAAAGACGTCACCCCGTTTAACGTGGGAGACAGCGTCAGGGTTCATACCCGCGTGGTCGAGGGCGACAAGGAGCGCATCCAGATTTTCAGCGGCATCGTGATCGGCCGCAAGGGCACCGGCATCAACGCGAGCTTCACCGTCCGCCGTATCTCCTACGGCGAAGGCGTCGAGCGCGTTTTCCCGATCCACTCGCCCCGCGTGGCCAAGATCGAGGTCGAGAAGGCGGGTATCGCCCGTCGCGCCAAGCTCAACTACCTGCGGAGCCGCAAGGGCAAGCAGGCGATGGCCGTCCGCGAAAAGGGGGTGTAAGTTACTCCCGCCATGCGGTGCTCGCTACGGCATGAGCGCGCCTTGCGCCAGTCGGGGGCGGGGATTATCGCAGGCATCGACGAAGCAGGCCGCGGCCCGCTGGCAGGACCAGTGGTCGCGGCCGCCGTCATTCTCCCGGAGCGCTTCAGGCACAAGAAGCTGACGGACTCCAAAAAACTCTCGCCGGAGGTGCGGGAGGAAATCTACGCGGAGCTGACGGCGGAGGGAGCGTGCGTTTTCTGGGCGGTGTCCGTGGTCAGCCATGAGGTGATCGACCGGATCAACATCCTCCAGGCGACACACCAGGCGATGCGCGAGGCCGTCGCCGCCCTCCCCCACGCGCCGCATCATGCCTTGATCGACGGCCGCCCCGTGAAGCCGTTTCCCGTTCCTGCCACCGCCCTTGTCAAAGGGGATGCCGCCAGCTTTTCCATCGCGGCGGCCAGTGTGATCGCCAAGGTGACGCGCGATCGAATCATGGTGGAGATGGATGCGCTCTATCCCGAATACGATTTTGCCCGTCATAAAGGCTATGGCACGGCGGAGCATCTTGATAAGCTCCGCCTTTATGGGCCTTCTCCGATCCATCGCCGCAGTTTTCTGCCGGGGAACCAGGCGCAACTTGAACTCCTTTGAGCCGCGCGACCCGCGGCATGCGCTGGGGAAAAGGGGGGAGGAGATCGCCGCCAGGGCCCTCCGGCGTGCGGGGTACAAGGTTCTCTACCGGAACTATCGCGCGCGCGGGGGAGGGGAGGTCGATCTGGTCTGTCGTCACCGCGACACCCTGGTTTTTGTGGAGGTCAAGACGAGGAGTTCCCAAGCCTATGGAGCACCCGCAGAGGCGGTCACGAAGCAAAAACAACACCTGGTTGCCCGTGGGGCGTTGTCGTGGCTGAGGTTATTGGATCATCCCGATATTCACTTCCGTTTCGATATCGTGGAAGTGAGCGTCGATGGCACGAGTGCTGCCACTTGCATTATTGAGAATGCATTTACGCTTCCGGAGTTTTATCGGTACTGAATCTTATTTCAGTCTTGTTTATTGATATTGAGAACCGGCCTGTTGCATAGAAGGTCGCCTCCGCGGCGTTGCCACGACGAGATTCAATAAGCCAGCGGAACCAGCCTGCGCGACCGAGTTCTGTCCGCTGACAGCGACACTTGTCGATGCCTATGCCCCATCGGGAATCGCTCCATCGGGTATTGCCTTATGAGCCGGAAATGACAAACCCGCCCATTCCACCAGGGGATGGAAGGGCGGGGTGAGAGCGGGACTCTGCCGCAGCGTCCTGCTAGCCTTCGATAACGCCTGATTTTAAGCGGCTTTCAGGCGATAGCGGGCGGGGCCGACTTTCTCGATTCCCGCGATGCGCTTGCCTGTCGTGACAAACCAGATATAGAGATTCTTGTACTTGGTCTTGGTCTTCGCGGAGAGATCCTTGATCGTAACACCGGCTTCGCCAGCCTTCTTGAGTTCGGCGACAATGCGGTTTTTGAGCTCGCCACGCTTCGCGGGTTCGCGATTGAGATTCTCGCCCCGGGCGGCGCGAACTTTCGGAGCCTTTGCAGCCTTTGTTGCCTTTGCAGCTTTAGCCGCGGCCTTGGGGGCCACCGGCTTTGCGGCTTTACCGGTCCTGCCGATCTTCCCGGCCTTGGCTGGTTTCACGGCCTTGGCAGGTTTCGCAGTCTTGGCCTTGCCAGCCGCCGGAGCGGGCTTGCCAGCTTTGTCGCCCTTCTTCGCAAGAGCGGCCGCGGCGCTGCCGGAAAGAGCAAAGCGGGCTTCGCCCACTTTCTTCAGGCCGCTGATCTTCTTGGCATTGGTGCTAAACCAGGAATGAATATTGGCGGGTTTGACGCCGAGATGCACGGCGATTTCGCGAACGCCGATCCCACCAGGGCCTGCGGCGGCGAGCACTTCCAGAATCTCCTCCTTCAAGGCGCCACGACCCTTGCGACCGCTCACGACCACCTGGGAAGCGTTGACTTGCTTTGCCGCGCCGCGCGCCTGCTTCTTGCCTCCATGAAGCTCGCGCTGGAGCTGGGCAATCTTCTCATCAAGGGCTTTGATCTTGCTTTGCAAGTCCGATCGCTTCTCCTCAAGTGAGATGATGCTCTTTAGCTGTGAAATACGTGAAGTGGTCATAATGGTTTTTCGAGGATGTATGGCTAAATATAATGACTAGCAAGCATTTTCTTTTATGATGGGATGTTATGGATTTCTAAAAGCGATGAAACAATGCCTTGAAGCATGGCCATCCAAGCAGGCCTTATGATAGGCATGCGAGCTATTCGTATTGTCCCTTTTGCGTGAATGGTTGCGTCAGTGGAAGATGGGAAATGGCGTGGTAATGCATATTCATCCACATACGTTTTTCAGCCTTCGTACGGTCTTGTAAAAGTTCCAGGGAACTGCTGACTAAAGCGGGCTTTGGCCGTCTTTTCGCCCCGGTTTTTTCGGCACGCCCATCTAATTCGCGCTTTCCTTGCGCGCCCGCCTTCCCGGAGCGGCGACACCCCACGGCGGCTGATCGCGCGATGCTTGCTTCCCCCGATTTCGTTCAGCGATTGCTTTGATCGGCGCGAGTTCGGGTGTAATGTCGTCTTCTATGCCAATCTACGTTTACGAAACGTTGGAGGAACCGCATCGCCAGTTTGAAGTCAAACAGGGGATGAACGAGCCTGCATTGACGAAAGATCCCGAAACGGGCCAGCCGGTGCGCCGGGTAATTTCGGGAGGATACGGCATTCTGCAAAAAGGCGAAAGCCAGGGTTCGCGTTCCGGCGGTGGCGGCTGCGGCCATGGCTGCGGATGTCACTCCTGATCCTTCGCTTTCAATCTTTCTTTCCCGAGAGCTTCCCGAAATCCTGTTGAGAGCTAGCCGGAAAATGGGGCGAAGTTTCAACCCGGCGGGCTCTTCGGCTTCCCGGCTGGCCGCGCGCAAATTGCTGATCCGTACCGATCCAAAATGAACGATCATCGTTCCAAGCTATCCATCATCTTCCTGACGGTCTTTATCAACATGATCGGCTTCGGGATCGTCTGGCCCGTGCTTCCGCTTTACGCGAAGCATTTCGGTGCGACCGAGACGGTCAACGGCTGGCTGGTCGCCGTCTATTCACTGGCGCAGGTTCTCGCCACACCCCTTTTGGGAAAGATTTCCGACCGCGTGGGGCGCAAGCCGGTTCTTTTCGTCAGCCTGCTTGGAACAGCGCTTGGCTTCTTCCTTATGGGATGGGCGGGCGCGTTGCTCTGGCTCTTCGTGGCGCGAATCATCGACGGGGTGAGCGGGGGAAGTCTTGGCGCGGCGCAAGCCTATATCGCCGACATCACTTCGCCGGAGGAGCGTTCGAAAGCGATGGGGCTGCTGGGGGCCGCGCTCGGTGTCGGGTTTGTCATCGGCCCCGCGCTGGGCGGCATTATGAGCCAGATTTCGATGGGGGCTCCCTTTCATCTGGCGGGGGTCCTGGCGCTGGTGAATGCCGCGCTGGTATGGTGGCGCCTTCCGGAGAGCCTTGCCGCGGAGCATCGCATCACGCAGGAGGAGAAGGCTTCCCTGTGGGAGGTTTTCCGGCATGGGGTGCATCTCCCCGCTTTGATGGGGAGCTATTTCTTCGCCATCACCGGCTTTTCGATTCTTACCACGAACTTCGCGCTCTTTACATCGGCGCGGTTCGGCTTTGACCAGGCCCACAACGGGTACGTCTTTTCTTTCATCGGGATTGTCGGGATCATTATGCAGGGGCTTGTTCTCCGGCACGTGCTCAAGGCGCGGAGCGAGAAGAGCATCGCCCTGGCCGGGGCCATTCTTCTGACGCTCGGCCTTGCGCTGCTTCCGTTGAGTCACGGGCTCGCGACGCTGCTTCTCTTCACGGCGCTGATCGGCATCGGCAACAGTTTCATCACCCCGACGCTCAACGGCCTCGCGTCGCGAAGCGCCAACCGGCGCTGGCAGGGGCGGGTTGTCGGAATGATGCAGTCGGCCGGGAGCTTGGCCCGGTTTGTTGGGCCGTTCGTGGGCGGCTGGCTCTTGTCGAAAGATCCGGCTACCTCGGTGAACTACGGGCGGACGCCGTTCTGGGTGGGAGCGGCGGTTCTGGTGTTTGCGTTCGTTTGCATCCTGCGGCTCCCCGGAGTGCCAAGGACGCCAGACGAATAGGAAAGCTTTGGCAAGAGCGCGAGAATTCTGGGCGCCCATTCTGCGCTCGACACCCCGCGGAGGTTCGATTTTCCTGTTTTACATTATGGCTATCGCTTTGGAAGACACCGTGGCGGATGTAATCGGCAAGGCGCAACGCGGCCTGAAGCTCTCCCAAGGAGAACTCGCCAGCAGGGCGGGCGTTTCCTT
>Ga0180217_1002344_pt1 | contig 17763 bp, 16 predicted proteins | sample eDN3rd37CBELigOP_FD_128521 | JGI IMG/M metagenome (GOLD analysis project Ga0180217, IMG submission 128521) | Enriched Organic Plus compost microbial communities from Emeryville, California, USA - eDNA 3rd pass 37_C BE-Lig OP (version 2) (version 2) ... | reverse complement strand
GTGATCCTGCTCAATTCTGGTCCCATAAATGGAATCTATTAAGTGCTCTTTATTATGGTAAATACTATGAAACGGGTATACCAGCTGATGTCTATGAAGGCATGAGCCAAGATGAATGGATTGCGAAGACGGAAGATGAAGCAATGACCTATGATGGCGTAATTGTTAACAATTACAATATCCAACCAGCGATTGGTGGAAATGTAGCCGGATTTAACGCGGCAACTGGCGAATATGATGAAGCATCTGTTACAGGACCATACCCTGCACAGGTTGGTGTATACGCACATGAATTTGGTCACGCATTGGGATTACCAGATTTCTATGATACAGCATATAACTCTGAAGGTGTTGGTAACTACTCAATGATGGCGGGTGGATCTTGGATGCGTTACCCTGATGCACTCCAATACAACGGTAACTCTCCTACTCATTTTGACCCATTCTCTAAAATTTTCTTAGGTTGGGTGAATCCAATCGAAGTGAAACCAGATGATGGAGTTCAGAAAATTACCTTACCTTCCATTGATCAAGCGGATGACGACAATGGAATCGTAAAAATGGCGGTTCCAGGTTCTAACGGAACAGAATATTTCTTATTTGAAAATGTTCAACAAAGTGGCTTTAACCAAGGGTTAATCCGCCAAGGTGGAGATGCACATGGGTTAGTAGCATGGCATGTGGATGAAAATATCATCAATTTATACCAAACTGCTGGTTTCCGTCCAAATAACGTCGCGAATTGGATGAATAAAAGATTCCAACACAACCAGTCTCAGACTGCAAGCGATGGTACAGTTGTAACACATTATGGACTCTCAGTGTTACAAGCAGATGGAAAATATGATCTTGAAAAATATGTAAACCGCGGAGATGCTGGTGACTTCTTTAAGTCGGGCGATAAAATCACCCCTGTTTCTGGCAATGTTCACACTGGTTCATACTACTTCTGGAAAGGCTATGGATCAACACCTGCCGATTCCGGAATCCATGTGACGGATATTGTTGAAAACGAAGATGGTTCGATTACAGCAAAATTCTATTACAGCACAAATGAAGGTAAGAAAAAATAAACATAGGGAAACCTGAGTCTACTTTAGACTCAGGTTTCTAATTGGTGGAACCAAACAAACCTATTTATCAAGCTTTAGCTTTGCTAAGGCATCTGCTAATGCGGTATTTATTGGGTCTTCTTTTTGTTGTTTTTTCATATAATTGGAGACTTCTCGTTTAGATAGTTTACCGGATTGGTTCTTTTTACGTCGCTCGTTGAATGTCGAGAGTTTTTCCCGGTGTCCGCATTTACAAACAAATAATTGTCCTTCCCCTTCTCCACGTAACTCCAATTTTTTGTGGCAGTTCGGGCATCTTGCATTTGTTAATTTTGCAATATTTTTACGATGACCACATTCACGGTCCTGACAAACGAGCATTCTTCCCTTTTTACCATTAACCTCAAGCATTAATTTCCCACAATCAGGACATTTTGTGCCTGTGATATTGTCGTGCTTAAACCTTGAATCACTCATTTTTATGTCTTTGACGACTTCCTTTGTGTACTGCTTGATATCTGATATAAACGTATTCTTTTTTAATCTGCCTTTTGCGATTTGTTCAAGCTTCTGTTCCCACTCCGCTGAGAGTACAGGAGATTTTAAATCATCAGGTACTAGCTCTAAGAGTTGTTTTCCCTTATTGGTGATGTGGATATCTTGCCCTCTTTTTTCGATTAAAAATGTATTAAAAAGTTTATCAATGATATCCGCGCGTGTCGCTACCGTACCTAATCCGCCTGTTTTACCAATGGTTTCAATTAACTCCTTGCTTTCTCCAGCCATATATTTTGCTGGATTCTCCATTGCGGAAAGTAAGGTTCCTTCATTGAATGGCTTTGGTGGCTGCGTTTCTTTTTCGATTTCCTTAACAGATAGAACCTTTAGGCTCATTCCTGGTTGTATGGTTGCCGGTATTTGACCTGCATCATCATTCTCATCAATCGAAGTAATTACTTCTTTCCAACCTAGTGAAGCAACAGTAATCCCTTTTGCCACGAACAGTTCTTTGCCTATGCGTGCCTGAACGGTTTTTTGTTCATAGGTATACGGTGGAAGAAAAACGGCTAAGAAGCGTTTTACGATTAAATCATATAATTTTTCTTCCTTTGCGGATAGAGCCTGTATGCTTGGGCGTTCCTCCGTTGGAATTATTGCATGGTGGTCGGTTACCTTGCTGTTATCAACAAACGACTTGTTTGTTTTAATTCCGCTTTTTAGTATCTTGGCACCGAGTTTCGCGTATGGTTGTACCATACAAGCCTCAATTCGATCTTTCAGAGTATCTATAATATCTGTTGATAAAAATTTTGAATCGGTTCTTGGGTACGTAACAAGTTTGTGTTGTTCGTAAAGCTTTTGAAGAACATTTAAAGTCTCCTTAGCTGAAAATCCGAAACGTTTATTTGCATCACGTTGAAGCTCTGTTAAATCATAGAGCTGTGGTGCATAGCTTTTCTTTTGTGCAGTTTGCACGTCTGTAATTTTAGCATCTTGTCCCTGAAGGGAATGTAGAATGGAAGTTGAAACTTCTTTATTAAAAATACGCTGTTCCTTCGTTTTTTCATGTTGCCACTTCAAGGTTAAGCTGTCCGTTAATGCATTTATTTCAAAGTAAGGTATTGGTTTAAAGTTGCGAATTTCTTCTCCACGCTTTGCAATAATGGCTAACGTTGGAGTTTGCACTCGTCCACAAGAGAGCTGTGCATTGAACTTTGTTGTCAATGCTCTTGTTGCATTGATTCCGACTAACCAGTCAGCTTCGGCACGGGCAACGGCTGAGGAATAAAGATTCTCATATTCCTTCCCGCTCTTTAAGTTTGCGAAACCTTGCTTAATTGCTTTATCAGTCACTGATGAAATCCATAAACGTTTGATGGGCTTACGTGTATTTGATTTTTCAATAATCCATCTAGCAACAAGTTCACCTTCACGACCGGCATCTGTTGCGATAATAATCTCATTGACATCTTTACGATGCATTTGTGTTTTTACGGCACTATATTGTTTACCTGTTTGCTTAATTACAACGAGGCTTAGAGGATTCGGTATAATCGGTAGATCCTCTAATTTCCATGATTTATATTGGTCTCCGTATTTTTCAGGGTCTGCTAATGTAACAAGATGGCCAAGTGCCCATGTCACAATATATTGATCTCCTTCGAAAAAGCCATTCCCTTTCTTATGGCAATTAAGGACACGTGCAATGTCTCTTCCTACAGAAGGTTTTTCTGCAAGAACAAGTGATTTCATATAAATTCCTCCAATTCACTCTTCCTATTATACACGATTCCTATTTTTGGACATAATGAAAAGTGCAAGGAGCCTTCTAATCGGTGACAAGTATAAAACAAGCGCTGACAGAAGGTGCATTTGGCCTTCAGAAGGCTTATGATCTCGAGCCGATGGCGCCTAGAACAAGACATAAAAAAACTCGGTTCTTTTCCCGAGTTTAGCTAGCATTACTATATGGTAAGACGATTTTAAATTCCGTTAAATTTGAATCTGATGAACATGATATGGATCCACCGTGTTTTTCAATGATTTTTTTACAAACAAAAAGTCCAATCCCTGTACCAAATTCCTTTGTTGTATAAAAGGGTTCAAATATCGTATCCAAGGATTCCTTAGGTATGGCTGGGCCATTGTTAGAAATAGACACAATAATTTGATTATCAAGGTTATAGCCCTTTATGATAATATTGCGATCGGTTTCTCTTTGTTTTAATGCGTCAATGGAGTTCATTAGAATATTCAACAATACTTGTCTAATTTCATCCTCATTAACAGTAATATAAATGTTTGATCCAATATTTGTATGTACTTTTACATCACCATCTAAAATACTAGCATAAATAAACTCCGTAATTTCAGTAAATAAATCGAGTAATGAAACCTCATTTTCACTTTTCTCAATTAATTCCTTCTTAGATACGTGAAGAAATTGCGAAATTTTGTAATTCAACTGATTTAGTTCATGACTGATGATATCTAAATATTTTATGTTAGGGTTATCATTTCCAATTAATTTAACAAAACCGATAACTGCCGTAAGCGGATTACGGAATTCATGAACAAATGTAGATGCCATTTGTCCCAAAATGGTTAGCCGCTCTTGATGGCTTTGGTCTATGTATTGAATTTTTTCCTGGAGCTGATTCTCTTTTATTTCCGTGTATTTGGAAACAGCATAATAGGAGAACAGATCAAAAATCCGATTCACTTCTTCAAATATAGGGTCTAATTGATCATGATCTAGTTTAGAACGGTATATGTATTTTAAAATTTCTGTTCTACCTAAATTTACATTATAAATGAATTCCCCGATATTAATATTCGCTTCTACTCGTTCTTTGGCTAGTTTATATGCAAACGATTTTAGTGCTTCTTCATCAATTGGGTTAATCATTGAGTTTTTTATCAGTTCAAACATTGTTAACCCATTTAAAACTAATTTTTCTTTATGAATGTCAGTTTCAGACATTACGGCTTTATCTTTCCAAGATGTTAAAAAAAGCGATAGATTGCTTTCAAGATAATAAATCAGTTCTCCTACTACAGGATTCATTCCGTTCAAGTCCTTTCCTTCACTTCAATCAGTTCTTAAGTTCGTAGTTATATATTCTATAATATTCTACATATTTCGCAAAACTCCTTTTTAGAATTTTAAAAAAACTTAAATAGTAGACAAGTTTTCGAGTGGGTCAAGCATACATTATAGGGAGACAAACATTAGGAGGGTTGATTATGAAATTTGTTGTGATTAAAAGAAGTTGGATTGTTGCCGCTTTTGTTGCTGCAGTGGTAATGATAGGAGGTTGGGTTTGGCTGCAGCCTGAGATTATTCCAACGATAGCCCCACAAACAACTGCCAAAGATGATGTTGTAATACATATTACAACTGGAGAATTAAAATCAAAAACAGATGAAGGCAAAGAAATTGAATCCTATTTCTGGAATCCTGGGACGGTCTATGTTCCTCAAGGTAAGGAAGTTACCTTTAATATTTATGGGGTAAATGGCAAAGAGCACTCATTCTATATCGAAGGTACAGACATCAAAGGTACAGTGAAAAAAGGAGAAGAAATCACGATTAATGCAAACTTTGAGAAAGAAGGCATGTATCGAATCATTTGCTTGAATCACTCCGATATTAATAATAACGGTCCGATGATTGGTTATATTGTCGTAGATTAATAGAAAAGTGCAAGGCGCCCCAATTCCGCTAAGAGCAATCCCTGTGCCAACGCTGGAATCCTAGCCTTCCCGGCATGGGCGACAAGCACTAGACAAACGTTGACAGAATGCACTTTTCGCCTTCAGAATCGAATGGCTTGTGACCTTGGGCCGATGGCGCCTAAAGCTAGACAAGTAGTAAAAACAGGAGAGAAACCTCTCCTGTTTTTATTGTTTACGTACAGTGATTGCATTTGTAGTTTTTGTAACAATACAATCCTCAATGTCTGCTTGTCCAAGAAGACCTAGTGTAATTGCAGCATCAATTTTCTGACGGTCAGGTTGTTTTATAATTTGGATGCAATCGACAAGATTAAGTTCTTCTAATTTCTTAACCAGTTTTTCATCATGATAGCTTTCAGAGGTACGTATTTGTCGTTGAATCTTGTAATCTCCAACGATTGACTCCCCTTTTTCTTGCTTTCCTACCGTCTCATCAAAATACACATTAATAACCTTCTTCATTTCTTTTAATTCCTTCTCAATTACCTTAGCCTGTTCACTTAATGTAAAATACTTTGATATGAGTTCTTCTGGAATTTGTGTAAATCGCTTTGAATCCTGCACATCCTTCACCCCTCATTACTTGATAATTCATCATATGATTGGGGATGGGATAACATTCTAGTACAGAAAAAATCCAGCTAAAGTAGCTGGATCTTTTTTTATCGATTTCTATGACATAGTGGCTATCAGCCATAAAGTCTTGTTATTGGCCGTAAAATTAATTTATCGGCCATAAATCTAAATTATCAGCCATAAAACTTTTTTATTAGCCGTATTTTTGAAAAAAGGCTGTTTTACTAAGCTTTGTTGTTTTTTATATTGTTGACTTTCGCTTCAGGTGGACGCTTTCCGCGGGCGTGGCTTGAGCCTTCTCAACGAAATGTGGAGGCGGCTTGCACAGAAACGAGAAAATTTGGCCACTCCGACAAAGAGGCGTAATTTGCCTCTGAAGGAGAGTTGAAATTTCTCGAGTTTCTAGCCGCTGAAACTGAACAAGTCGCTGCCGCTCCTGCGGGGTCTCAAGTCTCACCTTTTCCCGCTGGACTTGAATTTGCTTCTTTGAAATAACCCACGCACGAAGAAAATGTGAATATATTTTCGAGGAGTCGCCACCTTATGCTCCGATCAACTTGGTATCAATTATTGAAAAAGACAAAATGATCTTGTTAAATACTTTTGTATAATAGCTTTTTCAGTAATGGGAACAGGACATCTGGTAATTGCTCGATGTTTGGTACTAAAATACTGTACTTACCGTATATGTTTTGGATCGTTGTTTGTTGACCTTCATCAATTTCTCCATTTGATAAGAAGACGTTGATGACTTCGATTCCATGTTTTCGTGCTTTTAATACGGCTTCGTGTGTATCAATAATACCATTTTGCTCATAATCAAATGCTGCGGGCTCTCCGTCAGAAAAGACAAGTAAGAATTTTTGTTTCTCGGTACGTTGTAATAATTTCTTCGTTTGCAAACGAATCGAAAAACCGTCACGATTGTCTTCTTCTGGCTCAAGCTGCATGATTTCCGCTCCGTAGCTACGCTTTAGGCTCGAATCGAAATCAATCACTGTTTGCAGATAGTTCGGTTGTTTTGTACTATCGGCATCATTGGTGTCCTCCCAAAAACCTGTCACATCATGAGGAACTTGGACAGATTTTAACGCTTCGTGAAAGAGTGCAATCCCTAGCTTTGTTTGGTCCATTTTATCGTACATCGATGCTGAACAATCCACTAACAATGAGAATACCGCATCAATTTGATGGGATGGCTGTTCTTTTTTATAAAATAATCTAGGATTGTCGTCTGTAAAGATACGAATTAGCTTCTTATTTAGTCTTCCAAAATGCAAATCCCCTCTAGGGAGATTCTTTTTATGTTCCAATGTTTTAAGGATCATCTGCTTAAGCTTTTTCTGATAAGGCGCAATGACCGATTTGTTTTTTTCATATTGGATCACTTCTTCGTCCGTTGGTTTTCGTGTGTTCTTGAAGACAGGGTATGCAAAGCGATTTTCCTTTCCAAATTCAGCTTCTGAGGAACCTTCTTTTTCAGAATGTACCATTTCCATTGCTTCCATCTTGGAATAGTCTTTATTTTTACTTTGTTTAGACGAGCCTTGGGCAATCCCTAACGCTTGGTCACCCTCTTCTCCTTCTCTTGCCCCTTCACCCATCAGATTCGTTCGTGAACCTTGTTCTAAATCAAATTGTAAAAAGCTTTTTGTTGGTGTACTTGTTTCACGATGCCAGGTTTCGAACTTCTCCTCATGGATATCTTCATCCCCTTTTTTGACATCATCAAGCACATCGTTATTTTTTAACTTATCTTTCCGTTTCAAATCATCAATTGTTAAGCCATCTTCAAGTACTTCATAATCAAGTTCTGGTAAATGAAAATACGTATTTAACATATCTTCATCAAGCACATCCTCAAGTACTTCAATGATTTCCATGCAAATTTTGATGATATCCTTTGTATTTTTTGCATCAAAGACTTTCTCAATTTGCCCTCGTAAAAACGGAATCACGAGATCTATTTTTTGTTGAATCGTCGGAATTTCTTCAAGAGGTGACTCAGCCGTTAATAGTACAAAAATGCTTGTAAACAAAGCGTCAGTCGGTACACTTTTAACAATATTGACATGGAGCTGATCCTCATAATACTTGCGATAAATACGTCGTCTTTCGGTAAAGGATTTTCGTGTTCCTGGCCGTTCTTTTTTACATAGTTCTTCCAAACGACTATCTTCAAACAGCATAAACAATTGCTTCGCGAAACTTGGAAGATCGCTTTTTCTACAGAATGATAAATAACGATCAATTTCTTTAAAATCCGTATATTTCATGCTACCAATAGTCCGTAAAAAGACATCACTTAATAGTCCATATCGTTTGTCGCTAGTTGCGCGATTATCCCAAAAATGACTAATGATAATCTTCTGCTGGATCGGGTCAAGATAAGATTTATAGCCTAACTCTATTTCGAGTTCAGGATTTTTTGAGATTGTTTTGGCAAGGTCCGATAATTCCATGAATAGAAAGGAGTCGACCTTTTTATCATTAAATTGAATAAATCTCATTGTAAAAACCTCACTCAAACAGAGTTTCTGCTATATTTTTAACGGCTGCTTTCTCGCGTTCATCTTCTAATTTTTCAATGATACCACGTTCAATCGCGCGTAATGGTGGCATATACATGGCTAAATCACAAGTATCAATCAATGCCCGAATGGATGCTGCTTCTTCAGAAAGCATACCACCTCGAACCTGTGTAATTAAATCAGCAGACAAGGATACAAATTTATTGATTACATTTTCATCCTTCAATGCTGTTTGAGTTTGAAGAACTTCTTTAAGGGTTTCTCCTTGAATATATGGTACCTCAATTACGACAAAGCGGTTTTTCAATGCCTCATTTAAAGGTACGGTTCCCACATAGCCCTCGTTAATTGCGGCAATGACCCCGAAGTCATTCTCTGCACGTACTACTTCAGCAGTAAACGGATTAGTGATCATTTTACGATAATCAAGGACACCGTTTAATATTGGCAATGTTTCTGGTTTTGCCATATTGATTTCATCGATATAGAGTAAATAGCCTTTCTTCATTGCATTGATTACAGGTCCAGAAACAAATTCAATTTTCATTTTTCCATCATGCTCTTGAATGGTTTTGTAGCCAAGTAAGGCTTCTGCATCTAGGTCGACTGAGCAGTTTATACTGTACATAGGCTGTTGGAATAACTGAGAAATGGTTTCAGCAAGCTTTGTTTTTCCTGAACCAGTTGGGCCTTTTAGTAGCACATTTTTACCGATGCTTAGTGCAATAATCGCATCTCGAATAATATTGATATCTGAAGGTGTGTAACCACCTTTTCCGATTAATAGTTCATCATCAGAACCTTTATTCTTTCTATTTGAAATCTCAGTTTGTAATTCTATCGGTAACTTCAATTCTTCTAGCTGAATCGTCATGAAGTATCAAATCCTCTCATACATATGTTTATAATGTGAGTTCAAAAAGGAGGATGAAAAGGACCACGTCGACAAGGACGCCACTTCCTGTGCATAGAAATTGCAAGGCGGTGCGAACTCCAGAGTACCAGAACGTATATAGATAATACGTGAGGAACTAAAAAACAAGCCAACTCAGAAATTCGTCGTGTCATTTTTCACTGGACTTTTTGAACAACCTTTTATATCCCCACGTATTTTACCGAAGTTTGTACGTGAGAGCAATGAATACACCTTGAAATTCAAGTATTTGTGACATTTTTTATTAAGATATGGTATTATAATATTAAATACTCGTAAAATACAAATAGACCGCAGATGTTGCGAGCATCTACGGCCTAGCAATAGAATGGTCCCACTAAGAGGATCAGCCTAAGATAAAATAGACCTCACCCGATTTTTAGCGGAAAAAGGGAGGTCTATTTTTTATTGTTGTCAAAAGATAAAATCGCAACAACAAGCGACGCGAACGAAAGCATTAACACAAGGCTCTCATATATCGTCATATAGGCATCACCCCCTTTCATTTGGGAGCTTAGCCGACCACCCTTATTGGACAAACTATTGCTTATTCATTATAACACATTTTACCATACGAACACACGTTTCATTTAAAATTGGTTCTTTAGACTTACAAGTGCGCCATCGAGGTTTGCTTTAATCGCATCCTCTTTCTTATTAAGATGATCACCAATATAGGCAATTAGCTCATTATCGAAGGCTAAGCCACTTGCAAATTGACGTTTTATAAAGCGCTCGGCTTCTTCAAACGTTGAAAACTTTGCATCGAGTGTTTTTTTATCGTGGTGAATCACCCAGCGAGCGTCCTTTTTAAATATAAAGGACTTTTCCCCTTTTCGATTTACAAACAGAGTGCCATTATCATTCACTTTGAGATTGAGTTGGTTTTCAGGTGCATCATGGCGAATTGCATATAATGGGAATGTATTTTTGACGAAAAGCTCAAATGCTGTATCGCCAAGTGAGCATCCTGATGCTTTTGGATGCCCTCCGCCGCCGAATCGCTTCGCAAATTCAGAAACATCGACCTCATCATATATGGTACGAAGTCCAATTTTTTTAGTGCCAACATTTAGTATAGCAATTAAATCAAGATGAGGATTTAGCTTTCCAAGTGCATTTCCAAGTTCAGAAATGTATTGTTCTGCATGAACAACTCCCACACAATAATCTTCAATGAAGGTTTGCACCATTTGTCTATTTTTTGAGTTAATATATCTTTCAATTTTCTTATCTTCGGTATCTAAAAGAAATTCTTCCGCTTCTGTTAACTGGAAAGTATCTCGATTGTTCTGAAGTCGTTCTAGCATCTTCGTTTCAAACTCTTCAATTCCAATAATAAAAAATAAATCATTTAAGCGTTTCGCTTCTATGCGATTTTCAGTTTCCCATTCCCATGTATCATATAATCTTACAAGTTCAATAAACTCCTCTAAGCCATTATGTTTTTGGATGAGGTTCTTTTCAAGAAGAAATTCATAGTAGAGCGAAGTTGCACAAGTTTTCTTACCTGTCTCATATTCAGCCTGTACAAATCCCCAGTCATATTTATTAAAATGCATGGCTGTCTTATGATGGTCAACCATTTGTATGTAGTGACCCGCCTTATGACGTTTTTCCAATGCTTTTTCGTTTTTATCGTTCACTGCAAGATCGGTTATGTATACTTTTGCTTGACGGTGTTCTGGGTTTTCAATATATTTTTCCACACGCTCGTTTAAGTTTCGGTAAGAGCAATAGGAGACATCAACCTCTTCACCAAATGCCAGTTTGGCAACAAGTCCACATCCTACTCCGTCTAAATCACTATCTGAAAATAACTTTATCAAGTCGGATTCCCCCTTTTACTCCTAGTTTCGATTAGATTTGCTATTTTCATACACATGTACTACTTTACACTAAAAATGAAAAAAGGACGAGTATTGGTTGTCAATCGAATAATTTTCACCTACCATTTTGTCATTTTTGTGATATAATCCTTTAATCATCAAGGAAGGCAAAAGGAAATCATCTATGCATCAAACATTTAATTTAAAAGAAAAAACTAAATTATTTTTCCATATCCTCTTTCCAATTTTGGCCACACAGATTGGTCTTAATCTCATAAATTTTGTGGATACGATGATGTCTGGTCGCGCTGGAGCAAACGACCTTGCAGGGGTTGCGATTGGTTCAAGTCTTTGGGTACCGGTATACACAGGCTTGTCGGGGATATTAGTAGCGATGACACCCATTATCGCTCAGTATGTTGGAGCAAGACAAAAGAATAAGGTTCCATATTCCGTTATGCAAGGTATCTACATCTCTGTTGTCGTCGCTATAGTCGTTGCTATAATTGGTGGATTTGTGCTTGACCCAATTTTAGGTTTTATGAACCTTGAATCCGAAGTACGAGAAATAGCTAAGGAATATCTGATTGGACTTTCATTTGGAATTGTTCCTCTTTTTGTTTATTCTGTATTGAGATCATTTATTGACGCACTGGGTCATACACGGGTGACGATGATTATTACTCTTTCTTCGTTACCAATTAATGTATTGTTTAATTATCTGTTGATTTTTGGGAAGTTTGGTTTTCCTGAGTTAGGTGGTGCGGGTGCAGGTTATGCCACAGCGATTACCTATTGGCTGATTGTGTTTTTAGCTGTTTGGATTATTTTAAGTCGACCTCCATTTACTGAATATCGTGTTTTACGGAAACTTTACTCAGTATCCTTTTCAAGCTGGGGAGAAATCTTAAAACTTGGGTTGCCGATTGGGTTTGCAATCTTTTTTGAAACAAGTATTTTCTCAGCAGTTACATTGCTAATGAGTGAATTTAATACGACTACCATTGCAGCTCACCAAGTCGCAATTAACTTTGCGAGTTTGCTCTACATGATTCCTTTAAGTATTTCGATGGGACTTACAATCGTTGTTGGCTTTGAGGTCGGAGCGAAACGATTTAAGGATGCAAAACAATATAGTATACTTGGCATTTGTATCGCTGTTATTATGGCGCTTGTTTGTTCAATGATTATACTTTTGTTTCAAGAGCCAATTGCAAAAATGTACTCTACAAATGCCGCAGTTATCGGGTTAACGACTCAATTTTTACTATATGCGCTGTTTTTTCAGCTTTCAGATGCCATTGCGGCACCAATTCAAGGTGCACTGCGTGGATATAAGGACGTAAACACGACTTTTGTGATGACACTTATCTCTTATTGGGTGATTGGTTTGCCTGTAGGATATGTCTTGGCAAAATTTACAACGCTTGGTGCGTTCGGTTATTGGATCGGCTTGATAGTAGGGTTAGCTGCCGGTGCTGTAACATTATCTGGTCGTTTAGTCATTGTCCAGAAAAGAGCAGCACATGTGAAGTTTAGTGAAGAATGAAGGAAACCAGCCTTTTGAGGGCTGGTTTTTGTGTGTGAAATTTTCTCTAAATTTAACTTTATGGACATTATTTTGATTTTATGGTCAATCTTTTATTTTTATGGCCGTTAATGTAAATTTATAGCCGATATTTTTCGTTTATGGCTGTTAGTCAATTACTCCATCATCTCATTCAAAAACTTGATCTCTTTCTCATGGGAAAAGTGATTCTCGTGAGGGGTTTCGAGTACAAACGGAATATCACCAAACACGGAACTTGTTAATAATTCTTTGATTTGTTCTACTTTTATCTCCCCAAAAGGGATATTGGCATGTCGGTCCTTCATAGACCTAGTTGGGTATGCTGAATTGTTTAAATGAACCGCTTTTAAATGTTCAAAAAAACCGAGTTCAGTCCCTTTTGCTCCAACCTCATCCCAATTGTCTCCATCCCAAACACCGCTTGCGAATACATGGCAAGTATCTAAACAAAAACCAATTTTATCAGGAAACTCTGTTAGCTGCCTTACTTGGACTAGCTCTTCAAGCATTGTGCCAGTTGGCCCACTTTTACCGGCATTATTTTCTAATAAAAGCATTGCTTCCCCCTCCCACTTCGACAGAACCTCATTGAGGGTTCCAATCATCCGCTGATAGCCTTCTAGTGGGTCTGAAGCGTTTTTCAATACACCAAAATGAACAACTACACCAATCGATCCGCATTCATTTGCAATTTCTAAATCATTTAATAACGAGTTCTTAACAAGGTCAATTTGTCCTTCATCCGCAACTAAATTGGTTGGATACGGTGTATGGGCAATGGTTTGGATATCATGCTCTTTACAAAATTTCGCACATTCTTGTGCATCATGAATATTATATTCTTTAACTGACAGGCTTCGTGGATTTTTTGGAAAGTATTGAAAGGCTTGTGCTCCAATTTTTTTTGCATGTTGGGCAGCCCCTAAATACCCTTCCCTAATACTAATATGACTCCCAAATCTCATGATTTCGTCTCCTATCCTACATATATAGTTAGTTTTTCTATCAGAGTAGGAACTATTCAATTAATGGACATACTAGTTTTGAGGTGAGAAAAATGGAAGACTTTACATCAAAAGACGAGACTGTACAAAATAAATCAATCGAAGAATTAGAAGAGGAAATGGGGTTATACATTGTTTCACCTGAAAAAATTAATTCTATTTTTGAAGAAGAAGAGCAATGAAAAAAGAGCGAAAACCAACTCGCTCTTTTTGTTCAATATCTATTTATTTAATGAAAATACGACCACAGACTCGTTGCTCTCCAGACAATGGCAAACGAACATAAACTGATAAATGTTCCACTAAGTATTTTGGCTACTCTTTTATGTGTTCCTTTAAAAATGGAATGTGCGAAGCTAAATGCAAAAATCAAAAATAATATGATTGAAATCTCCATATACATATTCATCTCCATAAAAATACCCCTTTCAAATCTAGACATGCTGAGATATTTTGACGAGTCTCTCTTATTATCATCAGATTATAAGGGAAACTAAGGAGTTGTACAACAGAAATTAGTACTAATTGTAAATATTTTCTTGTTTTGTTTACAATTTCTTCACATTTTCCATTTCCTCAAGATAGACATGCTGCAACTGAAGCTTTTCTTCAATTGATAGACTGGAGTCGAAAATTCGTCTGCTTGCCATAAAAAATTTTTCATAGGGAGTTTTGCGAAGTCTTGGATGGGTCAATTCATCTAGTATATCCCTTCGAATTGTGGAACGCAGAATGTCTTCACTGCTCATGTCCTTTTGCCATAGCCGACGATTCATCCAAAGCGACTGATATGCTTTTAAGAGTTGATCAAAATTAACAGGATCCATTTTCAATATAGCTCCTTTTATACCCGAGAGCCCATCAAAAGTTGGGCTCTAAGTACTTAATCGTCAAACTTATATGTCCAATATACTTCTGTTCGTAGCCACTCAATAATTTCATTATCACTGTCATCAATCTTTTGGAGCAGATTTCCCATCAAGCCTTCTGTTTGGGAACGATGTGCTTTCAATGTCGCAATCTTCTTGTCTAATACTTCACTTACATCGAATTCAACATCATGTTCACCAATTTTTTCAACACGGTCATGAGTGATTGCTTTGCAGTAAACAGTTGGTCTATTTTCTTTCGGAATACGCTTAACTGCACGAATGGTTGCTTCTCCTGTTGCATCATGGTCAGGATGGACACCATGTCCAGGATAGAATGTAATAACAAGAGATGGATTTACTTCCTTGATGATTTCCTCAATTGTGTCTGCGATTCTTTCTGAATCTAAAAATTCTAATGTTTTATCACGATATCCTAGCATGCGGAGATCGCTTATTCCACATGCTTTACAAGCTTCTCTTAGTTCTTTTTTTCGAATCTCAGGCAGGGTTTCTCTCGTTGCAAAAAACGGATTTCCTAAATTTCTGCCCATTTCCCCAAGGGTTAGGCAGGCATATGTAACAGGAACCCCTTTTTGTGTATTTAAACTAATTAAACCTGATACTCCAAATGCTTCATCATCTGGATGTGGCAATACAATTAAAATATGTCGCTCCATTTTACTACTCCTTTTATTAAAATATGCCGTTGAAGTTCCAAAACTCTAGAATGGGGTTGTGCTAATTTGCAGAGCAACTGCGAGTTTGCCTTCCTCATCATGACCTGCTAGTAATAAACGGTCCTTCTCGTCAAGCTCCCAATCTGTTAACCCTTCTGCATAAATCCAGCCAATATCCATCTTAAGGCCAACACGGTACGGATCATTTCCAACGATTTTTCCTTCTGTATACGTAACAAGGGCATTTCGAATAAATGCACCCGCTGATGTTTTTTTAGCGCCAGAATGCACAGCATATGCGCCATTTGTAGTTTCAAGGTGAATATAAACGTTTTGATTGGCAAAACGGTTAATTATATCCTGAATGTCTTCTTTTTTTATCGGTTTCAAATGTGAATCCTCCAAACTCTAAATAAATATGTATTCATATATAAATATTAACGATTTTATCAATAAAATTCCAATAATGCGAACTGCAAAATCAAATTAATAGCAATCCCTTGAAAAGATGGTATGATTTTCTACGTATTGGACATATTACGTATATGAAGAAGGTGGTGAACAAAATTGGCAAGAGAAAACCTTGAACTAGTAAATAATATGGAATTTGGTATTACTTCAAAATTCATTCCGAATTTATGTGAAGCAAAAACGTTAAAAGTTGTTGAGATAAATCATACTTCAGTTCGAATTGAACTGGAATCAAAGCAAAAAGGGGTCTTCCCACTTTCCCATTTTCAATACTTAATTCGTCATGGGGCATTAGTTCTATCAAAGGATGAAGATGAAGAAACTGCGTGATTCAAATATGTCTTGGCTCATTTGTGCCTAGATTTTTTAGCTCACGAGGTGGGTCATAAAGACGTTGCCACAGGAAGTGGCGTACTTAGTCTTTGATCTTATGCTCGAAAACTTTCCATTGAAATCTGTGGCATCCTCCATTCATTCTACTGTTCGATATGTCTGGATAATTGCTGAATAAAGTTAAAACAACCATCTGAATGGATGGTTGTTTTTATTTGGTGTTATTCACCTAAGTTTTCTTCTTTTAACACAGACCCAATTCCTTCTAAGGCTGCATCTGCATCATTACCTTCAGCTTGAATCACGATTTGTGAACCTTTTGGTACACCAAGAGACATTACACCCATAATTGATTTAAGGTTTACAGATTTACCGTTGAAAGTAAGTGTAATTTCTGATTGAAATTGACTTGCTTTATGTACGAGCTTTGTAGCTGGTCTTGCATGTAAGCCAGCGTCACTTGTAATTGTAAATGTTTTTTCTGCCATAAAAAATCCCTCTTTCTATTATTGACTCATATATAGAATAGCCATTAACCTATGTGATAATCAAGTGTATTTTTTTAGAATTGGCAATTTGCACAGAAAAATGTTTTCCTGGATGACACTTCTTTCTTCTTTATGACGGATCCACAACGAACGCACACTTCACCTTCTCGGTCATATACTTTACATTTTTCATCATAACCGCCGGTTAAATGATCCCCCTTAAAAAGTGGCTGTTCCATGTATCCACCAAATCGAATGGCATCTTGAAATACAGAATGAATCGATTGATACAATTTTTGAACTTGTGCATCATCCAATGTATCAAACGTCCTGGTTGGTAGAAGTTCTGCAGCAAAGCAAATTTCATCAGAGTAACAATTACCGATCCCTGCAATAAAATCCTGATCGACAAGCGTTGTTTTAAGCATTCCCCTTTTGTTTTCAACTAAATCTTCAAAAGATTGAAGTGTAAAACCAGGTTGCAGAGGTTCTGGCCCTAAATCTGCTAATTCGGATTCAACTTGGTCAGGCGTTAGTAGATGTAAGTATCCTAATCTTAATCCAATAAAACAAAGTTGATGGGATGTAAATCGAAGAATTACTTGTTTTGTTCTTGAAATTGAATCGTTATTTGTTTCAATATACATCAAACCGCCAAGCATAAGATGAAGAAGTAATTTATTTCCGCTTTCAAGTTCAAAAATGAGATGCTTCCCTCTACGGCGGATTTGAGTAATTTTATTTCCGACAAGCTCTTTAGTAAAATCAGAAACCGAAGTATTGATGGATTTTTCACGATTTACTTCCACATCTTGAATGACATGACCTGCTACTTTTAGTTGAAGGAGGTTTTTGTATGTTTCCATTTCTGGCAACTCAGGCATTTTCACACCTCCGATGATTATTTACATTTAGCATAAACAATAAATGAATATTTCATGTATCTATAAAAGCCACGAAGGTGTGATTCCCTCGTGGCTTTGATTAGTGAAGTTTTGAAATTTCATTTTGGAGCTGTTTCGTGCGCTTTGCATTTCCTTCTGCGAAGTTCGCAAGTCTTTCTTTCAGTTCAGGATCATTATGAACTCTTTCTGAGGTAATCAAGTAGCGTCGCATCAGTTCAGACTCTGCAGTATAGGCTGTTTCTAGAACTTCCTTTAAAGCATCCTCGGTTAACGCATCTTCAC
>Ga0180217_1002339_pt1 | contig 17778 bp, 17 predicted proteins | sample eDN3rd37CBELigOP_FD_128521 | JGI IMG/M metagenome (GOLD analysis project Ga0180217, IMG submission 128521) | Enriched Organic Plus compost microbial communities from Emeryville, California, USA - eDNA 3rd pass 37_C BE-Lig OP (version 2) (version 2) ... | reverse complement strand
GGGGTTGGCTTCGCTGTCGCTCGATCCGTGGCGGCAAACTCCCGGCGCTGGTGGAGCAATAGCGGCCACGCCTTGAATGCCGCCTTGCCCGTAGCCCACTTCGATAGACTAGGCGTTCCGAGAGGCTCTCTTAACCTCAACTTCTCGAACCGCCCGGTGCGGACCCGCATGCCGGGTGGTGTGGCAGGGGCGCAGTTCATCAGAACTGCCCCCTATGCCGATGGTCATCTGACAGGCGATAAGCCTGCAGGATGCGCTTTAACCATCAAGGCGTTGCTTGAGCAGTTCATTGACCTGTGCCGGGTTGGCTTTGCCTTTGGCCAGTTTCATGACCTGTCCAACCAGTGAGTTGAAGGCTTTTTGCTTGCCGGCGCGGTATTCCTCGACAATGGCCTGGTGCTGTGCCAGCACCTCATCAATCATGGCGGCAATGGCGCCGGTGTCGCTGATCTGCTTGAGTCCTTTGCTCTCGATGATGGCATCGGCTCTCTCGCCACTTTGCCACATTTGCGCAAAGACATCGCGCGCGATCTTGTTGGAGATCGTGCCATCGATGATGCGGGCAAGCAGGCCGGCCAGGGCTTTTGCGGCAACGGGCGATTGCTCGATGGCAATTTCTTCCCGGTTCAAGGTCGCGGCCACTTCGCCCATCAGCCAGTTGGCGGCAAGTTTTGCTTGCCCTTGTGGAAGGTTTGTAACCATTTCCTCAAAATAGGCTGCAGTCGCCCTGCTCTGGCAGATCTGTTCGGCATCCGCCTCGGACAGGCCATATTGTTCGACCAGTCGCTGGCGTAGGTCCTGAGGCAATTCGGGCATCTCAGCCTTGACCCGCTCGATCCAGTCAGAAGTGATCACCAGCGGTGGCAGGTCTGGATCCGGGAAGTAGCGGTAGTCATGTGCATCTTCCTTGCTACGCATGCTGCGGGTTTCATCACGGTCAGCATCGTAAAGCCGGGTTTCCTGGATGATCTTGCCACCGCTCTCAAGGATGTCGATCTGGCGCTCAACCTCATAGAGGATGGCGCGTTCAAGGAAGCGGAACGAGTTGACGTTCTTCGTTTCTGTCCTGGTGCCGAACTCTTTTTGTCCGAAAGGGCGTACCGAGACGTTGGCGTCGATCCTGAAGGATCCTTCTTGCATGTTGCCATCGCAGATGCCAAGCCAAACTACCAGGGCGTGCAATGCCTTGGCGTAGGCCACGGCTTCTGCGGCACTGCGCATGTTAGGCTCAGAGACGATCTCCAGCAAAGGTGTGCCAGCACGGTTCAGGTCGATGCCCGAGCATGCCATACCGGTGACAGGGTCAAGGAAATTCTCGTGGATCGACTTGCCTGCATCTTCCTCAAGGTGTGCCCGGGTCAGCTCGAACTGACGAGGCTCGCCATCGACCATGCAGTGGATGATCCCGCCACTGACCACGGGAATCTCATACTGGCTGATCTGGTAGTTCTTGGGTAGATCAGGGTAGAAATAGTTCTTACGAGCAAAAATTGAGCGAGGGGCAATGTGTCCCTTTACTGCAAGGCCGAAACGGATGGCGCACTCGACAGCAGCCTTGTTCAGCACGGGCAGCGTACCGGGCAGTGCCATGTCGACTTCGTTAGCCTGGGTATTGGGTTCGGCGCCATACTGGGTCGAGCTGGCAGAAAAGATCTTGCTACGGGTGGCCAGTTGGACGTGGGTTTCAAGGCCGATGACAACTTCCCATTTCATTTGCTGACTCCTGGGCGACGCTGGTGCCAATCCGTGTGTTTTTGATACTGTGTGGCGATAGCGAGCAACTGGGCCTCAGAAAAATAATTGCCGATCAGTTGCAGGCCTACGGGCATGTCGATGCCACGGTCGTTCTTGGCAAAGCCACAAGGAACGGACATGGCTGGCAAACCTGCCAGGTTGACACTCAGTGTATAGATGTCGCCCAGCCACTCTGCTGTCGGGTCGTTGCTGGTGCTGCCGATCTTGTGGGCAACTTTCGGGCTGACCGGCCCGACAATGATGTCGCAATCCTGGGTGAGCGTGCGCTTGAAGTCCTGGGCAATGAGACGGCGCAGCTTCTGTGCCTGCAGATAGTAGGCATCGTAGTAGCCATGCGACAGCACATACGTGCCCACCATGATCCGCTTGCGAACTTCATCTCCGAATCCTTCGGCCCTGGAGCGGGCTTGCATTTGCTCAAGGTCGTCGAAGCTGCTGGTTCTGTGGCCATAGCGCACGGCATCGTAGCGGGCCAGGTTGCTTGAAGCTTCTGCAGGGGCGATGACGTAGTATGCAGGGATGCAGAGCTTGGTGTTGGGCAGGGACACATCGACCCTTGTGGCGCCAAGGCTGACGAGGACTTCGATGGCTTTTTCCACAGCGCTGGCTACACCTTGGTCGAGGCCATCGCCCAGATATTCGCGTGGCACACCAACGCGCAGCCCCTTGAGCGGCTTGCTGTGGTCTTCGACCTGGTCGAGTGCTGCCTGGTACTGTTTGAGGATCCTGCCCGGGGCATTGGCCTGGCCAAGGCAGCTTTGGATGGAGGTGGCATCGCGCGGGTCGAATCCGCTGATGGTGTCCAGCAGCAAGGCCAGGTCGTCCGCGTTTCTTGCCAGAACACCCGCCTGGTCCAGGCTGGAGGCGTAGGCAATCATGCCATAACGGGAAACCACGCCATAGGTGGGTTTGATGCCGCTGACTCCGCACAGCGCCGCTGGCTGGCGGACTGAACCGCCGGTATCAGTACCGGTTGCGGCCATGACCAGCCCGGCAGCAACCGCTGCAGCAGATCCTCCGGAAGATCCGCCTGGAACCGACTCATGATCCCAAGGGTTCAGGACAGGCCCGGTGATGCAGTGTTCGTTGCCCGAGCCCATCGCAAACTCATCACAACTGAGCTTGCCCAGGCTGACGGTCTGGGCGTTGTTCAGCGCGTTGACGACCGTAGCGTCAAAAGGACTGACATAATTGGCCAGCATCTTGCTGCCCGCGGTGGTACGCCAGTGCCTGGTTACAAAAATGTCCTTGTGGGCGATAGGGATGCCTGCAAGTGGGTGCTTGGCCGGATCGTCGATGACTTTGTCCGCATCCTGAGCCTGTTGCAGGCTCAGTTCGGCACGGACATCAACAAAGGCATTGATGACGCTGTTGCGTTCAATGTCTTGGAGAAGCTGCTGGGTCAGTTCGACGGCGCTCAGTTTGCGCGACGCCAGAGCAGCGCGCAGCTCACGTACGCTGGCAAAAGAATCAAGGGCTGTGGACATGTGGCTTACTCAATGACACGTGGAACCAGGAACAGACCCTGCTCCTGGGCTGGGGCGTTTGACATGAGCAACTCACGCTGTGAGATGTCATGGGCGGGAACAGGTTCGTCCTCGCGCAGTCTGAGCTCGATCTCCTCAAGGGCTGAGAGAGGATGCGTCAGTGGTTCAACGCCAGTGGTGTCGACTGCCTGGAGTGTTTCGATCAATGCTAGAACCTGGTTGAGTTCCGACTCCATGGCAACTGACTGCTCTTCGGTCAGTTCCAGGCGTGCGAGTCGGGCAATACGAGCGACGTCGTCTTTTGTCAGAGCCATAGTTTCCTGGGAAATTTGGGAGGTGGTCAGGTCGGCTCGAGCACGGCGTGAGGTCAAGAAACAAGCACGGGAATCGTCAAAAAGGATTCCCGCAATGGCCTCAAGCCACTCTCAGAGGAATTTACTATGAGTTACAAACCTGAATACAATTTGATCTTGATTATAAGTTATCATAATCGGCTACGAAGTGGGCTGCAGCAACCTCCCCAAGGTTGAGTCCGGTTGCACCCTGCATTGCAATGGATGATTCAGTGCAGATGTGAGGTGTCTGGTTGCTCCCGGATGGGTTGCCAGCCATTTCTTGTGCCCCTTTCCTCTCCTTTTTCTGGCTTTCTTGCATGTTTGGATTCCTTCGCAGCTATTTTTCTAGCGATATGGCCATTGACCTTGGTACGGCCAATACGCTGATCTATGTACGTGGCAAAGGGATTGTGCTGGACGAACCGTCCGTGGTCGCAATCCGTCATGAAGGTGGTCCAGGCGGACGTCGCATCATTCAGGCTGTTGGTCGTGAAGCCAAGCAGATGCTTGGCCGCGTGCCAGGCAATATTGAGGCCATCCGTCCGATGAAGGATGGTGTGATTGCCGACTTTACAGTGACCGAGCAGATGCTCAAGCAGTTCATCCGCATGGTCCATCCTCGGCACATGTTTGCACCCAGCCCTCGTATCATCGTCTGTGTCCCTTGCGGATCAACTCAGGTTGAGCGCCGTGCCATTCGTGAGTCTGCGCTTGGTGCAGGTGCAAGCCAGGTTTACCTCATTGAGGAACCCATGGCCGCAGCGATCGGCGCAGGACTGAACGTGTCCGATGCTAGTGGCTCAATGGTGGTGGACATTGGTGGTGGAACAACCGAGGTTGCGGTCATTTCGCTCGGTGGCATGGTGTACAAGGGATCGGTGCGCGTCGGTGGCGACAAGTTTGATGAGGCCATTGTCAATTACATCCGCCGCAACTACGGCATGCTGATCGGTGAACCTACGGCCGAACTGATCAAGAAAGAGATCGGCTCAGCGTTTCCTGGCTCGGAAGTCAAGGAAATTGAGGTCAAGGGGCGCAATCTTGCCGAAGGTGTGCCACGCAGTTTCACCGTGTCCTCCAACGAAATTCTCGAATCACTGACCGATCCGCTCAACCAGATTGTGTCGGCTGTGAAAATCGCGCTGGAGAACACACCTCCAGAACTGGGTGCCGACATTACTGACAAAGGTATCGCACTCACTGGTGGTGGTGCACTGTTGGCGGATCTGGATCGGTTGCTGCAAGAAGAGACGGGCTTGCCGGTGGTGGTGGCCGATGATCCGCTGACATGTGTTGTCCGAGGGTGTGGTGAGGCGCTCGAACACCTTGAGCAGTTAGGTGCAATTTTTATTGACGACTGAATAGGCTAGACAGCTTTGTTCAGTCTTGACAGGCCTGGTGGCTGCTGCCGTGGTGGTGGTCAAATGGGTCTGACTCAGGAATGCCCATGTCAGCTTCGGTCAATCTAGAGCTTTTCAGGCGAGGTGTGCCAGCCGAAGTCAAGCTGGTGCTGCTGGTGGTCGTGTCCCTGGTTCTGATGTTTGTCGATGCACATTCCAGGTACATGGAGCCCTTGCGCCAAGGTCTGAGCGTAGTGTTATATCCCTTGCAGCGTGTTGTCATGCTTCCGCGTGACGGCATCGCCATGATTCAGGACTATTCCAGTGCCGCTGCCTTGCTCAAGCAGGAGAGCGAAGCTTTACAGCGCCAGCGCATTGAGCTGGCCCAGGTGGTGGCCAATGCGGCCCAACTCAGCACAGAGAACGCGCAGTTGCGCCGGTTGCTCGGTGTGGTGGAGGGCAACCCGACGCACCCCACGGTCGTCGTGCAGGTGCTGTATGAGCCGTCAACCCCCTATGTGCGCCGACTGGTCTTCAACAAAGGAGCCAGTGATGGGATTGCGCCGGGTATGCCCGTCATTGATGAGGGTGGGCTGGTTGGCCAGGTCATCCGGGTGACACCTTTTACTTCCGAGGCGGCCCTGCTGACCGATGAAAAACTTGCTGTGCCGGTTCAAGTCCTCAGGAATGGATTGCGGCTGATCGCGTTTGGTTCTCCAAGCAATGGCAGGGTCGAAGTGCGTTACTTTTCATCGGATGCCGACATAAAGCCAGGTGATGTCCTGGTGACCAGTGGAGTTGGAGGCGCTTTCCCGGCAGGAATCTCTGTTGGCACGGTTGAATCGGTTGAGCGTGATTCGTCATCGGGTTTTGCCAAGGCCGTTGCCAGACCCACATCCTATCCCGAACGCTATAGACATTTCCTGATACTGAAGGTTGAGGATAGTCTGCAGATGGCAGCCCAGCCTCACACGGAGTCTGTTTCTGGTAGGGCCAGACGTGGAGAGCAGGGCTGATGATCCACCAGCATCAGCCTACGCCGCGCACCACTTCCCGAATGCTCAATTCTCGAGGTGTCGGGGGTGATTCACTGGATATGCCGGTAGACATCCGCTTTGTCTGGGGCTCCATCATCCTGGTTTTTTTGCTCAGCTTGCTCCCTTGGCGGTTAATGGACATGGCGCCAGATTTGCTGATGCTGGTGCTTGCATTCTGGGCAGTCCATGAGAATCGGCGGGTAGGTATGGTGTCGGGCTTTATCCTCGGGCTTTTGCTGGATGTCCATGATGGCGGTCCGCTAGGTCAGCATGCCCTGACCTATGTGCTGGTGTGTTACGGGGCTGACATGCTGCACAGGCGTTTGCTGCGCTTTGACCTGTTGAGCCAGGCACTGCATATGCTGGTTGTCTTCATGGTGGCGCGCCTGGTGACAGTTCTGCTTTCTGCCTGGGTGACGGGTGTATGGCCTGGGTGGGGCTGGGCTGCTGGTGTCCTCATCGCCAGTGTCTTGTGGGTTCCGGTCGGTTGGTTGCTTTTGCTTCCCAAGCACCGTCTCGACGATGTAGATTCTGAAGTCGGATAAAAGGGCTTCAAGGCGTTATGTTTGATTTCAAGTCAGCTGCACAGCGCGAGAAGCGACGCTTCCTTTTGCGGGCCTGGGTGGCTGGTTGTCTCGTCCTCGCTGCATTTGCACTGATCGGGATGCGCCTGTGGGTTCTGCAGGTGCAGGAACACGAGGGGCTGTCACAGCGAGCAGACCGCAACAGGACGGCCATCGTGCCCATAGCCCCACGTCGTGGCGAGATATTGTCCCGTAATGGTGATGTCCTGGCGCGCAACTACTTGAGCTATACCTTGGATGTGGTGCCGGCCGAGGTTGGCAATATGGATGAGATGCTGGAAAACCTTTCCAAGGTGATCAGCCTTTCGCCGCAGACCATCCGACGGTTCAAACGCAGGGTGCTTGATGCCGGGCGTTACAGCGAGGTGATGCTCAGGAACGACCTGACAGACATTGAGGGGGCGTATTTTGCGGCACAGGCTTTCCGATTTCCTGGGGTCAAGTTGAAGGCGCGGTGGGTGCGCCAGTATCCACAGGGCGTTTCTGCCGCTCATGTGGTGGGCTATGTTGGCCGGATTTCAGAAGCAGATCTTGCGGCACTCGATGCCAGTGGACAGATTGGCAACTATCGCGGGACCGACATCATTGGCAAGCTCGGGGTTGAGCGTTCCTGGGAGCAAACGCTTCATGGAACTACAGGGATTGAGTCCGTGGAGGTGACAGCACGCGGCGAGCCGATGCGAATTCTCCATCGGGTGGATCCTGAACCGGGCAAGGATCTGATCCTGTCCATCGACATGCGCCTGCAGCGTGTGGCTGAGCAGGCATTTGAAGGGCGCCGTGGCGCATTGGTGGCCATCGACCCACAAAACGGTCAGATTCTGGCCTACGTATCGCACCCGGCTTTTGATCCCAACTTGTTTGTTGGTGGCATCGACCATGAGAGCTGGAAGGAGCTCAATGAGTCTCAGGACGTGCCGATGCTTAATCGGCCCTTGTCCGGAACTTATCCGATCGGCTCGACTTACAAGCCATTTGTGGCACTGGCTGCACTTGAGTTGGGTAAGCGTGATGCCAAGACAAAGTTTTACGATCCAGGCTACTTCGAACTGGCCAACCAGCGGTTTCGAAATGCAGGCTCTGTGGCCTATGGGCACGTCGACATGCACCGCTCATTGGTCGTCTCCTCGGACACTTACTACTATTCTCTGGCACCGGAGATTGGTATCGATGCCTTGCATGATTTCATGAAGCCGTTTGGCTTCGGACAACTGACAGGAATCGACCTTGTCGGTGAACGTACCGGGGTGCTGCCGTCTACTGAATGGAAGAAAAAGACTTTCAGGAAACCAGAGCAGCAACGTTGGTTTGGTGGTGAGACCGTTTCGGCAATCATCGGGCAAGGCTACAACGCGTTTACGATCATGCAACTGGCACAGGCCACCAGTGTTCTGGCCAATGGTGGCAAGTATTTCAGGCCGCACTTGGTCATGGCGACCAGGGACCGCCATGGCAATGTCGAGACCGTGACCAGCAGTGAGCCCATGCATGTGATTGACATCAAGCCGCAGCACCTGAAAACGGTTCACCAGGCGCTGGCCGACGTCACGAAGGTCGGGACTGCACGTAAGGCATTTGCAGGGATTCCATATACAGCAGCGGGCAAAACTGGTACGGCGCAACTCTTTAACCTGAAGGGTGGCAAGTACAGGCGCGATGAAATTGATGAAAGATTGCGTGACCATTCGCTGTTTATGGGCTTTGCGCCAGTGGAAAATCCAACCATCGCATTGGCTGTCTTGGTCGAGAACGGAGGCTGGGGAGGCGAAGCTGCGGCCCCGATTGCACGCAAGGTCATGGATGCCTGGCTTTTGCAGAACGACCAGGGTGCAGTTTCATCAGGGGCAACGCCATGATCAGCATTTTCAATGCCCTCATGCGGTTTATCAGGTCAATCGATTGGCCGTTGATGCTGTTGTTGCTGGTGTTGTCATCCATGGGGCTCTTGGTGCTGCATTCTGCAGTCGGAGGTACAGACTGGCGATATGCTGACCAGAGCCGCTACTTTGTCTATGCCCTGATTATCATGTGGGTGGTGGCCATGGTGCCACTGGAGTGGATCCGAAAGCTTTCATGGCTGATCTATGTGGTGGGTCTGGTTCTGTTGATCGGTGTCGAGCTCTTCGGGGATACCAGCAAAGGTGCTACGCGGTGGCTTGACCTGGGGTTTGTGCGTATCCAACCCTCGGAACTCATGAAGATCGCCTTGCCGATGACAGTGGCTTGGTATTTCTACCGGCGCGAGGGCAAGACGGCCTGGTATGACTATTTTGTCGTGCTCGGCTTCATTCTTGTTCCTTTTATCCTGATCGTGCGTCAGCCTGACCTGGGTACGGCGTTGCTGGTGGCGTTTTCCGGGTTTTTTGTCATGTATTTTGCCGGACTGAGCTTCAAGCTGTTGATCCCCGCAGCCGTGATCGGCACCATCGCCTTGAGTAGCATCATTATTTACCAGGAAGAGCTTTGCCAGCCTGATGTCGATTGGGTCGTGATGCACGATTACCAGAAGGGTAGGGTTTGCACATTGCTGGATCCGACCCGCGATCCTTTGGGCAAGGGATTCCACACGATTCAGTCGACCATTGCGGTAGGTTCGGGTGGCATGTATGGTCGAGGCTACATGAATGGTACCCAGGCGCAGCTTGACTTCATTCCCGAGCGTACCACCGACTTCATCTTCGCTGTTTTTGCCGAAGAGTTCGGCCTGTTTGGCGGACTTTCCCTGCTGCTTCTTTTTTCTTTGCTGATCGCCAGAGGGCTTTATATCGCCAGCCAGGCCAATGACACATACGGCAGGTTGCTTGGGGGCAGTCTGGCCATGATGGTTTTCATCTACGTCTTTGTCAACATAGGGATGGTCATTGGCATTTTGCCGGTGGTTGGTGTGCCTTTGCCACTTTTCAGTTATGGCGGCACAGCGCTGCTGACACTGTCAGTTGCTTTCGGTCTGATGATGAGTATCAGTAGCAGTCATCCGGTGCCGAAGCAGGGCAAATCTCATCCTGGGTAAATGCGCCAACAAGAGGCAGGATAGGAGCCGGTAATCCAAACTGGTGCAGCATCCTGGCATCGACCCAGGCAGATTCTGGCCCGGGCACCAGCCACTGGTTGGCAGACATGTGGGTGGGCAACTCAAGGTGCCATGGCTGTAGAAGCAGCCGCAAGTGTGTCAGCTCATGTCTGAATGCTGCCATGGCAGCAGGCCTGCCGGCTGCTTCAAACAGCTCACCAAAACGTTGCCAGAGTTCCGATTCTGTCGAAGCTTCAGGAAGGGACCATAATCCAGCCCAGATCCCGGTCTGGGGGCGTTTGCACAGCCATACTTGACCAGACTGCCTGACAAGCAGGACATGGCAGTGCTGTTGCGGCCTTGCCTTGCGCGCTTTGGGCGAGGGCAGAGTCTCTGTTCTGCCAGTATGACGTGCAATGCAACCGTCAGCCAATGGGCATTGATCGCATCTGGGCGAGCGGCGGGTGCAGATCATGGCTCCCAGATCCATCAGCCCCTGGGTGTAGCGGGACATGCTTTCGGGGTCAGTCTTTATCGCATCAGGGCTTGGCAGCGCTTGTTCCGCCAGTGCCCAGAGACGATCCTGGACTTTGCTCGATGTCGGGTCGCCTTCGATGCCAAAGAACCGACAGAACACACGCCGGACATTGCCGTCCATGATGGAAGTACGTTGCCCGAAACAGAATGCCGCGATAGCGGCAGCAGTTGACCGGCCAATACCGGGTAACGTCATCAACTGCACCTGTTCAGAGGGAAACTGACCGCCAAACCGGTGGACAACCTCCTTAGCGCACTTGTGCAGGTTACGGGCACGGGTGTAGTAGCCCAAGCCAGCCCAGAGCGCCAGCACTTGGTCCTCTGGAGCACTGGCAAGGACGTGGATGTCAGGAAAGGCCAGCAGAAATTTTTCATAATACGGGATGACTGTGGTGACTTGTGTTTGCTGGAGCATGATCTCTGAGAGCCACACACGGTAAGGATCCTTGGTGTTCTGCCATGGCAGGGTGTTGCGGCCATGAACCCGTTGCCAGGCGATGACAGCGGGTGCAACCAAGGATGTTTGCTCAGGATTGGACGGCATCTTGTGAAAATCTAGAAGCGGGTATTTCTGGTGACAGACCAACGTGCCGAAAGGGCACCAAGCAGACAAGCACAAAACAGGTATGTCAGAAGGATTGAGGCTGAAGGCATCTCAAGCCTAAAGAGTGTGTTGTAGGTTTTGGCAAGGCTGCCAATGGCGTCATTCAAGGGACCAAGGGTGACTTCTGTCAGCACGAAAGCCAGCAAGCAGGACAAGGCGCAGGTCAGTGCCCCTTGATAGAGAAAAGGCCGCCTTACAAACGATTCGGTTGCTCCGACCAGGCGTGCCACAGCGATCTCGTCACGTTGTGACAGTGCTTGCATGCGGACTGTATTGAAGACGGCACTCAGTACTACAAGGGCAACGACAACCGTGACCAGGAAGAGGCCGATCCTTGCCAGTCGCAATAATGCCTCCAGTCGCTGAACCCAGATGCTGTCAAGTTGCACCATGGCGACACGGTCCCAGGTTCGCCATTGTTTGGCCAGTGCATTGGCAATCTGCGCGAGATTGTCTTCAGATGTGTTCAGATGCACCACAATGGCATCAGGAAGCGGATTGTCTTCCAGGACTTCCAACGCCTGGCGCCAAGCCTGGTTGCGCTTGAGTTGGTTCAGGGCATCCTCTTTGCGGACAAACTCGACTTTGCTGATGGCAGGGTCACCGGAGTCCAGGATGCGTTTCTCAATTTCCTTGCCTTGTGCCTGACTGGCGTTCGGGTCCATGTAAATGGTGAGCACGGGTGTGGCCCTGACTTCCTTTGCCAGTGGCTGCACGGAAATGAGCACGGATGCGCCAAGCAAGGGCAAGGTCAGGATGAGCGCCAGTACCACCAGGTTGGTCAAGAAGGAGAAGGGTTGCAGCGCCAGGCGGCGCAAGACCACTGTCATTGCATAGCGGTGTTGTACAAGCCAGCGGTTCACGCGCTTCTCCTGACAGGGAAATCCTGCATGCGACCGGGCTCAATGATCAGCACCCGGTGGGCAAATTCAGCCATAAGCTCCTCATCGTGTGTTGCTACGAGCGTGGTGACACCGACCTGGTTGAAGTCCCTGAATACGGTCATGACCTTGCGCGCGGTTTCGCGATCCAGGTTGGCAGTCGGTTCATCGGCGATCAGCAAGGCAGGGCGGTTTACGATGGCGCGTGCGATTGCCAGGCGTTGTTGCTCTCCACCAGAAAGCGCCATGGGATTGACCTTTTCCTTGCCAGCCAGGCCTACTTTCTGCAGTGCAGCCCTGGCCCGGCTTAATGATTGAGCGTATGAGTGTCCGGTGACCGCCAATGGCAGCATGACGTTCTCTATGGCGTTGCGGTCGTAAAGCAGGTGTGTGTCCTGAAGGATGACGCCAACGGCACGACGCAGGTACGGCTTGGCTCGCGGTGTAAGTTGATCCAGCCTTTGTCCATTGACATCAATCCTGCCCCGAGTTGGTGCCTCAAGTCCGGCAACCAGCTTGAGCAGGGTCGATTTTCCTGCTCCGGACGGGCCGGTCACGAACACGAATTCTCCGGCTGCGACACTAAAGTTGATATCCTGCAACACAGGATGGTCAGCTGCGTAGGACTTGTAAACGTGAGTGAACTGTATCATCTGGAAAGCAGCCAAAGGGGAGGGTTTCAGTGCATGTCACTAATACATATACATTATCCATGACAGCAATACTCCCGGACATACAATTTCTGGCTCAGTTTTTGCTTAGCGTCATCTAGATGCTGTCCCTGGCCTAGTGGGAATCCCTTACTGCGTCATTTTGACAGCTGGCGATACTATCGCAGGTACACCCAGAAAAACTTTGGATGAGTTCTGGTCCAAACCACTTTTTGACAAGACGGAGAAGCACTATGAAAGGACTGAAATATGTTGCTGCCACAGCTGCATTTTTGGCAGTATCAGGTGTAGCCAGTGCAGGACAGACCTTTGATGCCATCAAGGCAAAAGGGTTTGTCCAGTGTGGTGTATCAACTGGCATCCCGGGGTTTTCCAGCCCTGACAGCAAAGGGAACTGGACCGGAATTGACGTTGATACCTGCCGTGCTATTGCAGCTGCGGTCTTTGGCGACGCCAGCAAGTTCAAGGTTACTCCGTTGACGACGGTACAGCGCTTTACAGCGCTGCAGTCCGGTGAAGTTGATGTTCTGACCCGTAACACGACTCAGACATTGACACGTGATACCACCTTGGGTCTGAGTGGAACAGGCGTCAACTACTATGATGGTCAGGGCGTCATGGTCAGGAAGGACCTTGGTGTCAAGAGCGCCAAAGAGCTCGATGGTGCAACCATCTGCGTTCAACCTGGCACAACCACCGAACTTAACTTGGCTGACTGGTTCCGTGGCAACGGTCTGTCATTCAAGCCTGTTGTGATCGACAAGTTCGATGAGATCATCCGCGCATTCGTGGCCGGTCGTTGCGATGCATTCACAACGGATAAATCTCAGCTGGCTGCAACCAGGACCACTTTCAGCGATCCAGAAAACTACATCATCCTTCCTGAGGACTTCTCCAAGGAACCACTGGGACCCATGGTTCGCCAGGGTGACGAAGCATGGTTCAACCTGGTGCGCTGGGCTCTGTTTGCCATGATCGAAGCCGAGGAATATGGCATCAACTCCAAGAACGTTCAGGAAATGCTCAAGAGCACAGACCCCAATGTGCAGCGTATCCTGGGTGTGACCCCTGGTATGGGCAAGAACCTGGGCGTGGATGACAAGTGGGCATTCAACATTATTTCGCAGGTGGGCAACTATGGTGAGGTCTTCGAGCGCAACCTGGGCAAGGATAGCCCACTGAAGCTCGAGCGCGGTTTGAACGCCACATGGCGTGATGGTGGTTTGATGTACGGCTGGCCGATCCGCTAAGGTTCTGACAGTTGCGGCGCTGCTCTGGCGGCAGCGTCGCCTTCAATCACGGCAGCCCTGCCTTAGCCGGGCTGCCCCTTCCTGAAGATCAACAGCCAGACGGTGCACATGAATTCGACTCCAACCGATATTCAACAAAGAAATTCCAGGCGCAAGATCTGGAATGACCCGAAGTTTCGAGCAGTGATCTATCAGATTGTTGCCCTCTTGCTGGTGGCTGCCGGAATCTGGTACCTGGTTTCAAACACACTACATAACCTTTCTGTTCGCAATATCGCCACAGGGTTTGGTTTCCTGTCGCGCGAGGCTGGATTTGCGATCAGCGAGTCATTGATTTCTTTTACTCCAGCCGATACCTATGAAAGAGCGCTGACGGTCGGCTTACTCAATACCCTGCGTGCCGCCGTGGTCGGGATCGTCCTTGCTACCATCCTTGGTACCATTGTCGGGATTGCCAGGCTCTCAAAGAACTGGCTTGTCGCCAAACTGTCAGCGGTGTACGTGGAAGTCATGCGCAACATTCCTTTGTTGCTGCAACTTTTTTTCTGGTACGCCCTTATTTCCGAGAGTCTTCCCGGGCCACGTCAGGCTTTCAATCCGATGCCAGGTGTATTCCTGTCGAACCGAGGATTGAAGGTCCCTCTCATTGAGGGGGATGCCATATCATGGATCCTGGGAGGTCTGTTTGTCGCGATCGTGCTCAGTGTTATCTGGGCCAATATCGCACGCCGTAAGCAAGAAAAAACAGGCAAGATCGTGCCGGTGTTCAAGCCTGCGCTGGCTTTGCTGGTGATCTGCCCTGTACTGGGCTGGCTTGTCAGTGGAGCTGACCTGTCGATAAGTGTCCCTGTCCTCAAGGGCTTTAACTTCCAGGGCGGCCTGACCGTGACCCCTGAGTTCACGGCCCTGATTGTAGGTTTGGTGACCTATACATCAGCATTTATTGCTGAAGTCGTGCGTTCTGGTATCCAGGCTGTCAACAAAGGACAGTGGGAAGCCGCCAGTGCACTGGGGTTGCGTCGCAGGTTAATCCTGAGGCTGGTGATCCTGCCCCAGGCTCTCAGAGTGATCATTCCTCCCATGACCAGTCAGTACCTGAACCTGACCAAGAACAGTTCATTGGCTGTGGCTATCGGTTATCCCGACATTGTGTCGGTCGTCAATACCACGCTGAACCAGACCGGGCAGGCTATCGAAGGTATTCTGATCATCATGCTCGCCTATCTGACAGTCAGCCTGTCGATTTCGGTGTTCATGAACTGGTACAACAAGCACATTGCTTTGGTGGAGAGGTGAAATGACAACAACAGAAAATGCTGTTGCGCAACGCCCCGCCACCAAGACAGCGGGGCCCGTGGCCTGGATGAGGGCCAACCTGTTCAACTCGCCGGTCAGCACCATATTGACATTTTTGTCCGTATGGCTGCTCCTGATGGCAATCCCAGCCCTCTTCGAATGGGGGTTTATACAGGCCAAGTTTGCTGCAGCCAACGGCCAGGAGTGCCGTCAGGTTCAAGGGGCTTGCTGGGCTTTTATCGCAGAAAAGCACAGGCTGATCCTTTTTGGTACATATCCATTTGAGGAACAATGGCGGCCCATGCTGGCAGTCATCATCCTCATCGCTTTGCTGATACTGAGTACCTGGAGAAAGCTCTGGAACTTATGGCTCATTCCAATCTGGGTCTTGGGCATGGCTTCGGTCGGTGTCCTCATGTGGGGGGGCGTGTTCGGCCTGACTTACGTTGAGAATACCCGCTGGGGTGGATTGCCCGTTACGTTGATCCTGGCAACCTTTGGCATCGCGCTTGCATTCCCCCTGGGCGTGTTGCTGGCGTTGGGAAGACGTTCGGAAATGCCAGCCATCAAGGTTATATGCGTGACTTATATCGAACTGATCCGTGGCGTGCCGCTGATCAGCCTGCTTTTCATGGCATCGGTTATGCTGCCTCTTTTCTTGCCGGAAGGCATGACCATAGACAAGCTGCTGCGGGCGCTGATTGCGATCGTGATGTTTGCAGCTGCCTATGTTGCCGAGGTCGTCAGGGGAGGTCTGCAGGCAATTCCGAAAGGACAGTATGAGGGGGCAGATTCTCTTGGATTGACCTATTGGCAGAAGATGCGGTTGATCGTGCTGCCACAGGCACTGAGAATCGTGATTCCCCCACTGGTTGGGATCTTTATTTCGATGTTCAAGGACACATCGCTGGTGGTCATCATCGGTATCTTTGATCTGACGCTGGCAGCCAAGGCAGCACTGTCTGACCCTGCCTGGCAAGGCTTTGGTGTAGAGGTTTACGTCTTCATCTCGGCCATCTATTTTGTGTTTTGCTACTCGATGTCCAAGTACAGCCAGGCTCTTGAGAAGAGATTGGCCAAGGGACATGAACGCTAGAGACTGGAGAAATTTTGCATGGCAGATGCACTCATTCAGATGCGCAATGTGAACAAGTGGTATGGCAAGTTCCATGTGCTCAAGAATATTTACCTGGATGTGGCACAGGGCGAGCGGATCGTGATCTGTGGCCCGTCCGGTTCGGGCAAGTCAACACTGATCCGTTGCCTGAACCGGCTAGAGGAACATCAGGAAGGTCAGATCATCATCGACGGAACCGAACTGACCAGTGACATCAAGGACGTTGAAGCCATCAGGCGCAACGTCGGTATGGTGTTTCAGCACTTCAACCTGTTTCCACACTTGACCGTTCTGGAGAACCTGACTCTGGGGCCGATCTGGGTGCTGAAGATTCCCAAGGCGCAGGCTGAAGAAACTGCGATGAAGTATCTGGAACGGGTCAGGATTCCTGACCAGGCACACAAGTATCCTGGGCAGCTTTCCGGAGGGCAGCAACAGCGGGTAGCGATCGCCAGGTCGCTGTGCATGAATCCCAAGATCATGCTGTTCGATGAGCCGACTTCGGCGTTGGACCCTGAAATGGTCAAGGAGGTTCTGGACGTGATGGTCGAACTTGCCGAGCAAAGCGGTATGACCATGCTGTGTGTGACGCACGAAATGGGATTTGCGAGGAAGGTCGCCAACCGTGTGATTTTCATGGACAGGGGCGAGATCATCGAGCAGAACGAACCCGAGCAGTTCTTTGGCAACCCGCAGAACGAGCGCACCCGCTTGTTCTTGAGCCAGATCCTGCATTAAGCCACAGCGCTTTGCTGGGCGCTTCTTGAATACGGGCAATCATGCTGTCAGAATCTTGGGTTTCTGTGAGGAGGAAGACAGCATGATTACCGCTAGTATCCAGGAACCAGAATTCAAAACCTTGCTCGAATGTGGCAAGCACCAGATCCTGGCGGACATGAAAACCGAAAAGGGTGGACAGGACGCAGGTATGGGGCCGCATGACTTGCTTGAGGCGGCAATGGCGGCATGCATGAGCATTACACTGCGCATGGCTTGCAACAAGTATCAGATACCACTGGGCAAGTCCAAGGTGGTGGTCGAGCTCGACAGATCAGAGGAAAGCATTGCTCGCTTCAAGTACCGGATTGAGTTCGACGAGGTCGTGCCTCAGGAACAGAGGCAGAAGCTGACCGAGATCCTGGGCCGTTGCCCGGTCAGCAAGACCATATCCCGGCAGATTGTGATGCAGGCCGTCTAGAACTGAAATTTTCAGGGGCCTGGACATTTCGGGGAACTTTCCTGGTGCCCCTTTGTCCTATAGGCTGTACAATGACTGAAGTTTTAACAAGCAATCGTCGTCGTAGTGTCATATCTGGGGCCGATCCGGGTTCGACGTGGGTCGCGAAACAGAGCAGGGCATGCCGAGCACCAGTAAGCTCGTAAATCCACTGGAAAACTAATAAACGCCAACGACGAGCGTTTCGCTCTGGCCGCTTAATGGCTGAGCCGCTGCACTGATTTGTCTTTGGGTCAGGTGGGGTAAAACCCACAGCAGCGTCATTCACAAAGACTCGGACGCTGTCGGGTCACACGGCAGTTTCTTAAAACCATGTGAATCGCCGGGAGCCGGCCTGTCGGTTGGCTAAGCTCACGGTTAAATCCAAATAAATCGACTACGCATGTAGAACTGCCTGCAGAGGGCTCGCGGACGGGGGTTCAATTCCCCCCGGCTCCACCAATATTTAAACCCCAACCTCTCTCGGTTTGTGGAGTTAATCATAAGTTGGCACTAATGCCATCTTATGGTTTATGGCTCTACACCATAAACGGGGGATGCAGCATTCATCACACTCTGTTGATGACGCCGTTCCAACCGCACAGAGCCAAGACTCTCAAGCGGTAATTCTCAAAGTTTCTGAATCCGAAAGCTCTGC